>Ga0351916_1075_pt1 | contig 32033 bp, 30 predicted proteins | sample TotcelHT113001N3_FD_206868 | JGI IMG/M metagenome (GOLD analysis project Ga0351916, IMG submission 206868) | Enriched cells from coal bed in the Powder River Basin, Montana, United States - Total cells T11 rep1 HSBNCT.T11.300.1.N3 ... | reverse complement strand
TGCTGTCGGTGTTGATCTTCTCGGTCTTCAGTTTCCAGGTCCACCGGGAAATCGGCCACCGTCTGCGGCTCCTGGAACTCACCGGCGACATGTTTCACAACATCCTGGAGTTGCGCCGGGTGGAGAAAAATTTCTTCCTTTACCGGCAGGTGGCCGGCCTTAATGAGGCCGAAACGTATCTGAAGCGCGTCGAAGAAATTTTCCTGGGCCATGAAAACGAGATCCGGCGCTTAAAGAAAACCCCCCAGCAGCCCGAATTTGGCCGTATCCTGACCAGTTACCGGGAAATCTTGACCCAGATTAAACAACAGATTGCTCAAGTCGGCCCGGACCTGGCAAATCACAATTTTGCTCCCCTGGAAGATTCCTTGCGCCACCAGGGCCAGGAACTGCTGACGATCACGGAGAACTGGGAAAAGGATGAACGGCTCCTGATTGACCAGTTATTCCAACGGGCCATGATCCTCTTCATTATTTCCGTGGTGGTGTTCCTGGCCCTGGGGATCGTCGTGGCCTTCTACCTCTCCCGCATGCTGGTGCAGCCGCTGTTGCAGATGCAGCAGGCCATGGACAAGATCGCCCACGGCGATTTCACGCCGCTGCCGGAGCCGCCAACCTCGTCGGAGGAATTCTTCGCCCTGTTCCGGGCCTTTAACCGCATGATTCACGAGCTGGAGGTGCATCAGGAGCAACTGGTGCAATCCCGGAAAATCGCCGCGGTGGGCACCCTGACCTCGGGGATCGCCCATGAGTTGAACAACCCCATCAATAACATCGTGCTCACGGCGGAGTCCCTGAAGGAGGATTTTCGGGACCTGTCCCAGGAGGAGGCCATGGGCTTGATCCAGGATATCCTGATCCAGTCCGACCGGGCCTCGGAGATCGTCAAGGGTCTCCTGGATTTCTCCCGGGCCGAGCACCCGGAATTCGGGGCGCTGTCCGTCGGGCTTGTCATCCAGGATACCTTGAAGCTGGTGCGCAACCAGCTGGCCCTCTCGGGCATCAATGTGGAACAGAATATTCCTGCCGACCTGCCGCCCATCCGGGGCGAAAAGAAAAGCCTGCAACAGGTCTTTCTCAATCTGTTCATCAACGCCATCCAGGCCATGCTGGACGGGGGCACCCTCCAGATCAGCGCCCATCCGTCCCCGGACGGCCAATGGATGGTCATTGACGTCAAGGACACCGGGGTGGGCATCGATCCGGAGCATCTGCCCCAGATCTTCGATCCTTTTTATACCACCAAACAGGTGGGACGGGGCACCGGCCTGGGCCTGTCGGTGACTTACGGCATCGTGGAAAAACACGGCGGCCATATCGAGGTCCATAGCCGCGTCGGAGCGGGCGCCACCTTCACCGTGACGCTGCCCTTGAAGCTCGAGACCTAACCGGCGCCGGACCGGAAGCGGGAATACCATGAACATCGCGGTCGTTGACGATGAAACTATCGTCCAGAAAAGGCTCCAGGCGGCCCTGGAAAAAGATGGCCATAGCGTCAAGACCTATGGTTCCGGGGAGGCTTTTCTCCTGAACCTGGATCCGGGAAATTTTGATCTGGTCTTTTTGGATGTGGTGCTGCCCGGGCAGAACGGCATGGAGGTTTTGCAGCAGGCCAAAGCCCGGCGGCCCGAAATCGAGGTCATCCTGATTACCGGCCAGGCCTCCCTGGATGCCGCGGTGGGGGCCATCAAGCTGGGTGCCTTTCACTATGTGGCCAAGCCCCTGAAATTGGAGGAAATCCGCAACCTGAGCCGCCGCGCCCTGGAACATAAGCTCCTGGCCACCGAGAACCGCCGGCTCAAGGCCCGGCTGGAACCCCTGGACGGCTGGGGGGAAATGATCGGGGCCAGCCCGAAAATGCAGGAGGTGTTCCAGATCAGCCGCAAGGTCGCCCCCCTGGACTGCAATGTCATCATCCAGGGGGAGAGCGGCACCGGCAAGGAGCTGGTGGCCCGCCTCATCCACCGCGAGAGCGCCCGGAACACCAGGCCCTTCGTGGCCTTCAACTGCGGCGGCTTTACCGAGGAACTCATCGCCAGCGAACTGTTCGGCTATGAGCGGGGCGCCTTCACCGGGGCCATCGCCACCAAGATCGGCATCCTGGAAACGGCCCACCGGGGCACGGTGTTCATGGACGAAATCGGGGATATGCCCGCCTCCATGCAAGGCAAGCTCCTGCGGGTCATCCAGGAAAACCAGATTACCCGGGTGGGGGGCAACCGGCCCCTGCAACTGGACCTGAGATTTATTGCCGCCACCAACAAAGATCTGAAACGGGCCGTGGCCGAGGGCCGCTTCCGGGAGGACCTCTACTTCCGCCTCAACGTGGTGCAAATCACCCTGCCCAGCCTCATGGAGCGCCAGGCAGACATTCCCCTCCTGATCAAGTACTTTTTGAAACGCTTCAGCCACAAGTTCGCCAAGCGTATCGCCGGCATCGACAAAGCCGCCCGCACGGTGCTCCAGGCCTACGCTTACCCCGGCAATGTCCGGGAACTGCAGAACATCATCGAACGGGCCGTGGTCCTGGCCGAGGGGGACACGGTGACCCTGGCGGACCTGCCGCCGGACCTCCAGGAGCTGGCCCCCACCAACAACGGCCCCTGGCCCACCCTCGAGGCCCAGGAGCGGGAGTATATCCAAAAGGTGCTGGCCTTAACCAATCACCAGACGAAGGAGAGCGCCCGCATCCTCAACCTGCCCCGCACCACCCTGTGGCGCAAGATGAAAAAGTACGGCCTGACCAAGCCTTGAGCCTGACGTTCAAGATTTGAACTGACTATCATCAAATCGAGACCAGGGCTAATCTTACCTTGAGTGCTAGAATTCTGAATTCCGAATATCAGAACTTAATCCGACATTAGGCGGCAGCCTTGGCCGCTGCGGCTAAAAAACGTGTTTGGGGAGCCCGCGCACAACTGGCCTCTTCTGTAGCCGAATTGCTCGCGGGCGCGATGAGTCCTCATTACTTCAGATCAACGGTCAGCTTCTCCAGTGTGCCGGTAAAGCGGAATGGAACCCGGTAATCAGCCGCGGGCGCGCCTGAGTCTTCACCCACGTCGAAGGTTTCGTCAAAGGAGAAACCAGTCATCATGGTGTGCTCGACCCGGCCCTCCCCCGCTTTCTTGTCATTGATAAACAGGGTGCCGGTACCCCCCGCGCCAGGCTGGCCGCCGTCCCAGGCGAAATCGAAGCGAATGGTGGACTTGCCCGCGGGGAGGGGCTCGGCGCTGGTGATGGTGTAGCGGGCACTGTCCCCCCAGTTGTAAACGAAAGAGAGTTTACCGTTCTGGACAAACAGGCCATAGCCGCCGAACTTGCTGCCCTGGGTCACCAGCACCCCCTCGGCCTTGCCGTCGGGGTTATCTACCTGGGCGATGATGCTGTAAGATCTATTAAAGATATCGGGAGCCAACTCCGCGTTCACCCGAGTCGTGCCGGGATAGTAGGTGAAGGACTTTCGGGCCGAGCCCATGCTTTTGTGGGCCTCCAGGACCCGTTCCGCAAAACGGTCGTCCAGGGGCAGGACATTGTACTTTTTGGCCTCTTTCTTGAAAAGGTCTTGTAACTCCTTGACCTTCCGGGGATGCTTGGCCGCCAGATCCTCCGCCTGGCTGAAGTCCTCGGCTAGGTGATAGAGTTCCCACTTATCCGCGTCAAAATCGCCAGTGGCGTGACCCAGGGTCTGCCAGGGCAGGCGGCCGTGGCGGGTGGAGGCCATCCAACCGTCGTGATAAACCCCCCGGTTGCCGAACATCTCGAAGTACTGGGTGGTGTGGCGGCTCTTGGCCTGGGCCCCGGCCTTATCGAAAGTATAAGTCAGACTTACACCCTCAATGGGCTTCTGCTTGACTCCATTGACCATGGTGGGCGCCTGGATGCCGGTCACCTCCAGGATGGTGGGCGCCAGGTCGATGACGTGGTGGAATTGGGGCCTTAAACCCCCGTTGTCCGTGATCCGCTTGGGCCAGGAAATGACCATGGGGTTGCGGATACCCCCGAAGTGGGAGGCCACCTGTTTCACCCACTGGTGCGGGGAGGAGCCGGCCCAGGCCCAACCCACAGGATAGTGGCCCAAGGTGTTGGGGCCGCCGATTTCGTCATAGCGTTTGAGCATCACCTCCAGGGGCTCAACAATGCCATTGCCGGCTGCGGCCACCTCATTGAGCGTGCCCTGCAAGGAACCCTCGGCGCTGGGCCCGTTGTCGCCCACGATATAGACGACCATGGTGTTGTCCAGCCGGCCCATTTGGCGAAGGCTCTCCACCACCCGGCCGATCTCGTGGTCGGTGTGGGCCAGGTAGGCGGCATAAGCCTCCTGCATGTGGGCAAACAAGCGCTTCTGGTCAGGGGTCAGGGTGTCCCAACCGGGGATCTCCTGGGGGCGCGGGGTCAGCTTGGTGTTGGCCGGAATGACACCCAATTGCTTCTGGCGGGCATAGGTCTCCTCCCGCACCTTATCCCAACCCTGGGCGAATTTGCCTTTGTACTGGTCGATCCACTCTTTAGGCGCGTGGTGGGGAGCATGGCAGGCGCCGGGCGCGTAGTAGATGAAGAAGGGCTTGTTAGGCGTTATGGAGTGTTGGTAGTGCAGCCATTTGATGGCATGGTCCGCCAGGTCCCTATTCAGGATATAACCCTCTTCCGGCGTGGCCGGGGGGGATATGGGATTTTTATTCTCAAAGAGGGCCGGATAGTACTGGTTGGTCTCCGCAGCCAGGAACCCGTAATAATATTCAAACCCCTGGCCCGTGGGCCAGCGGTCGAAGGGTCCCAGGGAGCTGGTCTCCCGGCCCGGGGCCAGGTGCCATTTGCCGAAGGCCGCGGTGTTGAAGCCGTGCTGCCTGAGAATCTCGGCAATGGTGGCCGCGCTCTTGGGCATCATGGCGTTGTAGCCTGGATAGCCGGTAGCGAACTCCATGATGTTCCCTACCCCCACCGAGTGGTGGTTGCGCCCGGTGAGAAGCGCGGCCCGGGTGGGGGAGCAGAGCGCGGTGGTGTGAAACTGGTTGTAGCGCAGGCCGTTCTGGGCCAGGCGGTCCAGGGTAGGGGTGGCCACGGGTCCGCCGAAAGTCCCGGCGTGGCCGAAACCCACGTCGTCCAAAATGACGAGCAACACGTTGGGCGCGTCTTTAGGGGCCTGCACCGGTTTAGGGAAATCAGGAATCGAATCTTTATAGGTCGTGCCGATTTTCCCCTTAAAGGCTGGTCGGGGCAAGGGCAGGGTTTCCGCCGCGGCCCAACGAGACCCGAGGAAAACCATGAGCGCGACCAAGATCACGGTGGCAGCCCTGGCCTCGTAAGACGTTGGCCACCTGGTTGAACTGAGATTTCGCATCAAGGGCACCTCCCTGCCGCCTGCTGGATGCAGGCGAGCTACCTTGTCACCGGTTTGGCTCGACCTATCTGCAATTTATCTGAGCCATACCGGGAATTTTTAACTGGGACCCACCATATCCGAAAGCGTCCAGAAGAGTAAAGAGGAATGTTGAGCAAAACCAGCCTGGAGATTGTGCCATTCCAGGCCCTGAAAGGCGAAATTAACGAGAATCCTTATTTTCTCCGGTCATATTTAACCTTGATGGAGAGGTTGGGTGGTAAAGTCTTGACCATTACAGATGGGGTTCATTCCCAAGTGCAACTTGGGAACGAGGGAAAAAAGCCTGAGCATCTCAGGCTCAAGCCATAACCCGGTTTACTGGTCCGTTTCAAAATGAAATAAGCCGTACCGCCGTAGTTTCCCGCCTTTTTCTGGTTTTTTCCCGCCGACCCCTTTCCATTCTGAAACATCGCCCTCCGGCCTATTAGGCTATCTCACTGTTTTTCCACCACATTCCCTGTTGGCCCGCTTGGTGCATTGCCGTTACCGGAGATGAACAAACGGGTGCTCTTAGCTATCGATTTGGATCGGCCGGATTCCCGGGCCGCTTCTTATGCGGTGCAGTTGGCGGCGCGCCTGAAATTATCCCTGGTGCTCATGGCGGTGTTCCCGGCCCGGGGCGGCAATCCCGCTGACCCCGGCGACATTTCGCTGGGGGGCCTGGCGGAAGAGCAGAGCCTGTGGCTGGGAAAGGGGGAGCGCTGCCAGCAGGAAGGGGTGAACCTGGAGGTCTTCCTGGCGGCCGGCGGCGACCCCGCCGAGGAGATCCTGAACCTCGCCAATGAAGGCATGTACGACCTGATCGTGTTGGGCTCCCAGGGCCGCTCCAGCCTCCGGGGCTTTTTGCTGGGCTCGGTGCACGCCAAGATTCTCCACCATGCCCTGCAACCGGTGCTCCTCATGCGCAATTTCCGGCCGATCCAGAAAATCCTGGTGGCCTACCGGGGGTCTCAGTGCGACCAGGGAGCCCTGGAATTCATCGCCCCGCTCTTTGCCAAGCAAAAACCGGAAATCACCATCCTCCACGTGCAGGAAACCGCGTTGGGGGAAACCGCCGAAATCGCCGCGGCTTGTCTGCTCACCGGCGAGGACACCTTAAAGGCTTACGGCTACACCCCCAGCAAGAAATTGGCCCGGGGCGACTTTGTGGACGAAATCCTCAAGGCCGTGGCGATGGAACGCTATGACCTGCTGGTGCTGGGGGCCTATGCGCACAAGCGGCCCAAGTATCTGAAGATGATCCGCGACGAGGCCCTCAACCTGGTGCGCCTTTCCACCCGCCCGGTCCTGGTGTATCGGGATCAAGCCGAAACCTGGACGGCAGCGCTTGGTCCGGCTCATGGGGGCCGACCCATTGATCGGCCTCCAGGATAAGGGCGGACTCTCAGGTCCGCCTAAACAACCCGACTCTCAACCTGCATCCCGAGATGGAGCAGGCGATATCGGCAGGGATCGCGCCGCCCGCCCCATTTCCCAGCCTTCTCCGGATACGGCTTTTTTTACAGCATCTCTTGCCCCCGCCCTGGCTCTTTGCCCGCTTAACGGCGCATTGTCCCTTGACAATCTTGGGTACGCATGATAATTTATTGCTTTAATTACGCAATATTACAGGTTTTTCATGCCCCAAGCGACCAAAGCCGTCATTGCTCCCGGCAGCCTTGAACCCTATATCAGCTCCTGCGTGGCCCTGGCCCAAGAGAATTTACGCCACTTCTCCTCGCTGGCCGAAATCGCCGCCCGGGAAAAGGACCTCAACCGTTACCCCCGCCTGGAGCGCCTGGCGGAGCCCCGGGAAATCCTGGTGCTGGATGAACATGACGGGCGCCCGGAACCACTGGCCCGGGCCCGGGCCGCGGTGGCCCGGGGAGAAGTTCTCTTCGAACATGCCGCCGCCGGTGAGGGCACCCGCTTGATGCTGGGTTCCAAATATTTCCTCGACATCTCCCGGGAGATCACCGTCGAGCGCACCGCCCACCTCATGAGCCAGGAAGCCGGCCGGATTATTGCCCCCCAGGAGGTGGCGGCGCAACTGGACTGCCTGCCCCAGGGGCTCCTGCCGATATCCCTGGGGGCCCGCCACATGCTCCAGCTCGCCTTTGACCAGCACAACCTGGCCCGGGAGCTGGGGGAATCGCCCCGGGAGGTGCTCGGGCGCCAGCATCTGCTGGTGGTCATCGGCCGGGAGATGTTGGCCCACGTCGAAAAAGATTTTTACCAGTGGCATTTTTTCGGCTTTAACCCGGCCCAGGTCTATTTCATGGTGCAGGAGAGCTTTCACGGCCTCAACCTTAAGGGCGGGAAATTTTTCTCCGACGTCAACAGCCCCCGCCGCCTCCACAACCACGGGCAGATGGTGATGCAGCAGACCGCCTCGCGCCAGCTTTTCACCCTGGAGGGGGCCCATGCCTGGGACAAGAAGTTTCACTCCCGGGGAGAGGTAGCCGATTGGCTGCAGGGGTTTGCCGATAAAATTTCTTATAATATTGAGGACCTGGATTATCTGACCGGGTCCCTGGACTACCACGGCCTGGGATTGGCCCTGGAGCTGGGGGACCAGGGGTACAACATGGTCATGGAAGTGAGCGCCAACAACCCCGCCAAGCCTCAGAAAGGCGGCATGCTGGCCTGGGACCCGGAGCTTAACCGGGATGTAATGATTGAAAGCTTTCAGTTGGGCGACATCGAGAACCGGGACATCAAGTTCTTGAACCGCAATTTCAACCATTATCCCCGTCCCTGGGTATGTTGGGGCCGCATCAAGGAACAAGGCCTGCCCATGCCCGTTGCCGTCAAGGAAGGGTTCCTCTATTTCCAGCCGGTCCAGGGAGATATCAATTTTTTGGTAAAAACCGCATTCTTCCGCCGGCAGGAGATGCGCCCCATTCGCAATTTAAAAAGTCCCGCGGCCTTGCCCCTGGCGATTAATCGCATGTATGCCCAGGATTGCCAGCCCGGGTTTAAAGAATTCGCCCAACAGTGTCACCAGGGGTACTCATGAGTTCACCACGGAAGATGTTTGTCAACGCCGCCGACCCGGAGGTGTTTCGGGTCGCCATCGTCGAAGAAGGCCATATTGAGGAGCTGGCCCTGGAGTCCGCCTCCCGGGAACCCACCAAAGCCAATATTTATAAAGGCATCGTGGTCAATATCGAGCCCAGCCTCCAGGCCTCGTTTATCAACTACGGCGGGGAGCGCCACGGTTTCTTGCCCCTGTCGGAAGTGCATCCCGACTATTATCAGGAAAAACCCCAGAATAGGGCTCAGACCAAGATTCAGCGGGTGCTGCGCAAAGGCCAGGAGCTCATCGTCCAGGTCTACAAAGAGGAGTCCGCCACCAAAGGCGCCTACCTCAGCACCTATATCTCTCTGCCCGGACGCCGCCTGGTGCTCCTGCCCCAACAGACCCACCTGGGGGTTTCCCGCAAGATCGAAAAGGAAGAAGAGCGCCAGCGCCTCAAAGAATTGGCCCAGAAATTGGGACTGCCGCCGGAGATGGGCCTGATCGTCCGCACCGCCGGCGAGACCGCCAAGACCCTGGAACTGGGCAAGGACATGAAATATCTCCTGAAGCTCTGGGAAACGATCAACCAGAACGCCACCGGCCAGACCGCTCCTTGCCTGCTCCACCGGGACCTGGACCTGATCACCCGGACCGTCAGGGACTATTTTTCCCCGGATATCACCACCATCCTGGTGGACAATGCCGAAGTTTACCAGACGCTGCGCACCTTTATCCTGGAAATGTCCCCCCGGCACGTCCACACCCTGAAACTCTACAAAGACAACCTGCCCATCTTCACCCGCTTCCAGCTGGAAGACCAGATAGACCGCATCTACTCGGAGCGTGTGCCGTTGAAATCCGGCGGCACCATCGTCATCAACCCCACCGAAGCCCTGGTCTCCATCGACGTCAACTCCGGGCGCTGCACCAGCCAGAAGGAAATTGAAGACACGGCCTTGAAGACCAATCTGGAGGCCGCCGACGAGGTCGCGCGGCAGCTTCGCCTCCGGGACCTGGGCGGCCTGGTGGTCATCGACTTCATCGACATGAAGGACCGGAAGCACCAGAAAGAGGTGGAGCAGGCCCTGAAGCACAGCTTGAAGAAAGACAAGGCCCGGGTCACGGTGGGGACCTTGTCGAAGTTCGGCTTGCTGGAGCTCTCCCGCCAGCGTCTGCGCCCCACCGCCGAGGTCAGCGCCTATACGCCTTGCCCGGCCTGCCAGGGCCGGGGCCGCATTAAACGGGTGGATACCCTGAGCCTGAGCCTCCTGCGGCAAATCTCCACCCAGGTGGCTCAAGGGCAGATCCAGGAGGTCCGGGCCTCGGTGCCCCTGGAAGTGAGCAATTTCCTGCACAACAAGAAACGTAAAGATATCCTCAACCTGGAAGAGCATTATCATCTCAAGATCGTGGTGCTCCCCAAAGAAGGCCTGGGACCCGAAGAGATTCTGGTGGAATACATCAAACGGGAGCCCTCGGAGGCCAAAGCCAGCCAGGAGAGCAAACCGGCGGCCGAACCCCAAAGTGCGTCTGAGCCCCAAAAGGCCGCCGAACCCCAAGCAGCGCCGGCGCCAAAGAAGACCGGCCGGCCCCGGCGCTCAGGCCGATCCAGGAAGAAACCCGCACCCGAACCCGGAAAGGTCGAGCCCCAGCCCGAGGGCGCCGCCGATACGCAAACTTTTGCAACCCAGCCCGGCAGCGAACCCGGGCCCGGGCCGGACACATCCGCTGAACCCCAAGCGGCCCCGGCGCCCAAAAAGACCGGCCGGCCCCGGCGAAGCTCCGGCCGATCCAGGAAGAAACCCGCACCCGAACCCGGAAAGGCCGAGGCGCAGCCCGAGGGCGCTCCCGAGGCGAAAACCCCGGCAGCCCAGCCCGAGGGCGTTCCCGGGCCTGGACCTGATAAGTCCGACACCCCTTAAAGGAGCAGTTGCATGCGCAGCAATTTGATGAAACAGGGCCTGGAAAAATATCCGCATCGGTCCCTCCTCAAGGCCATGGGATTGACCGACCGGGAGATCGACCAGCCCATTATCGGCGTGGCCAATTCCTATAACGAATTCATCCCCGGACACATCCACCTGGACAAGATCACCCAGGCGGCCAAGGCCGGGGTACGCAGCCATGGCGGCACCCCCCTGGAGTTCGGGGTCATCGGCGTCTGCGACGGCCTGGCCATGAACCACGCCGGCATGAAATATTCCCTGCCCTCCCGGGAGATCATCGCCGACTCCATCGAGATCATGGCCACGGCCCATCCGGTGGACGGCCTGATCCTGGTGGCCAACTGCGACAAGATCATGCCCGGCATGCTCATGGGGGCCCTGCGTCTCAACATCCCCGCCATCCTGATTTCCGGCGGACCCATGCTGGCCGGGCGCTTCAAGGGCCAGGCGGTGGATCTGATCACGGTCTTTGAGGGGGTCGGGGCGGTGAAGGGCGGGAAAATCAGCGAAGACGAGCTCAAAGAGCTCACGGAGTGCGCCTGTCCCGGCTGCGGCTCCTGCGCCGGCATGTTCACCGCCAATTCCATGAACTGCCTCAGCGAGGCTCTGGGCCTGGCCCTGCCCGGCAACGGCACCATCCCGGCGGTCGCCGCGGCCCGCTACCGTCTGGCCAAGGAAGCCGGCTTCAAGATCATGGAACTGGTGGCCAAACAGATCCTGCCCCGGGACATCGCCACCCTCGCGGCCTTCAAGAACGCCATGGCGGTGGACATGGCCCTGGGCTGTTCCACCAACACTGTGCTCCACGTGCCGGCCATCGCCCGGGAAGCCGGGATCGAGCTCTCCCTGGACCTGTTCAACGAGATCAGCGTCAAGACGCCGCACCTGTGCTCCATGAGCCCCGGCGGGGTGCACCACATGGAGGACCTGGACGCGGCCGGCGGCGTCCCGGCGGTCATGGCCGTCCTCATGGAGGCCGGCCTGGTGGACGGCTCGCCGGTTACCGCCACCGGCGCCACCGTGGCGGAAAACCTGGCCCCGGTCCGGGTTCTGGACGAGGGCGTCATCCATCCCCTCACCAACCCCTATCACGCCCAGGGCGGCATTGCCATTCTAAAGGGCAACCTGGCGCCGGACGGGGCGGTGGTCAAACAATCGGCGGTTGACCCCCAGATGTTGGTCAATGAAGGGAGCGCCCGGGTCTTTGAGTCCGAAGAAGAGGCCACCGGGGCTATCCTGGAAGGCCGCATTAAGCCCGGGGACATCGTGGTCGTCCGCTACGAAGGCCCCAAGGGCGGCCCGGGCATGCGGGAGATGCTCACCCCCACCTCGGCCATCGCCGGCATGGGCCTGGACAAGGAAGTGGCGCTGTTGACCGACGGCCGCTTCAGCGGCGGCACCAGAGGTGCGGCCATCGGCCACATCTCGCCGGAAGCCACGGAGGGCGGCCCCATCGCCCTGGTCCAGGAGGGCGACCGCATCAAGATCGATATCCCGGCCAAGACCCTGACCCTGCTGGTGGACGACGCCGAGCTGGCCCGCCGCCGGCAGACCTGGCAGCCCCTGGAGCCCAAGATCAAGTCCGGCTATCTGTCCCGCTACAGCCGCCTGGTGAGCTCCGGCAGCCAGGGCGCGGTGTGTAAGTGAGGGAAAGTCCGACTTTACTGGTTCCCAAGTTCAACTTGGGAACCAGTAAAACGCTGAAATTCGGCAGGGTGGGCGTCCCCGCCTGCCAGGTGTTCCGCACAGGCTGAAAAGCCTGTGCTACCGAGAAAAATTTAGGGGCGACCCATTGGGCCGCCCCCTAACCAGATATTTATAAGCATTAAAATATGGATTTCAACCGCACCATGAAAAAAATGTGCTCAACTGACTCACTTTTCGACAGGGTCCCGGAGCCTGTCCGGGATCGATTACGGATAACCCGTTGACCGCGGCAAGATAGGAAAGATTCTCTGTAGATAAGTAAATCAGTAAAAACAAATAGTTACTTTACTTATCAACCAACCGCTGGCTACTTATTACAACGACTAGATTTCTAATCCTTTAGGAGAAAAGCACTATGCGCCTGAAGATCGATCGGGAAACCTTGTTGAAGGGAGTGGGACGGACCCTGGGAGTAGTGGACCGCCGGGGCACCATGCCCATTCTGGCCAATTTTCTCCTGCAAACCGATGAAAACCGGGTGATCATTTCCGCCACCGACCTGGAGGTGAGCTTCCGGGGCTTCTATCCGGCGGAAGTGCAAGAGCACGGGGCCCTGACAGTTCAAGCCCACTACTTTTTTAACCTGATCAAGGAGTTGCCCGGGGAGACCCTGGACCTCGAGGGCACGGATGCCTCCAACCTGAAAATCCAGATGGGGGATGCCCGGTACCAGCTCCATGGCCTGCCCGCGGACCAGTTTCCCCCGGTGCCCGAGATCACCGACCAGGAACTGGTACAGGTGGAGAGCGGCATGGTCAAGGAGATGATCGAAAAGACCATCTTTTCGGTTTCGGCCGACGACCTCCAGTACCACCTCTCCAGCATCTTTTGGGAGCGGGTGGGAATTCCCCGCCATGAGCCGGCGCCGGAACAACCCCTGGAGGAAGGGGTTGAACCGGAAATGGACTACTGGCTGCGCCTGATCTCCACCGACGGCCACCGCCTCACCCTGATTGAACGCCCCCTGGCGGAATCCGGCCAGTTCCCCATGGACAAGGGCATCCTCATCCCCCGGAAAGGCATGGCGGAGGTCATCCGCTTCCTGGCCGAGGAAGAAAAGGTCTCCCTGGGCCTGGGCAAACAGAGCCTGGCGCTGAAAGCCGACGACCGCTTCCTCTTTATCCGGCTGTTAACGGACAAGAAATTTCCGGACTACCGCCGCATCATCCCCGAGAGCTTCACCTACCGCTTCGCCATCAACCGGCGGCTGCTGTTCGACACCATCCGGCGGATTGCGCTGTTGTCCACCGAGCGCTTTAAAGGCGTGATCTTGAAGCTCATGCCGGACCACCTGGAAGTCACCTTCAACAACCCGGAAGTGGGGGAAGGCCGGGAAGTGGTGGGCCTGTTCATGGAGCAGGGCGACGCCGGGGGCCTCCCCATGGAGATCGGCTTTAACGCCCGGTACTTCCTGGAGCCCTTGAACGCCATCGCCAGCGACATGGTGGTCCTCCAGGTCAACGAAAAGGACCGCCCCTGCTGCCTGGTGGACCAGACGGACCCGCATTACCTGAGCATTATTATGCCCATGAGTTTGTAATACGGGTTCTGGGTTTTAGGTTTTGGGTTCTGGGGTTGGGGGTGTAGGGCGGGGATTGCCCGCCATGCGAGGACCAGTTTTCGTAGGGTGCGTCCTACGCACCATTTGACCCAGTTGGATGCGGGCACCGCGAGGATCACGTGGAAGACAACCAAGCCCTGAAGCGTTTCGGAGCCAAGGTCGGTTATACCGCGGCGGATTTAAAACATTTTGAGCCCGGAGATCCCCGGCTGCGCCAGATGGAGCGGTTGGGCCGGGCTGCGGCCAAATATTCCATCGCCGTGGAGGTGGTGCAGGCCCATAACTGCAATTCGAGGTATCAGGCGGGCGACACCTTTATCCTGGACGTGGACGGCAATTTCATCACCAAATTCTGTCCCTCAAAACTCTGCGTTTACGCCATCTCGCAGTTGGCGGTGCCCGTGGCCCTGATCAACGAGCGCCTGAGCGAAGGCCTGGACCCCAACCAGTTTCATTTCATGCATCAGGTCCGCTGCCTGGACGTGGGCGTCGCCTGCGGCGGCTACGGCGAGGTGAGGTTCGAGGTCAAGGTAGTGCCTCGCGTGAAGGAGTCGAAACCGCGTCCTTGAGAAACGCAAGGTGGGCGCTGCCCACCCGATATTCTGCCCACCGGAGGCTACCTCATGGCCCGTATTGCGATTCTCACCTGTTCCAATTGCACCCAGGACGCTAACTGCGCTTCCGTCGTCTGTTTGGGGGATATGCGCAAACGCCGGGGCTGGTTCGAATCGTACCCTCAGGCTGAGCCGCTGGATTTAATCGGCATCATCAATTGCGCCGGCTGCCCCACCCTGGCGGCGCCGGAAAAGATTCTCAAACGAGTCCGGGCGGTGGCCGAATTCCGCCTGGATGCCCTGCACCTGTCCTTCTGTATGGTGACCCTCTGTCCTTTTATCAAGCCCTATACGGCATTGATAAAACGTGAATTTCCTGGTATAAATATCGTGATGGGGACCCATCAACCGGTGGATCGGGACCGCTTCAAACAGGGGGTCAAAGAGCTGCTGTGCCAGACGTTGGCCCGCCCCCAAACCATGAATGATTTGATCCGGGGAACCCTAAATATTCCCCGGGAGTGATGATTTTTTTTAAGAGGAGTAACCTTTGCCTGAAAACGATTCAAAGGTAGGTGGCGGTAGCCCAGTGCTTTCTGGTGAAGGGAAAAGAAACGCCGAGTACGACGCCGATAAAATCCAGGTCCTCAAGGGCCTGGAGCCGGTGCGGGAACGGCCGGCCATGTACATCGGCAATACCGGCAACGAAGGCCTGCACCACCTGGTCTACGAGGTGGTGGACAACGCCATCGACGAGGCCATGGGCGGGCATTGCGATGACATCAAGGTCACCGTCCATTCGGATAACAGCGTCACCGTAGAAGACAACGGCCGGGGCATTCCCGTGGACCAGCACCCCGGGGAAAACCTGCCGGCGGTGGAGGTGGTCATGACCCGCCTGCACGCCGGCGGCAAGTTTGATTCCGGCGCCTACAAGGTCTCCGGCGGCCTCCACGGCGTCGGCGTCTCGGTGGTCAACGCCTTGTCCGCCTACCTGGAGGTGGAGATCCGCCGGGACGGCAAGGTCTATCACCAGCGCTACGAGCGGGGCAAGACCGTGACGCCCCTGACCGTCACCGGCAAGACCAAGCGCCGGGGCACCAAGGTGACTTTTTTCCCCGACGGACAAATTTTTGCCGAGATCAACTTCAGCTACGACATCCTGGCCCAGCGCCTCCGGGAACTTTCCTTCCTCAACGGCGGGGTGCGCATCAATTTGGTGGACGAGCTTTCGGGGCGCAAGAACGAATTTATCTACGCCGGCGGTATCGTCTCTTTCGTCCAGTACCTCAATCGCAACAAGACTCCCATCCATCCGAAACCCATTTATCTATCCGGGGCCAAGGGCGGCATCCAGATGGAGATCGCCTGCCAGTATAACGACACCTACAACGAGCAGATTTTCACCTTTGCCAACAACATCAACACCCGGGAAGGCGGCTCGCATCTGAGCGGCTTCAAGGCCGGGCTTACCCGGGCCATCAATCAGTACATGGGCGCCAGCGACCTACCGAAAGCCCTCAAGAACGGCCACCTCCAGGGTGAGGACGTCCGGGAAGGCTTGATCGCGGTGATCAGCGTCAAGCTGCCCCACCCGCAGTTCGAGGGCCAGACCAAGACCAAGCTGGGCAACAGCGAAGTCAAGGGCCTGGTGGAAAATCTGCTATACGAGCATCTGTTGACCTTCCTGGGCGAAAACCCGGCAGTGGCCAAGAACATCCTCACCAAGCTCCTGGAGGCGGCGAGGGCCCGGGAGGCGGCGCGCCGCGCCCGCGACCTGGTGCGCAAGAAAGGGGCCTTGGGCGACATGACCCTGCCCGGCAAGCTGGCCGATTGCCAGGAACGGGACCCGGCCCGGCGGGAGATCTACCTGGTGGAGGGCGACTCCGCCGGCGGCTCCGCCAAGCAGGCCCGGGACCGGCGCTTCCAGGCCATCCTGCCCCTGAAGGGGAAGATCATCAACGTGGAGAAGGCCCGGTTCGAAAAGATGCTGGAAAACCAGGAGATTCGCACCCTGATCTCCTCGCTGGGCTCCGACCTGTCTCAGGACGTGGTCAGCATGGACGACCTGCGCTACCACAAGGTCATCATCATGACGGACGCGGACGTGGATGGGGCCCACATCCGGACGCTGCTTCTGACCTTTTTCTACCGGCAGATGGAGGCCCTGGTGACGGGTGGCTACCTCTACATCGCCCAGCCGCCGCTGTACCGCCTGACCCGGGGCAACGAAAAGACGTACCTCAAAGATGACGCGGAGTTCAAAAAATACCTGCTGGCCCGGGGCATCGAAAAGAAGCGCCTGCGCCTGGGTCCCCAACGGACCCTGGAAGGCGCCCCTCTGTCTGAGGCCATGGAAAAGGTGATCGCTTACCAGGAATATTTCCAACGCTTCGCCAAGCGGGGTCTGGCCCGGGAAGTTTTGCAGCTGCTCCTGGCGCACGGTATGGTCTCCAAAGACGATATGCGCCAGGAGGCGCGCCTGGAAGCCCTGGTGGCGGCCCTGAATGCCAATCCCCGCTGGACGGCCATCCTCTCGGCCGACGAAGAGCATCAGTCCTGGGCGGTCATCATCAACTCACCGGAGCGGGATGTCAACGAGATGCGCCTGGACTGGGAACTGATGGGCAGCAGCGATTTTCAAGCCCTGGTGCGGCTGGATCAGGGCCTGGCGGATTTCAAAAATCCGCCTCATCGCCTGGAGGGCAAGGACCGCACCTGGGAATTTTCCAGCCTGGGCGAACTGGTGACCCTCATCCTGGAGGAAGGGCAGAAGGGCATCAATATCCAGCGCTTCAAAGGCCTGGGGGAAATGAACCCGGACCAGCTCTGGGAGACCACCATGGATCCCGAGACCCGGACCCTGCTGCGAGTCAACATCGAAGACGCAGTGGCGGCGGACGAGATCTTCACCATTCTTATGGGGGACAAGGTGGAGCCCCGGCGTGATTTTATTCAAAATAACGTACTTGAATTGAACGAACTTGATATCTAACATCTAACGTAACCAGGAGCGAGACCTCTGCTTGCATCCATAACCCCTCACTGCTTAAGGAGGAAACACCATGCAGCGCAAGGCCAGCTTTAAAATTTATGTCACCCGCCGGGAAATGCTTGCGGTGGGCGACGTCCCGGACCACAGCCTGATGCTCACCGAGATGGAAGGCGAGCCCATCAATTACACCCCCGGGGTGGCCGGGGAATTTGTTTCCCGCCGCAGCGTCGGTTTCCACGATCGTGTCAAAGGCGACGGGCCGATGACGGGTTATGCTACCACCATCTATCAGAATGGCGCGGTTTACTCCCGCTTTCAGGGGGAAAAGAAGGGCGCCGCGACCACGGGTAAATGGGAGGTTTACAAAGGCATCGGCAAGCTGAGCTCCCTCAAGGGCTCCGGCACCTTTGTGGTCAAGCCCTCAGACAAGCACGGCGAATTTGTCCTGGATATGGAAGGAACTTACGACTTGTAGGGCATTAAGCGTCTTCCTGGTGGCGATCCCCCCAATCCAGCCTCTCCTGCGAGAGGTTGCGGTGGGGGAGGCCGTGGGGGCGGTGAGAGCACCGCCCCTGCCACTTTGGCGCCCGCCGGCAAGGCGAAAATCTCTGCGGGTGGCACCTTAACGCCTCGCGGTTGCAGCACTCTAATAGTCAAGAGGGAACGCAGCATGTCCGATAAGATTTGCGCCAAGTGCGGCGACGCCTATGATCCAGCCGAGGCCAAGGAATATCTGGGCCAGATGCTCTGCGAAGATTGTTACCTGGACGCCATGAGTCCACCCAAGGTCTGCGACCCCTGGGCGGTGCACACGGCCAAGAGCCTCAAGGACCTCCCAGGGGGGCACGATTTGAGCCCGATGCAGCAAAAGCTTTATGACTTGGTGAAAGAAAAAGGCGAGGTGCCGATTCCCGAGGCCGCCGCCCACCTGGGCCTGAACGAAGACAACCTGCGCCGGGAGTTTGCGCCGCTGCGCCACATGGAAAAGCTCCGGGCCTGCAAGAAGGACGATATCATCCACCTCACCCTGTTTTGACCTCCGAGCCCACCGACCTGGATTATGCGCTGCTCCGGCGGGTGGCCCGGGGAGACCAGGCCGCCCTGGCGGAGCTCATCCGCCGCCACCAGGGGCGTCTCTACCAGGTAGCCTACCGCTTGCTGAAAGACCCCCTGGAGGCCGAAGACGCCCTACAGGAAGTCTTTCTCAAGGTCTACGAGCACGCCCACCGCTTCGAGCCCCAGGCGACCGTGAGCGCCTGGCTGCACCGCATTACCGCCAACCACTGCCTGAACCTCCTGAGGCGGCGGCACCCCCAGGAATCTTTGGACCAGGAGGGTGCTCCCAGCCCGGCCGATCCCGGGGCCTCGCCTCTCCAGAACCTGGAGGAGCAGGAACTGAGCCGCCGGCTGGAGCAGCTCCTGGACGCCCTGCCGGAAAACCAGCGCCGGGCTTTGGTCCTGAAGCGCTTCGCCGGGCTCTCCTACCAGGAGATCGGCGAGGAAATGGGCCTCAGCCCCCAGGCGGTGGACGGCCTCCTGAAGCGGGCCCGGCAGACCTTGAAAAACGCTCTCAAAGATTATCTGGAATAAACGGCAGATAAACGTAGTTCCAATGGTAGATATTATTAAGCAGTGGTGGAAGGAGGTTAAGACGCGTATAGCCAAGCAGCGTTAAGAAAAACAGAATGGTTTTTGAGGCCTATCAGAAGCGGTTAAAGCTCCTATCCTGCTACTATTTCATCTACTCAAAAAAACTAAAGGTACTCAACGCAAAGGTTATCAAGATTGTAGCTACAGTACATACAGATAATCTTTGCAGTTGGTAAAGGTGGAATCGTTGCATCAATATTGCCTAATTTTTTTATGGCTTCCACTATAAGTGCCACGATTATCTCATGGTCAAAAGAACTGGCCTTTTCTCTGATTAATTTCCATTTTTTACAAATCTTAGCACGGAGCGCTTCAAAAATAAAGTTGTACCGTTTAGCACCTCTTTCAATAGTCTCCGGAGTTTTTGGATATTTGACACCAAACAAAAGATAATCTGGGGTAATACTATGTTCAAAGTAGGTAGGTTCATCTCCAAGAATAGCGTAAAGATCTTCTTCTGCAAAGTCTTTAATAGACTCCCAGTAACTTCTCTCCGCAGCAGAAAGTGAGGGAATCTCCATTATAAATACCTCCTGTTTTTATATAGCATGTGGATGGGAGTCTTTTTTTTCTCGAAATTTAACCCACTTGCTGAAAACTTCACCACTATGTATTTTGCTGTATCCGGGCCCGGTTGGGCCAACCCATTGATTTTCTGAATACCGTCCTCTATATGGCTTTTGGCCTGGCCCTACCCAATGGAAAGTAATCTGGGCAATAGGGATTGGTGCTTCAGGGAATAGGTGAAGGGGAATATTGCCGTCGTTGATCAGTTCTAAGGTAGGACACCCCTTGAAGCCGGGGTGAATTACTATGGCGGTGGCAATTATCAGTCCAAGACGGCCCCAGGAAGATCGGCCGATAATATAGGCCATAAGATCATTCGGAAGCTTAATATATTCAAAAGTCGCTCCGAGCACTAATTCCCCCGGGTGAAGGACTAAATCATTATTGAAGCCAATACAAACAGTTTCATAAAAGCGGCGCAGAACTATATTTAAATCTGTTTCCAAGGAAATTCTTTCAAAGGTTAAAGCCGAAAGCTCCGCTTTGCGCATGAAAATAAATTGTTGTCCCAGTCTTAAGTCCAGGACATTGGCGTTGAGCAAACTCCGTTTATCATAGAGGGGCGGCATGATTTCCAAAGGGTCATTTGGTCTTCTGAGCACATCCCAAATCTCCTTCCCGGATAACGCGCCTCCCATTCTTGGCGGCACCTTTTCTTGGTTTCTAGACCTTGGCGTTTTCATATAGATGGAGCACCTCTATTTGCTGAATGGCGAGCTGGGTTAAGCGACGCAGATCTCTGAGCTTCCCGGCATGTTCTGATTTTTCAACTGACGGTTTCAGTGGACCGGGGTTTTGCAACTCTACTACTTGGTAAAGCCAGACTGCGTTAAGTAATTCGCCGAGGGAAAGAGGGGTAGCTTTTTTGCTTTTTTCACCCCTATCCCTAAAGGCGGAGGGAGGAATACCTTGTTCCACGAACCTCTTAATATAGGTTTTAAAAAGCTTTTCCTTGGGAGAGAAGTGCAAAGAACTGGGGATTTTTTCGCCAATCTCTTTTTTGGCCCAAACAAGCGCGGGTTCTAAATACCGGTAGATTTCCACGGGGTTTGGAGTCTTTTCATCGAGCTTATCGAGTAAATTATCTAATGACGTAAACTGATTGAGGCCGTCGAGAAATTGTTCCGCCTTTTCAGCGAAATCGAACTTCACGAAGGGGGTGAACCGTTGGTTGTAGGTGTCCAGGGTGTCAAGGATGTTTCTAATTCTGAGCAAAAGAGGTGGATGGTCCCTCGTCTGCTGGTCCGGGCTAGCCATGGGACTTGCAGCCTCTATGAGGGCAAATAAGAATGCTGGCCCGAGCAGGCGAACGGCAAAAATATCGGCGATATATTCATTGAGAAAATTATCCGTTTGTTCGGGGGTAGTTCCAGGTGGAATTCCCTTAGCTATCATTTTCCATGCTTGTTCGGTAAGATCATTTACTATTATGAATAGGTGGCCGAGCTCGTGCAGCAGGCAGGCGTGGCACAACACATCGTGTTTAAGAAAAAATGGATAATTCAGAACGATAAGGTATTTAATTTCTTTAAGAATATTCTTGTTTAAAATGTCTGAGGGAAAATTGGACATCGGCCTTAAAAGATCTTTATATTCATACTGACCTCTTAAAGAGGGACAAATCAGAATATGGAACTTGGCAGGAATCAGCTCGCGCGCAATGCGTTCAATCGCGGGGATAATGGCGGGGGGGGAAGACTCAACGGTGGATGTCTCTATTAAGAAGATATATTCATAAATGTCATGAATTGTGTTGGCATATACTTTGGCAAGATCAAGGTTGTCGAGATATGTCTGGTAATCAATGATGGTTTGGAGTTTTTCTTTAGTGAATTTCGCCAAACGACGGCGAATGTTCTTATTAATATTATCGAGAATCCCAATTAAGAAATGAGAAGGTTGGGCGTTGTTAAACCGCTTGCTTTGCAACTCTTCCAGACGATCCTGGAGATAATCGCTCCGTTTGACGGCTTGGTTTACCAGCGCTTGGAGCACAGATCCCCAGGGCATCTGCTCAGCCCCACGGCCTGCTTTCTCTTACCAGCTCCAGTCGATGTTGATCAAGGAATGCCAGGGCTTTTCTGCAAAAAGAATGCAATTGCTTTTTTCTGTCCCAAGAGGACTTGCCCTCGCGCACCTCCCGGCAAATGGCTTTTATCTCAATTAAATATTGCTTTTTTTCGCCAGGATCCCCTTCCAGGATCGGGTCGATGCTGATAAGGGCCCGCTCTGCCTTCACCAGATTATTCAGGTTGTCTTGTTGGGCCAAAGAGCCATATCCTCTCTCCTTGTCCTTCAGGCCGTTGGTGGCCTCATCCATGAATTTTTCCAGGGCCTCCAGGGCCTTCCGGTTTTTAGCAGGAAGTTGGGCCGGTAGCTCGGTCAGGATAAATGACCGGATGGGCGCAAAAATATATTGCAACCCAAGGTTTTCCCACCTTTTTCTCATCGCGATGGCTTCCATTTTTCACCCTCCCTCCGAAGAATGGACGACCAAACCTTCCTCCAAACAACTTTATAATACAGTTTAAATCAAAAAGGTTTCGGCCTTTGCTCTGCATTGACATATAAGCTGTTTTTGCAGGTTATGCCGATATGTTTAAGGCGGATTTCCAACGCCTGCCTGGAAACCCCAAATTTCTGACAAAGATCCTCGGCGGTCTGGGCTAGATCAATAATAACGCCCTTAGCAATTTTTTCATGCTTTGATTTTCTAATTGCATCTGTGAGTTCCGGCTTGGGCATCAGCAAAGCCCCGGCCCAATAGTTAACCAGAGATTCCTCTTTCTCGTATTTTTGTAAGTCCTTACTCCTAAAAAAAATTGGCTGAACAGGAGCACCCCCTTTCATTGTTAAGCGAATGAAGTGAGATCCTTCATGGGCCATACTGAATCGTTTATTTACTTCGGGGGGATAATTACCTCGATCATCGATTGCATCACTATTGATGCTGATGATTCTTTCTTTGACAAAAAGTGCCGCCAATTTCCTTCCCTGACCCTTTTTCCATAAGCCTTTTGCAGAAAAACTTTCATGACGGGTTTCTAGGCCAAAAACCACTTTGAAAAAATCTTTAAGGTCAAGAGGAAATTGTATTTTTTTTCCTCCTTTTTTTTCACGATAAATTCTTAATAATTTTATTACCTTCACTTCAACGTCAGGACGAAAACCGGGAATAATGTTGGCGCCTTTGGCGATCTTTTGGGCGGATATTTTGTCCCTATCGCTTTGTTGGAGAGAAGTTAGTTCCCCTGGGTCAATATTGAAAATCTTGGCGATATGTACAATCTTTGCGTTTGAAAGGAACCGGCTTCCCCGTTCCACCTTATTTAACATAGTATAGTCTATTTGGGAAACCTCACCAAGCTCCCTTAAAGAGAGTTTACCGCGATCGTAGTCTTTCTGTAATTTTTGGCTGAGTTCCTTCAAACAGCCTCCGGCGCTTTCCCGGGCCCCTTTCAGCCATTTGCCGAATTTTATATTATCTTCCATTTTTTCTGCCTATTACTCATAAGTAATTAAAATATCAAATAATATATCTATCGCAAGGTTATATTTAATAGTATAACTAGTCGACTTTTTTGTCAACACTTTTTTTAAAAAAAAAGTCTCAAAGGACAGAAAAAATATTATAAATATCTCCTAATGAGGACCCATGAACTCCTGGACGGCCTACTGAAGCGGGCCCGGCAGACCTTGAAAAACGCTCTCAAGGATTATTTATAAGGGGTCGGCCCAGGACAAAAAAATCCCCCGGTTCTCCGGGGGATTGCGCGGGGTTGCGCCGGGCGGCCGGTTTTACTTCCCGGTGAGCTCTTTGATCTCCTTTTGGGCGTGCTCCATTTCCTTGACCTGTTCGGCGTCGAAGCGCAACAGCATGGTCTGGAATTCCATCACGTGGGTTTTTTCCTCCCGGGCAATATCCAGGAGGACGGCCCGGATGTCCTTATCATCAGTGAGAGCCGCCATCTGCTCATAGAAGTTGATGGCGTCCAGTTCGGCGATGATAGCCGCCCGGAGGATTTCCTGGTTGAGATGCGCTTTGGGGACTTTGGTAAAATCCGCCGGCAGTTGTGATAACATAAACTTCCTCCTCTGACCCCCGGCTGGGGCGGTTGTGTGTGGTCGGTTTTATTGAAAAGTAAGTACGGCCGGCAGCAGCGTCAAGGCAGCAAGGGGTTGGGGGTCTGCCTCCGGGCCCGCCAGGGAAAAATTGTCCTTGGCGCGCCGGATTTCCTCACGTATGGTGTTCTAATGAGTAAGGAAGAAAAATTTTCGGGACCACAAGCCGCCATGGAATGTCAAACCGTACAAACGCACCTGTCCGCCTGGCTGGACGACGAGCTCCCCGAGGCCACCGGGGCCATGCTTACGGCGCACCTGGAAGGGTGTGAGGCCTGCCGGAGAGAATGGCGCCAGCTCGAGGCCCTGGACGCCGCCCTGGGTCACCTGGCGGCGCCGGTGCCCATGGGGCTGGCGGAAAAAGTGGCGGCGCAGGTGCGGCGCCCCCGGCGCCGATCCGGGTGGCAGTCCGTGGCCCTGGCTGCCTGCCTGGTCCTGGGCATCGCCCTGGGCGGCACCATGGCCCGGAGTTTTTATGGCGGGGAAACGCCCAACGAGGCCGGGGCGGAAGTGGCCAGCCTGGAGGTTTTCCATGACTTTCCCCAGGGGTCCCTGGGGGCGGTAGTGGCCTCTTATCAGCCGGAAGAAGGGAACGGTAACCAGCAGTGAAGCGAGATTGGCTTATCTACCTGGTGATATTTTCCCTGGCGCTGAACCTGGGGACCATCGGCACCATCGTCTACCTGCGCTACCAGGACCAGCAGAGGCTGGCCGCCGGCCCGGGGCCCCTGCCGCCCATGCCCCCCCGGGCCTTGTGGCGGGAGCTGAAACTGGACGAGTCCCAGCGCCAGGCCTTGCGCCGCCTGTTCCCGGAGCACCATCGGCAGGTGAAGGCCGTCAGGCAGGAATTGACCCAAAAGCGCCAGGAGCTCTTTGAGCTGATGCAGGCGGAGTCGACCCCCTGGAGCGCCATTCAGGCCAAGGTCCAGGAGATCAGCGCTCTGCAAGGACGCCTGGAAGAAGAGATGGCGCGGTTTATGCTGGAGTTTAAGAAGAACTTGAATCCCGAACAACACGCCGCTTTTTTGAACCTGTTGCAAACCCGTCTGGGCTGTGGCCCGGAAGAGGCCTGCGGCCCAGACGGACGCCGGCGGGGACCCGGCAAGGGACCGGGACCCGGTATGGGGCACCGTGGTAGGCCTCACGGAGATCCTGACAACTAACTAGAGGATCATGAAGCGGATTTTTTATATAGCAGGCAAGACGAGGAGGATTAAAATGAAAAACCAGAGATGGTTGACGATCAGCGTGGCTCTCGCCCTGGCGGTGGTAATGCTCTGGGCGGTGCCGACTCTGGCCCAAGGACGCGGCCAAGGCCAAGGTGGCCAGGGTCAGGGCTGGGGTTGCGGGCAGGGCCAGGGCCAGGGCGCGGGAAATGGCACGTGTCCCGCGGTCCCGGGCTACCAGAGCGGCCAGGGCAACACGGGCAACAACCCCCAGGCCAACACCGGACGCCGGGGTCCCCGGGGCGGCGGCCGCATGAATCAGCCCAACACCCAGCCCACTGCGCCCCCGACCCAATAACTTCAGACGTAACGCCGTAACCGCAACAAACGCCGCCCCCTCTTTTCTCCCCCCTGGGAGGGGGCGGCTTTTTTGTCAGAGCCCTGCCCGAGCACACCTCGAGCCTGGGAGGCTTGCGGACACGGCTCCCCGAAAAGAACAGGGATGGCGCCGGAGACAACCGGCGCCATCCCTGATTGTTGGTCCCGTCTAGGTTAGCCGCAGGAGTCGCAGCCGGAAGAGCAGGAGGAGGGCGCGCAGCCGCACCCAGCCTCGGGCTGGGTGGGAGTATCGCTGATGCCCACGACTTTGATCATGAAGGTCAGCGTTTTCCCTGCCAAAGGATGGTTGAAGTCCACCACGAATTTATCGGGCTCGATGCTCAACACCGTCCCGGAGACCGGACCGTTGGGGCTGGAGAACCGCAGCTGCTGGCCCACCTCCACCGGGTGTCCTTCCAGCATCGTGGCGGGAAAATCCCGCTTGAGATCCTCCCGAAGGTCGCCATAAGCCTGTTCCGGGGCGAGAACCACTTTCTTCTCTTCCTCGAGTGCCATATCGATAACCGCATCATTGAAGCCCTGGATAATCCCGCCGGCGCCCACCTGAAACTCCAGGGGCGGGCGGCCGTCACTGCTGTCAAAGACCGAGTCGTCTTCCAGGGTGCCGGTGTAGTGCAATTGGACAAAATCGCCATTTTTAACTTTGCTCATAACTTCTCCTGTGGTTCTGGAGGCAGGCGAGGTCACGTCTGCCGCGCCAGTTGCTTGATAGTAACTCAGGCGGTGACTCCCTTCAGGGAGCGAAAGCCCTCGCCCGTGATGTTACTGAAGTAAACGCAGCCCCCGGGCTCATCCTTCCGGGGTTAAATCCGTGGCCCAGGGTATCGCGACACCAGGCGGCCATGCCTTTCACCCGCATGGAACCACAATCTCCAAAGATTCCGGCTCAGAATCAGCGGCAACCTGGCCGGAAATATATAAGGGGAACGACCGGAAACCGTTCCCCGCATGGAAAGGCTTGCAGGCCCTGTAGCCTGATGCTTCCTTAAATTTTACAAAATTTTTCCACCTTGTCAAACAGTTAGTCGCAAGATGGCCTGGCTCGGACGGCTCAAGGGCGCGGCTGCCGCGCCTTTGGGAACAAATTGGCGGAAGTGCATGGGAATCGAACCCACCTACCGCCTTCAGCAGACGGCACACCGGATTTGAAGTCCGGGGGCCCCACCAGTGAACCTCGCACTTCCGTATAGCTTAATTTAACATGATACCGAAGGTTTGCAAGGACTGGCGGTTAAAATTTTTTGACTCTATTCTCAAGTTCGAGTGGGTTTTCGAGTAAGTTTCGAGTGGGTATCGATGGAGCATTGAGCAGGTTGCCCTCCAGCAGCCTCATGGTATCGCGAAACCGCGGGTCGATGGCTTGGAGGTACGTTCGGTGGTCTGGCGGTTTTTGTGCCGCAGCAGCCGGGAGATCACCGGTGGGGGGCGCTTCTGTTGAAGGAGAACTCGACCGCGGCCTTGACCGGCTTGCCGCTTATTTCCAGCAGCGGATAGGCCAGGAAGTTGATGGGGCCAGAAGCGGGTTCCGGTTCCACTACCAGGTCGCGGCCGCGGCTGAGTTCGAAGCGGTTGGCCGGATGGTGGCCAAAGTAGTAGGTTGCCAGCCCCGTATACTTGTTGCCCTCGCTGATGTCCACCGGCCACCACTTGCCCTCGGCAAAGAACTCCGCCCAGCAGTGGTAGCCGTCTATCCCACCCTCGTTCCGCTCCGAAGGGATTGCCGCACCGATGGCGAAGCGCGCCGGGATGCCCACCGACCTGGCCAGGGCTATGAAGTAGGAGTGGAAATCCGTGCAGTTCCCGGTGCGGGCGTCGCAGGCGTAGACCGCGTCGCCCTTACCCCAGCCGTCGCCGTACTTGATGTAGCGCATGCGTTCAATGACGTGGTCGTAGAGCGCCCGGGCCCGGACCAGGTCCCCTGTTTTGCCCTTGACGACCTCATCGGCGATCTGGCGGAAATTCTCCTGGCTCGGCACCAGACGCTCCGGGTTAAGGTATGTTCTCTGGTCGGGTGCCGGCGCTGCATAGGCGGCCTTCTCCACCCGTGTTACTTTGTAGCGGATCTCGATCTTTTTGCCGCTGTCCTCCGGACCGAGTTCGAGGAACAGGACTTTGTCGCCATATTGCCGCTCCGGCACAATGCTTTGCTTCCCCGGAGCGTGGATGGATTTTATCTCCACCGTCTGGAACGAGTCCGTGGACGCCAGAGGAAGCCACATGCGGGCGGGGCCGGTTATCTGGGGAAGTGTGGCCCGGTAAAGAAACTGGAACTCGTCGCGGCCCCGGATGACGCCCAGGTGGTCTTCTGAAGCATCCTTCAGGGTTATACGCTGCCAGGTGCCATCGCTTTTTTGCTCCCAGGCGTAAAAGGGCTGGCCGTTGAGCTTGTGGACGGTGGTTTCGGTGACCTTCATGCTGGCGGGATCACCGGCGAGAAAAAAATCAACGTCATACACGTCGCCGCTGATGTCCGCCAAGTCCACGCAGGCGAAATAGCGGCCCGGACCCAGTTTCGACAGGTATTCGGTGTGGACCCGCACCAGCTTGAGTCGGAGTTCCTTGTTGCCGTAGGCAAGCTGGAAATATCCCCCGCCCCGGCGGACCTCCGACTCGATGTGCCGCTCAATGCCTGCCTGTATCGCCGCGGTGGGCGCCGCCGTGGCCACGGGCGGGGAAGACGCGTCCGGCGCGCCTTTCCCCTCTTGCTGCCCGCAGCCCGCCAACACAAGGCAAACTACCACCGCCGCTGGCACTATTGGGCGCCAACGCATAGAAGCTCCTTGCCTGAACCCTCAGGCCCCAGTTAAGAGCATGGATATTACTTCGGATGCTCCGCCTTCGGGTGGTCCGGTTTCGGTTGCGCCGGGGCCGCTGGAGCAGGAGCTGCCGGTGGAGCTGCCGGCTTGGCCGGCTCGGCCTTGGCCGCCGGGGCCGCCGGTTTGGCGGGGGCTTTCTTGTCTTCCCCGCAGCCGCAGACCAGCACCAAACCAAATATTGCCACGATCAGCCAGATCCCAAATTTTTTCATTAACGGCACCTCCTCATGAGATTGGGTCTTGCCACGATTCGAGGATGAATTTAGTCATCCACTATAAAAACTATAATGACTCATTATGCCATGTCAACGAAAGAGGCTCGGTGGGCAGTTTTATTCCAACGATCATTTGCTCACGGACACCACGAAAGATGCGCAATAGCTGGTGTTGGCGGGGCGGCCGTCCCTGCCCGCCAGGCGGTCCGCACAGGCTGGAAGCCTGTGCCACCAGAAGAACTTTTCGGAACAAGAGCAGCTTCAATGAACGCGGTCCGCGCTTCATTCCTCCACTTTGTCGGCAAAGCCGCCGATGGAGTCCAGCTTTTTTACCCCCGGGGGCAGATTGAACCGGCGGTCCGGGACCTTTTCCTCCCGGATGCTCTGGTATTCCAAGGAAAATCGCCGCTCCCGGCACTCCATCTTGATGGGCAGGCCCAATTTTGGCGCCAACCAGTAAACCTGTTTTTCCATGTGGCGGCTGACGGGCACACTGACCTCATATTTTTCGGTATCGTAGCCGTGCAGCCGTTCCTGGCCCACCAGGCGCTTGCCCGCCGCCCCGGGGGGCATCTGGATGAACTGGCCGGGCAGCTTGGTGGTCAGGGGCATCTCCATATAGCTCCCCTGGAGGGGGAGGATCACCCAGACCACCTTCAGGTCCGGGCGCACAATGGTGATGGTCTGGCCGCGCTCATCGGTAAATTCCTGGCGCATTTTGCCGTTGCTGACCTGAATCTTCCCCGGCATGATTTTGGCGTCATCCTTGACCAGCATCGAGGCGGAAAACTCCGCTCCCCGGGCCACTCCCGGGACCATGAGGATCAGCAGCAGGAAGCCCCAAGTCACCAGCAGGGGCATCGCGATTTTTTGGTTGCGCTCCATACCTTGCACCTCCACCGGCAAAGACTGCCGCCAGGTTTGCGCTTAGGCACCCAGGCCGCCGCCGGCTTCGAAAACCGTAGCCAACACCAGACCCTCCGTGGCCGCGATCACGGCCCAGAAGAGCAGTTCCAGGCCGATAAGCAGGACCGGCTCTCCCAACTGGTTGAAGGGGGTGAAAAACTCCCAAAAAACGAAGGAAAGGAAGAAAATGAGCAGCGCCATCCGTCCGCCCCGGGAAAGAATGCCCGGAGGCCAGTGGGGGGCCAGCCAGGCGTAAATCAGGGCGTGCCCCAGGCCAAAGAGCAGGAGTCCCAAAAAGATTGGTGCCGGATGAGCGACCACCAGGGGCAGGGGTTCCAGGCTGGTCCACACCGCGATGAGCTTCGGGCTTTGGAGGGACGGGTCCAGGAGAAGGCCGCCGCCCTGCCAGCCGAACCCCAGCAGTCGAAAGGTGAGCAGCATGGCCAGGTTGAGGGAAACACCCCCGGCCAGGCCCGCCAGGAGCTTACGGAGCATAGCGGTACACCATCCCGGTGGGGTAGGATCAGCAACGCTGGTCTTTTATACCAGTTCGGGCTCCATTTCACAAGATGGCAAGAGGGGGCCATCGAGGAGATAAGAGTTGTATTTTGACAAGTTACCGGCCGAGGGGGTTACCTCGGCCTGAATTGATCCCACCGGCAGGGGACCCCGGTTTGCCCGGTCCGGCCAGTTTCCCCCCGGCCGGGGTCCCGATGGACTCCAAATCTCTCCGGCATCACCGGCCGCCGCCGGCCTCAAATCTCCCGGCTGCAGCCGATGCCCTGGCCGGTGAGGATATAATATTTCTCCCCGGCGCAGGCCAGGCAGACCTTCTGGCCGGCCTGCACCCGGATGCGGGACTCCATCACCCCTTCACCGCAGCGGCTGCAGACCTCCGTGGCAAAAATCGGGGCAAAGGCCGGCATCTTGATGGTGAGGGTTTCGATGAGGAACTGCTCCGAGAGGTCCACCTCTTCCAACTCCCGCCGGGCCACCGCCCCCCACAGATGGTGGAAGCGGTGCTGGTCCTCGGCAGTGCCCTGGCGCTGCATCACCACTTTCTCGAATAACGGCCCCGCGGCGGGATAGCGGTCAAACATGCGCTGGCGGAAATCAGGCTGCACCACCAGGCGCACCGCCGAGCCGTTGTGGCGCCGGGCCACGGTGACCGCGGTCTTGCCCAGGTCTTTATAAATCAAGGCGTTGTTGCCGAAGGTGCAGCCGGTGACCATCTGAATGCCGTCGGTGAAGCAGTTGTTGCACTCCACGATGGCCACCACCTCCTCCATGCCGGTGTTCTCCTGGTCCAGGTAGGCCATGGCGTACTGCCCGGCCTTGACCCCCAGGGTGAGGCCGGGACAGAGGTGGCCGTGAATAGTTTCGGCATGGCGCAGCAACCCTTGCAGGTCGCGGCTGCGAATCATAGTCTCTACGGCCGCTCGGGCCGAGGCGTGTTCGTGCATAATGAGAAATCCTCCTTCAGGGAGATGTTCAGAGATGGGCCGGACTGGCAAAAGTCACCAGAGAATGCGGCCCCCCCAGTTCTTGCAGGGAAGAGCTTAGGGTGTGCCTCCAAGAGCCCATGAACATCAGGTTGTGAGGTACGTCCAGTGCCCGGGATAGGGCGTCCACGACCTCGGGGTGGGTTGGTCCACGGCCAGAGGCGCGGCGCACTCAGTTTCCCTTGCAGCGCCCATGTTCACATATTTAAATGATTTTCACGTTTTTGTCGATGTTTTCATCACGGCGCACAGGGATTTGCGCCAGGGGGCAATCAGTGCTAAAATTCGGCATCATTCCGGATTTGGCCCCCGCCTTACTGGTGAGACATGCATCTGAAACAAACTATCCTGGGTCTTTTAAGCCCCGAGGCCCTGAAAGCAGTCTGCGGCCATCTGGACCTGGACCTCAATTGCCGCACCAAGGCGGCCATGGTGCGCCGGCTCCTGCCCTTAGAGTTCATTTCCGCGGAACGTTTGCTGCCGCTGTTGACCGAGGCGGAGTTGCAGGCGGTGTGCGCCGCCTGCGGGGTACAGGCCTCCGGCCGCAAGGCCACCCTGGTCAAGAGGATTCTCAGGCACAGCCGGGGCCCGACCTTTGTGGCCCTGGACTTTGAGACCGCCGACTATCCCCGGGACAGCGCCTGCGCCCTGGGATTGGTGCGGGTGGAAAACCACCGGATCGTCCGGCGCACGTATCACCTCATCCGGCCGCCCCGCCGCAGATTTGCCTTTACCTATCTGCACGGCATTACCTGGGAAGACGTGGCCGGCCAGCCCACGTTTGCCGAACTCTGGCCGAGCCTGACCCCGTTTCTGGAAGGGGTCGATTTTCTGGCGGCCCACAATGCCTCGTTTGACCGCTCGGTGTTGCACCGCTGCTGTGAGACCGCGGGGTTGAGCCCCCCGGGGCTGCCATTTGAATGCACGGTAAAGATGGCCCGGCAGACCTGGAACATTTTCCCCACCAAGCTGAATAATGTCTGCGATCACCTGGGCATTACCCTGAAGCACCATCACGCCGCCTCCGATGCCGAGGCCTGCGCCCTGATCGTCATCGCGGCGCACCGGATTTCCCCCAAATAGTTTCTGGCTTAGGCCTCTGCCTTCTGAAATGTTCCCGTAGGGTGCGTCTTATACCAATTTCGCTTTCTACTGCAACAAATAGGAGCACTGACAAAGCTCCATGAAGCGGCTTGGGTTTAGATTATTCAAAGTTACGGTCAGAGTATCCATCAGGTCATCCAGGTAGGCAAAGAGACGGTTTCGACAAACATGTTTTTTTAACCACTGCCAAAGCTTTTCAACGGGGTTAAGCTCTGGGGAATAGGGTGGTAGAGATTTAAGAACAATATTATCAGGCACTTTTAAAGAGTTGGATTTATGCCAACCGGCTTGATCCCAGATCAGCATGATTTCCTTGTCTGGAAAGGCAGCCGCCATCTCTGCCAGGTAGAGGTTCATCATCTCCGTATTGACCCAGGGCAAGAAAAGGGAAAAGGCGTCGCCGGTTAATGGAGAAACCCCGGAATAAACATAGAAATTCTGG
>Ga0351916_1074_pt1 | contig 32386 bp, 24 predicted proteins | sample TotcelHT113001N3_FD_206868 | JGI IMG/M metagenome (GOLD analysis project Ga0351916, IMG submission 206868) | Enriched cells from coal bed in the Powder River Basin, Montana, United States - Total cells T11 rep1 HSBNCT.T11.300.1.N3 ... | reverse complement strand
TGCCGGAACAGCTCTGGTCGCAAGCACGTACGCTATTAATGAGACTTATGCTGCATATAATGCACGGGGCGAGGTCTATAGTGCCATGGTTCCTAATGGATCCGGCGCTATAACTGCCGACGACGCACTACAATCAGAACCCGCGTATGTTGAATCAGATGAGCCAAAGTTCGTCGCCGAAGATACCAAAGGTATGGGCGATGAGAAGATCGGGGTTGAGCCACAATCCCCAACAAGCGGTGATGATGATGACGATGATGGTGATGATGAAATGGGTAGCTGCCCCTCCTGCAAATCCGCTTATATGAAATAGTTGGTTTGTTGCGAACAAACGAGCGGGGTGGTAGGTTGGAAGCAGGATACGCCCATTAAAATCTATGGGTTGGCCCCGGACGGCCGTTATTTTGTAGGGCTTTTCGGTCAGGCCACACAGGGCTGCTGCGCCGAGCGTGCAGATCGCGCGTGGGTTTATGATCTCGATTTGTGCCAGTAGCAACTGGTCCCTGCCAATCTGTAACTCTTCAGGAAGCGGCGTGCGATTGCCCGGCGGTCGACATTTGACGATATTGGTTATATAGACCTCTTCTCGCTCAAGGCCGACCAAGAAAAGGGCACGATTGAGTAACTTTCCCGATCTGCCGACAAAGGGCCGGCCCTGCTCGTCTTCGTCTCTACCCGGTGCTTCGCCGATAAAGAGAATAGCAGCGTCGGGGTTGCCCTCGCCAAAGACAATCTTGGTGCAGGCGCCGGGGACGAAGAGGGGCGAATTTTTAAAATCTTGATGCGGCGCGTACAGGGTATCCAGTTGAGATTGCTTGCTTGCTTGGATTTTGTCTTTGGGAGCTTGTTTGGTCATGTGGTACCAGTCTTAGAAATTAATCTTGCCCGCTCGTGCCCTTCGATCCCTTCGTCAGGCTCCCGGCCCCCTCGACAAGCTCAGGACATGCTTCGCCCTTGTTGCTTCGAAGCCCCTTACAGGAGCATGCAGGCTTCCCCCTTCGCCTTTGCGGGTGCAAATATTCTCGCAAGAGCACACGGGCTCCGGAGGACAGTCAGGACGAGCAGGCGGCGTGTAAAATTATATCGCGAGCTTAGTATTAGCATACCCAGACCCCAAGAAAAAAACACTGGCGGGAATTGCGTCCCGCCAGCGAGTGTGGTTAGCCGGGGCTAGTAGGGGAACGGCGCATAGGTTGCTATCAATTGTACCCAGCTATTGTGTAATCCAAAGCCTGTCTTGGCAAATGACGCATGGTGCGAGCAGGTGCCTTTGCCTTCTGGACAGTAAATATAGAGCCCATGAGCGCCGGCGATATTTTTGCCACAAATATTGGCAATGACCACCTGTGGAATTAGCACAAGTCCATCTTGCAGTATTTTTCGTATCGACTGCACAAGCAACGTTTTATTGACACCAGGCTTGAGCGTTATTTCAGCGATATTCGAATACAAGTTGCTGTACAGGTGATAAAGGTCTTTGTAGTTTGGCTCGTCAAAGCAGGTGCATGCAGGTCGACGAATACTTTTTTTGAGTGTATTTATTACCGAGTCGCCAACCTGCTGCTGTATCGCCGTGATCAGTGTCTTAGCAAGAAGATCAATGTTGTCGCAGAGCTTGCTAAACTCGCTTAATTTTAGTGCAGAGTGCGTATAGTCCTCGGTGACTCCACCATACAACTCTTTTACGCTCCTAACGGCGGCGCATGCCAGCTCTTGTGGGCCCAAAATCCCTTGAGCAAAAGGCGCTGTGAGTGTGGTGTAATTATATCCCGGCCCGAGTACGGCCTCTTCAGAAGCGACCATGTAATCAGCAAATTGGCTGAATATCCAGGCGGTTCCTACTCCTGCCATAAAGCAGGCGTCAAATAAGACGATATCAATATTCTTGCCCAGTATTTTCTTGGTAAGCTCAAGCGCTTTAAGCAGCTTCTGATCATCAAGATAGTCGCCGAAGGTTTCATCAAAGCATATGCCTCGGTGCTCCAGCTCCAGTTGGCACTTGTTAAGAAAATCTGAAAATTCGATCGATCTATCAAGCTCAAATAAATTAGTTGCCGGGTTATACGTAAACAAGGGTGCTGGGCGAACCGCACCGCGTAGCCGTGGGTTCAGATCGCCCGAACCATGGTCCCACATCACCACTGCCAAGTGATCAGATGGGTAGTTGGTAATCGCCCAAGCCATAGCTTCATAAAACGTCTCTGCGCTCCCTGAATTCATGCAAGAATCGGGCCCAATCTGTATCACATGGTCTTTTTCGATATACAGGCGCTTGGTAACTTTTTTGGTTCCCGGCATATGCAGGTCCATATGCACGACGAGATTGACGTTTTCATTTGATCCAATGCACATCATCTGGGCAATGTTTGCCTTGCCAAACTCCAATAAATTGTTGTCGGAGGCCATGTACACAAAAAATGTCCATTTCTTTTTTGGCATGCGTTGTCGCAGTTGATCCTGTTGTTGCTGCTGTATATCCGGTCGACCGGCATAGAGCAATAATTGACAGATATTGTTGTCGGCGACCAGGTCGCAGTGCTTGGCGCCCATGCTCTGCAACCCGAGGAGTCCGACGAGGATCCCCAATCGTAATACCCTTACCATACCCATTCCCCCTTCTGGTGTTTTGTGACCAACGGAACTTCCCGTTAAGTTTAATTTCAATATTAATATACTTTTTGGAATTAATTTTGGGCAATGGATCGGGGTGATTTTTGAAAAAAGTTAGGAGAATCGCGGCTTTTGCGCGCGGGCCCGGAATTTTTCGAACCGATAACTTGTAAAATAAGAGGCCTTTTGTCTAGACTTTGGGTTGTAAACCTGTTTCTTTAGGTTGAGAGACGTATTTTTTGGGGAGTGCAAAAATGTTTCGTTATGTTTTCAAAAACATGGGTTTCTTGGTTCTGTCGTTTGGACTGCTGAGTGCACCAAGGCTGTCTGGTACAAATCCGTTGCATACTGCCGTGAAAGATGGCGACTTTGAGGAAGTACAAAAACTTTTGAAGACCTCAGAGGGCAAGCGATATATTGATCAAGAAGAGGGTACTACGACGCCTCTAATCGAAGCGATCCAAGATTGGGGCCATGAGAGAAAAGACTATATTAAAGAGTTCAAAGAAGCATACGAAAAAATTGCCTTGGAGTTGATCAACAAGGGCGCAAATGTATCACATGTAGACGGGTTTCGCTGTCCCTTATGGAATGCAGCAAATTATGGCGTTGTTGAGGTGGTAAAAGCGATTATTAATAAGTCCGGTGTTGATATAAACTGCGGAAATCATATGGGTTATAAATATTCAGTAAGCCCGCTGTATACGGCTGCCCGAGAGAATCATGCAGACGTAGTTGAAGTTTTGGTGCAAAAGGGTGCAAAACTTGTCGAAGAGAAGACTGAGGGGAAAGGCCCCCAGAAAAAAACGGTCTACGTTGATCTGGTCTTTGAAGATAAGGGATTTTCACCGCTCTACTATGCGGCGTACTGGTGCAACCTTAGAATGGCAAAGGCGCTGGTAGAGCCAAAAGGGGGACAAAGCAGGGGCCTTAATGTTAATTGGAAAACGCGTGAGGGAACGACTCTTCTAGAAGTGGTTCTTGAGCCGTCAAAGATAGCAACCGAGGACGAAAGACTCGCATTTGTTGCGTATTTGATAGGGAAAAAAATCGATGTTAATGCGTTGTCACATGACAAGTCGCCCCTCACATGGGCGCTTGAAGGGAAGTTTTTTAAGATAGCCAGGTTTCTTGAGATGAATGGTGCGAAACCGTCTAGCAAAGAACAAAAAGAGCAATTAGGTAAAATCCCCCCATTGTCCAAAGAGGACCTAGAGAAAATCAAGGGTGAAGAGAAAAAAGAGGATGTCTCGAAAAAAAGCAAAGAAGCAGGCGAAGAGAAAGAGGATATCTCAAAAGAAAGTAAAGAAGCGGGTAAAGAGAAAGAGGATATCGGTGACGTGCCCAAAAATCTTAAAAAAGCTTTGCGTGAATTTTCGCGCTCCCTAGGTGCGCTTGTTCCCTAAATAACAAATGGCAGGGCGCTGAATTGCACGCCCTGCCGTTAGAATTCTTAGTTGCGCGATTAATAATCTTCGCACTTTTTGTCAGCCTCTTCGATTTGTTTATTAGACCGGTCTAGCAGATATTCGATGATGCTCGGATTGCTCTTCTTTGCGAGAGCCCAAAGGGATGGCCCTGTTGGTTTGCGGTCTGCATTATGCAGCAACAGAGTCTTGGCCATATCATAGTCGCCAAGAAAGCAGGCTAGTTGCACGGGGGTCAACTTGAGTAATTCGTCCCGCTGATCAACCTTCTCACCTGCTTCGAGCAGTACGTTAACTGTGCGTACGAGACCTTTCTGGACTGCCAAATTGAGGGCCCCGGTTCTTGGAGCGCCATGCTTAAGAAGATCTTCAATGAGTAGTGATGCGAGTAAGTCTGGGGCGTTCATCATCGCTATTGTTATGACGTGGTCGCCGTTTTGATCGACAATCTCGCTAGGTTTTCCGCCCAGCTGAATCGCGAGTTTTAGATTCTCGTGTCCACCGTTCTTTACGCTGTAAAGAAGGAACTCGTTTGCCTGTTGTGTGTTTAGCTCCTGCTGCATAGCCCCAAGGCCTAGAGTAAGAAAAAGCGCTGCTAGCGCTAATTTATTTCGTAAAAAATGCATAGTGTTTTCTCCTAAAGCAAATACCATTCCCCATTCCGTAGCGCCCAAAGCGTTACAGAGGAATCCTGTTTCTAGTTCTGTCTTGGATTGGCACTAGCTAGTAACCATATCGTTCATAATACGGTCGCGCTTTTTTTTGGCAAGGGCCCCAATGCAGAAAAAAATATACGTCACTGGGGCATATGGGTTACCAATTGGAATTGGTTTGACGTTGGGCGAAGTCTTTTCTAGGCGGACGCTTTTGTTTTGCGCTTAAGCACCTGTAGCCATGCGAGTACGAGTGTCAGGGAGAAGCTGAGCTGAAAGTCGAGAAAGAAGAGTTGGAGTGGGTTGACGAGCAGGACTAAAAACGCCGTAAGAAAAAAGAGATAGAGCGTGTGTACGGGCAGGGTTTGGAGCGTGCAGGCTTTGTAGAGAAAAAATGTCGTGCAGGCGCGTACAAACGAGACACTGCTCCACGAAAAGAGCATATAGGCCGCGATTATTATCGCCATGATGAGTTCGCGTATAAAAAAGGGAAGGGGGATAAACTGAAGCAGCCAGCTCCAGATAATCAGGATAAGCACGAGGTGCAGCCCTGAGCGGGCAAGGTGATGCAAAATTCCCCAGGGTCTAAAGTGGTCGCGAATATCGCTCATGTCAGTGCTGCTAACTGAGTGCTTGCCGAGAAAAACTGACGAGTAAAAAGTGAAAGATTTGCTTGAAAGCTGGGTTTTGATTTTGGCGAGTGTGTCGTTGCGCCAGCGTGCAAGCGAGCGCGCGCATGACCAGGACGGCGAGTGTAAGACGTATATATTTGCGTTGGGCGCCCAGAGCGTTCCCAGGCTCTTCTCTTTGATGAGAAAGAGACGATACGAGCTATTGTTGGGGTAGCGAAAAAAGAGCGGGCTGCACTGGACCAGGTCGCCGACTTGGAGGCTGTTGATGCGCTGCAGGCGCATTTGTTGTTCAAGTTGGACGGAGAGAGAATCTGGCTCTTCTTCCCAGGCCTTGCGCTTTTTCTTGCGTGTTTTTTTTAGTGGCGCGTTTGTTTTGTTCCCCGCTTGTCCTGTGCCCCGCTCGCCCCGTTCCCCGCTCGTCCTGCCTGTCCTCCATAGCGGCTCCAGTCGCGAAGGGGGAAGCGCAGTCGAAGGATTCGAGCGCGCAGAATCTGTAAGCTCCGGCGCTTCTGGCTGCGTTCGCAGGACAATCGCCACGTGCTGCCCCAGGGAGGATTCGAGTGCGCCAAACCGGCCATTAAGACTCGCCAGCTTGAGCGTTACGATAATCGTGCCCTCTTGTTTATAATTTGGTTCAATATCGGTCACGGTGCCCGTTGCTGTCCAGGTGCCGTAGGCCGTTGCGTGATAAAATGAATCAAACGCTGCTACCTGGTGATGATAACGGGCGTTGCCGACAAAGAAAAAGGTACCCGCCCCGATAAGGAGCAAGTACCAGAGATGATTTGTTGGGGGATGGTACCAGAGGGTGATAAAGGCAAGGGCACAGAGTGTACTGGGGAGTGCACACGATGCTCCAGCCCAGCCCCAGATGATGCCGGCGCAGAGCGCAAGGGTCCAGATGAAGAGGGGATGAAAAGGGGGCGGCACTATAAGCCGCCCCAAAGCTCTTGCTCTACTAATCACGGTAGCGCCTTTTGTTTTTATGCGCTGCTATTTTTTTTTCTTCTCGTCATTAACCTTCTGGATAACGGTCTTCGTAGGGACCTGAGGCAGCTTTTTCTTTTCCACTACTATGTCTAGATCTGGCTGTTTGGGTGGCATTTTTGTAAGTAATATGTTTGCGATCTGGTACTTTGATTTGTTCTCTAGCTCACATTCTGCGTACAAAGCCTTGCTGTGCAACTGCTGCCACGTGTTCCCGCCAATCAGCACGCCAGCGTTTTGTTCAGGCGCATCTGAATTGAAAAATGCATCCATCGATACGGCGAATTTCTGCTTTTTATCAAATAACTTGTTGGCGACCCACAAAACCAGTTTGCCTTCGTTTGCGCCTTCGAAAAGTTTGGAGGCTTTTTGTAGCCAGTCGCCTTGTTCTAGGCTTTTCTTTCCTATTGCTTGCTCAAGGAGCGCGAATGCATTGGTGAGTGCCTCACATTTTATCTTAAAATCCAGCTGCGCCTTTTCATTGTACGCGTTTTGGAGCTTCTCAAACTGTTTCGGCAAACCTGTGATCGATTCAAGATTTTCCTGGGTTTGTTTGATTACTGAGCCCTGGGACTTTTGTAATTCAACAATGTTTTTGTAATCCCCGCCAAGGGTCAGGATGGAGTTCTGGTTGACTTTCGTTGATTCGTCTAGCTTTGCGTTTAGCTTGTTGACTGCGATTGTCAGCGCATCAAGCTCTTTAAAACAATCTTTTTTCAACTCTTTGATCTGGCCGGCCAGTATAGGTATATTTTTGCTGTTTTGTTCGTTTGCTTCCTGCTCAAGCGTAAGAGCTTCTTCGTGCTTCTTCTTTAGAGAATTAAATTCTTCTTTGGACGCTGGTGGGCTGAGCCATCGCCAAAAAAGACTGATGGTAGCGCCCAGTGTGAACGCTCCAGCTACGGCTGCCACTAACAAGTTTGAGCCCGACCCCGAGTCTTTGTCATTATCGTCGCTTGCTTGAATTTGTGGGATTCCGCCGCAGGCGAGACCCAAAATTGATAGTCCAAGGACTAGTTTACGTTTTGTGTGCATCGAAAATACCTCCATTTCCATTTTCTTAACTCTATACACTATTTGGTGCCCGGCATTGCTGGTGATCGCTTTATTATTAATTTTTCAACAAAGCTCAAAATTCTTTTTGAATATAACTCTAATATAAGAAAACACCAGTTTTGATATTTTGTCAAGTTAAAATTAAAGGGTCCCGCCACAGGCGAGACCCAAAATTGATAGTCCAAGGACCCGTGTGAGTTTGCTTGCAACAGTCTTATTTTTTCTCTTCAATTTTCTGTAGCGATGGATTTTCCTTGGGTTGCTTCTCTTGAAGGAGCTGCATTTGCTGCTTGAGATCTTTCATCTCTTTTAGCAAAACCTCTTGCGTCTCTTTGTGTTTTTTGTCTGTGTTGCCGTTGACGCCATTGATTATCTCTTTGGACATATCATCGAGTTTTTGTTTGACGTTCACCAGTGTTTCCCCAAATTTCACGCTCTTCTTGTCCTGCTCTTTTGATTGGTCTAAGAGCGTCTTAAGTTCTTCGTTGCGCAACTCGTCGAGTTTCGAGTTAATCTTGATATCGGCTTCTTTGACTTCCTCAAGTTTTACCCTCACCAGATTGGTGCCCTCTTTGACGTCTTTTTGTACGTCTTTTACGCTGAGGTCGACCACGTCGAGCTTTTGGTGAGTGTACTCGTTTTGGTTTTTAATATCACTAAAGTCCTTTTCGTAGCCACTGCCATCATGAAGTATGATAGAGAGGAATCCGACAGCCATTACGCCGCCTAAGGCTGCGAGCCTGCCCAAAGAGGGTCTCTGGCCCAATCTTCTTGGAAATAGATGCAAAAGAGATGCGCCTGTCCCGATTTGGGTGACGGGGTGTTTGACAAATCTTTTAAAGGCACTAAATACTACAAAGGGGAAATTTAAGATCTGTTGGCCGAAGGTGAGCACTTTGAGCGCGCGCCTGCTCGCATTTATTCGTTCTGTGATTTTAAGATTGCTGCCGGTGTCATTTTGGGGCAGCTTTATCTTGTTGAGATTGTTCTTGAGGTCGTCCTCGCTTTTCCTGCGGACGTTCTCTTGATTTTCATTCTCTATGTTCTTCTTGTTTGCGTCGTTGTTTTTCTTCAGCGCTTCCATGCCATATGCCATGGATCCGCCCAAGAGCGCCGTGCACAAGCCAGCTATTACGTACATCTTGTTCATAAGAGTTCCTCCTGTCTTGAACGATATTTCCTATCTAGTTGCTTCACTAGCTCTGTCTTTTTCTAGACATCTCTTGTTCTTAATACTCTTTGAAGATGACTCCATATAATAAAACACTAAACAGGCCATTTTGTCAAGTTGTTGAGTTTCGCGGGCAAATCCGGTAGGCTGAGCACCATAGTTATTTTCAGAATGAGCTAATTCTAACCATTTGTGTAGTGTAATGAAAAGATTTTCTGTTGCCAAAAAGCGTCTTGATAATGGGTTAACCATACTTGTCTTACCTAATCGGGATATTCCCAAGGTCTCGCTACAGCTCTGGTACCAGGTTGGTTCCAAAAATGAGAATGAAGGTACGCGCGGTATTGCTCATTTAATCGAGCATATGATTTTTAAGGGAACCGAGAAACTCTCAGAGTCTGATATTAACGCCCTGACGTATAAGTTGTCAAGCACCTGTAATGCCTTTACGTCGCACGATTATACCGGGTATCTCTTTGATGTTCCCGCACAAAACTGGCAGCAGATCTTGCCCGTGATGGCTGACTGCATGCGCAACTGCACGTTTAAGCAGGAGTTTTTAAACTCTGAGCTAAAGGCTGTTATTCAAGAACTGCGTATGTATAATGACGACTATTTCTCTGCCCTGGTCGAGAAAATGCTCGCATCGATTTTTGCCGACCATCCATACCACTACCCGGTTATTGGCTATAAACATGATTTATGGAACCTGAGCCAGGAGAATTTGCGCGCGTTTTACGAGCATTTTTATACGCCCGACAATGCAACCCTGGTTGTAGTCGGCGATGTTGAGGCAGAGGAGGTTTTTGCATCTGCCCAAGAAGCCTTTGGTGCCATTCCGGCAGCGAACAGGAAGATTCAGCACCAGTGGCCGCATACCCGTGATATCGCAGCGCATAGCGTGACGCTGTACCGTGATGTGCAGCAACCGGTGATGGTCTTTGTCTGGGAAGCACCTGGAGTGAAGGATCGTCGTGAATATCAGCTCGATTTACTCTCGTGGATCTTGGGCGCGGGTAGAGGCGCTCATCTGTACAATTTGTTGGTGACCGAGTTGGGGCTTGCGACTGAAGTACAGAGCCTGGTATATGACCTATTTGACCGGGGTGCTTTTCTTTTATACATTCAGCCGGCTTGTCTTGAGTGTGCTGACCAGATCAGGACTATTGTCATGCGCGAAATCGAAAAATATCGTACGACGCTCGTAACTGATGCTGAGTTACACCGGGCGCAGCGCAAAACCGAAATGGATCTGGTTTCTCTTGTCGAGAATAATCAAAAGTTGGCGTATCTTATTGGTAAATTATATACGGCAACGGGTGACGAGAACTATCTCGAAACCTATGCCCAAGAAACTGACGATCTGGCACTCAAGCAGAGCATTTTGGATATTTGCAAAGACTTTTTGGTCCCGTCGCTCATGCACACCGGTTTTGTGTTGCCTTTTAATCAGGCTGATCAAAAACTATGGCAGGAGCAGCAAGAACTTTCAGAGGCTGCTGATGCAAAAATTCTCGGGACTATAACGCGTGATGCGCCGGTTGAGGAGGCTCGTTATACAGGCCAGGTTATCGCGGGCAAGCCACAGCCATTTACGTACCCAAAGGCCCAGCGGCACGTCTTGGCAAATGGGCTCAAACTCTTTTTGCATCCTAAAAAAGCGCAGGCGGGGGTTCGGGCCGGCAAAATTGACTTGTTGCTTGATCTCAAGGCAAAGCATTATTATGATTCCCCTGACCACCAGGGCCTGAGCATGATGGTTGCTGATCTGTTGCAGGAGGGAACAAAGACCCATACATCGACCCAGTTAGCGCTTGAGCTTGAGGGGTATGGTATGGAGTTAAACACGTTCCCGGGCCAGATTGGCATGAGCATGTTGGGTGGCGATGCTCAAAAAGGGCTTGGCTTGCTGTGTGACGTGTTGACTCAGTCAACCATGGAACCAGAGCCTTTGGAGCGCGTCAGGCAGCAGATGCTTGCTGAATTAAAATTATTCTGGGACACGCCTGCTGACTTTGTGGGCCAATTAGCTCGCCAACTGGTGTATGGCGCGCATCCGTATGCCCAAAACATGATGGGCGATCTTGACTCTGTTGGGTCATTTACGCGTGAACAGGTTCTTGAAACGTACCGTGCAGTGATTTCTCCTGATGGGGGCCGGCTTGCGATCGTCGGTGATTTTGATCCTGATCAGCTTATCCCCTTGCTCGAAAAGACGCTCGGCGCTTGGCAAGGGCCACAAGTACGCGATATGCAATTCCCTGCGCTTGAGCCGGTTACGCCGCAGAGTGTTAATTATCCCATTAATCGTGACCAGGTTGTGCTGGCATATGGTGGGCTTTCGGTTGCGCGGCTTGATCCTGATTTTGATGCGCTCTTATTATTTGACCAGGTTTTTACTGGTGGTGTGTTGGGTGGCATGAACTCACGGTTGTTTGAATTACGTGAGCGGACGGGGCTCTTTTATACGGTTAGTGGTTCGCTACTGGCCGGCGTGGGGCAACAGCCGGGCATGGTTTTTGTTAAAACTATAGTTTCTGGTGATCGGCTCCAAGAGGCCGAAAAGGCTCTTGAGGGTGTTATTTCTGCCGGGGCTGTAAGTTTTACGCTTGATGAGCTTGAAGAAGCGCGTCGGGCGCTGGTAAATAGCATGGTCGATGGCTTTGCTTCAGGTCGTCAGACAGCGGCAACGTTTGTTACGCTTGACCGCTATGGCTTGCCGGACGATTATTTTGATAAGCGCCCGGAGCAATTATATGCTCTTTCGCTTGAGCGTATTAAGGACACAGTTGCGCGTCGGCTTGATTTGAAGAAGATGCTCAAGATTCGCGTTGGGCGCGTATAGGGATAATTTACATGCCCACAAATTAATCTTGCATGGCTTTCACTTGCGAAAAAACCGCTCACCCTGAGCTTGTCGAAGGGTGCGAGCGGGATAGCACTCGTGCAAAGGGCATTTGGCGCAACCTGCGCAAGTAGGAAATTACTAAAACATATCGATTCTTACTCAAAGAGAAAGATGTGGGTGATGCATAGTCGGGCCGAGTGGTATGCTAAATGCGTGCGGGGAGTTTGAGGGGCGAAGCCCCTCATGAGAAAATAAACTCTGGCGCCGCCTGTGGCGCCGGCAAAAGCTGGAAATTATGGACACACTTGATACTATTGCCGACTTTCCTGATCTTTCGGGGCACCTGTTGCCCGATGGCGCGCTGTCTGAAGCGGGTATACGGGCGTTTCGCGAACAGATCTGGCATTTTTATAGCCAGCACGAACGGGCATTTCCCTGGCGTCAGACGCGGGATGCGTACCAGATTTTTGTCTCTGAGGTAATGCTCCAGCAGACGCAAACAGACCGGGTGTGGGAAAAGTATCTCGAATTTGTCGCATTATTCCCAGACTTTCAAGCACTGGCTTGCGCGTCTTTGCATGATGTGTTGAGTGCCTGGCAGGGATTGGGGTATAATCGGCGAGGTAGGTTTTTGCACGAAAGTGCCCAGAAGGTTATGCAAGAGCATGGCGGGCGTTTGCCTGCAAGTGAAGAAATATTAGGGACGTTCCCCGGGATTGGCCCGGCAACAGCGGCATCGATCTGTGCGTTTGCGTTTGATATGCCGACGGTGTTTATTGAAACCAATATTCGTACGGTTTTTATTGTATCGTTTTTGCGCGCGCAGCGCGAGATTCCCGATGCTGCCATACGCACGCTGGTTGCGCAGACCGTTGATCCTGAGCATCCGCGGCTCTGGTACTATGCGCTTATGGATTATGGTGTTACGCTCAAAAAAACGTTGGGGAATGCGAACAAGCAGAGCAAACATTATGCGCGCCAGTCAAAGTTTGAGGGTTCAAACCGGCAAGTGCGGGGGATGGTGTTGCGAGTGTTGCTTAAACACCGGCAGGTGAGTTTTACAGATTTGTGCAGCGAGCTTACGAACGAACTTTCTGTAGCCCCTGAACGGCTTCAGGCTGTAGTTGACCAATTGTGTGTCGAACGGCTCGTGAAAAAACAAGATGATATTTTGGTTATTTAGGTATTTGGTTAGGGGAATAGTATGATTACCGGTATTGCGCATGTGACTATTGTAGTGGACGATTGCGCCAAGGCGCTTGAGTTTTACACCAAGAAGATGGGGTTTGTAAAGAGGCACGATCAGATGGTTGATGATTTTCGTTGGGTGACGGTTTCGCCAGCTGACGCAGAATATCCACAAATTGTGTTGCATCAGCCGACGATTGGGTCTTATGGCTCAAAAGAAGAAGTTGATGCGATGCTTGATTTGGTCGGTGCAAATGCACCAATGACCCTGATTGCTGACGATTGCAAAAAAACGTTCCAAGAGCTGTCTAAAAAGGGCGTGGTCTTTTCTCAAGAACCGACGCAACAAGACTGGGGCGTTGAAGCGGTTTTTGAAGATTTGTACGGCAATCCATTCTTTTTGCTTGAGCCTGCTGAGCAGGAAGATGATGGGGTTGATGAAGAGGATGACGAGTAGCTTTGGTTTTTTGATATAATTATGCCAGTTAAATCACTAACATAAAGGGATTTGATCGTGAAGATCAAGCACATAGTGACGTTATTAAGTCTGTTTTTGCCAGTGAACCTGGCGTTTGCCCGGTCGCAGGGTGATACGCAACAGAAAAAGCGATTTTCTGTTGTTAAAAAGTGCCTCGATAATGGACTTACCATTTTGGTGCTGCCGAAGTATGAGATTCCAAAAGTCTCGTTACAGCTCTGGTATAAAGTTGGCTCTAAAAATGAGGGCGCTGGCATTGCCCATCTTATAGAACATATGATTTTTAAGGGGACCGAAAAGCTCTCAGAGTCAGACATTAATGCCTTGACGTATAAACTCTCAAGTTCGTGTAATGCCTTTACGGCGCAAGATTATACGGGGTATCTTTTTGATGTTCCGTCGCAAAACTGGCAGCAGATCCTGCCGGTGATGGCCGATTGTATGAGCAACTGTGCCTTTAAGCAAGATCTTTTAAATTCAGAGCTGAAGGCGGTGATCCAAGAGCTGCGTATGCGCAACGACAATTATTTTATGGCGTTGGTGGAGCAGATGCTGGGGGCAATCTTTGCCGATCATCCGTACCATTATCCAGTGATTGGCTATAAGCAGGATCTCTGGTGCCTAACCCAACAGGATTTGCGCGCGTTTTATGAGCGCTTTTATGCGCCCGATAACGCGATACTTGTAGTTGTCGGAGATGTCGATCCCGAGCAAGTCTTTGCAAAAGCAAAGGAGGCGTTCGGTGCTATTCCTGCGGCGAACAGAAAGATTCAGCATCGGTGGCCGCATGCGCGTGATATTGCGGCGCATAATGTGACGCTGTACCGCGATGTACAGCAACCACTAATGGTTTTTGCATGGGAGGTTCCCGGGGTTTCGCAAGGAGACCAGTACCACCTTGATTTACTTTCGTTGATTTTGGGTTCTGGCCGAGGCGCGCATTTGTACCGGTTATTGGTGACTGAATTGGGGCTGGCGACTGACGTGCAAAGTATGACGTATGACCTTTTTGATCAGGGACTCTTTCTCTTGTATATCCAGCCCAAAGGCCTGGAGCAGATTGAACAGATAAAGACGATTGTTTTGCGCGAAATTGAAAAATATCGTACGACGCTCGTGACCGATGCAGAATTAAACAGGGCCAAGCGCAAGACCGAAATGGGCTTAGTTACCCTTGCCGAAAGCAACCAGCAGATAGCCGGTTTGATTGGTAAATTGTATGCGGCGACCGGTGACGAGAACTATTTAGCAACCTATGCTCAGGGGACCAATGATGCCCAGCTCAAGCAGGGCATTTTAGATCTCTGTAGGGACTATCTGGTGCCGTCGCTTATGCACACTGGTTCTGTACTGCCATTTACTCCTGCAGATAAGCAGCTATGGCAAGAACAACAGAAACTCTCAGAGGCTGCTGACGCACAGATTCTTGATGCTATAGTTCGTGAGACTGAGGTTGAGGGCCCCCGGTATACGGCACAGGTTGTGGCGGGTAAACCGCAACCCTTTACGTATCCAAAGCCCCAGCGGCATGTGCTGCGCAATGGTCTCAAGCTTTTTCTCTATCCAAAAAGGGATCAGACGGGTTCTGTTGCCGGGAAAATTGACCTGGTGCTTGATTTAAAAACAAAACACTACTTTGATGCGCCTAACCAGCAAGGGCTGAGTGCGATGGTTGCGAATCTCTTGCAGGAGGGAACAAAGAAGTATTCGGCAACTGAGTTGGCACTTGAGCTGGAACGGTTTGGTATGCAACTGAGTATAACTCCGGGACAGATCTGCATGAGTATGCTGGGTGGGGATATCGAACAGGGGCTCTCGTTGCTCTTTCAGGTGCTGACTGAATCGACTATGGAGCCGGCGGCTCTTGAGCGGGTTAGGCAGCAGATGCTTGCTGAGATAAAGATCTTTTGGGATAATCCTTCAGGTTTTGCTGGTCAGTTGGTTCGCCAGGCCGTCTATGGGAAGCATCCCTATGCTCAAAATATAATAGGCGATGCAGCATCTGTTGGGTCGTTTACTCGTGAACAGGTGCTTGAGGCGTATCACGCAATTATTTCTCCTGATGGGGGTAGGCTTGCCATTGTGGGTGACTTTGATCCTGCTCTACTTATTCCGTTGCTCGAAAAGATTATTGGTTCCTGGCATGGGCCGCAGGTTCGTGATGTGCAGTTTCCTGCATTAACCCCGGTGACGCCACAGGAGACTAATTATCCGATTGATCGCGACCAGGTTGTGCTTGCCTACGGGGGACTTTCTGTTGCGCGGCTTGATCCCGACTATGATGCACTTTTGTTATTTGACCAAATTTTTGCTGGTGGGGTGCTTGGTGGTATGAACTCGCGGCTTTTTGAGCTGCGTGAGCGTACGGGGCTCTTTTATACGGTTGGTGGATCGTTATTGGCCGGTGCTGGACCGCAGCCAGGTATGGTTTTTGTGGGCACGTTGGTTTCCGGGAATCGTCTTGCTGAGGCTGAAAAAGCGCTTGAGGGTGTTATCTCGGCAGGAGCCGCCAGTTTTACGCTTGATGAGCTTGATGAGGCTCGTCGGGCAATTGTGAACAGCCTGGTCGATGGTTTTGAGTCTGGGTGCCAGACGGCATCAACGTTTGTGACATTGGACCGATATGGCCTACCGGATGACTATTTTGATAAGCGTCCTGAGCAATTATATGCTGTTTCGCTTGAACACATTAAGGAGACGGTTGCGCGTCGGCTTGATGTGCACCACCTGCGCAAAATTCGCGTAGGACGTGTGCCTGCTTAACGTGTTTCTGTTGTATTTATAATTTGCGCCCTGCGCCGGACTAACCAGTGCAGGGTGCTTTCTTTTAGAGCCTGCAGTCGCAGGGTTCTGTGTGATAATGCGTGCGCTCTTTGCGTAGGCGCTCGCGCTCAAGTTCGTTTTGCTCATTGAGCAAGTCGATCTCTTTTTTGTGGAGCCTGATGAGTTCATGGTCGCGCTCGGCCCGCTCTTTGTCGCGATTTTCTTGGTGGTAGGCATCGCTGTAGCGAAGGCGATCTTCTTCGGCGCGCATGCTTGCTAAGAGGTTGTGTGCAGTCTCAAGACAGGTGGCAACAGTTGCACTGCCATCATGCGCGTTTTCAAGAGCGCTTATTTCTTGCTCAAAATTCCTGATATCTGCTTGGAGGGCATCGACGGCACTATGATAGGGGTACGTGCCAGACACGATATAGCGCTTGCCGCGATACTCTAAAGCAAGCCGATTTACTTTTTGGTAGTGTTTAAGTGCGTTTGTTTTGTGTGCGCAGGTTTCAAGGGTTGTTATGACCCCGGTTGCCCGCTGGATTGTTTTGCGCGCCCGGTACTTTGCCGAGCTCCAGCTCGATTCTTCGGCTGCTTGGTCGATAATCCTGTTAAGTGTCTGGGTATTGTCTTGAAGTAGTTGTAGGTCTGAGTTGACGGCTCGATCATAGCTATCAAGCGAATAGCCGCGGGCTCGAATGGCATCTTCAAAGTCTTCTGGCTCATACGAACAGAGGCGTATTGTTTCGTCAAATTGGTTAGATATACGAATAGTATGGTTGTCTGTTTTTTCGATTAACTCTTCAAATTGTTCTTTGGAATAGTGCGTAAACTCCGTGATGCCCTTTGCTGCAAGCGCTATGCCAGCGGCGATGCACGCTGCTCCACCAAAAACTTTTGCCCAGCTGGCGCGCATGGGTACCGGTGTGGGCAAGGCGAGTATGAGCAGGCAGGCAAGCCCGGCATTTCTAACATTTTTCATGATTTCCCCCTAAGATCAAGGCTTGAGATATTTTCGCGATTAATCATAGTGCAGTTTTTGAAAAAGCGCAACTGGACGGCCGCTCTAAATGGTTTTAAAATATATTTCAAATATAAAAATAAAAACTATTGATTTTGCTGGGGTGATTTAGCTATGCTCAGGAGTAGTTAGAAGAAGTAGTTAAAAAAAGCCTGCGAATGGCGTGGGCGTGTATATATCCAAAAGGAGGATAGTATGAAGTATCTACATTTATTAGCGTTGTCAGTGGCAATGTTGTCTACGGCCGGCGTCTTCGCCGTTTCAGGGCCAGATCTTGGTGGGACGGCTATGAGTACCCCAGAGAAGGATACTCAGAAGAAGACTCATCGCGTCGAGCGTCGCGTGAGACATCATGATGAGGGTCGCGGCGAATGGCGAGAAACTCGTGGTTACGGCTATCGTGGCTGTGGCTGCTGTGGCGACTGCTGGAGGTCGTCGTGCTGTGGTTGCAGAACCTCTTGTTGCGGTTAAACCGAACGAACAAATGGACGAGAAGCGCCGCCTTGTGCGGCGCTTTTTTGGGAGAACATCATGAAAAATATATCGATGCTTGCTCTTATGCTAATCCCGTTATATAAACCAGTTTTTTGTGGTTCGCGCCCTTCGACGGGCTCAGGACGAGCGGGGGGTGGGCATGCTAGGTTGTATTTTAGGTTTGGTATTATATTAGTGTTTTTGGGCGTGTCTGGGGCTTTTGCGGCTGAGGGTAAGTTTGGTGGGGCAGTGGTCCAGGAAACTGAAAAAATTAATGAGGATCTTCCTGGCGTTGTCTGCAACAGACAGCCTGACCCGTGGACGAGATATCGCCCTATTGGTGATCGGTTCCATTGGAATAACTCGTGCGGATGCCCGGCTTCATGCTGTGGGTACCGCTGTTGTGGCGGGAGCTGACGACGGTGGATGTCTGCGTAGTTTTTCAAAGTGCCGCTCTTTTTGTTTTTTAAAAAGAGCGGCACTTTCTTTTATTTTATAATAGAAGTGAAAAATATTGCATTTGCCTATGCGCTACCTCTATGCTCCCTAGTAGTAGAGGAGATGCTCGTAGATCGCGAGCGTGTAATTACCCACGGGAGGATATTATGAATTATCTACACATGCTGACTCTGTCAGCTGCATTGTTGTGTACGGGTGGAATTTTCGCCGCACCAGGGGATCCTGGGGATGCGCCTCTTGGCGGGGAAGCGCCAAAGACCGAGAAAAAGGTTGTGAAGTATCGTAAGCATCATGGGACTGAGTGTACGTGCCACCGGTGTGAAAAAAGAGAGTGTTGCCAGTCATGTGGCTATTGCAGATGCCGCTGTGATAATCGGGGGGTGTGCGATACGTGCCATAAAAAGCAGTGTTGTTGCAAGCGTACCTGCTGCAGGTAAATAAACAGACAGCAAGAGAGTCGGGGACGGGTTGCCCGCCCCCGACTCTCTTGTTCGGTGTTGGGCGTTTTTGTCGAAGCGTCTGCTTGGAGGTATTTATGAACATAGTTTTAGTTCGCAAGTTTGTCTGGGCGCTGTTTTTTCTAGCGGGGCTTGTGGGTGCTTACTATCCTGTCTATGCAACCTTGCCGGAAGCAAAAAGTCTGTTTGGCTTTGACCCGGCTGGCGATACTCTGCTTGTTGCGTCGCGTGTTTTTAACGACGGGACGGTTTCCCAAAAGGATATTTCGGTTAGCCCGGAGCCGGTTACCAAAAACGGGGAGTATGCACTTTTGGTTGGCAAAGAGACGTTCCTGCTGTACAACCCGAGCAAGAGAAAGCTGGACGATTTAGAAAAGCAGTTTGAGCGGACAAAGGCTGAAAAAGAAAAAGCATTTCGTGAAGAGATTGTCAGGGAGGAGGGCGCCTTAAAGAGGGCAATTCGTGCGACAGAAAGGCGTTTTGAGTTGCTCAAAGCGCAGAAGGGCGTAAGCGATGCCCAGGTACTCGAGCGCACTTACAAAGAAAAACTTGACCTTCTTGGAAAAGACTATGCTGAACGGCTCGATGGGGCCAAGAAAAAGTATGAGGAGTGGGTGCAAAAGACCACCAAGGAGCATCGAAAAGCTATTGGCCCGTTGAAGCGGCGGGATGAGAATTACCGAAATTTGGTGGTAGCCGCACAGGGCCGGAACTATGATCTGCTCAAAAAAGGGGGGTTGCTTAAATATGATGGTGTCTGCACAGTGAGTGGGAACTCTAAAAAAACGGTTCTGATTGGTTGTCATGGCTTTCGCGCTCACAAAACGGACTTTGGTATGCAGTCGGCCGGCGATGTAGATATTTTACGGTTTAATTTTATTGATGGGGGGCTTCCCTTTGATTTTACAGGATTGCGGCGTCTTACGGGTATAAATCTAGGGCAACAGGCTGACGCCCTGGTTGTTCTGTATTATCTTGCCGCCTGTTATGAGGCAGGGTATGAGGCGGCAGCGTTTTTTGCGCTCTGTCGAGGGGCGTCTGCTGTAGTAGGGGCTCTTGAAATGCTGGAAAACTATGCATTATATAAGGATTATTGGCAGAAACTGGGCTATGTTTCACGAGACGGACGCTTTGATACGAAGGCTATTTTTTCCATGCAACGCATGGTGCAGAAGGGGTTGATCATACTTGCTCGTCCCTTGATGAACCCGAATGTTATAATAAAGCTACGAATCAAAGACAAGGTTCCTTTGGGGCTCCAGAAAATTCCTGGTATTGTTGGGGCGGTAAAAAAAGGTATTGCATGCGCAACGTCGGTAAGATTGTCGCAGGAAGAGCCTGTAGACAGGCTTGAAAAAATGGTTTTGGCGTATGCGGAGCGCGGGGCAGCCTTTCCCTATCGTGTATGTATTTTTTTGGGCAGGCCCGACCCTATTGTTTATAATGTTTCAGATGGGCGAATTATCGCTTTGGCCCAGCTGACGAAACAGCAGATCCAGGTGTTTTCGTTTACTCCGGCGCTGTTAAATGAAAATTTTTTTGGTGGACGGCGGGAGGTTCAGTTTATTGCGGAAAAAATCCATGGACTTTTTCCAGATGCCGGAATCATGGGAGGCCAGTTTGTAAAAGATGCTGCATGGTTCCGTGAAAATCCAGGCAAGGCGTTGCCCAAAGATAAAATTCCCGCTCTTTTGAGTGTTGGCCGCGCGGTTGACCAAAATATCTTCGAGCATTCCAAAAATTGCATCTCCGGAGGCTGTTTCTCAAAGAGCGAGAAGGATATGTTGGATGCCCGAATAAAAAATCTAGCTGAGCGGCTTAAAAAAGCGCTTGAGCCAGGAGTATTGTCTAAAATACGGCTCTCGGCAAATAGTCGCCGCCTTTTTACTGATGGGCTGACCAAGCCAGGGCAGTTTTTTGACAAAGCTATAGCTGCTGTTGCACGTTTGAAATTGGCTGCAAACGAGCCTTTAGACAAGACTAAAAAAATAAATAAATTAAATGGCATGCTCACAGAACTTGCTCATGATAGGCTTTGGTTGCAGGATTTGCTGGCAAAAGCATCTCGAACAAGCATGGCTGATTCGTCTGATACGGCCCAACTGAAGGCCGCGCTCGCAAAAGCGTGTGATGATATTAATGGTTTATTTATGCGCATTATTGCCGATGGGGAGAAGTATATTCTCTCGCTAAAAAAAGAAGGCGTAAACTAACTTGGCCTGTTATGGGCTTTAGTTGGAGTTTACGTGGGGCTGTTCTGAGAAGGCGGGGCTTTCTTGGGGCAGCCCTTCTCTTTACAGGGGTAGGCTTATTGAAATTCTCTGCATTTGCCGTATGATTGGGGATGGTTGTTCAATGCATGCCTGAATTATAGAGGTTATTTGCCATGAAAAAGTTTTTAATGCCGGTTGTTTTTTGTGCGATTTATTTGACGCCGACGCTCGGTGGTATGCACCGGCAATATTTAAAAAAAAAATCGCCGTCGCAGGATATTTTATTTAAAACACAAGTACTAGAGGTGCGGAAAAGCGTTATTAAGATATTTAAAGATAAAAAGGGTGATATTCCCACGGCATTGGCTCTAAATGAGCTGTTAAGAACGTTGCCGAGGTATGTGCGTCTGCCGGTGCTGAATAAAACTTCCTACAATCCCCTATGCAAAGCAGTTGCGTGGAAGCTGCCCGCGACGCTTGAGACGCTTTTAGATCATGGCGCACACGTGGGGCGCTTACGAAAGCGGTTAAACAAAAATATCAATAAAAATATTCTGACCCTCGCCTGCCAAGCTCCCGATACGCATTTTGAAATAATCAAAATACTGGTAGGGGCGGCGCAAAAACGAAAGATTCTTGCCCGTCTTATCAATCCCCCGCTCTCTCGCTACAAAGTCTCTCCCTTGAGCACTGCCTGCTTTTGGTGGCAGGGCAAGACTGAAGGACTTGAGGCGATCGAATATTTGCTGGATTTAGGAGCAGATCCGTTGGGGTATGGTCGGGACAATGCGCCATTGTTCAGTGTGCTCTGTAACTGGTATAACGGACAAATTGATTTTGAAAAGACCTACCTGCTCATGGAGATCCTGTTTGGCAAAATGCGGTCACTTGAGTACCGGAGTGATGATTTTCTGGAAAATGGCATCATGAGGCCGCTGTTTAGTTTGGTCTGTGAGCTGCAGGACGGACCCGAGAAGAAAAAGCTTTTTGATTTATTTATGCATACGGAACCCGTTGCACAAGTGCTTTGCACAAAAAATAAAATGGGGAATCTTCTAAGCTTTGCTTTTAATCGGGGGCATCCGGAAGTATTTCGGTATCTTCAGGATTATACGCATGTGACGCCAGGGAATTTTTTCTTAAACATAATCGACCGTTTTCAGGGCAATGCGGAGGAGCTTCGTAAAAACCTGAGCTTATTGCGGGACGATATTGCTCCTTTTGTTACCCGTATTGACGAGCAGGGCAGGGATGCGCTCTATGTTCTGGTTGCAGGCGTACTTCCAAAGCTGAAAGCATACGAGAAACTGCAAGATACTCTTTCTGCGAAGCGACTGATTGAACGTACCAAAGCTGTTGTAGAATTTTTGTTTAAGTCTGGAGCATTACTCGATACAGTGGTTGATGGTGAGAACGTGCTGCATGTTCTGGAAAAAGCGAAAAAAACAAGTCCCGGCGCGGGGGAGCTGCTTAATCAGGTCTGGATTAAGTCAACTGAAAACAACAATTTTATCAATGCAGAGATGCAACGGCTGGCAGATCAGTAATTGTCAGTAGGCGCTGTCTGGACGGAGTGCACGGATTATAGTATATTTTTACTATATGTAATTTAAAGAAGTAGATTTGTATGCGTGCACCAACTCCTATAGAGACCATCCCTTCATTACCCGGCGTCTACCTGTTTAAGAGCAAGGATGGCGAAGTTTTGTATGTGGGGAAAGCGAAAGACTTGCGCAGGCGAGTCAATTCATATTTCCAATCTGCGCAAGCAGATCAGGCCAAAATCCAGCATATACGGGTGCATTGCTCGTCTATTGGCTACGTGGTAACTAAGAGCGAAATTGATGCGCTGCTGCTCGAGGCTGACCTGATCCGTAAATATCGCCCCCACTGCAATGTGCTGCTTAAGGACGGGGACCCCTTTATCTATCTTGCCTTTGTGATGCGTGATGGCGTGTCGCGATTTCAGGTTGTTCGTGTGAAGAAGCGCGATGGGATCTACTTTGGCCCCTTTGTCTGCCGCCGCGATGCGCGGGCAGTCCATGACTTTTTGGTACGTACGTTCATGCTGTTTACCTGTGGCAAAAAAATCGAAAATGGGTGTCTTGACTATCATTTGGGACGATGCGCTGGTTCGTGCAAGAGTGATTTTGATAAAGCCGCCTATGAACAGCGCGTACGTATGGCTCAGGCGGTACTTGCAGGCAATCACAAGGCGTTTTTGGCTGATATCGACGCCCAGATCAAAGGGCATAGCCAGCGCATGGAATTTGAGCAGGCACAAAGGTTACATCTGCTTGGGCAGCGTTTTGCCCAAATTTTTGAGGTTATTGAAACAAAATTTTCTGAGGTCAAATATGCCCCAGAGGTATTTCGTACGGTTGCCCCACAACTGGTACGGGCATGCGACTATGAGCAGGCGTCTATGCAGCTGCAAGAGTTGTTGGTGCTCGAGCAAATCCCCGTAAAGATCGACTGCTTTGATGTCTCACATTTTCAGAGCAACTGCATTGTTGGTTCGTGTGTACGGTTTACCCGGGGGGAGCCTGACCATACCGCCGTGCGCCGATTTCGTATCAAGACAATCGTGCGGCAAGACGACTATGCAGCTTTGCGTGAGCTTGTACGGCGGCGCTACAAAGACCTTGATGCCCTTCCTGACGTTGTTTTGATCGATGGCGGCAAGGGGCAGCTTGGGGCAGTTTTTGGCTTATTGCCGTCGCACGTAGCATGTGTGAGCCTCGCAAAAAAAGAAGAATTGCTCTTTGCGCCCCATCACCCTGATGGAGTGCATCTGACGCCCCATACCCCTGCCGGAAAGCTGCTGATCGCGTTGCGCGATTATGCACATCACTTTGCTGTTTCGTATCATCGCAAGCGCCGCCTATTGACGCTGCTTGATTCTCCTAAGTAATACTAATTCCACGACATATGGAGCTCGTACTTTAAAAGTAACTAACCCTGGGGCCTTCGACAAGCCCCCATCTCCCTTTGTGAATTTTCGAGGAACGGGTGAGGTTTTTACTGAAAATTGTTTTAGTAAAAACGTTGCTTTTTTCTTTTAAATATTACTAATATTAATTGTGTATAGGTTTTTCATCTTACTATAATCGAATAGAAGATAAATAAGAATATATTGCAAGGGGAGAGGGTGATATGAATACATGCAAATTAGTAGGAAGCGTGCTTGTGAGTATGATTCTGACCATGGGCTCTGTTATGGGGGCAGATGAATCGCCCTATTTAGCGATTCCGGGGAATATTAATAATGCCATCGGGGCGCTGACAATAGCATTGGATAAAGTTCTTCCTCAGTTAGACCTGATTGACACTCAAATGGCGATTATGGATAAACTGGTCGGCGAGATGGAGAAGGAAAAAAAGGTGCTGAAGCAGGTTGGGCGGGCCGTCCAAATTGCAGATGAGGCTATTCTGCCACTGGTGATCAGTTTCACGGTCTTTATAGAGCCTCTTTTAACCATTGTGGATAACGTGATGGGTATTATTAAAGTTATTAAGCCCGAAGATGCCTCTTTGAAAGCAATCACCGATGCAGTAGTAAAATTTAAGCCCGAGCTAATAAAGTTGCCAGAAACGCTAAAGGCGGTGAAGGCCGCTCTGCCGGCTGTAAAAAAACAGATTACTGATCTTACTGGGGCATAAAAATAAAGAAGGCAAGATTATTTAGAAGGGGGAAGTGGGATGGTTCTTATGAAAAAAATATATCAGATGCTGAGCATACTCATGGTGGGTATGGTGCTCTTGGTGACTCAACTGGCACAGGGTGCTGGCGCTCAGACTGTGGAAGATCCTTGTGATAGGCGTATGCGACTCTTGAAGCTGTCTGATGACTATGCTCGTAGTCATGGTCTTCAGATAGGGGCGCCTTATTGTACCCCATGGCCGTATGGGACAAAGTGGCCATACGGTGGTGGTATTTTTGAGGATCCACTGTGTATAAAATATGGTGCTGACTTGTTGGCGGCAGAGATTGCCTGTGCGGCTAAAGGTGGCGTAAACCTTATAGTTGGTGGATTTAATCTGGCGGCAAAATCGGCAGAATTTGCGGCTCAAGCACCGGTTGTGTTGCTCGAAGCAACGAAGCTAAGGATCGCTTTGGACAATAGTATTCCCTTGCTCCTGGACCACACGAAGAAGACGGCTATTCCTGATGGCGAAGCGCTCCGTGCGTTTGTGACCAGTAATATTGTTACGCCGGCGGCCTCGCTGTCATCGAGCGCTGATCCGGTAACGGCGGTAATTGGCATTGCGCAAAGTGCCTGTGAAGCGGTGCCGCTCGTATTTAAGGTATTGGCCGATATGAAACTGTATGTTGATTTTGCAAAGGGCTTGATGGCTCGCCAGGGGAAAAACGAAGATAGCATTGTAGGTAAATTGGTGCCACCAATTAGCAAGGTTGCTCGCCCGCTTGCCAAGTTTACGAACGAAGCCGGTACGCAGGGATTGTTGGGCGGGTTGCTCAAGCTGATTTTGCCGAAATTTGGGTTGCAAGAGGAATATATTCCCTTCTTGATGGAATTTATTGCAAGTGGCCATGTAGACAAGACGTTTGATGCGCTTGATAGAGCAATTCCCCGTCTATCGCAAATGATCGGCATTGTCGATCGTGGATATAACTTGCTTATGCGTATGCAGCCGGTTGCCGAGCGAATTGCTCGCGAAGTGTATCATGGCTTAGTGGTTTTAAAGCTGTCAACGGTTCGCCTTGCGCCTGTGTTGGGCTCAGGGAAGCAACTGTTGTCTGAGCTGCAATCCAGGGTAGCACAATCTCTTAAGCTGATGCCAGATAAAAAGGCGCCCATAGACCTTCAGGTGATTGCTAAATACCTGGATTTTATTAGGTCATTTGATCTGATAATTAAACCGATCATTCAGATAGTTAGGGAAGCCCTTGTTGCTCTTAAGCCGGTTCAGGGAGCAATGCCCTCTTCTGAAGATATTGAAAAAATAAAAGCCCGGGCATCGGTATTGTATCCAGTGTCCGGACGGCCGACGGGGCACGATCTTGTTAATGCTCTTGGGGGGACGATCGCAACTGTTATGCAGCAAATGGGGCAACCGCTTGTGCTATCGGCTGATTTTGAGTCTGTGGCACAAAAAATAACTGAGTTTTTAGGGAATACGCAGCTTGCGGATATGTTCCTTAAGCCATTTGGCCTTAAGTCTGGTGAGTTATTGAAAAAGATGGAAGGCGTGGTTAAAACACTTACAGAGAAAGCTTTGAGCGCTAAAGGTGTCAAAGAGCGCGCTGAGTACGTGCGCGCGGAGACGGAACGGCTAGCCGTGCCAGCAAAGGCAGCGGGAGTTTTTTCTGATAGGGAACTTGCAAAACAGGTCCAGGAAGTCTTAAATCGTTTGGATAAAGCCCTCCATCAGCTTGAGGTAATTGAGCGGTTTAACACGAAGTTACAAGGCGTTGCTCCTCACAATATATTGGGCGAAAAAGCCCCAAAAAAGCCAGATACAAGGTTGATGGGCCTTTTGCCGAAATTTCAAAAAGCGATTGCCCCACTGTTGGAAGCGTAAATAGTTGGCGAAAAAGCGTGTGTAAAAATGTACTAAAAAGGGGTTGAGAAATGACTAGGTATAAAATAGTAGGAAGAATCATGTTCGTGGGCATGCTAGTGGTCGCGGTGCATAGTTATGGGGATTTTATGGGTGGTTTTATGCAACAGCCAGACCCAGCTGATAGTATGAAAATCCAAAAACCTGTTGTGCCGCCCGGACCAATGCCAACGGCTGAAGCTTCTTTCAAAGATCGTATGAGCGAAGCCGTTAAACAGGTGACCTCGGTGCTGAGTGGGGCACTAGATCGTGTCCAGCTTGTGGAGCAAAAATTAGGGGTATTAGAGGCTATTATCGGGAAGATGGAAGCGCCAACGACTAATGATATACAGCGCCTCAGTTATTTGGTGCAGGCTGTAGACCAGGCGGCCATTCCACTCGCGGAGAGTTTTCTTGCTCTTGCGGTGCCGGTTATCAATAGTATCGATTTTATCAACACTATTGCGAAGGCCGCGGCGATGGCGAATAAAGACGCCGAAAAGCAGGCTGAAGCTTTGAGAAAGGTACTTGAACTTGCAGATTTTACTGCACAGATAAAATCAGTTTTACCCGTTATAAAGCCAGCACTAGCAGGAGTCCAAAGTGCCTTGCCTGTCGCTACAAAAACGCTTGAAAAATTTGGTGGCAAAATCTAGAGAAGTCCAAGGCTGTTTAAAGATGGGTTGTGTTTTTTGAGGGCATGGGTACGCAGAGCAAAAACACGTGCTGTTGACCGGTGCGTCTAGTTTTCTTACACTGATCCTGTCTAACCTATTCCTTTTGTGATGTGAACCCATGGCTTTTTCACCAATTTCTGAGACCGTTATTTCGCTCACGCTGCTCTTTTTTGCGTACGTCTTTTCCATTACCTCGACGGGTGTGCTTCAAGCATATGTTGCGCGGTTGATGGGGGACAGCACCGCGGACGACGTCGGGCTGTCTGAGTTTAACCCTTTCTTGCATATTAATCCCCTGAGCCTCATTTTCTTTTTGTTGATTAATTTTATGGCGGGGCAGTCGATTCCTATCGATGTTCGCAATATCAAGCGCTCCTGGTATCCCCTGAGGCTCTTTTGGGCATTTGGCTCACGCAGTATTTTTTATCTACTCTTTTCTGTTATCTCGTGGGTTGCCTCGCTGGCTATTTGTGGGCCGATTACCCATATGGGCGAAGTAATTTTCCCGGTTTCGACCCAAATGCTTGCCGAGCATTATACCCAAACCTCGTCGACCACGATGTTAATTTGTCTCTTTTTGGGGCTTATGACGTTTGCGAACGTTCTCTTGGCCGTTTTTAGCGCTATCCAAGAGGCGGTTTATTGCTTTGTGATGGTCAAGTTTGATAAAGACGTGGCTTTTATCAGCTACGCAGAACCCATACTTATTTTTGCGCCTTTGGTGGTTATTTACTTCTTTGGCAACGCAATCTTTGGGGTCTTTTTGTATGGTGTGAGCAGTGTTGTTATGAAGCTTGCGCCTTTACTGGGAGTTTTGTAATGGATATAAGCCAGACTTTTGAGTTGATTAAAACCGGCACATGCAAAATCGCCCCTGAAGATGAGCTGAAAAAGAAGCTTGCTTCTGGCAAAAAACTACGAATCAAGCTTGGCGCTGATCCAACAGCCCCAGATCTACACCTGGGGCATGCCGTCGTTTTGGGCAAGCTTAAACTTTTCCAGGATCTGGGACATGAGATTATTTTTCTTATTGGGGATTTTACGGCCAGTATCGGCGACCCCACGGGACGCTCAAAAACCCGCCCCCCTCTTTCTAGCGAACAGATCCAGGTGAATACCAAAACTTATCTTGAGCAGGTGGGGCGCATACTTGATACTAAAAAACTTACGGTTGCATATAACTCGACCTGGTTAAGTGCTCTTACGAGCGTTGAATGGGTCGCGTTATGCGCAAAAATTACGCTCTCGCGCTTGATCGAACGAGAAGATTTTGCTAATCGGCTTGCCGGGAATATTCCCATAGGCTTTCATGAGCTTTTGTATCCCCTCATGCAGGGCTACGATTCTGTGCATTTAAAAGCTGATATTGAGCTGGGTGGCACCGACCAGACGTTTAATTTGCTTATGGGGCGCCATTTACAGGAGCAGTATGGGCAGGAGCCACAAGTTATTCTCACAACCCCACTTTTAGAGGGGCTTGATGGGTCGGTTAAGATGTCCAAATCGTTGGGTAATACTATTGGCCTGACCGAATCGCCGGATCAGGTTTTTGGCAAAATTATGTCCATCTCAGATGCTCTTATGTGGCGCTATTACGAACTCTTGCTCAATAAGCCTGTTGCTGAGATTGCCCAGATGCAAGAAAAAGCCAGTAATGGGTCTTTACACCCTATGGACCTGAAAAAACAGCTTGCGCACGGGGTGCTTGAGCGTTTTTGGGGCGCTGGGGCTGCCCAGCAGGGCCAAGAGGCGTTTGAGCACTTGTTTCAGAAGAAAGACTTTTCACACGCACAACAAGTGGTTTTGTCTGTGGGCACCCCTGAAGCACTCTGGATTGTCGACTTGCTCAAGACCATTGGGGCTGTTACGAGTACCTCTGAAGCGCGTCGCCTGATTGATGAAGGTGCAGTGACAGTTAATGACGAAAAAATTACAGATTTTGGTGCACTGGTTGCGCTGGGCGCAACACCGGTCCAGTTGAAAGTGGGCAAAAAAAAGTTTTATTCGATTACCCGAGGCTCCTGAAGTCTGGCGAGTACGGCCTGCTAGCTGGATGCAGTGTAGTTTTTTTGTCGGAAATGCTTCTTGGGGTCGTATTGACGACATTCAAAATCAGGGCATGTTCATTTAAAAGCTTGGAAGTAAGAGGTTTTTAATATTTTCTTTGTCAAGAGGGGCGATTCGAGTAGATTTGCAGATGCTAGGGGTTTGCTGTTTGAAAAAAAGAGTGTATGTTGCTCACAAAACAACTTTTCAACCTTTTTCAAGGAGAAAAAATGAGCAACATACACCTGCAAACTATAGCGTCGTCGGAAAAATTTGTAAATTTTTTTGAAGTAATTGGGGCAATTCCAGATCCACGGATGGATCGCTGTAAAAAACACTCACTTGCAAATATTATCGCAATCGCAATCTTTGCCATATTGGGACAATCAAATACCGCAGTTGCAATCAACAAGTTTGGCATTCGGCACAAAGAAGAGCTTGAATTGATGCTCGATATGCCTTTTGGTATACCTTCAAGGAGCACTTTTTCGCGAGCATTAAACTTTATAGATCCACTCGAATTAGACTTCTGGCTGCAATACTGGGAAGAATCACTCTGTGAAAGTGTTGATTGCAAGCATATTGCGATCGACGGGAAAGAAGATAATGCTTGTGGGTTCAATTGTTTAAGAGCATTTGATGTTGCAAATTGTCGAGTTCTTGCTCATGAGAAAATAGCGGAAAAAAGCAATGAGATAACGGCGGCTCCACCCCTTCTAGAAAAGCTTAATCTGGTTCGTGTTGCCGTAACTGCAGACGCAATGCACACACAAAGAAAAACTGCTAAAAAAATTATTGATAAAGATGGCGATTATCTATTGGTCTTAAAGGGGAATCAACACCAATTACACGCAGACGTAAAGCTTTTCTTTGATGACGTTGAAAGAAATGGTGATCTAGAAGGCATTTGTAGCAGATGTGAGATATTTGAAAAATCGAGAAACCGCTTCGAAAAGCGCATGTGCATATCAACGGGATATATCAAATGGATCTATGCCCGCAACCAGTGGAAAGGTTTAAGATCAATAAGCGTTATTATCAGTTCCAGGACGATTGGAAAACGTACCATAACCGAGAGGCGATATTTCATAAGCAGCCTGGAATCTGATGCAAAGAAAATTTCTGCGCTTGCTCGAGCCCATTGGGCAATTGAAAATCAATGTCATCGTTCTCTCGATGAGGAGTTTGGCTCGGACCGATCAACCATTAGAAATTGGAGAGCAGCTTTAAACCTCAGCATATTGAAGGATTTTGCACTATTTATTCTCAAAAAGATTGATTCAGGAGAGTCTTTGAGGGAAAAGCGAATCACAAACAACTGTCAGTTCGACCATCTCATAAAAATGCTGTATCTTTGAGGCTTTTAAATGATCACGCCCTGATTCAAAATGCCAAACTATTGCGAAAGTACGCCTGTTTTTTGTATGCTTATGGTACATAGAGCATGTTAAAATAAATCTAAAACAGGAGAGTCTCATGAAACACTGTAATCATGGTTGCCACGTGCAGCCACTGCACCGTCTTGATGAACTGATGACGGAGTTTAAGATCGTCCAAGAGGGGCGCGACTTTGCGGTTGATATGTACCGTGAAGAGGGTGCCCTAATTGTCAAAATGCATATTCCGGGCATTGAACCCGATAAAGTCGATATTCGTGTTGACGGCGATACGTTAATTGTATCGGGGGCGCGAGACGAAGAGCACGAAGAGCAGGACCAGCACTACTATCATCACGAGATTCAGTGCGGATCGTTTGTGCGTGACGTTCGTTTGCCGTTTAAGGTTGACGAAGCGGGCACGCGGGCCGCGTATAAGCATGGGGTGTTGAAAGTCTACCTGCCACTCAAAGAGCGCAAAGCGAAGAATCTGGCAAAAATAAAAATAGACAAGAAATAAAACAAAACGGTCAGCCCCGCTTTTTTAGGTCTCTGCGACCAAAGTATTGTTTTTGTCCTCACGTGTCGGATAGACTCGGAGTAGGGATGAAGGACAGTGATCTGAAGGTCGCAGGGGGGGATGATGAAGATTCATGGTATGGACAGACATGAGTCAATACCACAACAATTACCGGTTGTTCCAACGGTTGACGTTGTGGTGTTTCCTCACATGATTGTGCCACTCCTGGTCGTGGATGAGCGTATCATTCAGGGTATTCAGGGTGCTGTTGACCAAGATAATAAAACGGTCTTATTGCTTGCGGCGAAAAAAAATACATCGCCCGAGGGTACTATTAGCGTCGACGATATGCATCGGGTGGGTACGGTAGCGTCGATTATGCGCCTGATCAAGATACCTGAGGGTGGGATCAAGATTTTGGTGCAGGGTATTTGTAAGGCACGTGTTATAAAAATCCAGAACGAAAATTCGTATTTACAGGCAGAAATAGAACAGCTTCCTATGGAGCTGGGTGAGTCTTCGACTAATGTTGCGGCGCTGGTGAAAAATATAAAGAGTTTGGCTGAACAGATTGCCCGCGAGGGGCAATCGACAAGCCCAGATTTTCACTTAATTTTGTCAAAAATGCACGAGCCTGACAAAATTTCTGAGTTTATCCTTTCGCACTTGACGCTGTCGTCTGAAGAATCCCAGCAACTGCTGGAGCAGGTGACCTATGAGGAGCTATTGGAGCTACTTCATAGTTATTTGGCGCGGGAAGCAGAAGTCTCTGCGGCTCAAGAACGGATCAAAACGCGCGCACGTGATTCCATGAACAATGCGCAGCGCGAATTTTATTTGCGCGAGCAGCTACGAGCGATTCGACAGGAGCTTGGCGATGAGGATATCGACGAATTGCATAAATTGCGGGATCAGTTGGGGCAATTATGCTTGCCAGAGGATTCAAAGCAGGAAATAGCGCGCACGATTAGTCGGCTTGAAAAGACATCGCCGGATTCTATGGAAGCGGCGGTTTTACGCAATTATCTTGAATTTGTGCTTGCGCTTCCCTGGAGTATAACAACGACAGACAATCTTGACCTGGGGCATGCGCGGGATGTGCTTGATCGCGATCATTATGGGCTCAAAGAAGTTAAGGAGCGTATTCTTGATTTTATCTCGGTGCGTGTGCTGAATACCAGTGGTCATACGCCGATCATGTGTCTGGTTGGACCTCCGGGGACCGGCAAGACGTCGCTCGGGCAATCGATTGCGAATGCCTTGGGAAGGACGTTCTTCCGTGTGTCTTTGGGTGGCGCAAAAGACGAAGCCGAGATTCGTGGCCATCGTCGTACGTATGTCGGTGCAATGCCGGGACGGTTCCTGCAAGGCTTTAAAAAAGCTGGGTCTATGAACCCGGTTATTATGATCGATGAACTTGATAAGATTGGCAGCGATTTTCGTGGCGACCCATCAGCAGCGTTGCTGGAGGTGCTTGATCCAAGCCAAAACAAGACTTTTTATGACAATTATATGGGTATAGCGTTTGATCTCTCAGGGGCGTTATTTATTGCCACCGCAAATGAGCTTTCAAGTATTTCAGAGCCCTTGCGTGACCGTATGGAAATTATTCAGTTATCCGGTTATTCGCTCGAAGAAAAGGTTCATATAGCCCAGCGACACCTGATGAAGCGAAGCCGCGAGGAATGTGGTTTACTTGAAGATCAGTGCGCATTGCCGGACACGCTTTTGTCATGTGTGATTAATAATTATACCCGTGAGTCG
>Ga0351916_1066_pt1 | contig 35891 bp, 26 predicted proteins | sample TotcelHT113001N3_FD_206868 | JGI IMG/M metagenome (GOLD analysis project Ga0351916, IMG submission 206868) | Enriched cells from coal bed in the Powder River Basin, Montana, United States - Total cells T11 rep1 HSBNCT.T11.300.1.N3 ... | reverse complement strand
TCGTGAAATTTTTGTCAAAAAAACTTATGCGTAAAAGTATGGACGGTGAGACGCAGAGAAAACCACTCTTAAAGCAGCCTTAAAAGCAGATAAACACCCATTTTTTCTCTGCGACTCTCCGTCTCCCCGCCTCCAATGGTGTCAACTTAACGAAAACGAGCGTCGAAGACGCGAAAGCATGTAGCCCCACGTGTAAACGTGGGGTGCATGTGGAATAAAGAGCCGAGCCCTGTGAGGGGCGACAGATTCTTAAGTTGACATCATTGATTGCGATCCGGCTCATCGGATTATAAATTTTTTATAAAGTGCACCATTGATTTGTTGGGTCATCACACAGATGAGTACCTATCCTAGAGAAAATCACAAGATGCGTTAAATTATCAAATAATTAACTTTTAAAAAATTATAACAGGATAAGCAGGATCGCCTTCGGCGGCAGGATAAAAATTAATAAATACAATCTTAGGAATATCTGAAGAGTACAATTTGCACATGAAATCTCTTGAACTCTATCCTGTCGCCGAAGGCGATCCTGCTTATCCTGTTATAATTTTTTAATATAGCGCACCATTGATTTGATTTTTATGGGAGGTACTCATTTGTGTGATGAGCCTGATTTGTTTTTGATGAAAAGCACTCATTTTTGCGATAAAACAAAAAAACACATATTTATATTACTAAATAATACTGTGTGATTTACAATAAGATTAGTAGGATATGTCGGTTTGTTGCCGGCGAGCTTATTAAATTGTTCTTTACGAATCAAAACAGCCTGTGGGGTGTTTTATGAGATTCAGCTTAGTACCTTTTGAGGAGAGAATCCTCCTCGATGCTGCAGGAGCCGCAAACGTTGTCAACACGTACGAAGCGGAGCACGCTACAGATCAAGCCCAACAGCAAGCACAGCAACAGCAAGATCACGCAGATAATCCCGGCGTGGTGTCGGGCAACAATGATGCCGTGGACGGACGCGTCTTAGTCGTCTCGTCCCAGGTGAAAGACTCGGCGCTGCTTTCAGATGCCGCAAAGGACGGTGTCACCGTCATCACCTACGACTTTAATACCTCGCTAGCCGATCTTTCTAAGGAAATCGCCGACAAATTAGGCGGAAAAGAGGCGACAAGCATCGGTTTTGCCATGATGGGTGCCGATGGTCAGTTTGCCATTACTGCGGACACGATGATGTTCGCCATGGAGAACGCCTCCGAATTCTCCCTCGAAGTCCAAGATTTCTGGTCGTCCGTAGGAAGTATGGTCAAAACCGGTGGCTCCATCGATATTTTATCTTGCGATGTCGGCATTAACGTCTCCGGACTCCAACTTTTAAACCAAATCGACGTCCTCGTCCAAAGCGCCAACCCCGACCATGACGTCACCATCAACATCTCCACCGACAAGACCGGTGCTTCTTCGCTCGGAGGAAACTGGACGCTTGAGTTGAGCAGTATGGACGGCAAAATGCAAGCTGCCAGTATCGACGCCGTCGACCGCTACTTTGATTCTTCCAAAATTTCAGACTGGGAAGGATTACTCGACGCACCCTATCGAGTGGCAGATATTAACCCTGGCAGTGCTTCATCTAATCCAACTCAAATAACCGACTTTGGATCCTACGTAGTTTATTCAGCAACGACAGCCGACAAAGGAACAGAGGTATGGTTTACGAACAGGGACACAAACCAAACCTTTATGCTTTCGGATATTGCACCAAACGCGGCAAGTAGTACTCCTCACGACTTCACCGTTGTAGGAAACAATCTTTATTTTGTTACCGGGGATAGTAGTAAATCTCAAAATCTATACAGTGTTGATGGCACAACCCTTGCTCTCACCCACATCAGCAATCCTGAATCTGGGTATACTCAATATGGAGACATCTCGGCTATCAACGGCAAACTTTACTATATTCTTACCGATTCCTCCACAAAGTACACCGGTACAACAGATAAAAGTGTCTATGAACTTTGGTCTTATGACGGAACCAAATCCACTCAAATATTTAGCGGAATCTTAAACGATACAAAGCCTTTATCAACCTCCGGTATTGGTGGAGGGCCATTTACTATTACTACTAGAGTTCTTTCCGCAAATGATATGATTTCTAATGGAACAGATATATTTCTAAGCGTCATTGTTGGACAAAAAGTTGTTGATTCCTCAGGCGGCGCCTCGCAGGTTTATCAAAATGAATTGTGGTCTATTGATATCAACACCGGCGAATTGAATCGATTAGCTTTCTACGGAGACAATATCCCCACAAATGGTTCGCCAAAAGATATGATCAATAACATCGTTGTCAATGGCAATATAGCGTATTTTGTTGCCCAAGCAGACTTTACAAATTACAACTATAAAGATGTCTCTCAAGTATGGAAGAGCGACGGTACTAAGGCATGGCAAGTGACCAACCTTACTAGCTATCCCGGAACTTTTTCAGCAAATCCTTCGAATTTGACCGTCTTGGATGGAAACGTCTATTTTACTGCAAATACCCAGGCCGGTGGGAATGCCGATCAACTTTACGTAACCGACGGGACACCGGTCGTCATATTATCAAACGGTAATCAGACTTTTGACAGTAAGTCAGGAGTAGCTTTGGTTACAGATTTTAGCAACGGCTCTGCGTTTATATCAAACCTAACTGTTATGAATGATAAGTTGTATTTTACAGCAAATGACGGAACAAATGGCAACGAATTATGGGTAACCAGTGGGATGGATAAGTCTACGGGGAATTGGTTGTTTTCATCTGCAGATGGAGTCGCTAAATTAGTCAGTGATATCAATACCGGATCAGCCTCAAGTAATCCCTCGAATTTACTAGTTGTCGGTGATAAACTTTACTTTGCTGCAACCAACGCTTCGGGAGGAAGAGAATTATGGGTCAGCGATGGCATTCCCGGAGGAGTCACACGACAAGTAGCCGACATCAATATAGGAACCGGCAGTTCCAATCCAGGATATTTGACCTTAAGTGGCTCAAAAATCTTTTTTTCAGCTACCGATGGTTCGACAGGCACGGAGTTATGGTCTTTTGACACCAACAACGCACCTGTTGGAGCCAACAAAACATACAATGGCACAGAAGACACTACCTTGAATGTTACAGCAGCATCAGGGGTTTTGCAGGGTGCAAGTGATCCTGAAGGCAACACCATCAGTGCAGTTCTTGTTGGAAATGGTTCTAAAGGAACAGTCACTTTGAATGCTGATGGGTCGTTCAGATATGTTCCTAATGCTAATGCAAACGGAACAGACACTTTTACCTATCGAGTCAAAGACCAATATGGAGCTTTAAGTGCTATCTACACCGCAACTATCAATATTGCGGCAGTTAATGATGCCCCTGTAGCCCAAAGTGGAAGCGCAACGACAGCAGAAGACACACCATTATCAAGTTCTGTCAACGCCACTGATATCGATTCTGCAACGCTGACATATTCTTTAGTTTCAGGACCTACTCATGGTACGTTGGTGTTTAATGCTAACGGAACCTATACCTACACACCCACCACTAACTATAGCGGTACAGACAGTTTTTCATTCAGAGCTAACGACGGCTCCTTAAATAGTAATAATGCGACCGTCAACCTGACAATTACTCCTGTTAACGATGCACCTGTTGCAGCCTCATCAAGCTTTACGATTGCTGAGGATACACCTCAGTATAGCGGAGTAGTTAAAGCAACCGATGTCGAGTCCCCTACCTTGACTTATAGCCTAGTGAGCGGCCCATCCCATGGGACATTAACATTCAATGCCGATGGTTCTTATATCTACAAGCCCGCTGCAAACTATAACGGAAGTGATAGCTTTACCTTCCGTGCCAGCGATGGATCGCTTTATAGCAACAACGGAGCCGTTAACATCACAGTCACTCCTGTAAACGATGCTCCTGTAGCAAATTCTGCCAATGTAACAACAGCTGAAGACACCTCATTGTTAGGAAATGCTGTGGCAACAGATATAGACTCCCCTAACCTAACCTATAGCCTAGTCAGCGGCCCATCTCATGGTACGTTGACATTCAATGCCGATGGTTCTTATGTCTATAAACCCGCTGCAAACTATAACGGAAGTGATAGCTTTACCTTCCGTGCCAGCGATGGATCATTGAGTAGCAATAACGGAACCGTTAATATCACAGTCACTCCCGTCAACGATGCTCCTGTGGCAAATTCTGCCAATGTAACAACAGCTGAAGACATCTCATTGTCAGGAAAAGCTGTGGCAACAGATATAGACTCCCCTAACTTAACCTATAGCCTAGTCAGCGGCCCATCACATGGCACGTTGACATTCAATGCCGATGGAACTTATGTCTACAAGCCTGCTGCAGATTATAATGGTAACGATAGCTTTACCTTCCGTGCCAGCGATGGATCATTGAGTAGCAATAACGGGGCCATTAATATCACAGTCACTCCTGTTAATGACGCACCTGTTGTCTTGCCAAGCACTGTGACAACACTCGAAGACGTTCCCTACAATGGACAGGTTGTATGGACCGATCCCGATAGCACAAATTTTACAGTAACTGTTGTAGATCAGCCTCAGCACGGTTCATTAACGATGAACAATGACGGAACTTACACTTACACCCCTAATCATTTGTATAATGGTCCTGACAGCTTCACCGTTATTGTTAACGATGGACAAGTCGATAGCGCACCTCAAAGCATTGCAATTACTGTTGGCCCGGTTGACAATCCTCCTGAAGTCAGCAGCCCCTCATTGATTACTCTGGAAGATAGCCCCATAAACATTTTACCGGCCACTTTGGGTACTGACGTCGATTCCCCAAGTTTCACCGTCAATATCGTCACCCCTCCTGCACACGGTTCTTTGAGCGTCAACCCGGATGGATCTGTCACTTATACTCCCGAAACAAACTATAACGGTACCGATTCATTCCGCTATACTCTGAATGATGGTACCTCTGATAGCGCGGCTGTAGGGACAGTGACATTAAACGTCACTCCGGTGAACGATGCGCCGGTTCCATCAAGTCCTACCTTGGCTGTTGCTGAAGATGGTTCATTGCCTATCAGTATTTCACAATTGGGAACTGACGTCGATGGAGATCCATTGAACATTGTGATCACTGATCCTCCGGCTCACGGAATCTTGACCGTTCAACCCGATGGTAGCGTTGTTTACCAACCCAACGCTAATTTCAACGGTACGGACAGCTTCTCTTATCTAGTGAACGACGGAACCGTCGACAGCGTCGCCGGGGTGGCAAATATTGTCGTCACACCTGTAAATGATGCCCCTGTGGCTATTAACCCAACAATCGGAGGTACCGAAGACGTGCCGGTAAGCATCACACCCGCACAGCTCGGAACCGATGTCGACGGAGATCCATTAGCGATTAACATTGTCAATCCTCCTTCACATGGAACATTACAAATGGAACCTGATGGTTCTATTAAGTACATCCCCGATGCAAATTACAACGGAACCGATAGCTTCACCTACACGGTGACCGACGGAGCAGTTAATAGTAACATCGGAACTGTAAACCTTGTCATCGCTCCCATTGACGATGTTCCTGTTGCGTTGAATCCAACCATCGGCGTGCAAGAAGATCAACCGATAGACATTCTAGTCTCCCAGCTAGGAAGCGATGTTGATAGCTCCAATCTCGAAATCATCATCGATACGCACCCTGAACATGGAACATTACAAATAGAACCCGATGGTTCTGTTAAGTACATCCCCGATGCCAACTACAATGGTAACGACAGCTTCACCTACACAATAACCGATGGACAAAATGAAAGTTCCCCCGGAACAGTTTTCCTTGTCGTCAGTCCGGTCAATGATGAGCCAACAGCAAGCAACCCTACTCTTGGACTTGCTGAAGATACTCAATTGATCATCAGCGCAGCACAGCTGGGTAATGATATCGATGGCGATTCGCTTACGGTCAACATTGTACAACCTCCTGAATATGGTTCTTTGACCCTCAACAACGATGGGACATTGACCTATACTCCCAACGCCAACTTTAACGGCACCGATAACTTTAGCTATACCGTTAGCGATGGTAAAGTCAGCAGTGATTTGGGTTCCGCCTTCATCACCGTTACTCCCGTTAACGATGCTCCTACTGCAAGCAATCCTACGCTGTCTGTCAATGAAGACAATCTGTTGCAAATTCTTCCTAGCCAATTAGGGAATGATGTCGATGGGGATGCTTTGAATATCAACATCATCACCCCTCCATCGAACGGAACGCTGATCCAAAACGCGGATGGGTCCATCACCTATCAACCCGGACAAGACTTCAATGGTACCGATAGCTTCAGCTATACCGTTAACGATGGAACAACCGATAGCGCTGTCGGCATAGCAAACATCGTGGTCAATCCCATCAATGATGCTCCTATTGCAACAAGTCCTACCGTTGTCCTTGCTGAAGATTCTTCCCTTAATTTACTCCCCACAGATTTAGGTACCGACGTCGATGGCGATGCTCTTCACATTAATATCATCACTCCCCCACAACATGGAACATTGATCCAAAACGCAGATGGCTCGATCACCTATCAACCGGGACAAGACTTTAACGGCAATGACAGCTTTAGCTACACAGTCAACGATGGAACAACAGACAGTCCTGTTGGCACGGTCAAACTCATTGTTTCCCCCGTTAACGATGCCCCTGAAGCAACAAGCCCAACTATATCGCTTGTAGAAGGGACTCCTATTACACTCCCTGTTGATCAGTTGGGAACCGATATTGATGGAGATTCATTAACGATCATTATTACTCAACCCCCTTCCCACGGAACGCTGATTTCTAATCCCGACGGTTCGATCACCTATATTCCTAATCCGGACTATTCCGGATCTGACAACTTCTCCTATACCGTTACCGATGGGCAATTGACAAGCAACGAAGGCACCGCTCATATCGTTGTAAATCCTGTCGGTGGCGACGTCATCATCACCCCTCCGGATAATGGAGGCGATGGAACCTTTATCATTCCTCCACAAGATCATTCCGGAGGAGGCGATGGAGTACATTCTCCTAATAGCGATCCCGCAGATATCAGTAAGGTCACCCTAGGCAATCCATTCGCGACCAATTTTGGCGATTTAAGCGACCACAACATCAAGTTTTTATCGACAGATCTGCTTAACAAGGAACCTGTTAACGTCGATATGAATATCGCAAACGATGGTCATCCCTACCAAGACGGTGGCACCGGCGATGGCGGCGTTTCCGTTAAAGTCATTCAAGAAGATGCTCACGTTGGCAGCGACCATGTCTTCGATGCCGGAGGCGCCGGCGACTCCGATTTAGGCAAAGAAGGATGGATCTATCCGGGCGACGATTTGTCCAGACTGTTGTTCTTCCTTGGACCCATCACACAAAAGGCTGATTATGCCGCTAAAAGCAATTTAGGAAATCTACTTAGAACAAGAAAAAGAAACCTCTTCCGCTATCGTGAAAAACGAAAAATTAAAAAATTTAGCGACCTGATTGAATTCTTAGGCCTTGCCGACCTCTCTTACAAACGCAAATCTAAGAAAGCGATCCAAAACGAAAACCTGAACACTATTCAACGAGGAACTTTAGAAAAAAATCTCGATCCGGACTTGTTCGGCGAGGAATTCCTGAACAATTACATCTCAGAATTGCGAGCTTTAAGCAACATGGAAGTCGACGCTAAACTCTTCCCAATCGTCGAAGCCTTGGCTGTTGAATTGTTAACCAAATACATCGCAGCACAAGACTTGGTTGAAGGAACAAAAATCCCCTTCCCTGTTTTAAAAGTCAGCGGCCATTCTACTGCAACAGAATATACAGTGAGCGGAGTCTTTACTCTTGGATCTTCAGGAATTCCAATTTACCTCCTGACCGGCAAAAACTTACCACCTTTACTGATCTTCCGCGGAACCAAACTCGGACTGAAAAAAGTCGCGGAAGTACGCTCCATCATCGAAAATTTCAACTCCAAAGGACCTGCCCGCTTACACTACAACAACTTCCTACCCACCATGAAGGCGTTCTTTGAGGAATGGTTTGACGGAGCACCCAAAAGCAAAAAATTCCGCCTCTTCGGGTATAGCCAAGGTGGAGTTTTGGGTCAAAGAACACTTGTTGACTTCCCTGAATACGTTCAAACAAGCGACAAATACCCATCGATCTTTTTTAACTCCCCGGGTGTTGAGGAAGACTACTATAGAAAATGGAGCAACTTCGATGAAAAACATCGTCCTGCTGCCATCAATTACGTCACCACCGGTGATGTCGTCTCCAAGATCGGAACAGGCTTTGTCGGGGAAATCTTCGAAATCAACCCTAAAGTAGAAAAAGATATACTTGAATCCCACTACGGAATGAAGTTCCTTGAAGAAGATTGGAAACTTTATCGCGTTGACAGCGAAGCCGAATCAAAATCCGAAACAAGAGCGATGTTAAACGCTATCCAAGCAAGCTTTCTGACAACAGAAGTTTATAAGATTGCTTCTGCCGGAGTTGAAAAGCTTTATGCACGTCCCGACAAAGGGTTTAGCGCAAACAAAGCTATCCAAGCCATTGAAACACACGGACAAGTAGCACAACAAGCTGCTCAGGCCGTACCAAAACCTGCCGGCATAGAGTTTGGGTTGTTGGGCAGCTCAGATGTGTTGAACACAGCTGTTTTCTTGGGACACGTCAACTATATCGATACTTCCGAACGCTCCTCCGCATGGCCAACAGATTCTGTCATCGATAACAATTTATTGATACAGAAAAAACAACCCACCAAAAAAGCAAAAATGAAGCTGATTAATTCAGTTACCAAACCCGCGATTGATGCTGTCGGCGCTTTGGACACCACAGCAATCGATTATAAGCGAGATGCACCATTGCATAGGAATGAACCGACAAAAGACAGACTCTTGGATCTAAACATCGAACCCAACCTCTACACACAAGCCGATATGTCCGCCGCCGCGATTGCGATTATCGAAGATATCCGCGAACTTATCCCCGACACCGAAGGCACCAGCTACAAGATTTTGGATGCGGTCAAAGAGGAGAAAAAGATCGACCACACAAATCTGTAAAAACAACTTAAATTTTTGAGCTACTCATTTTAATCAAATTCAAGTAAAATGAGCTTATGATTCGATTAATTTCAGGAATGATAGATAGAATTGTCGGTGTCGCAGGAGCATTACTGCTTTCGCAAGCACCGATGTTTCTACATCAATACATGCAAAATCTGTCCGGGCATGTCTCGGAATTGAAATTCCAAATCGCCACTCTCAGAGAAGTGTCGACAGGATCGGGGAAATCCCTCGCTGAATATATCGGCAAGTTTTCCGGTAGTCCCGACCCCGATTTCGCCGCTCAAGGGCATTGGATGGCCGACTTGCTAGACCGCTATTCTGATATGAGCACCTCTTTGATCGCCCTGCAAGACGCTTCCGTTTGGTCCAGACCCCTGCTGTTTCTGCGGCATTGCTACCTTGATGTTGTCGAACAAACATTCTCTAAGTTTACTCCCGGACTCCCCTTTTCGATGGAAGGCCTCGCTTACGCCGCTTTGGGGATGCTGCTGTTCTCTTCATTGTTTTGGCTGTTCAAATCCTCCATAAGGCACGTGTATGACCATCTTCGAAAAGCTGTTAGGCATGAAACGCCTAATAGCCGGCCGCCTGTTTAATAGCGCACTTTTTTATTTAGCTTGGATTGTTTGCATCCATCAGGCAACAGGCCCACACCCCTACTTCGGACCTATTCTCATCGGGTTTTTGCTTATTTTTCATTTCTTCTACACCAAAGACCGACTGTTAGAAGCCATCTTGATTCCCTCGATAGCCCTTTTTGGCACCATTTGGGACTCAATTTACATCCATTTGGGTTGGGTGGAATATGTGGGAGGGTATACCCATTTTTCGGGAGTGATCCCCTTGTGGATGACGAGTCTATGGGCATTTTATGCCACCACCATCAATCATTCGTTAGCGTGGGTGTACCGCAAATTCTGGTTCATGGCGATTTTAGGGGGCCTTGGAGCCGCCGTCAGCTACGCCGTCGCATTCAAATTAGGAGCGGCGACGCTGCATGTGTCGCAGCCGTTTATGCTCACCGTCATTGGGTGTGTGTGGGCGCTGGTGTTCCCCTTTTCGTTCTACTTCAACGACTGGCTCAAACACAAACTCTCGAAAAAAAATTAACAGGATAAGCAAGATCGCCTTCGGCGGCAGGATAAGAAAAGGGTTTTTCTTAGAAAGATTTGTCAAGATTCTGTCCTGAGCCCGGAGGGCGACCCTTATGTAGCCTACGGTGACGAGCCTGCGAGGAACCGTAGGTAATGAATCACAATTTATTTAGAGCCCGGAGGGCGACTGATGAATTTGCCAACAATTCCCGCCAGGTAAAATATACACCCCACAATATATCTTAAACTAATTCACCACCGAGCCACAGAGAGCACTGAGAAAATAACAGGATTGGCAGGACATGCAGGATAATTAGAGTTTCTAAGAAAAACCCCTTTCTTATCCTGCCGCCGCAGGCGGGGTGGTAGAGAGGCTGGTCACCCAAACCTCCCCCCAATTAGATCGTAGCGGGCCCTATTTAGGCACTACGCTCAGGACCTTAACATTCACTTAGACTGTGGTTTTAGAATAAAGCATGACATATTTTCCCTCTTGGTAGAGGGAATCTTTCTTTGAATTTCCCGAACCTTTCCCACGTAAAGGATTTCTTCTGGCTTCGTCGATTTATCCATTTGAAGAAGATTTTCGTCGCCTCATGAAAGAACTTTTGTATCCTTTTACTGTTGAAAGTGACTCCATAGTATTGTGAGTGTCCTCTTAGCTTGGCGCAGAAAGTTCCCCATAATTCTTTGAGTCGAGTCGTGTTCCTGGTTTTCTTACACCATTCTGTGACGTTTACAAGTTTCTTTTTTATGGTTTTGCCACTTGTTTTGAGTTTGGATATTATCTTTCCGCTTCTAGCTTTTCCCCAGTAAAAGGTAAAGCCCAAGAAATCAAAGGTATCTTGTGTGATACCTTGTTCTACCTTTTGTTTCGAGAATTCTACCATTTTGGTTTTCTCTTCATTCAATTGTAGTTTGTATTTTTCTAGTCGCTTGGGTAGAAACTTTCTGATTAAGATTGCATCTTCGGCTTTCTCGCAGCAGATGACTGCGTCATCTGCATATCTGAAAAGTTTAACTTTACCCTTGCAATGTGGAGGGATTATTGTTTCTATCCATTCGTCAAGCGCCTCATGTGCGTGTATATTGGCCAGTATAGGACTGCATATACTACCCTGTGGGACCCCTTCCTCTCCGATTGATAGTTCTCCATCGCTTAGTACTCCGGCTTTGAACATCCGTAGTATGTATCGAATGAATCTTTCATCTTTGATTTTCTTTCTTAGGATTCCTTCTAGAGTCTTATGGTCTATCGTCCCAAAGAAGTTCTTTAGGTCTATATCTATTACGATTTCTACTGGATTTTCTTGCAGATATTTCCTAAGGCTCTTGATTACTGTATGACATCCTCTTTTTGGTCTGAACCCGTGGGAACAGTCTAGGAATAGAGGTTCATATATTGCTTCAAGTATCTGCCTGAATGCCCCTTGTACTATCTTATCTTCCAATACACTAATTCCTAGTGGTCTGAATTTTCCCGGTTGTCCTTCTTTAGCTATAAGGACTTCCTTGACAGGTAGCGGTATGTACGCCATCCGTTTCATCTTGTCTAACAGATTGTGTAGGTTGTTTTCCAGATTTTCACCGTATGCTTGTTTGGTTACACCATCAATTCCGACTGCCTTTTTTGGGTCTAGCCGAGTGTAATTGTCCCAGAGTAATCCGTAGTTCACGTGATGCATGACACATTCAAATGTTCTCTCCCGATTTCCTCCAGACAGCATAGCTATCCTTTTCAATTTCGTCTCCGTATCCATTTTCTCCTCTGTTGGGTTTGGTACGTTTCTTATCCAAGGTCATTTTGGCCCGGCCCCCTTTCTAGTATTAGGTTACTAGTAATATGAGTCCTCCGACTTCCCATAGCCCTCCTACCCGCCTTGCTCTTACACTTGTTGGGTAGTACTTTGTTTCCAAAGAACATTTGGGATCTCCCACTTTAACTTCAAATATCTGTAACTACATGCCATGCTCTTCGACCCCGAGAGTGCATGAGGACCCTCCCGACATTTAATGGGTTTCTCATGTGTTGCCTTCCGAGTTCAGGATAAACCGTCGGCCACTCTGACTAGTAGATATTTACGGGGCTCAATTGCTTTAAAACTAAAGTGCGTTTTAGTCTTTACGGCCTATAGTCTCTCTGCCTACGCTTAACACATTTGGTTGCCTACATGTGTCCAAGGCTCGATATGGGTTCCCTCGGTGGGGTTTACCCAAGGTCAGGACTTTCACCTGTTAGGTATTTGGGCTGGGTGGCGCACATCCTGTTTATCCTGTTATTTTTGTTGCTTTCTCAGTGCTCTCTGTGGCTCGGTGGTAACCTATTTTAAGATGCGCTGTGAAGCATATTTTATAGCCAGCGGGAATTGCTGGCAAATTCATCAATCGCCCTCCGGGCTCCGAATGTATTGTGATTCATTACCTACGGTTCCTCGCAGGCTCGTCACCGTAGGCTACATAAGGGTCCGCCCTCCGGGCTCAGCTCTAAACGAACTCAAATCATTTTAATGAAAAAACCCTGATATGTTTTAACGGGTGAGTTGGATCCAATACTCCAGCATGTCGCCCCTCAGAAACTTCTCCATCCTGCGATAGGGCACCGGCCATAGCCCGCACAATTCCGTATCCAAAAATGCCAGCTTGCCATCCGTACAAAAAGGGATGTTGAAGGCGTAGACGCAGTCGGGTAGCCCCACTGTCGACAACACCATGTAAACAGCATCGAGCTGTGACTTCTTCACTTTCTTCTGCCATTTATCGAGGGATTTGCTGTTTTCTAAAGGTCGCATGTCCTCGGCAACCAAAATGAAGTGTTGGGGGTTGGGGCCGCTGTCCGAGAATGTGGGAATGGGATACACCCATTTGTTAGGGCACTTTAGCAGGTGCCCCAGATTATTTTGCTTAATGCACTGCTTAACGGCGATAGAACCGATCACGCGTTCTTTAAAATTTTGAACAGGATTCACCCCCTCGGCAGTATCCAAATAGAACTTTACAACATACCCCAGAATGCTCATGTGTGTTGTAACTATGATTTTGGTATATTCTCGTGGTTTAGCTTGGAAAAATCCGGCTCTATAGACAGCTTTAGAGCTTTTGGTGACAGAGCGAGAACCAAAGATTTTGTCTAATTTCGCTTTGATCGGATGGTCATCGGGGAGAAAATACGGAGCGAGTGTTTCCCAGTCCTCTTGAGGCACATCGGCAGGGCGTTCGTAGGCAAAACAGCATTGAAATGCAAGCAGCAAAATTCCCAACAGAAAACGAACCCCAGTCATATGACCCTCTCTTTTACTTAACAGCTTTCATCATCCACCGCATAATGACATATGAGATCCACACAAGAGCAGCAAGAATCGCCGCTGCGCTCATGCTACCAAACCACTCCCCTGTATCTCTAACGAATATAATGAATCCCGATATCCACACTGCGGCTGCAATGACGAGGCCAGGATAATCAAAAAAATCATTTTTTGTCATACATTCTCCGTAGAGAGGGGATGATTTCCTGAAAGAACCGTCTCTCCCCTATTTACAGACGGCTCCGATTTAAAAAGTCTGGACGCTCTTGTCAAGTGATTGTGATCTCCAACTAGAATGATGGCATCTCCCTCTTCCAATTCCGTGTCAGCATTAATAACCGTTAGTGTCACTCCTTTCCGCTTGATGGCGACGATAGAGACCCCAAAATCCTTTCGTAAGTGACTTTGCTGGATGGTTTTTCCAATTAAAGCAGATCCGGAAGATATCACAAAAGTGTTGACGCCAACATCGTGCAACGTCATTTTTAAATCATCTAAACTGGATGGGTGCTTGTAAAGAAGCTGGAACATCTCATAACCCTCCGCGCGAATCTCCGATGCGATTTCTGTCATCTTCTCCTCTGATACCTTAAAGTGCTGCAACACGCGGGTGAATACCTCAACGCTCGATCCGAATTCATCCGGAATCACCTCATCGGCCCCTAGCGAAAACAACGTTTTCATATCCCTCATGTAGCGTGTTCTCACGACGATATTAGCAGCGGGGTTCATTTTGCGGACCAGCTCGGTGATCCGATGAGCCGCTGTAGAGTCGTTGATGGCAATTGCGATACTTTTGGCTGTTTCTACATGCAGGTGATGCAAAACCGAATGGTGGGTGGCATCGCCGAAGTGAATAGGCTCTCCCCTCCCCTTCTCTACACGAACCGTTTCGGGATTCATCTCAAGAATAATGTAAGGGATATTCGCCTGTTTTGCCGAACGCGCGAGATTTCTTCCGGTCAGACCGTAGCCGATGATAATCAAATGATCGGTCTGATGCGTTTCGTGGAATTGTTCCCTTTCCGCAAGTGAATGGAAACGAGACAAGATCGGCAAATCGGAGACAAATTTCCCTATCGTCGGAGCCCACGAAATAAGCGTTGGTGTCATAGCCATTGTCAATAGCGAAATAGCTAGAAATAGCTGATAATTGTATTCGGAGGCTAATCCCACCTCTGCACCCGACTTGATTAACACGAAAGAAAATTCCCCGATCTGGGCCAGAGCCAAACCCGCGATGACAGCAGTGCGAATAGGAAGCCCCAGCAAAAGAGTGGCGCCACCGGCAATGCAAGCCTTCAGGAGGATCACACCAATTGCCATTAGCAAAATAGTGAACGGTTGGCTTAGGAGGAAAGTGATATCCAGGAGCATCCCGATGGACACAAAAAAGAAGCTTGTAAAGATATCTTGAAATGGGAGGATATCCCCAACGGCTTCGTTGCGGTATTCGGAATCGGAGACAATTAATCCGGCCAAAAAGGCACCTAACGAAAGCGAAAGGCCTACAATAGAGGCCAGCCATGCAGTTGAGAAACAGATAGCTAGAACGGAAAGGAGGAACAACTCGCGGCTTCTCGTTTTAGCAATTGCATAAAGGAGTCTAGGCACCAGCTTCAGCGCAGCAAAAACAACAACAACGAGAATACCAACCCCTTTTAACAGTACCCACAGAAAATCGACATCCAATGATGCAGTAGACGCTCCAATCAGAGGCGTTGCCAGCATCATCGGGATGGCGATGATGTCCTGGAAAATCAAAATCCCTACAATTGCCCGTGCGTGGGGAGAATTAGATTCCCCTTTTTGGTCGAGAGCCCTCAACACAATCGCCGTGCTGCTAAGAGAAAGCAAACAACCGAGAAAGATAGACTCCCCTGCCCCCCTACCCAAAAATTGGCCGATCAGATAACCGCAAAATGTTGTAATGAACACTTGGATAGCGCCGCCGATGAAGAAAAATTTGCGGTACTCAATAATTTTTTTAAAGGAGAACTCCATTCCCACCGCAAACAGCAGCAGGACAATTCCGATCGAAGCCATGTTGCTTACGTCTTCGACGTGGCTGACCACCCCCAAACCGTGGGGACCGGCTAGCACTCCCGTGATAAGGAATCCGACAATCGTCGGCAGTTTGATGCGATGGCAGAGTAGTATCACAAAAATTGAGAGGGCAAAAATTGCGACGATATCGTTGAGAAGGGGGATGGTTTCCACGGGAACTCCTTTTTGTTCAAAGAATCTTTTACTTTCCCTCGAAATAAAAGTACACGGAAAAGGAGTTTCCCCTGCCCTTGCCCCAATGTCGTCAACTTAAGAATCTGTCGCCCCTCACAGGGCTCGGCTCTTTTTTCCACATATACCCCACGCTTACGCGTGGGGCTACATGCTTTCGCGTCTTCGACGCTTGTTTTCGTTGATTTGACGACATTGCGCTTACGCGTGGGTCTGCGTGAGATCTCTGCTTCGCAGCTAGGGCCGTGAAACGGCCAAGGCGTGTAGCCACAGGCGTAAGCCTGTGGTAATGAATAATTTAAATCAGAGCCGCGAAAGCGGCGACAGGAAAAATCCTAAAATCGAGCCTGAGTTCTTTGTAGCTTAAATTACTAGCGGAGATCGTGCCGATTTTGGTAAACTTATCTCATTCATTCGGAGAAAAATGATGGCTAAAATAAAAAGTTCGTGGGAAGACGTCAACAAATGGTACCACGGCCAGGTGGGAGAAGAGGGGCACTACTACCATAAACAATTGATCCTTCCTGCTTTGCAACCACACCTCACAGGTGAAGGCGAATTATCCCTCCTCGATCTCGGCTGCGGACAGGGAATTTTAGCGCGCACGCTTCCCGCCGCTTTTCATTATGTGGGAATCGACGGCTCCCCTTCCTTAATCCAATCAGCCAAAGCCATTAGTAAAAATCCGAAGCATCAATTTATTTTTGCTGATGCGACGAAAAAATTGCCTCTGACAAAACGGGATTTTTCCCACGCCGCCATTGTCTTAGCTCTACAAAATATGGAATCCCAGGACAAAGCGATCGAAAATGCCGCATCGCATCTCCGTCCCGGAGGCAAGCTCATGATTGTACTGAACCACCCTTGCTTCCGCATTCCACGTCAGTCCTCCTGGGGAATCGACGAACAAAAAAAATTGCAATACCGTCGAATCGAAAGGTACATGTCCCCTCTAAAAATTCCGATTCAGATGCACCCCGGGAAAAAAGAGCAGTCCGAGCAGACCTGGAGCTTTCACCATCCCCTAGCCGATTATACGCGGTGGATCAAAAATGCAGGAATGGTCATTGAAGAAATTCAAGAACTGTGCTCCGATAAAGAAAGTACGGGGAAAGCAGCAAAAATGGAAAACCGCAGTAGGGCGGAATTCCCTTTATTCCTGGTGATCTTCGCAACTAAAAAAGGATAACACTCATGAAACATCCACTTCTCAACCGCCTTGGCGCCCAACTGGCTGAACTCAAACAAAACGGTCTTTACAAAGAAGAAAGGGAGATCACTTCCCCCCAAAATAACGAAATCACCGTCGCCGGCGGGAAAAAGGTGCTTAATTTTTGTGCGAACAACTACCTTGGTCTCGCCGACCACCCCGATGTCATCGACGCTGCGCGCTCGGCGCTCGACCACTGGGGCTTTGGGCTCGCTTCCGTCCGCTTCATCTGCGGCACGCAAACTGTCCATAAGAAATTAGAAGCAAAAATCACTCAATTTTTGGGCACCGAAGATACCATTCTATTTTCGTCCTGCTTCGATGCGAACGGAGGGCTTTTCGAAGCAATCCTCGGACCCGAAGATGCTGTCATCAGCGATGCCCTCAACCACGCTAGCATCATCGACGGCATCCGCCTCTGCAAAGCGCAGCGGTTCCGCTACAACAACAACGACATGGCCGACCTCGAGAAACAACTACAAGCCGCGGAAGGCGCACGCACAAAACTCATCGCCACTGATGGCGTTTTTTCCATGGACGGCATCATCGCTAACCTTAGCGGAATTTGCGACCTCGCCGAAAAATACGGAGCCCTCGTCATGATCGACGATTGCCACGCAGCGGGATTCATCGGAGCAACAGGAAGGGGCACACCCGAGCATTGTGGAGTAAAAGATCGTGTCCATATTATCACCGGAACATTAGGGAAAGCCCTTAGCGGGGGCTCCGGAGGCTACATTTCAGGAAAAAAGGAAGTGGTAGCGTGGCTGCGTCAACGTGCACGCCCCTACCTATTTTCGAACACACTAGCCCCCAGTATCGCCGCCGCATCGATCCGCGCATTGGAACTTGTCGACGAAAAACCTGAGCTACGTAAGCACTTGAAAGAGATGAGCGGCTATTTTAGACATGAAATGTCGAAATTAGGCTTCACACTCGTTCCCGGCGAACACCCCATCATCCCGGTGATGTTGGGAGATGCAAAGCTGGCGAAAACTTTCGCCGACAAGATGCTAGAAAAAGGAATTTACGTCGTCGGATTCAGCTACCCCGTCGTTCCTGAAGGGAAAGCACGCATCCGCACACAACTTTCTGCCGCCCACACCAAAGCCGATGTCGACCACGCCATCGCTGCTTTCAAAGAGGTCGGCAAGACGTTAGGCGTCATTAAATAACACACAACACATTTTGAGGTAACCTATGAAAGCAATTGTAAAGTTTGAGAGCAAGCCGGGAGGCCTCCGAATGCAAGAGGTTCCCACCCCCGAAATCACCGACAACGAAGTCTTGATCAAAATCCATAAGACCTCCATCTGCGGCACCGATGTCAATATCTACAAATGGGGAACTTGGGCGCAAAAGACAGTTCCGGTTCCTCTCGTGATCGGCCACGAATTCATGGGACATATCGTCGCCATCGGGAAAAATGTCAAACACTTCAAAGTCGGCGATCGCGTTAGCGGCGAAGGCCACCTCACCTGCGGCGAATGCCCCAACTGCTTAAAAGGGCTTAAACATATCTGCGTAAACACCATCGGTGTAGGCTACCACCAGCAAGGCTGCTTTGCCGAATACTTCGCCCTTCCCGAAGAAAACGTCTTTAAACTCCCCGACACCGTCTCCGATGAAGTCGCCGCCATTTTTGATCCATTCGGAAATGCCGTCCACACTGCATTGTCGTTCGATTTAGTCGCAGAAGATGTCCTCATCACCGGCGCAGGGCCGATCGGCATTATGGGAGCCGCCATCGCTCGTAAAGCCGGCGCCCGTACCGTCTTTGTCACGGATTTGAATCCCTACCGCCTGGAAATGGCGAAAAAGATGGGAGCGACACACACTGTCGACATCTCAAAAGAGTCGCTTAAAGACGCCATGAAGGCTGCCGGAGTCGACTATGGCTTTACCGTCGGGCTGGAAATGTCCGGAGCTGCATCTGCGTTGAACATGATGATCGACAACGCACAGCACGGCGCAAAGCTTGCTCTTTTGGGACTTTTGCCGCATGACTGCCTGATCGATTGGGACCATGTGATCTTCAAAATGTTGACTTTGAAAGGAATTTACGGAAGAGAGATCTTTTCGACCTGGTTCAAGATGACGCATTTGCTAGAAAGCGGTCTGTCGCTTGATCCGATTATTACTCACCGTTTCAAAGCAGATGACTTTCAAAAAGGGTTTGAAGCGATGATGTCGGGAGAGGCTTGTAAAGTGATCCTGGATTGGAACACCTGAACATCCTAAACGATTAAATATTAAACGCAAACATACTTTTACGCACATCTTTTTTTGACAAAAAATCAGTGATGTATGGCTCTATGCCGCGAATGCGGCAAAGGCATGTAGCCCCACGTGTAAACGTGGGGTAACGATATAATAAAAAAAAATGAGCCGCGAATGCGGCGACAGGAACCAACGTGGAGACCTGCCGCCGCATTCGCGGCTCCATGTATTTTTTTATCTCAACCCCACGTTTAAACGTGGGGCTACATGCCTTTGCCGCATTCGCGGCATAGGGTGCACGTCGCCGAATTTTTGTCAAAAAAAGATGTGCGTAAAAGTATGTTTGCGCCTTTGCGTTTTTTATTTATTATTTCTAGGTACTCATTTGCGTGATGAACCTTAGAAATAACGTCTCGGTGGTGAATTTATTTAAGATGTATGATTGAAAGAAAAAGGTAAACGGAAGAGAACCTTCCGCTTACCTTCAAAAAGATTAACGCATTTCGCGAGGACCACGGCGCTCGAATGTGCGCTCACGTGCAGGACGCTCTTGAGCTTCGCTAACGCGGATAGGACGTCCTTCCAATTCTTTCCCGTTCAACTCTGAAACAGCTCTTGTTGCAGAATCAGGGTTTTCGAATTCGACGAATCCAAACCCTTTCGACTTACCGGTCAATTGGTCTGTCACCACTTTGGCGGACAAAACAGCACCGATAGTCTCAAAAAACTGTCTCAAAGATTGCTCACTGACCTTCCAGGACAGGTTGCCGACGAACAGTTTTTTTGCATTTCCTTTATTCATGACTTCTCCAAAAATTAAATATACTCGTGTTTGCTATTGATAAACCTGTGGCATTTCACCGTCTGACTAATGCCTGAAGTGTCTGGGAGTTGATGAAAAGACATGATCAAGGCGACTTGGTACAAAATAGCTAAATTTCCTAGTTTATCAATACAATTCTATTATTTCCCTTTATCTGATATAAGTCTAGGTAAATGTAAAAAATTCGAGTGATCCTATGCTAACAGACCTTGAAAACGCCATCGCAGCCCTGAAAGCCGGTAAACCTGTCATCGTGGCGGATGACTGCAACCGCGAAAATGAAGGCGACCTCATCCTTCCCGCGGAAATGGCCACCCCCGAAAGCATTGCCTTCATCGTCAGGCACACCAGCGGGCTTATTTGCCTTTCCATGCTCGAAGAAAGACTCCGCGAACTCCACCTTCCGCAAATGGTTCCCGAAAACACCGAATCGATGAAAACAGCCTTCACGGTCTCTGTCGACTACAAATACGGCACCACAACAGGGATTTCCGCTGCCGACCGCGCCGCCACCATCAAAGCCCTTATCAATCCCAATACAAAACCGTCCGATCTCAACCGCCCCGGGCACATTTTTCCCCTTCGTTATCGGGAAGGCGGAGTCCTCAAACGCGCCGGCCACACCGAAGCTGCCGTCGATTTGATGGTTTTAGCAGGGATGTACCCCGCCGGAATCCTCTGCGAAATTGTCAATGACGACGGATCGATGGCGCGCTTTCCGGACCTAGTCAAATTCTCTGAAACCCACGACCTTCCCCTCATCACTATCGAGCAAATCGTCCGGTACCGCAGGAAGAGTGAAAAATTAGTCGAATGCATCACCGGCGCAAAAATTCCGACAGAATATGGAGATTTCGTCGCCTACATCTACCGTTCGAAAACTGACGGCATCGAACATGTCGCTTTGGTGAAAGGCGACGTCAAAGGGAAGGAGAATGTTCTTGTCAGAGTGCACTCAGAATGCCTTACAGGGGATGTTTTTGGGTCGTGCCGCTGCGACTGCGGCGATCAACTGCAAATTGCGATGGAAAAGATTGCTCAGGAAGGCACCGGAGTCGTCGTATACCTCCGTGGACATGAAGGGAGAGGCATCGGACTCGCACACAAATTGCGCGCCTACAATCTGCAGGATCAGGGGCACGACACCATCGAAGCCAACGTCATGCAGGGGTTGCCTGTCGATTCCCGCGAGTACGGCATTGGAGCGCAAATTCTTGTCGACTTGGGTGTGACAACGATTCGCATCCTCACAAACAACCCCGCGAAGTATGGGGGACTTGACGGATACGACTTAAAAATAGTAGAAAGGGTACCGATCATCTCGCAGCCGTCGCCGCACAATTTGATCTATCTAAAAACCAAGCAAGAAAAGTTAGGGCATGCCCTAAACATAGGAGGATGAATCCGATGGCACAAGAAATTACAGGAAAGCTGAATGGAGAAGGGTTAAAAGTAGGGATTGTCGTCTCCCGTTTTAACGAAAAGATCACGAAGTCGTTGACAGATGGAGCCACCGAAGCGCTATCCAGGCTGGGAGTTGCTGACAAAGATGTCGCCATCGTGCATGTTCCCGGAGCCTTCGAAATCCCCGTTGCGGCGAAGAAGATGGCCGTTTCAAAAAAATATGACGCCATTGTGTGCCTTGGAGCAGTCATCAGAGGGGCGACCCCTCATTTCGATTACGTTGCAGGGCATACAGCGTCCGGAATTGCGCAGATCAGTCTGGAATCGGGAATCCCGGTGATTTTTGGGGTGTTGACAACGGACACAATCGAGCAAGCGATTGAGAGAGCAGGAACGAAGTGTGGGAACAAAGGAGCGGATGCAGCCTTCGCCGCCGTCGAAACCGTCAACGTCCTCAAACTTCTTTGAAAATGAATAGATTAAACGCAAAGACGCAAAGGCGCAAAGATTTTTTCTTTGCGCCTTTGCGTTTAATCTTTTTCGGTGACGATGACGTTGCCGTTCTCTGTGCGGACAACCAACACCTTAGTTCCCTTTTCGATGAATGCCCCCTCGGACACCACATCGTAGAGCTTGCCATCGAAGACAGCTTTCCCCGAAGGCCTTAACGTGGACACCACTTCGCCAACTGTTCCCACCGGAGGCACATGAAACGGATCGATCCCGGCAGTGTATCCTTGCGAGGCTTCCTGCTCCCCACCCGAAAGGACGAATCGACGCAGCAATGTCGTCGATGGAGTGACAAATCGCGCCAAGAGCATCATCGCAATCACACCCACAACAAAAGTGATCAAATACCACGTCAATCGGTCGAGAGCGAACTCTCCGGCAGCATTAAGCGTTTGCGTATCGACTTCATAGCTCATTGATTCCAGCCCCGGCAGCATGATAGCAAACAGTCCGCCCAAAAATAGCAGCAGACCAAAGAATCCCAAGATTCCAAATGTGGGGAGTAGCGTGAATTCCAGAACTAAAATAAGGGCTCCCAAACTCATTAGAAAGACTTCTAGGTAGCCGGCGATCTCTTGGGAGAAGCTGGAAATGATGATCAGGGAAAGGCAGATCGCCGCGATGCTACCGGCAACGCCGAAGCCGGGTGTGCTCATTTCCATGTAGGCGCCCATCATCAATCCCAAAAATAGCGCCGACGACACCATCGGATGCGCTAGCAGCATAAACAATTGCGTTTTCCAGTCGGGCTGGAACTCGTGTATAACGGCATTGGGGATGTCTTTAAAGAAGGGTTGATGAAACAGCAACGCCTTACTCGCCGGCCACTCCCCTGCCGCTCGCTCCGCCGCAGTGATTGCTTCAAGCTTTGTGGGCTCCAAAATCATGTCTGCGACATGAAATTTAATCATCTGCTCCGCATTCAACGTCAGCAGCTTATCTTTCCCTGAAATCACGAGGTCGGAAGGGACAATTTCGCTCTCTTGATTGAGTCTGAGGATCTCGTTATTACGGAACACGAGGATCGATGATTTGTCCACCATCTTTTCGGCGATCAAAGGGTTGCGGCCATAGAAAGCTGCGCGGTTTGTGAAGTCGACACGCAGTGCCGAGTTGACTTTTTCCGGAGCCGACTGCAACTGATCGTCTTTGATGGTGACCGGTTCGGCCGCGCCCATCGCCCCATCCTTTGCGGTGGTGATGTAGCGTGTGGAGTAGGCGACCATTGCCCCTGCCGATATCGCCCAGTTGTCGATGACGGTGACGATAGGGATGTTGAATTCGGTGTCGAAATGGTGGAGAGCATCCGAAATTTTCATGGCAGGGAACACTTCTCCGCCGGGAGTGTTCAGAACGAGAACGATAAAGATCGGTTTGTTTTTTTGGTAATACTCCATGGCGCTTTTGATGTAGAGCCACGTCGATTGGCTGATTTGTCCTTCCCGGTCGTTGATTTGGATGTAGCCGATCGTGTTGGGTTTGTCGGTGCTGAAGTGGATGTGTTCGGCAAAATCGGTAGCTGAATACAGAGATGAACAGAACAAGCAAACAAAAACAGCTCTAAATAATAGCGTCATGAAATCCCCTTACAAAAAAATTAACAGGATAGGCAGGATCGCCTGCGGCGGCAGGATAAAAGCATTCATCAAGTCATTTTTATCCTGCCGCCGCAGGCGATCCTGCCTATCCTGTTAATTTTTTATATTCTTGTAATCGCCATATGATTACAAGAATTGTATTACTGCATCGCGCGTTTTAAGTAAATGCTCGTCCGTATGCACCGCCGAGATAAACCACGCCTCATGCTGCACCGGCGGAATGTAAATCCCCTGCTCAAACATGTACCGAAAGAACCTCGCAAACCACTCTTTATCCAAGTGCTGCGCATCTTCCATGCAGTCCACTTGCTTTGTCCCCAAAAATAACGTCAACATCGACCCCACACGCTGCAGGGAGGCATTGATATTCTTTTTGCGGATATGCTCGATAACGGGGTCTGCAAAGAGCGCCACTTTGCGCTCGAGCTCCTCATAGACGCCGGGTTTCTCCGCCAACTTCAACATGGCAAGCCCTGCCTCCATAGCAACAGGATTGCCGGATAGAGTGCCGGCCTGGTAGACGGGACCTAGCGGAGCCAGGTAATCCATGATCTCCCGCTTCCCTCCAAAAGCCGCTGCCGGGAAGCCTCCCCCAATGATTTTGGCGAGGCAGGTCATGTCGGGGCGAATGCCATACATCCCCTGCGCCGACTTCAAACCCACGCGAAAACCGGTCATCACTTCGTCGAAAATGAGGACTGCTCCCGATTTAGTCGTCTCCTCACGCAGCGTCTGCAAGAATTCGGCTGTTGCAGCGACGACTCCCATATTCCCTGCAACGGGTTCTACGATGACAGCAGCGATTTTGTTGTGTGTTTGGGGATGATAAAACAGGTCTTTAACGGCTTGGACGTCGTTAAATGGAAGGCATATCGTATGTCGAATCGCCTCTTGAGTCACCCCTGCCGATGTCGATTCCGGATTCAGTCCCACTAGGCCCGATCCCCCCCTAACCAGCAGCATGTCGGCGTGACCGTGGTAGTTGCCGGTAAATTTAACCACAACGTCCTTGCCGGTATACCCGCGGGCAAGACGTATGGCGCTCATGGTCGCTTCGGTACCGGAGGAGACAAACCGTAATTTTTCGATCGATGGCAAATGTTCGATCACCTTGCGTGCCAACTGCTCTTCGATGGGAGTGGTGATCCCGAAAGAAGTCCCTTTTTTCATCCGTTCGATGGTCGGGGCGATCACGTCGGGGTGAGCATGACCAAACAGCAGCGCCCCCCACGACATGCAGTAATCGATGTAGCCGTTGCCGTCGACATCATAGACCATATCCCCCGCGCCGCGTTCGGCGACAAGTGGGGTCATGTCGAGACCCTTGAAAGAACGCACCGGGGAGTTGACACCACCGGGAATCACTTCGCACAATTGTGCGTAAACAGAATCGCTAATGGGTCTTGGTTTTATCGTTTTAGTAGTCAATTTGCAGATCTCCATTTGTTGTGGCGTTAGAAAGGCGTTCTAGACCCTTTCGCAGGTAGCGCTCTGCCGAAGGGTAGCACTCCTGCCACTGCACTAGAGGAGCTTTAGTAACAAGCAGCGTAGCGTTTGGGGTGTAGATAACGTTGTCTCCAATCCATCTTAACGCATCTTCTAATGGCTGTCGAGCCCATTTCCCCGCATGCAAAATGTAGGCGCCTCCCATTTTAGCATCGATCAAGGCGGGCTCCGAGAACCCTTCAAGGGTGCACACACCCACCAGCGGAATTTTGTGTATGAACGACAATGTTTTTGCGACAACGGCGCCAACGCGGATGCCTGTGTAGGATCCGGGACCCGTTGCACAGATGATCAGGCACAAAGCTGTCGCTTTGATTCCAAGTTCCTTCAATGCAGGGAACAAATGATCGGAATTTTGGAAGCCGGCCGGAAGTTTCTTTTCTGCGGTAATCTCCCCTTCCATTGTCCCCAAGGCGATGATTCCCCGCTCCGTCGTCGTGTCGATGATCAGTACCGTCATAGTTTGATCTCGCTCGGAATCATAAGAGCCTTCAACTTCTTAACGAAAAAGCGATCCGTCATCCCTGCGATGTAGTCGATGACGCGGCGGACACCGTTCGAATTTTCGAGGTACTTTGAGGATTTGTTGTAGAGGAAGTCGTTCCACAAATGGCTTTTCTCCCCGTTTTTGTTAAAATCTTCCAGGAGGTATTCGAACAGGAGTCTATAACTCAGTTTCACCTTGGACGATTCCACTTTCAGCCTGGGGTGGATATAAATTTTTTGGAAGTTAAAGGCGCGCAGCGTTTTCAACGCATCGAAAACCTCTTGCGACATTGCGATGTAGTCTTTTTGGTAGCTTTCGGTGATCAAATCACGCGCGACGACAGTCAAAATGTCGCGATTGGTTTTCCCTAAAATGGTATTAGGGATCTCATCGGAAGATAAAATTCCCATGCTGATGGCATCTTCGATGTCTCTACCGACATAACTGACAGTATCACAAATTTTAACGAGGCACCCCTCCAAAGTTCCGGGCATAAAGATCCCTTCCGGTTCTTCGTGTTTTCGACGCAGGTCTTCGCGATAATCGTCCCACGTCTTCCCGAACTGAGGTTCGAGGAAGCGGTTTTTCATCCCTCCATCGTGGCATAAAAATCCGTCATAGACTGCCAATCCCAAATTAAGAGGCTCGATTTCCGTGAACAGCCGGCACGACTGCCAAGGATGTGCAAAATACCCTTCACCATGCTTCAGAGACAGGTCGGACAGGTACTTCTCCCCTTCATGTCCAAACGGCGGATGCCCGACATCATGCCCCAAAGCGATCGCTTCGACAAGGTTAGTATTCAATCGCAAAATTTCCGCAATGCCCCTGGCAAAGCTGCTGACAAGTTGCACGTGGATACTGCGGTGGGTAATGTGGTCGTTATCCACCAAATAGATCACTTGCGTTTTGTCGGCATACCGGGAGTTCGCCTTCGAATGGACGATTCTATCGACATCCCTTTTGTAGGGAAGGCGGTGGTCGATCTCTTCCGGAACCCATCGCTGGTGATTTTTTGAAAGGGACGCTTTGGGATGGAAGGTCGTGGATTCCCACGCTTCGATAGAGTGCCTATACTGCTCTAGCAGAGTGTCGTTAGCAGTCATGATGATTTGACCTCAAATTATGGTACGAGAGTGTTGAAATTATAACCGTAATGTCATAACATTCAATATAAATGATAACATCAAAGGGTAAATTGTTGCTAGAAAACGATCGCCAAATGAACAAAGCTCCGACAACGGCTTGGATGGCTCGCTACCACGAAAAAGCGTTGCGCCCCGACGAACTCCCCCAAAAAGTCAGTGAACTCAAAGCTGCAGGAAAAACCATCGCAACACTCAACGGGTCGTTCGATCTGCTCCACGCCGGACATTTACACATTATTTTTGAGGCCGCCCAGCAAGCCGACGTTCTGATTGTCGCTCTCAATTCCGACGCCTCCATCCGGCAGTACAAAAGCAAAGACCGCCCGATTATCCCTCTCGCCTCGCGCCTGCAGATGATGGCTGCGATCGAGTGTGTCGATTACGTCACATGGTTTGAAGAGACCGACCCCCGCCCCCTTCTGAACATCATCAAACCCGACGTCCATGTCAATGGATCCGAGTACGGACAAAACTGCATCGAAGCCGATACCGTCAAAAGCCACGGCGGACATATCCATATCGTCTCACTCGTCCCCAACTTGTCGACCTCGCAAATTATCAAAAAAATTGCCTCTCTCCCAAAGGAATCGTAACCCCATGCGTTTTATCGGTAAATTCAGCGATCTCCACAAAGCGGAGAACTTTTCAAAATATTTGGCCACCCAAGGGATTGAAAACCGCTTGGAAAAAAACATCAATAAAGACTGGGGCAGCGACGACTACGGCACTGTCACAGCCTCGATTTGGATTGTGGACGAAGACCAATTAGATGAATCAAAAGAGGCAATGGCGCGGTATCATCTCGATCCCGAAGACATCTCCTTCAAAGTGGAAGGTCCGGAGCCCTCTCCCCAACAAACCCATAAAGCGACGCCGATCCCCCCGAAAAGCGCTCGTAAGACGTTGGATGCAATGGGCCCCATCACACTCTATCTGCTGATCCTCTGCTCGCTGCTATTTCTGTTTAACCAGTCCAATTCGCCACAATTGACAAAAATCACCGAAGGACTGCCCTACACGCCTGTGCTCTCATCTCCGTTGAGAAAGCAAATGCTCTTCGATTACCCCAAAGCATACTCCTATATCGACAAGCTCGTCGCCTTGTATGGTGCCGACCGCTTCGAGACGGTGCAGAAGCTGCCTCCGGATGGACAAGCGCTTTTCCAACAATACCTCGACACACCCATCTGGCAAGGGATTTATGTGTACGCGCTGGAGAAGTTTAATCCACCCAAAAAGCCCGCTGCCATCGGCAACTTCATGGAAAAAATACGTTCAGGGGAAGTGTGGAGGACGATCACACCGACATTAATGCATGCGGACATTTTCCACCTCATCTTCAATATGCTGTGGCTGATCATTTTGGGCAGGCAAATGGAAAATCGCCTCACAAAAACCCGTTATCTTTTGCTTATGCTGATTGTCGGAGTCGTTTCCAACTTTGCACAGTATCTGGTCAGCGGCAGCAACTTTATTGGATACTCCGGAATCCTCTGCGGCATGCTCGCCTTCATCTGGGTGCGCCAAAAAGAAGCCCCTTGGGAAGGGTATCAAATGCAGCAAGGGACTTTTTCCTTCATGCTTTTCTTTGTGCTCGCTATCGTGGCAATCCAATCTCTCTCCTTCATCCTCGACGCCGCCGGTGTCGCGAAGTTTTCCGTTCCTATCGCCAACACCGCCCACGTCGTCGGAGGAATCACCGGCGCATTGCTGGGCAAGCTATCCTACTTTGAAATGAAATCCAAGGTCAAATAACAACATGAGCGTACGCGACATCATCATTTTAGGCTGTTCTAGTCAACAGCCGACCCGTTTCCGTAACCACGGCGCCTACCTATTTCGCTGGAATGAAGAAGGACTTCTTTTTGATCCCGGCGAAGGCACTCAGCGGCAATTTATTTTTGCAAACGTCGCCCCCACCTGCGTGACAAGAATCTTTGTCTCCCATTTTCATGGCGACCACTGCCTAGGATTGGGCTCGTTTCTGATGCGCCTCAACTTGGATAAAGTCACCCACCCCATCCACTGCTACTACCCTGCCAGCGGAAAAAGGTACTTCGATAGACTGCGCTACGGCACCATCTACCACGAAACCATCAACGTCATCGAACACCCCGTTTACGAAGAAGGAATCGTCGAAGACGACGGCAAATTCAAAATCGAAGCCCGCTTCCTCGACCACGGCGTCGAAAACATTGGCTGGCGCGTGACAGAACCCGATCAACGGAAGTTCGATCACGAAAAACTCGAAGCCGCCGGTGTCCGTGGCGTTCACGTCCGCGAGCTGCTGCAGAACGGAAAAATCGACATCAATGGGCATACCGTTCACCTCGAAGACGTCAGCTGGATGCGTCACGGCGACAGCATCGCCATCGTGATCGACACTCGCGTATGCAAAAACGCAGTGGAGACTGCCCGTGGAGCCAAAATCCTGTTGATCGAGAGCACCTATCTAGAGGAACATAAAGACCTGGCACATCGTCACCACCACCTGACCGCAAAGCAAGCAGCAGAAATCGCGAAAGAAGCGGGTGTAAAAAAGATGATCATGACCCACTTTTCGGGGCGATACCTAAACTTAAAACCCTTTGAAACAGAAGCAAGAAGCGTCTTCCCCAACGCCTTCGCTGCGGACGACCTAAAAGTGTTTCCCTTCGAGAGAGACTAAGCATGATTGGCGGCGCGGTACAACAGTTTCTAAACCACTTAAAAAGCGTCAGAAACAGCTCACCGCACACTCTCAGGAACTATGCGATCGACCTGTCGGCCTTCGAGGGCTTCCTCGGGGGAAGCGACGCCTCCCTACAAAACGTCGACAGGAAAACCATACGCACCTACCTCGCCTACCTGCACGATGCATTACTCGCCAAAAAGACCATCGCCAGGCGGCTTTCATCGCTACGGTCCTTCTTCAAATTCGCCTTGTCCGAAGGTCTGACCACCCTCAATCCCATGGAAGAAGTGGAAACACCCAAACTGGACCGCTACCTGCCGGTTTCTTTAAGCTACGACCAAGTGATCCACTTGCTAGAGCAACCCGACACGCAGAGCTACCTCGGACTGAGAGATCGCGCCATTATGGAACTGTTTTACAGCTCTGGATTGCGCGTCAGCGAACTCATTGCGCTCAATCGAGGCGACATCGACTTCTCGCAGCATTTGATGAAAATCAAAGGAAAGGGGCGGAAAGAGAGGATTGTTCCCATCACACGGAACGCAGCGTCCTGGATAATGACCTATTTAGAGAATCCCCTTCGGTTTATTACTTCCAAGGAACACCAACCCGAAAAGGATGCCTGTGCCCTCTTTTTAAACAAATGGGGCACGCGGCTGACACCACGATCGGTGGATCGGCAATTCAAAGCCTACATACAAAAAAGCGGCCTTGCCGGAAAGGCAACACCGCATACCATACGTCACACCATCGCCACACATTGGCTGGAAAATGGAATGGACCTCAAAACGATCCAATTGATATTGGGGCACGAGTCATTAGCCACCACGACGATTTACACGCAAGTGTCAACGGCATTGAAGCGGAAAGTCTTCGAGGAGTCCCACCCCCGCGCAAGGGGTATTGGACAATTGGACGAATTGGACGAATTGGACTGATTGGACGGGTTGGACCCCATTGGACAGAACAACAAATACATCCCGCCTGTCCAATTCGTCCAACAAGTCCAATTCGTCCAATTCGTCCAATTCGTCCAACCCGTCCAATTGTCCAATTGTCCAATTCGCTTAGTTAGGCCAGTTGTTCCAGATTTTCACTTGGTCAGCTTGCGAAGATAACTCACTCCGGGCTAATCCAAGCGCCAAGTCATAATTCTCACGGATCGCTGCAGAGACATCAAGCTCGCCGGCACTCGAAGCGCGCGATGCTTTTGCCATGACATAGACTCCGCCGAATAACGCTACCCACATCAACGCATAGGAAGCAAAGGCTGCCGCGGCAATCGCTACGATCGCAGCTGTGCATCCCAATATTGCCAGCTCTTGTTTTTTATTGGTGATGTCGATGATTTTATGATCAATTAAATCGAGTTTTCTCGTAATTTCATGATCAGCGGGATAGTCTTTTTCAAGATCTGCATTAGCTTCTTTGCCATGTCTGTCCAACTTGCCGAGGCTTGAGTTTGCGAAGTACACAGAAACTGCGCCGACAACAAAAACAAGAACACGGCACCAGCAGGGCATTCCGTTGTCTCTTTGGCGGTCCGAATTTCCGGAACCAATCGAAACATTAAAATTATTTGTATTCATGAATCCGCCTTGACGGACATTAAGTAGCGACCCAAAACCACCAAAACTATTCACGGTTGTCGTCGCTTGACCTGATGTTGGAGGGAAAAAGTCTCTGGCAATTTGACGAAGGCGGGGAATAAACACTTCTGCCGACACGCGCTCGGGTTTTACCGGAGTGAATTTGTCTTCAGTTTGACTTGTCCCAAGGCGCTCTTTGACTTCCAGCCCTTTAAGCGCATCATTTCTAGCTGATTCGGCAAATGTTTCTTGAGTCTCCAGCGCTGGATCCAAAGGCGCTGAGGCCTCCAACAAGTGCGATGGGTATAAAGAAGAATCTGTTGAATTTAGTGAATTTTGTACTTTCATTTAAAAAACCTCTATGTTTTGACTTTTTGGTTAAAAGCATAATTAAACAGTGTATCAGTTAAGGGATTATAAATCTATTATTAATTTTCTGTTAAGACGTGAATTTCCTAGATGACCAGCACGACAGGGTTCTCTAAAATATTCTTCAGGGACACCAAAAATTCCGCTCCTGCAACCCCGTCGACAACGCGATGATCCGCCGATAATGTCAGCATCATGACCTTACCAGGAACCACTTGACCGTTCCGAACAACCGGAGTTTCCTGCACGCCCCCCACTGCCAAAATGGCGGATTGGGGAGGATTAATAATCGCCGCAAAAGAGGTGATCCCGTACATTCCCAAGTTCGAGACTGTAAAGCTCCCCCCTTTATACTCGTGCTCTTGCAATTTTCCCACTTTGGCGCGGGAAGACAATTCTTTAATCGCTTTCGAAATTTCCACAATTCCTAACACATCCGCATTTTTGACGATCGGAGTGATCAATCCGCCATCGACAGTCACCGCTACGGAGATGTCTATCGATCCAAACTTCAAGATGCAATTTTTTTCGTCGTTGAAGCCGCAATTGACTACCGGATGTTTCTCTAACGCCAATGCGCATGCTTTGACGATGAGGTCGTTGATCGTCACGGGGATGTTGCTCGCTTTGAGCTGCTCACGCAGCGTTAAAAGCGACTCCACGTTCACTGCTTGATTCAAATAAAAGTGCGGGATTGTTGCTTTCGCTTGCTGCAAACGCTTGGAAATGACCTTTCGCATCGGTGTCAGCGGAATTTCAGTGGTCTCGCGAGCGACCGGAGCCCCTTCCAAAGGCAGGTCTCGGCTCATCACACGGCCATTTGGTCCCGTCCCCTGCACACTGCTCAAGTCGATCTCGCGTTGTTTTGCCAATTTCTTTGCCAGCGGCGACGCTGCAACGCGGTCGGAACTGCTCACAACCTTTTGTGCGGGCATTGTTGGGGCGGCTTTCGGAGCCTCCACTTCGGCCTTTACCGGCGCCGGTGCAGGTGCCGTCGGCGCCGCGGTGGTAATCGATTCGTTCTGCTCTTCGGAAAACACAGCGATCGGCTGGTTGACTTTAGCTTCACCGTTTTCCTGAACAATGATTTCACGAAGCCACCCTTGATCGAGAGCGTTAAATTCGACTGTGGCCTTATCCGTTGCCACTTCGATGAGCAAATCCCCTGCTTCAACGAATTCCCCCACCTTTTTGTGCCATTTCACGATGGTTCCCTCTTCCATTGTCGGCGAAAGCTTTGGCATTGTCAGTGTGAACGGCATAAAATAGCTCCCTAACGGTTGATGGCTTTACGGATGGTTGCGATGATGCGAGGGACTGTCGGCAAGGTCTCTTTTTCGAGCACTTTTGAGTAGGGCATCGGCGTCTCCATTTGGCATACGCGTTCTACAGGGCCGTCCAAATCATCGAAACATTGCTCAGTGACCTGGAACGCCACTTCAGAGGCCACACCTCCAAAAAGATGCCCCTCTTCGACGCATACGCAAAAGTGTGTTTTCCTTACCGAACGGAAAATGGTTTCGGTATCTAAAGGTTTGATGGTGCGCAGATCGATCAGTTCGATATGGATTCCCAGCTTTTCCAGCTCTTCTGCCGCCTCTTTGCAGAGGGCGACCATCCGCCCGTGCGATACAACGGTGACATCTGCGCCCTCGCGGACCACTGCTGCCTTGCCGATGGGGACGAGGTACTCCTCTACAGGGATCTCCATCTTATCGCCATACTGCAGTTCGCACTCCAAAAACAATACAGGATTATTGTTGCGAATGGACGATTTTAGCAGCCCTTTGGCGTCGTAAGCATTGCTAGGAGCGACAATGATCAATCCGGGGATGTTGGCGTAGATGTTTTCGACGCAGTGGGAATGCTGACTAGAAACCTGCGCGGCAGCGCCGTTGGGTCCACGGAAAACAATCGGAACCGAATACCGATTCCCGGACATGTAATACATTTTAGCGGCATTGGAGATGATCTGATCGGCCGCGACGAACGAAAAATTGAAGCTCATGAACTCCACAACAGGACGCAGCCCCGCCATAGCAGCGCCAATGCCGATGCCTGCAAAGCCGGATTCCGAGATTGGGGTATCAAGTACGCGTTCGGGGCCCCACTTATCTAAAAGCCCTTTGGTGACTTTGTAGGCACCGTTGTATTCGGCGACTTCTTCTCCCATGATGAAAACGGTCGAGTCGCGGGTCATCTCTTCGTCAAGAGCTTGACGAAGTGCTTCCCTCATCTCTACCAGCTGCATCCCTTTTTCTGCCATCTTGCTTTTTTCTCCGTTAGGGTGCGAACACATCAGTTTCTAGGGTTGACAATTCAGGCCAGGGGCTCTCTTCAGCGAACTTCATCGCTTTCTGCATCTGCTCGCGCAGCTCTTTGTCCATCTGTTTGTAAGTGTCCTCGTCCAAAAAACCCGCTTCGATCATCTTGTCTTTCAGAAGGTGAATCGGATCTCGGTGCATCGTTTCTTTTAGGGCTTCACGGGTGCGGTAGAGACCCGGGTCAGAAATCGAATGCCCCTTAAACCTTTCGCAAACACATTCGATCAACACAGGACGACTATCTTTTTTGATCTGTTCGAAAACACGCTTAAAACCGGCGTAGCAATTAAAAAAGTCCATTCCATCAAAGGTGTAACCCTTCATGCCGTAGCCGGGCGCTTTGTCCTCGGCAAGCCGATCGACGGAAACGGCACGATTCACTGCTGTCCCCATCCCCCACATGTTGTTTTCAATGACGGTAATCAGTGGAAGATCCCACAAAGCGGCTAAATTGAGAGCTTCATGAAAGGCTCCTTGAACCACAGCACCATCGCCGAGGAACCCCAAAGCCACTTTCCCTTTCTCTTTCTTATATTTCAATGCGAACGCGGCGCCGGCAGCAATCGGGATCTGTCCTCCGACAATCCCGAAACCACCCATCAGACGGTCGGTATACAGGTGCATGGAACCTCCACGCCCTTTGGCGTTTCCCGTCGAACGGCCATAGAACTCGGCCATCGCCTCGTCAGGGGTCACCCCAAGCAACAAAGCAAGCGCGTGGCAACGGTACGACGTGATCCACCACTGGTCCTTTCCAAAAACTTCGACTGCAGCGGTCTGTATCGCTTCCTGGCCGATATACGAATGGAAAAATCCTCCTACAAACCCCTGAAGGTACGCCCCTTCCGCTCGAGTTTCGAAATTGCGGATCAACAACATCTGCCGCAAAATTTGCAGCAACTTGTCTTTCCCCAATTCTTGGATCACGCGTGCAGTGTCGGAAGAAAAAAATGTTCTGGCAGCAGTCAAAATTACCTCTATTGCTCTAGTGTTTTACATCTTAGCAAAGAGTGAGTTTAGCAGCAACGAGTCACGCGCGATGACTCCGCGACATCCCCTTGCTCGGGGACAATCTCGTCGATCTCTTGCTCCGTCAGTTCCTTGTTGACCACTGCGGTGACGCAGGAGTCGGACCAGACGTTAAGAGCCGTTTCGATCATATCGATGAAGGTGTAGAACGGAAGGATCACACCCAAAATATTGAGCGGTACGTTCATGGAAGCCAGCAGCGCGCCGGAAAGGAAGTAGCACCCCATCGGGACACCGGCGTTCCCTACGGCAGCGATCGTGGCAATGAACACCCAGCCGACCATTTCGACACCCGAGAAAGTCAACCCCTGGGACATGCCGACAAATAGAACTGTTGTCAAGATGAAAGCAGCGCAGCCGTTCATGTTGATGGATGTGCAAAGTGGAAACGAAAAGTGCGCCACTTTTGGCGAGATCCCGGCATTTTCTTCCGCACAGCGGATGGCTGTCGGGAGGGCTGCTGCGGAGGACTTCGTAAAGAAAGCGACCCACAGAGATGGGGTCATGGCTTTTACGAGGGCCCACGGGCTTATCCCTTTGACTTTTAACATGATAGGCAGAACAACCAATCCCTGGATGCAGTTAGCCGCGACAACGCAGAAGAGGTACAATGCGAGGCTTTTGAGTTCGAGGCCCTCTTGGAAGTCTTTGATGAACAAGGACAAGAATGCCCAAATGGCGATCGGCATGAATTGGACGATCCAGATCGTGATCTTCATGATAGCCGCGTAGAGGCTGGAAAATACAGAATGTAACGTCTTGCGGTTGTGGCTTGGCAACGAAAGAATCGAAACGCTTAACAGGATCGCCAACAGCAGCACACCGACGGCATTGTTTTCGTTAAAAGGCTTGATGATGTTCGAAGGGATAGTCTGGAGCAGATAAGTCAAGTAGCTGGACTGGTTTTGCGCCACAGCAGCGACGCCGTCGACGGCGAATTCAGTATTTCCAACCGGATTGACAATCACAAACAGCAAAAGCGCCACAGCAGCCGCGATAACAGTCGTCAGGAGTGTATAGGAGATCACTTTCTTTCCCAGACTTTTCACTTCAGTCACGCTTTCCATTCCACAAGCCGTCGAGACGATAGAAAGGAAAATGATTGGCAAGCTGACGAGTTTGAGGAGGTTCATGAAAATTTCAGAAACGACCCCCGCAACCGCAAACAGACCCGCATGATTGATGTAACCGGTCAAAAGCCCAAGGATAACTGCTAGAGCAAACTGACGGTTTCTGGAAAAGTGGAATGAAAACATAAATGCCCTGTTGAATTAAAAATTATGATTTTGAA
>Ga0351916_1059_pt1 | contig 38887 bp, 31 predicted proteins | sample TotcelHT113001N3_FD_206868 | JGI IMG/M metagenome (GOLD analysis project Ga0351916, IMG submission 206868) | Enriched cells from coal bed in the Powder River Basin, Montana, United States - Total cells T11 rep1 HSBNCT.T11.300.1.N3 ... | reverse complement strand
GCCAGCGGATTGTAGAAATTTCGATTTCGGACAAATTTGATTTCCCGATCCGTCATCCCATCAAAAACATAAGGACCGCAGCTGATGATGATGTTTTTCGCCCAGTGTTGCCTGTAATTTTGTGCCCACACAGAATCGTTGCGGTAGGTGTTGGGGTCGGAATCATCTTCGACGATTTTTTTTCCGTCAGCAAAATATTGGTAAATGTGGACAGGGATCGGCGTCAGGCTACCTGTAAGCAGTTTCGCGATATATTTCTTCTTGTAGATGACACTACCATCCGGTTGTTTAAACTCCCTGAGTTTCCATTTGATCACAAGAGTCAAGTCGTCGACCACGCGCACTTCTTCGATGTCATCCAGGAAGCTACGGAGGGTGACGGCACCTGATTCTTGATTGAAGGGATTCATGAGTGCATCGAAGAAGAATTTGTAGTCGTGGGCAGTGACGGGATGTTTTTCGAGAAAGGTGTTTGCCAATTGGAACCCTGGGGGAAAGAAATCTCGTTTAAGAGGTTCCCAGAACACCTCTTCGCGCAGGTGAACCCAGTATTCCTGTTCACCCCGCTCCTCGATTTTGATCGCACCATATGGACAAAACGATTCGTACTTGCCAAAGGCAGTGCGGGCAAGCGAAATACTGCACATACCGTTCCAAGAGGCCACCACCGCCCAGTCGCTAATAGGAAGCAAGTTATCGGGTTTACCGAGGGTAGACGAATGGAACATACCGTGAGGGATGAAGTTAGGTCCCAGAAGGTGGGGGAGGGTTTTTTCGTAGAAAGGATCTTCTTGGAGCAAGTTAGGCAGAGACGGATCGATATGAGGCCTTGAGGCAGCCGCAGCAGTGGGGGAAGAGGGGGGCATGGGAGATGATTTGGGGTGAAGGAGTTCTCTTTTGATTTGGATGAGTTGTTCTTTGATATCGAGGAGCGATTTTTCTTGGTCAACGGAAGACCAATAGAGCATGAAGGCGAAGTAGAGGATGACGAGGGCGATGACTCCTTGAAGGAAAGATTTTAAAAATGAAGGTTTTTTCATACAAGCTCCTGCGATTCCCGAGTGAAGAGGGGAATGTGCGTTAAAATCAGCACTATAGCGATTGAGCGAATATACCGAAATATATTCAATCTTTGCAGAATAAGTCACATTCAGGGGAGTATAAGAAGGTAACCAGGTCGTCTCGACCTGGTAATTGTTGAGCTCATTGTTTTGTGATGCTAAGATCCAACATCAAGCTTTTCGAACCAAAAGTAGCCCCACTCCTTCACGTACTTGTACCCATAAGTTTTTTTAAAAAATATTTGACTTAATATGCTCCATGCCGCGAAAGCGGCAAAAGCATGTAGCCCCACGTGTAAACGTGGGGTAACGATATAATAAAAAAAATGAGCCGCGAATGCGGCGACAGGAACCAACGTGGAGACCTGCCGCCGCATTCGCGGCTCAATGTATTTTTTTCTCCAACCCCACGTTTACACGTGGGGCTACATGCCTTCGCGTCTTCGATGCTCGTTTTTGTTAAATTAACGCCATTGGACCAAGCACTCCAAATTTTGTGGTAAGCGGAGGTTAAAAGAGGACGAGGTGGAGGTGGTCGTTCACCTGGTAAGAGAGGTGCTCGAGGAACTTTAAATCCGCAAGGCCCCGCGCTATCGAAATCGCCCCCACCACCAACGCCGCACCCCCATCCACGCGTCATAATGCAATTTCCATTTTCACATCCACCCTTGCATGTGCATCGAAAACCACAGCGATGGTGATGTGAGCACCGCAAACGCTGCGGCATTTATTGCTCCAATTACCGCACTTCCTGATAATGCACACGCCGAAAAAACAATCAACGTCTGCCCGCAAGGGAGAAGGACTGTGAAAAATCCAAATAAAAACGTCGGAAGAGGCTGCTCCCTCAGAAGCAACAGCGTCAAAGTATTGGAAATTTTCCCGCTTCCTAATCGCCATCTGCTTGGAACCTTCCACTTCAATACGGTTCCTAATCCCGCTACAAAAATGACACTACCAAAGATTAAACTTGTTGCTGCGGGGATGGAATAGGCATGCAGTAGAACGTTGAGGACGGCTCCAAAGCCTCCCGCAATCGCTCCCACGGTCGTATATGAAAGCAGCCGCCCCAGAAAGTAAAAGTAACGAAACCGATTTTTTCCGATCATCATCACCAAAGGGCCACACATCCCCAAACAATGCAGATTCCCCAACAGATAAATCGGTAACATCGTCAAAAGAAGAGTCATGGCTGTTGGCTTATTGCCTCGTAACGCATCTTTTGTACTTTTGACATGTCCAGTCCTGTTGATCCCGATTGTCTGCTGTAAGCGATCACGGAAGCGACGAGCATGACCGTCATGAACACTGTAAAAAATGAGATGTAAACATACTTCACTCTAAAGTCCTCTCAAAAACAGAAACATCAAACTACTCTAAAAAGCAATTATTTGATACTCATAAGACGTATACATGTAAGAGGTGCGGTATGACTGGGTCGATTTCCCCGGAATTGGATTATCAATCAGATGTGATTGCAGCAAAAGCCAAACACTATCTGATTTCGACGATGGGAAGAATTTTTGAAGAGGCAAATACAGAAGAACTCTATCGTGCTATTTCCTACGCTGTTCGCGAAGAAATCATGATCAACTGGCTGGCGGCGTCGCGGTCGAGGGAAAAGCAAAATACAAGAATGCTTTACTACCTCTCCATGGAATACATGCCCGGAAGAATCCTCACAAACAATATCACCAACCTCAACAGCAACGATGTGATCCGCCTGGTAATGCAAAAGCTGAACCGCAACTATTTTGACATCGCCCGCAAAGAGTTGGATCCGGGCTTGGGCAATGGAGGCTTAGGACGGTTGGCGAGTTGCTTCTTGGATTCATTGGCAACGCATAATTATCCTGCTCAGGCTTACGGACTTAGATATCAATACGGAATTTTCGAACAGCAACTCTGGGACGGCTTGCAAATGGAAGCTCCCGATTGCTGGCTACTCAGCGAAAACCCTTGGGAATTTCGCCGTGACTTACGTAAGTGCGTGGTCAAGTATTGCGGTCAGACGATTCCGTCAACGAACATTCATGGCGACGACATAATGTTGCTGCAAAATGCCGAAGAAGTGTGGGCTCTACCGTATGATATTCCTATCATAGGGTATTCGCCTACTCCAAAATTCAATGTGGTCACACTGAGGCTTTGGACGACAAAGGAATCCCCGAGCAATTTTCAGCTGCAGCGGTACAATGCGGGAGCGCTGGATCAGGCTTCGGAGAACACCACACTGACTGATGTGTTGTATCCGAGCGATAACCACGAAGTGGGTAAACGGATACGACTGAAGCAGGAATTTTTGCTGGTATCCGCATCGTTGCAGGATATCATTCACCACTATTTGGAAAGCCACGACAATTTCCGCTCTTTTTCCGATAAAGTGCGTATCCAAATCAACGACACACACGCCTCGTTGATTGTTGGCGAGTTGATTCGTACTTTGACGAAGCGGTATGACATCCCATGGAAAAAGGCAGTAGAGATGACTGTTGAAGTGTGTGGCTATACCAACCACACTATCTTGAGCGAGGCGTTAGAGCAGTGGGATCAACATTTGATGTTCTACTTGCTTCCAAGGCAGTTCAAGGTTATCGAACGATTGAATCAAGAGTTTTGCAATACTGTTAGAGCAAAGTTCCCCAACGATGAGGCTCGAGTCCGTAGGATGTCGATTATTGAGGAAGGGAAAGTCAAAATGTCCCACCTGGCTATTGTCGGATCCCATAAAATCAACGGTGTCGCCGCACTGCATACCGAAATATTGAAGAGCAAAATTTTCCAAGATTTTTACGAGTTGTATCCGGATCGATTCATCAACGTCACGAACGGTGTCACGCCTCGACGCTGGCTGTTGCATTGCAATCCCGATCTTGCCAAATTCATCACCAAAAGAATTGGCGATAAATGGATTACAAATTTTCCTGAAATCAAGAAATTGGCCGATTTTGCAAATGATCAGGTTTCTTTGGAAGAATTCATCGAGATTAAGAGAAAAAATAAAATCCGTTTAATCGATTTTATTAATCATGAAAACAAACTCAGAGATAGCACCGGAAAGATATCGATTCCTCCGCCTATTCTCGATGCAAATTCGTTGTTTGATGTCCAAGTCAAACGGATCCACGAGTACAAGAGACAGCTCATGAACATTTTGCAGGTGATCATGATCTATCATGATATGTTGAGCGATCCGAATCATAACCGGATCAAAAGGACGGTGATCATCGGAGGGAAATCGGCTGCCAGCTACGACACAGCTAAAGATATCATCCGATTTATCTGTGCCGTAGCCCGAAAAATAAATCGAGACCCCGATGTCGATGGATTACTAAAAATTGTCTACATCGAAAACTACAATGTTTCTAAAGCAGAAGTGATTATTCCCGCGGCAGATCTATCGGAGCAGATTTCTACTGCCGGGATGGAGGCATCGGGAACGGGGAACATGAAATTCGCTATCAACGGTGCCTTGACGATTGGAACCGATGACGGCGCAAATATTGAAATGAGGCAGCAGATCACGGACCAATGGTGGCCGTTTGGTTTTGGCTGCTCTGCACAGCAGATTGAAGAGATGAAAACAAGCTGTAATTATAGTCCTAGTGATGTTTACAATTCGAATCCAAAAATCAAACGCGCTGTCGATACTTTGCGTGATAGAACCTTTGCTAAAACTGATGAAGAGCATCAAGCATTCAGCGACATCTACCACAAACTGATGGAGATGCATTATGGATGCGCTCCGGACATTTATTTCGTGCTAAAGGACTTAGAAAGCTATTATGAGACCCAAAAGCGGGTTGAAGAGTTATATAAGCAGCCGTTGGAATGGGCGAAATTTGCCATTCATAACATTGCAGGGATGGGAGAATTCTCTTCAGATGTCACCATCGCGCGGTATTGCAAAGAGATTTGGGGGTTAGAACCTTGTGAGATTCAGGATGATATCTACGAGAGAGTGAAGCACGAATATAGCTTGATGGATATCTGCAAAGCGTTTCCAACTTCAAAGTGATGTATTCATCACCGAGTGCGAGGGAGGGAGCGTGTTCAGTTTTTTCATTTCTAATCCTCCCAACATTCCTAGGTAACTCTAGCGGAAGTTTCTGTGGTAAGAAAATATGTACTCCACTGTGTATTTTAAATGAGTTCACCACCGAGCCACAGAGACCACAGAGAGAATATTTATTGCCATCTCAGTGCCCTCAGTGGCTCTGTGGTGGACTTTTTTAAGATGTATTGAGGGGTATGTATTTTACCTGCCGAGAATTAATGTAACTTAAGTTACTTAGGAGAACACAAAAAAATAACAGGATAGACAAGATAATTAGAATTTCTAAGAAAAACCCCTTTCTTATCCTGCCGCCGCAGGCGATCCTGTTTATCCTGTTACTTTTTTGCTTTCTCTGTGGCTCGGTGGTGGATAACCTCTAAGATTCGAAGAGGATGGTATAGGCAGCATGCGATTCCACAATATTAGAAGCTGCTTCCACAGAAAGCGTCTTGCGCCCTTTGTCGTACTCCCAAGAAACCGTCATGCCGTTTCGTCTCACTTCAAGAACCTCTTTCTCACTATATAATAAAAGGGGTCCTACAATTTTTGCTGTGATGTGCACGGATTGATCCTCAATGTCCACCTGCAACAGTGGTGCGGGAGCTAAATAGAAATTATGGAATCCTACTACTGCTACACCTTTGATAACAGGACAAAATAACAGCAAATCGCAAGAATCGGGTTTCAACGAAACCTCGAGCTCCTCGTCGTGCTTGATTAGCCCAACAAAGCCATGGCGATGGCTATAGACGGCAAATTGACTTCCTACAAGCTTTTCAAAATCATCCAGACCCACAGTCCCTTTTAAAGAGCGTTTAGCATTAGATAAATTAAATAATGCTAAAGCTCCACATCCCTTCGTCAACGTGCAAGCTTTAAAAATTTCTTTGTCGTTTTCGGGATCCACAAAAAGGGAACTTGCCGGTACTGAAGGACAACTGTCAGCCTGTAGGACTTTCCCGGAGGGGAGCGCAATTTTCTTTAGTAATAGTTTTTGATGGTCACCCGGAGGGTCTCCCAGCAAATGTAATGTTCGCGATAGCGAGTGAAATAGAGCCTGCATTTCGCTGTAAATGCTTTTCGTGCACCATGGTCCGAAATCGGGTAGGAGCAGGTCTTGATAAAACGTCGCATTCAAAAGGCTATTTCGAATATGGTTTTGGATTTCTTCAAGACTTGTCGGCATGACAACTTCGGTGACACGAGAGATGGGGGAAATGGGCCAAAAGAGGGGATTCTCGTTATTTAACCCGTCTGCATTGATAGGTGGACAGTCGAAATGGACAACCGCGGCGGCCTCGATGGCGCATTGAAGCTTTTCATAGTTTAATGTGAGGTCGTTACGAATGGGTGATTCACCAATTTGGACAAACGATACTCCTTCTTCACGTAAGCTACGGTAGTAGTCATGGAAAAATTCAAAAGCACCCCCCAAATGGTTGCCGGTCAAAAGATGGCTGTTAGCACCTTCTGCGCCTAAATATTTTTCGGCTAGTTTACGGCCCAATCCCCCGGTACCACTTCCTGTGAGTGGATGCCACACTCCTAGATGTTTTACGCCCGCAGCTTCCAACTCTTTGACGAGTCCTTTGATGCCCGCAGGAAATTTTTGTGGGTGGGCGCCAAAATCCACCAAAGCCCCATTTTCTTCGTGCTGCCAACCATTTTCTAGCAAAACGTAGCCGGGGGTGTAGCCGTGTTGCTTAAGGCTCCAAACGGCATTCATCACCTTTTCATGTGTCAAATCGGTTCCATATGCCATTAAAGATGACCATCCTAACGTCTGAAACCATTTTGGCATTTTCGGTTTTTGTTCCAAAAATCTCGTCTTTTTCCCCGTAAGTTCTAGTAAGGTTTCGATGATTTTGCGGACGATTGTCCCTAAATTATACCCATTAAAGTAAAGTATAACGGCGCGGTAGCGTTGTGCTTCGATGTGGGTGCCGGGAAGCATAAACAAGACATCATACCCTTGTTTATGGGAATAAATCACGGCTTTTACTCCGTCAGGGATTTCTCCATCTTCGATTTTAATTTGAGGGAAATTAGAGTCAGGCTCGAAGTAGTAAATTAGCTTTTTAGGAGGTTCCTTAAAGTCCATTTTCAAATGATTGAGCTCAATCATTTTAGAACCGGCCAAATAAAAAATTACCGGTTCAGGATTGTCACGATACTCGTGAAACGCTATAGTGTTGTCTAGACTCTCAAGATGAATTTCTTTAAACATTGCACCCCTAAAAAAATTACTATAAATGGAACAGCTATTTTCTACCATTTGTGATCACGCGGAATGGGCGCCGGAAATATTATTTGTTTTGTTGATTATTGCCGGTTTTAACATTCCGATTAGCGAGGACATCCTGTTGATTACAGGGGGGGCGATCGTAGCCCTTTGCATTCCTGAATATCACCTTAAAATGTTCATATTCGTCTATTTAGGTGCATGGATGTCGTCATGGGTTTGTTATTCTATCGGGTATTTTTTGGGGCCTGCGATCTATAGTATTAAATGGTTTAACCGATGGGTTAATCCCTCCTCAGTGGAGTGGGTGCACCGGCAAATTGAAAAAAGGAAATATCTGACTTTTTTTGTGATTAGGTTTATTCCGGGGGGGGTCCGCAATACCTTTTTTATGACTTGTGGTCTGGGAGAAATGCCTTTTAAGACTTTTATTTTTAGAGACGGATTGGCAGCATTGCTCTCGACGACAGTCATTTTTCATATCGGCTACGAATTCGCTTCCCACTACGAAGAAATCATCGCCGTTATCCACAAATACCAATATAAGTTTTTGCTTTTTTGGGTGTTCGTCTTGGCTTCCATCGTTTTGGTGTTAAAATATAAAAAGAAAAAGGAGGAAAAATGAGAGCTTTCCTCACATTACCCAACATTCTTTCGTTGCTGCGCATTCCGCTAGCGTTTCTTTTTGTCCAAGGAAATGAACCTTTAAGGGTGGCCGCCATTGTCATTGCGGGACTGACAGATGCGTTTGACGGCTTTCTTGCGCGTAGATATGGGATTTCATCCCGTTTGGGGACGATTTTGGATCCTCTTACCGACAAGCTGTTTGTGATGACTGCGTTGGTGGTTCTCATTTTCGAAAACAAAATTTCGTATCTAGAAACAGCAGCGTTTCTTTCTCGAGATATCGCTGTGGCGCTGTTTGGTGCATATTTAGTATTGAAGGGGCTCTTCGGAAAGTACCGCATCGAAGCGTTTTGGTGTGGCAAAATATTTACCACCCTTCAATTGTTTGTCTTATTGATGCTTGCCGCCGCATATCCTGTTCCGGGGTGGTTGTACGTTGTCTTTGTTGTTTTGGGGGGGCTATCTCTGATAGAGCTCAGACTGACGCTCCCTAAACAGCTCTAGGTTCACCACCGAGCCACAGAGAACACCGACTCGACTTTAGGATTTTCTCTGTCGCCGCATTCGCGGCTCGTATGTTTTATATATTCAAGCACCCCTCGTTGGCACGTGGGGCTACATGCCGTCGCTGCTTCGCAGCTAAGGCCGTGAAACGGCAAAAGCATGTAGCCACAGGTGTAAACCTGTGGTAATGAACAAATTAAATTCGAGCCGTGAACACGGCGACAGAAAAATTCCTAAAGTCGAGACCGAGACGTTTTTATTTAGAAATATCGTCTCGGTGGTGAACCTATTTGTCCTTTTATTGGCGGATTTGTCTCAGGTTGAGGGCTGCGCTATCCGCTTCAAAGTTGGTGCGGAAGGGGTTGATGTCCAGCCCCCCACGACGCGTAAAACGCATGTAGACCGACAATTTCTCCGGCCCGCAATGTTGCATCAGATCCGCATAAAGCTGCTCCGTGCAATGCTCCGCGAATCCGCGGTGGTTGCGGTAGGAAATGAGATATTTCAGTAGAGCAGCGTGGTCGATTTTTTTTCCCGCGTAGCGGATCCATACCGTCCCCCAATCGGGTTGCCCTGTAGCAAGGCAGTGTGATTTGAAGAGATGAGAATAAAGAGTTTCTTCGGTGTTTTCTTCCGATGTTTTTAAAAGCGAAGGGTTTAGGTCGTAGCAATCCACCTCAATTTCCAAAGAATCCAAACAAATTCCGGGCAGTTCTTCTACGATGCGGTCTTTAAATGCGGAAGATGGGTAGAGGTTAACGATTGCAGGACCGCCGGCTGCTTTTGATAAATCGTGTGAAAGAATTTTTTGAACCGCTTCTAAAGAATCGAATTTGGTTTGGGTGAGGGAATTCAAATAAAGCTTAAACGATTTAGATTCTATGACATTCGGGTTGTTATGCGGAAAACGGAACTCAGCAAAAGCGATCACGGGTTTTCCTTTAGAGTCCAACCAGGAGATTTCGTATCCATTCCAGATGTCGACGCCCGTGAAGGGAAGGGGATCTTTAATACCGGTTTTGTCCCGAGCTAAAGATCTAGGTACCGGGTAGAGAAGATCGGGGGAGTAAGTTTGAACGTAAGTCGTTTTTTCTCCCAAGGGATTTATTTTTTCAGAAGACATGATGCAGGTTCTCCAGTAGAAATACGGGTAAATCAACCCATTATCACTGAAAAACACACAAAATTGCCAGAACAAAGTGATCTTAAAAAAGACCTTGCAAATCGTCGAATTTTCGGGTATAATGTCGGCCAAGAACCAATTTTGTTTGATTCTCAAAAGGAATTATGAATTTTAAAATTTGTTCACCATTTTTTTTGGCGCCCTGTTGTGTTACTGCCTGTTGTCGCATCAAAATGACATATATAAATAGGTTTACATGTTAGATCAAGCACCCGGGACCCCTCAGTTTAGCCGTTGGAGGTCATTTATTTGGCCGGTCCATCACTACGAGTTGAAAAAGCTCCTGCCTATGTTACTGATCTTCTTTTTAGTTTCCTTTGACTACAATATCCTACGAACCCTTAAAGACACATTAGTTGTCACAGCCAAGGGATCCGGAGCCGAAGTCATCCCGTTTATCAAGGTGTGGGGGATGTTTCCGGGTGCCATTTTGATGACCTATTTATTTTCGAGGCTGTCTAATCGATTACGGCTAGAAAATGTCGTCTATGCCATGCTGACAGGTTTCCTTTTGTATTATCTGGTCTTCACTTTGGTTCTCTATCCACATCGCGATGCCCTTCATCCCACAGCTTTTGCAGACTATTTGCAGGATACTTTGCCGGCTTGTTTCAAATGGTGGATCACCATGCTGCGCAATTGGGTCGTCACCAGCTTTTACGTAATGTCGGAATTGTGGAGTAATATTATCTTTTCTCTCCTGATTTGGGGATTTGCAAATTCGATCACCAAATTAAGTGAAGCAAAACGTTTCTACGCACTATTTGGAATCGGGACAAACATCTCCGGCATTGCTGCGGCTGTTGCTTCTAATTATTTAACGCTTACAACATTCCAAAGTCATCTACCATTTGGAGCTGATGCTTGGGAGCAATCGGTTACCCTGATCGTTTCCCTGGTTATCGTTGTGGGGGTTGTGATGATGGGGATCATCCGCTGGATGCATGTGTCCGTCCTTTCAGACCCTCGCCTTCTTCCCGATGTTCCTATTAAAGACCCTTCTGAAGAAATAAACAAAAAGAAATTTTCTCTCCGTGAAACCATCTCCTTCCTCTTCCAATCGCGCTACCTCGTCTGGCTGGCAGTCATTGTGTTTTCTTACAATGTCGTCATCAATCTTGTTGAAGTCCTTTGGAAAAATGAAGTAAGAGAACTTTATCCCAACTCAGCGGACTTTAACCAATACATGAACCATGTCACCAAATACATCGGCTTTGTGGCAACGTTCTCGGCTCTGTTTATTTCCGGTAATGCCATTCGCTGCTTTGGGTGGACCTTTACGGCGATGATTACCCCCGCAATACTCTTTGTGACCAGCATAGGGTTCTTTTTCTTTCTCTTTGTGAAAGATTCTCCCTATCACCTTCTTGGCGGTTTCATTGAGAATAGCTCATTAGCGTTGGTTGTCCTATTTGGAACCATCCAAAATGTGCTCTGTCGGGGAGCTAAATACAGTGTTTTTGATGCAACTAAAGAAATGTCCTTTGTTCCTCTTTCTCAAGAATCCAAAATTAAAGGAAAAGCTGCTATCGACGGCATCTGCTCACGAATGGGTAAATCGGGCGGCTCTCTGATTCATCAGACATTGCTGATGGCGATGACGACTCTCAATGCAAGTGCGCCTTATGTTGGAGCCATTTTATTTACCTTGATTGGCGGTTGGATGGTAGCGGTTAGCCGCTTGGGCCAACGCTTCAATGCGATGACAACTCAGCCGATCAAACATGCGGTTGAGGAAAAGGAAGAAATGCAACCGGTATTTGTCGAGCAGGCGGCTCAATAAAATGGGTAGGCTTGGAGAAAATTTCATTGATTTGATTGAGATAATCTGTTAAACTGTTTTACTACAAAGGCTTACTCAATGGGCAATAGTTTTATTTCGTTTCTTGTGAGAGTTCGGGAGTTTGTGTGTCCGATTCATCGGCATGAGCTTGCGAAGTTCCTACCCTTAGCATTTATTCTTTTTCTTATCTGCTTTAATTACAGCACACTGAAGACGTTGAAAGACTCGATGGTGATCACAACCTCCGGAGCGGAAGCTATCCCCTTCATTAAGCTTTGGTTTATGTTGCCAATGGCTGTATTGTTCACCTGGTTCTACACCTTCCTATCAAACAAATTCAGCCAAGAAAATGTATTTTATATTTTAGTCACCGGATTTTTAGCTTTCTTCGCGCTTTTCGCCTACGTGCTCCATCCGATGCGCGAGTCCTTACAACCAGTCGAATCCGCCGCATGGCTACAATCGGTATTCCCTAACGCAAAATGGCTTGTAGGCCTCTACAAAAACTGGATTTTCTCCGCTTTCTACGTGATCTCCGAATTGTGGGGTAGCATTGTCATGAACGTGCTGTTCTGGGGCTTTGCGAACGAAGTCACTAAAGTGGGGGAATCCCGCCGTTTCTATAGCGTGTTTTCTATCGGCTCCAATCTGGCTGCTATCATCTCCGGGATGTTTGTCGGATCGTTCCTAGCAATTGATTCTAAAGCGTTCAATCTGCTTTCCATGAGCCAGCGAGAGCTGATGTGGGAAGAAACTCTCCACATGATTATGTCCGTCGTAATCGTTTGCGGCTTTGCCGTTATCGCCCTATTCTATTGGCTGAACAAAAACGTCTTTACGAGCGATTCTTATAACGATGTCCACACCGCATACAAGCCGCGAAAGAAAAAAGAGCGCCTCTCATTGCGTGAAAGCTTTAAAATTCTTTCTCGTTCGAAGTACTTGTTGTGCATTGCGATTTTGGTTGTCGCCTACAACCTAGTCATCAACTTGGTAGAAGTTGTCTGGAAAGACCAATTGCGCGCGTTGCACCCTGATAAGAACCAATACATGTCCTACTACGCAAAAGTGACGGTGGCGATGGGGATTATTTCCACTTCTACCGCCGTTGTGATGGCCAAAATTATCGGCAGGTTCGGTTGGACGACGACGGCTATGATCACCCCCGTCCTCCTCGTGACTACCAGCGTTGGCTTCTTCACCTTCATGTTCTTCCAAGATGGTGCTTCCGATTATATCTTGGCATTGACAGGATACTCTCCACTAGCGATTGCCGTGTTCTTTGGCGCTGCTCAAAACTGCGTCAGTAAGGCTGCCAAATATTCCGTATTTGACGCCACAAAAGAAATGGCTTTCGTACCGTTGACACATGAAGAGCGGATAAAAGGGAAAGCCTCGATCGATGGTGTGGGCTCCCGTTTAGGGAAGTCGGGGGGATCATTGATCCATTCGGGCCTCTTGATGATGTTCTCCACTCTTACGCTATGTGCTCCGTACATCGCAGGAATTTTAATGGTCGTCATCTGCTTGTGGATCTATGCGGTGACCGTTTTAGGGAAAAAATACAACGAAATGGTCGGCACTCAAATCCAAGAGGAGCCCATTGTGGATGCACCACAGCAACCCTTAGAGCCTGTGGCTAGTTCCACCTGATGCGTATATTACTTAAGATCGTGCTGTGGATCATCTGCGCAGCAGCTATTCCTTTATCGATGTTTGCTGAACCCGTCATTGATGTCGTCATTCCCACTTGTTCCAAAGATCTGGAAATATTAAATCTTTGCATCCGTGGAGTGAAAGAAAATTGCAAAAACGTCCGTAGAATCATCGTTGTCTCTCCCGAACATGTGACGAATGAAGCTGAATGGTTCGATGAAAAAAATTACCCCTTTACAAAACAAGAGATCGCGCTTTATCTGAATCACATGAATCAGTCCGCTGCCGATCGTTTTTTGCGAGAATCAGGCCGTGTAGGCTGGTACTATCAGCAGCTGTTAAAGCTGTATGCCGCTTACGTAATTCCCGGGATCGCTTCTAACGTTCTGATAGTGGATTCCGATACAGTTTTTTTGCGTCCGGTGGAGTTTATCAGTCCGGAAGGTGGAGGTTATTTTGCGACAGGTCGGGAGTACCATCAACCCTATTTTGCACATGCCGCCCGATTTCTTCCCGGCCTAGTCCGAGTGTATCCTGATAAATCGGGTGTGGTACATCACATGTTATTCCAAAGACCTATTTTGGATGAGCTTTTTGACGCCGTCGAAGATTACCATCAAGTCGATCTGTGGAAGGCATTTTGTTATTGTGTCGATCTGAAACATTTGGGAACTTCCGGTGCGTCTGAATATGAGATCTATTTCAATTTTGCGTTGAGCCATTCGGATGAAGTGTCAATCAGAGAATTGAAGTGGAAGAACAGCGGGTACCCCGGAAGCATCAACGAGCACCGCAGGGAAGGCTACGATTATGTTTCGTACCATTCCTACCTCCGCTAACATTAATATTAAATATTAACGGATGGGCAGGATCGCCTTCGGCGGCAGGATAGAGACATCTTGTATATCCCACCTATCCTGCCGCCGAAGGCGATCCTGCCCATCCTGTTATCTATTTATTCTTTGCTTCAAGAGTATTGTTGATGAGATCAGATGGCGGAAACGGGTTTTAGCGTGTCCATGAATGCGTGACGGTCGATTTTCATCACACGCATCCTTTCATCATTCATCCCATACACAAGCCAGATGTATTTTTTTGAGACAAGAAATCCTCCCGGAAAGGCAATCCTCCCCTCGGTGGGGATGGCTATGTCGCTCATAGCGGTGAGCTCGAAAGGGGGGTCTAACGAAAAAGTGTAGGCACCCATCAGATAACGTCGCGAGCCTAACGCATCGTATGAATGAAAGAAAGATAGATATTCGTCGTCACAAATGAGTGCGGGAGTTCCGCCGCGTAATTCGCCAAATTTCCACGGTTTTGTGGAAACGGAAAAAGCAAAAGTTTCGCACACTGATGTTCCTAAAATGGGGTAGAGAACCTTATGTGGAGCTATGGAATAGGCAAGCAATAAGTTTCCCTCATAATCGAAAGGCACCCAATTTTTTTCCCAGCGTTGGAGCGAAGCGCCCTCGTAGGACTGCATGATTTCGGCGTGGACGATCTCAAATGTGTCGTCGACGTAGTTGAGTTCAGCCACATACATTCTGCGGGGGAGCAATGCGCCGGTGATTGATGCATCGTTATAGACGATGTAGAGCTTGTCATCGACCGTTAAGAGCCTCGCATCCTGTGCGCTGGTCAATACTGCCCTTGTAAATAGTTCCGTTTTAAGAAATTGTATTTTTTTTTCTTTGTTTAGTTTGAAATTTTCATCAAGCCAGCAAAGGCCGATAAAGGTCTCCATATCATTGGCAGGGTTTGAGATACGAAAGCTCAGCAATAGTTCATCGTTCCAGCGGACGATGGAGGGGTTGAAGGCGTTTGGATATTCAGGGATAATGATTTTTTTGTCTTCAAGAACATATTCACGGGCAAGCAACGGTGTGCACCAAACGGATGCGAGGAGCGTTACGATTGAGATGAAATAAGTGCTAATACTCTCGACTTTCCACATGAACTGAGACCTTCCTTGTGTTGACTGAAACTAGGGTATTGATCAACTGAAATTTATCCAGCTTCACCACCCAGCATTCGCTATCATCTTTTCCATAGACAACCCAGAAATAATGATCGTCAGCGACAAAGCCGCCGGGAAAAACCACTACCTTTTCGCGAGGTTTATCGCTTTCGAATAGACCCATTCCAAGTATGGGAGTGGCACTCATGTGTGTGACATTGAAAGGGGGTTCCGGTTCAAAAAGATACGCTCCCATATAGTAGTGATATTTTTCTTCATCATCACTGTAAATAGATTTAATATAATTCATTGAGTGGAAGAAAGCCACGTAAGAGTCTTCGAATAAAACTGCAGGTGTCCCACCGCGCAACTCTCCCCAATTCCATTCGATATCCCCATGGGTTGAGTATCGAGCGGAATAATGATTCGTTTGATTGGTTGGATATAAAATTTTATGGGGGTTGATGCTATAGGAAAAATATAATTGGCCATCAAAATCGAACGGAATCCAATTTTTTTCATCACGATGGAGCGGGCCTGCATTTGAACTTAAGCGGAGCGGAGCGGTGCAAATGAACGATTCATCAGTTTCCAATATTTCGGCATAGTACATTTTGCGGGGAGTGTTATTTTTGGGGCTGACATCATCGTTGTAAACAACATACAAACGACCATCGACATAAAAAATTCGAGCGTCTTCAGATCGAGAGGGAACGGCAGGATGTTTTGTTCTGGTATTGAGCAATACAGGAGTCCCCTTTGGGGAGAAATCTTTGTTGAGCCTCATCAAACCGATATAAGAAACCTTTTTTTCCTCTTCTAGAGTAAAGTGCCGAAAGCTCATCAAATAGCCGTCACCATATTCTACGATGGAAGGATTGAAAGCATCGGGATACCCCGGGATATCAATTTTACGGTTTTCGATGATGAAGTCATCAGAGAAAGCTGAAAGGTCTTGTAAGGTATTCTCTCCGTATATTGTGGTGTGAAGGCAGGACAAGGCAATCAACGGAAATAGAAAGATTGTTATGAAAGAAATCATCATATATATTCCTTATGCAGTTGCTAATGCGTTTGAGTCTAGCAGTTAAGACCATTTTTGAGTAGAAGAGATTGAGATAAAAAACGAATGATGCAAAATAAAGTGTATTAAAATAGAATGAGCTAAAACAAGCCAGGGGGAGTACCATGGAATATTATGTACCTGTCGAAACGACCGTAGTTACAGAATACGTATACAAAGCTGACCAATATCTGGAGCATCGTTCGAAAGACGATAAATTTAAAGAACAAGTCTTTACAGCTATGAAAAAATTGGAAGGTTGGTGTTCGGAAGAAAAAGCATCTGTTTTGATAGATCTAATTAAAGAAAAGCAGCCTCAAACTATAGTAGAGATCGGTGTGTTTGGAGGAAAATCATTAGTTCCAATGGCTTTTGCCCTCCAAAGAAATGGTTTTGGCGCTATCTACGGTGTGGATCCGTGGACTGAAGTTGCTTCTGAAAAAGGGATGGAAGGTGCGCATAAGGATTGGTGGGGAAGCATTAATCACAATAAAATCTTAAATGATCTACAAGACCGTATTATCGAGTTTGGACTTGAACATACTATCGAATTGCTCCGATACACCTCTATCGATTGCCCCGAAATTTATGATATCGATATCCTCCATATCGATGGAAACCACTCCGAAGAAGCCTCTTATATTGATGTGACGAAGTGGGTGCCGTTAGTGAAGTCCGGTGGAGTCATCATTTTCGATGATTTGGACTGGGTGTCCACAGGTAAAGCCATCGCTTGGTTAGACGAAAACTGCGTGAAGGTTCAGGAGTTCAAGGGAAGCAATATCTGGGCAATCTGGGTAAAACCCTAATCATAAAATTTAACAGGATAAACATGATCGCCTGCGGCGGCAGGATATGCAAGATAATCAGATTTTCTAAGGAAAACCCTTTCTTATCCTGCCGCCGCAGGCGATCATGTTTATCCTGCTATTTTTTGTTGCTTTCTCTGTGTTCTCGTTGGCTCGGTGGTGAACATTTTTAAGACTTATTGTGGGACGTGTCATTTAACTATCGGGAATTGTTAATCATTGTTATGACTGCTTGGATTGCTCGATGGCACGGTCATAGGCCCCCAAAAATGTATTGAGAATCCCCGCGCGTACTCCAAACTCCTCAAATTTTCTAAGCCCCGCTATCGTCGTCCCCGCCGGCGACGTCACCTTCCATTTCAACGCAGCAGGGTGCTCTTCGGTATATTCAAGCAGCGATAGTCCTCCACGAATTGTCTGTTCCACCAACTCCTGCGATTCCTTCGCGTTGAAGCCCATGGCGATGCCTGATTCGACCATTGCCTCGACGAGAGCGAAGATAAAGGCGATTCCGGAGCCCGTGAGAGCAGTATAAGCGTTGAATTTATCTTCCGTTAGCCATGTGATTTTTCCAAGCGTCTCGAAGAGGGCATTGAAGTCGGAGATTTCTGCTTTAGAAAGGGCTGCGTCGGTGCATAGTCCGATGGTGGATTCGCCGGAAATCACAGCCATATTAGGCATGAGGCGGATGATCTTCTGACCCGGAAAATATTTTTTCAATTGATCTAAAGTTGTCCCTGACAGGATGCTGACCACCGTATGTTTTAGATTGCTTTGCTGCAATGAACGGGCGAATTCTTTGATGCTTTGCGGTTTGATTGCTAAAATGAGGATATCCGAATTTTTCAACGCCTCTTTTAAGCTGCCGCAAGCTTTTCCATAGCCTCCCTTTTCAAGCGCGGATGCCTTTTCCAGTGATTTGTCGTATAAGAAAAGCTGATGGGTTTTGGAAAGGCGTTGAGCGATGCCTCCTCCCATGTTTCCACAACCGATAATGGCGATTTTTTTCGATGATTTTTTCATGTGTTGCTACGGGGTTGATTTTTGCTTTATTGATAGTGCAATCGGATGTTTGAGTCAAATATATTGCGGAAATTTTAAGTTGCAGCTACAACCTAGAGAATGAATACCCCCATTTCTACCGGTACATTTAAAAGATGGACCCCCTCGATCACTCTGCACGAGGGGATAGCGATCTTGGCTCTAACAGGCATCGTCGTCCACCTGGTCATGAGAGCCTTCACCGACTTTAATCTTTATCCGCTGTATACCGTCCTGCTGTTAGGGGGCATTCCGCTTTTGTTCGAATTGGTTCGGGAGCTTATGTCCCTCAATTTCGGATCAGACCTCATCGCCGGATTGTCAATCATTACGTCCGTACTTCTAGGAGAATACCTCGCCGGATCCCTTGTCGTGCTCATGCTTTCCGGTGGCGAAGCCATCGAAAACTATGCGATACAAAAAGCTTCCCGCGTCCTGGATGCACTTGCCAAGCGAGCTCCCACCATCGCGCACATCAAAAACGGTACCATTGTTGATATTCCCGTTAACAAAATCTCCATCGGCGACGTTTTACAAATTTTCCCACATGAAATCTGCCCTGTCGACGGCATTGTCATAGAGGGGAATGGGATCATGGACGAGTCGTATCTAACGGGAGAACCGTTCATGATTGAAAAAGCTCCCGGTTCGGAAGTAATTTCCGGTGCCATCAACGGCGATGCCTCTCTTACCATCCGTGCGACCAAACTCGCGCAGGATTCCCGCTATTCGCAAATTGTCCATGTCATGAGCCAAACCGAACAAAAACGTCCCCACATTCGAAGGATTGCCGACCAGCTCGGAGCGTGGTATACGCCATTCGCTATTGCCATAGCCGCGCTCGCGTGGTTTTTGAGTGGGGATCCTGTCCGCTTCCTTGCTGTGCTGGTGATTGCGACGCCATGTCCATTGTTGATAGCAATTCCCGTTTCAATTATTGGATCAATCTCACTATGCGCAAGCCGGGGGATTTTGATCAAAAACCCTGTGGTTTTGGAGCAGATCGACCAATGTAAAACGATGATCTTTGACAAGACCGGGACACTGACTTATGGCACCCCCATTTTGACCGAGCAGGTCACATTTTCTCACCACAACCCAGAAGATATCCTAAAATACGCTGCCAGCATGGAACGGTACTCAAAGCACCCCTTAGCGCACGCAATTTTACAAAAAGCACATGACGAAAACATCGAATTGATGGATGCCTCCTCCATACGAGAAGAGAAGGGGAAGGGGTTGCTTGGAATTGTCAACGGACACGAGATCACGATTACCAGCCGCAAACATTTGGAAAAATTAGGTTTAGCGGATGCTCAAAGTCAATTACCCACCGGAATGGGTCTAGAGTGTGTTGTTTTGCTCGATGGTCAACTAGGCGCCTATTTCCGGTTTAGAGACACCCCTAGATCAGATAGCAAGCCATTTATCACCCATTTGGGACCTATGCATGGGATCACCAAAGCGATGATCATCTCCGGAGATCGCCTGGAAGAGGTGCAATATCTGGCAGATCGAGTAGGAATTTCCATTGTCTACGCCGAAAGAAGCCCCGAAGAGAAGGTGGAGTTGGTTGTAGATGAAACCAAAAAGGCCAAGACAGCCTATTTGGGAGACGGCATCAATGATGCCCCTGCTCTGATTGCAGCTACAGTCGGAATCGCGTTCGGACGGAACAGTGATATCACCGCAGAGGCAGCCGGAGCCGTCATCATGGAAAGCACTATGGAAAGGGTGGATGAATTCATCCACATTAGTGGCAGGATGAGAAAAATTGCACTCCAAAGTGCAGTGGGGGGGATGGCGCTTTCGGCGGTAGGGATGATATTTGCAGCCTTTGGGCATTTGACGCCGGTTGCAGGCGCGATTGGGCAAGAAGTGATCGACGTGGTAGCGATATTGAATGCCCTCAGAACAATTTGGAAGCCGGAAGTGTTGACCGACTTCACCAAATAAGTTAATAGAATAAACGCAGAGACGCAAACATACTTTTACGCATATCTTTTTTTGACAAAAATTCGGCGACGTGCGCCCTATGCCGCGAAAGCGGCAAAAGCATGTAGCCCCACGTGTAAACGTGGGGTAACGATATAAAAAGAAATGAGCCGCGAATGCGGCGACAGGAACCAACGTGGAGACCTGCCGCCGCATTCGCGGCTCAATGTATTTTTTTATCTCAACCCCACGTTTACACGTGGGGCTACATGCCTTTGCCGCTTTCGCGGCATAGAGCCATACATCACTGATTTTTGTCAAAAAAAGATGTGAGTAAAAGTAAGTCTGCGTTTAATATTTCTCTTGATTAGGAGTTATCGCTGCTTGTGTTGGAGGCAGGTAATGACGGAAATAAATTCCTTGCAAAAAGAGGGACAGAGACTCCACTGTCATCTTGCGATCCGGTAGTAAATCTTTTGCTTGGAGTACTTTTCAGTTTTCTACTAGTGCTGCTTAAAGAGCTAGATAGAAGTCCTTCGGTTTTTGTTAGTTTATCCTGGGTAGCCGCGTGGGCGTCTTTTGTCTCCGCGTGAAGGCCTTTTTCGGCTTCAAGAGCCCCTTGGCAAGCCACTAAGTCTGCGCGAAGTTGATTTGCTTCTTCAGTTTTAGTTGTGAGGGCTGTCTGAAGTTGATCTGCTTCTTCAGTCTTGGTTGTGAGTGCTGTCTGAAGTTGATCTGCTTCTTCAGTTTTAGTGTTGAGGGTTGCTCGAAGCTGTTCTACTTCATCGGCAGGAAAGTTGACAATATCAAGATATAGAGCTGGATCGATAAAGTTCACCGCGGGGCTAAAGAAAGCATTGATCACAAATAGCTTTGCTAGGACGAAGTAGTTGACAGCGTCTCTTATGTGTTGCTTAAAATTTGGACGATCGGTGATCGCTTGTTTGAGTTCTATCAGTCCGAGCCATGTGGCGTGGAAAGCATCTCTCAATGAGGCAAAAGCGACGAGGACAGCGCCATAAACGCGACGTTGGATGATATTTTTTGTTAAGTCTGCAAAGTTTTGACAAGCAATTTCTTGGCTTCTTCGTGTGTAAGAGGCTACAATAAACGGTTGAACCTTCATGTGTAATTTTCCTATGTATAAGGTTATTGAGGAACCACATCATAACCGCAATTTTGAAATGAACGCAACATAAATCGAAATAAATTTTTAAATATATGCATCGGTTGTAAAGAAGCGGGGTTAAAGGTAGTTCGGGGCGATCCGCTGGCCATTCAAGGCGTTCCAGTAGCTTGTCAGGATCGAACCGTCCGGATTGGCGACGTCGATGCGGTAAACCGGCAAAAACACTTCTTGAACGTGCCGGATTGTGAATTCGCTTCCAAAGGCTGCTTTGGCAATCTTTTGGATTTGATTGACGGTATACTTCCGCGACACTCTCTGCGCGTGGTTGTAGGGCTTGCTGACCAACCACTGCGTGATTTTTGTTTGCGGGTTCACGGCAATTTTGGGATTTTGGAAGTGGAGTTGCACTTCATTTCCATTTAGCAAGACCAAATGCTTTTGCTTCACGCTGATTAACAGGCGTTCGATGGAGTCGTGGTCCATGTTCAAATTCTTTTGGAGCTGGTCACGAGTGAGCTTGCCTCCGTTTTTGGCGAGGGCATTCAAAATTTTGAAGTCTTCGGGATTGGCGTCTCCATTGATGGTATCTTCAAATCCGTGGGTCTTTTCCCAAGTGTCCGTATTTAAAACCATCTCTCCGTCCACTAAGCTCCACAAAATCACCCCTTCCCTTGTTTTCCTGTCTGGGAGAGCGTATTTGACATCCATCAAAATGTAGGGGTGAAATTTTAAATCGCTGGCGTAGTAGGTTCTGGCGCTGTTTCCGATGAGTTCGGAGCGACGTTGATCCATAATTTGTTCCACAGTGTAGCGCGCTTCCAGGGTTGTAAAATCCCCGTTCTCAACGTACTGTGAAATCAAATTGCGGGTGTGTTCATTTTCCCATAGCCACCATGCGCCGGCTACGGTTAGTCCAAGACAGATAAGTAGATTTAGAGATCGCATCACTTAAACTCCGAAAGCACTCTTCATGCAGGAAATGGAAAGAAAAATCAAGATAAAAATGGAGTGGAGCTAGGACCCTGATTACTACCTTTTGACAAGCCTATTCGAGTTCTTTTCCTCTAGGAGTTCGCAAAAATATGAGAGTCATATTTTCTAATATGGCTCTCTTATTTTCGCAGCCTGTGCGAGCTCCTAGAGAGAAAATAATCTCGAATAAGCTTAGTCAAAAGGTAGCAATCAGGGTCTAGGCTCCACTCCGATGGGGATACCGTTATTCCTTCATGGAGAGAAGGAATTCGACGTTGCTGTTCGTTTTCTTTAAGTGGTTAAGCAGCAAGTTCATGGCGTCGATATCGCTTAGGTCCGCAAGAGCACGACGCAGAAGGATAATCTTCTCCATCTCTCCTGGGTGATACAGATGTTCGTCTTTACGCGTACCGCTCTTTAGCAAGTCGATCGCAGGGTAGATTCTTCTGTCCGCAAGGATTCTCTTGAGGACGAGTTCCATGTTACCCGTCCCTTTGAACTCCTCGAAGATCACCTCGTCCATACGGGAGCCCGTTTCCACCAGCGCTGTCGCGATAATGGTGAGGGATCCGCCCTGCTCGATGTTACGAGCAGCACCGAAGAAACGCTTAGGTTTGTGCAGCGCGTTGGCATCGATACCCCCGGAGAGGATCTTCCCTGAGTGAGGTTGTACGGTGTTATAGGCACGAGCGAGACGTGTCAAAGAGTCAAGGAGGATGACAACGTCTTTGCCGTGTTCCACTTGGCGACGCGCTTTTTCGATCACCATTTCGGCGACTTGAACGTGACGTTCCGGCGGTTCGTCGAAAGTGGAAGAGATCACTTCCCCTTTGACGCAGCGCTGCATGTCGGTGACTTCCTCAGGACGTTCGTCGATGAGGAGGACGATGAGTTCCACTTCCGGGTTATTGACAGCGATGGAGTTGGCGATGCTTTGGAGAATAACGGTTTTACCGGTACGTGGAGGGGCGACGATAAGACCGCGCTGTCCCTTACCGATAGGGGCGATGAGGTCGAGGACACGTGTCGAAAGTTTATCTTTCGCCGTTTCCATCACCAATCGCTCGTTGGCGTAGAGAGGAGTGAGGTTTTCGAAGAGGATACGCTCTCTCGCACGTTCCGGAGTCGTACCGTTGATGGAGTCGACTTTAAGAAGGGCAAAGTATTTTTCTTTTTCTTTTGGAGGGCGGATCGTTCCGGAAAGAGTATCTCCCTTTTTTAGATCGAAGCGGCGGATTTGTGCGGGGGAGACGTAGATATCTTCTGCGGAAGGGAGGTAGTTGTAGTTAGGGGAGCGGAGGAATCCAAAACCGTCCGGTAGGATCTCTAGAACGCCTTCGCCGTAGAGAACTTCTTGAGGATTTTCGGAGATCGCTTTAACAATTTCGAAAACCATCTGCGACTTTGTCAAGGAACCCAAGTGTTTGAGGCCGATCTGCTTTCCGTAGGCGTTGAGTTGGTCGATATTCATCCTTTGAATATCGGCGATCTTGGTGATTTGCACGGGAATATTGGGGTCGCGTTCTTCCTGTTCGGGGGGGAGAGTTTGCTCTTCTTTGGAGTGGTTAGACTGGTGATGATGGTGCTGACGTCTGGATCTTGGAGCAGGTGTCTCCTCGACGTATGAAGTCTCTTGGTGATTGTTTTCAGGGTCCATTCGGATAAAGACTCCTTAACTTAAGGGTTTGAAGTTAGTATTTTGAAGATCCCCTCGACTTGCTTGTGTAGATCGGGAAGGGACCCTCGATTTTCGATAACATAATCGGCGTTACGCGCCTTTTCCAGAGGGTTCATTTGTTGCCGCATACGGCGGCGGAACTCTTCCGGAGAATTTTGTGTTTTGTCGACATAGCGCTTTAAGCATTCGTTTTCGTCTGCGACAACAGCAATGGTGACAAAGTCTTTGTAGTGGTTTCCGCTTTCAAACAGTAGGGGGATTTCCGCCACAAAAAGGGTTGCCTGAGGGTCGTTTTCCGCATTGTTTGCCTCTTCTATGATCTTCGCATGCACAGCGGGGTGGAGAAGAGCTTCTAGTTTCTTTAATTTCTCCGGGCTTTGGAAAACAGCATCGGCAATCTTCTTTCGGTCAAAGACACCCATTACTACAATCTCGTTGCCTAGAAGTTCGATAATTTTGCGGCCTAGCTCGGTATCGGGATTTAGTAGGAAGTGTACAATTTGATCTGCGCTTACAACTCTAGCACCAAGTTCATTAAAGAAACGGCAAACGGATGATTTGCCGGAGGAAAGACCACCGGTAATGGCCACTCTTCTTAATCTTAGCATTCTTTCCAATTTTTGCCAACCGCGATATCAACAATGATCGGAACTTTTAATGTCATCACCGATTCCATTGTTTGTTTTACTAGGGATTTCATTTGGGCGACTTCCTCGTCAGGCACTTCGAATACGAGTTCGTCGTGAACTTGGAGGATCATCTTCGATTTTAATTTTTGATCTTTCAATATTTGATCCATATCCAACATCGCCTTTTTAATCAAGTCGGCTTGCGCTCCCTGCAGCGGAGTATTGATTGCGAGCCGCTCCGCAGCCGCGCGGATCATTTTGTTGCTGTTATTGATTTCGGGGATCAGGCGCTCCCGGCCGGTAAAGGTCACCGCTTTACCTGTCTTGTGGGCAATTTCTTTCGATTCTTCGATGTATTTTTTTACTTCGCTATATAGCTTGAAGTACATGTCGATGAAAGCTTGTGCCTCTTTATTCGAGATCTTGAGTTCGCGAGCCAAACCGAAGGCTTGTTGACCGTAGATCACTCCGAAATTGACTGCCTTTGCGTATTGACGTTGCTCTTTGGTGACCTTATCGACGGGAATTTGGTAGATTGATGCCGCAGTGCGTGCGTGGATGTCTTCTCCATGCCTGAAAGCGCTAATTAGATGCGGATCTTCGCTTAAATGCGCCAGCAGACGCAGCTCGATTTGGGAATAGTCCGCCCCCAAAAATACCCAACTTTGCTTTTCCGGGCGAAAGGCTTCGCGGATATTTTTTCCTTCCTCGCTGCGGATGGGGATGTTTTGTAAGTTGGGATCGGTGCTGGAAAGGCGTCCCGTTGCTGCGATATATTGGTTGTAGGTCGTGTGGATGCGGTGTGTTTTGGGGTTGATTTCCTTTTCAAGAGAATCGAAGTAGGTGGAGCGCAGCTTTTCCAGCGTGCGGTACTGTAAAATCGTTTCCACGATGGGGTGTTGATCGCGAATGGAGTCAAGAACTTCCGCATCCAAGGCGTATTTTCCTGTTTTAGGTGTCTTTTTGGTTAATTTGACGCCAAATTTTTCGGTTAAAACGCGCGCAAGGGACTCTGTCGAATTTAAATTAAAAGTTTCGCCGGAAAGATCGAAAATATGTTCTTGGATCTGTCGGATTGTCTCTGCAACCACTTTTCCGTTGCGGTGGAGTGTATCGATATCAACATAAATGCCGTTTTCTTCCATTTGAAACAGCACTTTTAGAAGAGGAAGCTCTAGATCGTAAAAAATGGGTTCAAGACCACGGTCTTTCAATTGCTTTTCGAAGATCTCTTTCAGCCGGCAAGTGTAATCGACATCTTCGCAGCAGTATTCGGTGATCGTGGGTATAGCGACTGTTTCCATTGTCGTTTGGTTTTTTCCTTTTCCGATCAGGTCGGTGATCGGAATTTTGACTTTATCGAAATGTTCGAGAGTGAGCTGATCCAAATTGTGCTGTCGTTGGTGGGAATTGAGGATATACGAAGCGAGGATGGTATCAAAAGAGACTTTAGCCACATTGAGACCATGGTGTTTCAGGACATGCAGGTCGTACTTGATGTTGTGGCCATAAAAACCGATTTTTGGGTTCTCCAAAAGCGGTTTAAGGGCGGCGATAATTTTCTGTGGAGTCAAAAGTCCGTTGAAAGGGATATACCAAGCCTCTCCCGGGGAAACACCCAACCCGATACCCACCAATTCCGCCTGCATCGGCTTTACGCTTGTGGTTTCCGTGTCAATGCAGATCTCTTTTGCGTGCTCTAGAGTCCGAATAAGCGCGTCTAGCTCGTCGTAGTTGTGGATAGTATGATAGTGAGTTTTGTGAGGAACGGGGGCGCTAGCAGGGGATTCCGGAGTCGATAACAACCCTTCGGTTTCCTTCAAAAACGTTTTGAAATTCATTTCAGTGAAGAAATGTCGCGTCTGCTCGACATTAGGACTCTTGATTTTGTAGAACTCTTGGTCATGCGGAATAGGGACGTTGAGATCGATGGTGACAAGCTGCCTGCTGATAAGGGCGTTGTCGCGTTCTTTTCGAATTGTTTCCTGCTTTTTTGCCCCAGGGACTTTGTCGGGATGATCCAAAATGTAGTCTAAGGTGCCAAATTCCTTCAGAAGCGCCGCCGCAGTTTTGGGACCGAATCCCGAAAGTCCCGGAACGTTGTCGGAGGCGTCTCCGGTGATGGCGAGGTAGTCGATAATTTGCGCCGGTGTGACCCCAAACATCTCTTCGACTTGTTCCCAACCGATAATGAGGTTGTCTTTGTGAGTGTGAATGATTTTGACATGTCCATTGACCAGCTGGCACATGTCCTTGTCGCTAGTGCAAAGGAATACATCGACCCCTTTCGATTTTCCCCAAACAGCGATGGCGCCCATGGCGTCATCAGCTTCCACTTCAGGGATATTTAGGAACGGGATGCCAAACATTTCGCAAAATTCACGTGCCCATGTGATCTGATGCCGCAAGTCGCCGGGCATTTCCAGGCGGTGCGCTTTGTATTCAGGATAGATCTCCAACCGTTTTTTTGCGTTGTTGGGGCCGTCAAATACAGCGACAAGCCCTTCCGGACCGAAGTCTTTGATTAGTTTAAAAATGGAACGGATAAAGCCGAATAGCGCGTTGGTGGATTCCCCTTTGCCATTCGTCATGTTTGTGAGTGCGAAATAGGAGCGATAAAGGACGCCGGAGGCGTCCACAACGTAAATCGATTTCATTGTTTTTGGGGGGTTAAATGAGTTTTATGGTTGTCCGGGGCGATACAGGTAGAGAAATTGATTATTTAACGTTAAATTCAATGTGTCGGGCAATTGCACCGAATGTTTGATTTCTCCCCGCGCCAGGTTGCTTTTCGAGCTGAATAATGCCGTGTACCAGTCGTTGTCTTTCAGCTCTACGAATTGGTAGTAGGAGTCGTCGATTCCCAACGAGTGCAGTAAATCCGATAGAGCCTGTTCCATTGACGCATCCGTCACATCGATGTAGCCGTGCTCCAAAGCCTGTGAGGCAGGGAATACCTTTGCGCCGTAATCTTGAATCAGCTGCTCTTTGCTCAGGCGTGGGCGGTTTCCGGCAACAATTTCGACGAATTGCATGTAGTAGTAGTCGACAATCGCTTGTAAAGTTTCTTGCTCACCGGGTTTCCAGGGGCGTGTCGGATCGAGGTCATCCTTCCCTTTACCCGCGTAGAGAGTGAGAGCATCGACACCGATCGTTCCGAGGAGTTTGGAGACGTTAAAAAACGGTGGGGAGATCAATACCCCGACGCTGCCGATCAGGCTGGAGTTGCTGGCATAAATTTTGTCCGCCGCGCAGGCGATGTACATCCCTCCGGAAGCGCATAGCCCGTCGACATAGGCGTAGACAGGGACTTTATATTTCGCTTTATAGCTTTTGATCGCTCTGTAGATCGCTTCCGCATCCACAACGGTTCCTCCGGGCGAATCGATCGCCAGAATGATCCCCTTGACGCGGCCATCTTTGAAAGCGCGCTCTCTGGATTCGATCAGTTGACGGTGGATGTGGTGGCGATCGAACGATTCCAAACCGATGACGCCATCGATATTGATTTTAAGGATAACCGGAGAAGTGTTTTTCTCTAGAACACGTTCGCCATTGGCATTCGCCAGAAGTGTCGGAGTGTATTTGTAGACGATTTCCGGAGTTCCATCAGTAGAGCTTTTGAGTGCGCCGAAGACGATACCGACGATGATAAATCCGAAAACAATTCCTGCGATAGCAGCCATCGAGATAAAAAACGTGCGTAGGGAAGAGGAAAATATAGAATCGCGCTCCATGAAGTAACTCCTAGAAATTTAAAGTTTTGATTGTCTGTGTGTGCATGTTTTTTCGCAACGTAAATGTTTTTGTATCAAGGAAAAGAGCTCCGGGATGGCGATGTCGACCCCCTCAGCGAGGAGCGACGTGGTCGGCCGGTCGAGGGCTTCCGGATGCCCCTTGACATTGATGCCTATTCCCACGATGCAAGCTTGCCTGTCGTCTTGCCACACGGTTTCACATAAGATTCCGCACAGCTTTTTCCCATTGATGAGGATGTCATTCGGGGGTTTGATGACGGGGGCAACGCCTAACGATGCAATCATAGCAGCAAGCTGTTCGGCCACTTCCAATGAAATCGGCTTCCCTTGGCCGGAGTCCATCCAATACCCAAAAGATGTCCACAAACCCTTCTCTTTTTCCGAAATCCAGCTCCGTCCATGCTGGCCTCGCCCGCCGGATTGGGCATCGGCTGTAACCCATAGGAGACCATCTTCTGGAATGAGGGATAGATTCCTCTTGATCCAGTTGTTTGTCGAGTCGACTTCTTCGAAATGATAATTTTGTGCCATAGATCCTCACAATTTGCTGGCGCGAATGGGAATCTTCCCACTAAAATGCGGTCTTATGTGGAGTTACCGTAGTTTATCACGAATCGATTTTAGAGTCATTCCTGTAATTTTAGCGTTGATGATGATCAGTTTGCTGGTGATCTCCGCTAATACATGGAATGAGATGGCCCACCCATCTTTTTTTACTCCGGTGGTGAAACAGCAGATCCGTTGGTTTGTTGTCGGGTGGATTGTCTACTTCCTCGTCGCGGGATTCGACTACAACAAACTAAGGGAATGGACGTGGCCGCTCTACGGTCTCATGATTATTTTGCTCATCGGCCTGTTTTTTACCGACCCCATCCAACGCGTGCAGCGGTGGTATAAAATCCCGGGCATCAACATCAGTTTTCAGCCCTCCGAATACGCAAAATTGGCGGTGGTAATCGCGCTTAGCTGGTATTTGGAGCGACGTTCCCAAGACTCGCACACTTTGGGAACTGCCTTTTTTTCCGGGATCATCGTCGGCATCCCTTTTATTTTAATCCTGAAACAACCTGACCTAGGAACCGCTTTAGTCCTTTTCCCTATCGCCCTTGTCATGTGCTATTTTGGGAATATACATCCCACCATCATCAAACTGATGGCGTGGTCAGGAGCTGCGGTGCTATTAATCATATCCGTGCTGTTTCTGGAAGTCGTTACTCACGAGCAAATCCGCCCCTACGCGACAAAGGTACTAAAAGAGTATCAATTCGACAGGCTAAATCCCCACACCCACCACCAAAAAGCCGCTGTTACTGCCATTGCAATTGGCGGGATGTCCGGAAAGGGGTGGGGCAAAAGTGAATTCACCGGCGGCGGTTGGCTTCCTGCTCCCTACACCGATTCTGTTTACCCTGCTTTTGGTGAAGAATTCGGATTTTTAGGGCTCCTCGTGCTGATGGGGTTGTTTTATTCTCTTATTTATTTTAGCTTTCAAGTGAGTGTCGTCGCAAATAGTGGGTTCGGTCGGCTGCTTTCCGCAGGGATTGCCGTTTATTTGGCCATCCACATCGTCATCAACGTGGGGATGATGAGCGGAATGCTCCCGATTACCGGGGTTCCTCTCCTTCTAGTGACTTATGGGGGATCCTCTATCCTATCGACGATGGCGGCGTTAGGACTGCTGCAGAGTGTTTATAGCCGGAGATACATGTTTTAAATGAGTGGACACGCTTTTATTTTTTCCCCGGGCAATTGGCTAGGGGAAGGCAAAGTGACTTTTAGCACATCTAAGGATCACATCCGTTTTTACACCAAGTGGATGGTGGAACCTGAAATGGATGGCCTGATCATTTGCAACCAGCAAGTGGAAATGCAGGGGACGGAGGACATTTTATCGAACCGTTATTCTTTTTCCAACATCACAAAAGACAGCTGTTTAATTACGATTAACAACGATTTAGTTGTTAGTATCAGTGGTCGCTGCGTGATCGAACCCAAGACGATTGCCTGGGAGTTCCGTGGGCATGAGACGATGGAAGGGTACGAAGTCTACCAACTGCAAGACAACGGCGATTACATGTTCCATGCGGAGTACTCGAGTCACGATCAATTTCGTACGATCATTGACGGAAGAATCTGGCAGAAAAAGCCTTAGAAAAGGGCTGCTCTAAGGGGTGGCGCGATCTAACCTTCAACTAGGTTTAGATAGGTGGGACGCTCCCGAAGATTCAAGTCCTAGCGGCAAACCGCCGGAACTGTCTACTCCTCGCGTTGCATCCCCTAAAAAAAAGAATATCGTAGAGTGGCTTTAATGCCGCACCTGTCCCAAAGAACAGCAGCCCTATTGTGGCATAGTCCCGCATTTTTTACCAGGAAAGACGCTCTAATTCTCTTTTCTTTTTATTTTATTAACAATTTTAAGTATTATTAATTATAATTAAATTGTAAGGTTATTAAATCGTGGTGGTTTTATGGCGTCAAGTTCCAGGTTCGATCACGGGGCAGTGCACCGCAATATCTTGGCTCTCTGCAACAACGTAGAAGAATATAAAGAAAATTCCGGGGGAATTCTTGGTCCTTTTGTTCGCAGAAGCTCTACTTTAGTCACCAAAAGAAAAGAACTAGAAAAAAGAATCGAATTTCTTATCGATAAAATTTCCGATATGGAAAAGAGCGAATTGCTTCCGGTTCTCACGAAAGTACACTCCGACAAACGCACCGATTTCGGCAAGCTGCTTTTCGCAATAGATACGATAAATCCGGCTTTGGGATCTCGAGTAGAGCATTTAAAGGAACTTCAGAAGTCGATCGTAGAGTTAAAGTACGTGCCGGGCGATAACCGCAGAGTCATCCGACAAAAAATCGAAAAATCAGAACAACTTGGCTTGGGAGTCTCGACGACACAGGAAAATGTCATCGCATTAAAAATTGCCTACCTTAAGCCTTACCTGCCTGAGCCCTCTAAAGAAGCTGTAAAAATTATGGCAAGTTCTCCCGCATTAGTCGACTGGATGTGGGATGAAGTGAAATCCTTTAACACCCATCAAGTGAAAGAAAAGAAGGAAGCTCTTCGCTTTGGACTCGAACATAGCGGAATGGTCGAGCTCCTGCAACGGATCGATGGCAAACACCACTACTCCACAGAGCAAATTCTGGAAAGAGAAACCTCGTTTAAAAATTTGCACAGAGACCTTCCCGACGAAGGTGTCGAAACCCTGAAACGAGACAAAAAAGGGGATGCCCAATTTATCAACGATGCCAAGAGATCGCTCTTTTCTCTAAATCTCCAGAAAATCCCTCTCAAAGGAAACAAAGAAAAGGAAGCGGCTGCATTGATGGAAAGAGTTGAGGCTAATGTGAAAGACCCCCATTTTCGTTCTATGGTGAGTGTTTTCCATCAAGGAATCATTGTCCCCGCGGTGGAATCCATCATGCACAACCTTATGCAACGGAACCACCCCCTCGAGAACATAGGACAAGAACCTAATTTCCACAATTACATCTGCATATTCACAAATAGTGAGGGCGAGACGATCTATCGTTATATTAACGTGTTAGGAGCGTGTGTGAAACCGGAAAATCGGGCGCTCGAAACAAAACCATTCGATGAGTTTTATCTACACATTGTGGACTGTAAAGCCGATGAAACAGGCGAACATGCCCACGTCAAACGGTATTTATCTCCTCCATTAAGTTCGCTCGAGGAGGCGAAGGAGTTATTATTGGCGGTATTTCCATAAAAGGTAACATGTGGTGATATTATGGCTTCCAGTTCCGATTATAACAGCAGAAATGTTCAAAGCGAAATCTCATCACTCTATGACCAAGTCCAAAATTACGCCAATAAAACTAGTAACACTCCGACCGTTGTGCGTTGGCTTCGGGGATCAGACAAAGAAAAAGCCGCTCTCGAAACCAAGTTGACAGGCATCATCAAAAGCCTCCACAAAATGTCCGCAGAGGAAATATCCCCGGTCATCGAGATGTCTGCAAGGGGAGGCTCTGATTTAGATAATCTGCTTTTTGCCATCGCCACCATCAATCCTGCATTAGCAGAACAAGTGCAACCCCTCGTGGACCGCCGCTCCATTCTTGAAGGACTTAAACATGCCCCGGGAGACACCACAGCACAGATACGTAAAAAAATGGACACGTTGCAATTGATGACTACCGGCAATGACACTGTAGAAGGGAAGTACCTGCTCGAATTGAAACGGAATTACATCGAACAATACGCCACCGGCGATGTCAGCAACCTCGCCGCGGGGATGGAGAGATGTCCGGAGCTAGTCGACTGGATCTGGGATGAAATAAAAGACTTACCCGATACGGAAATCGGTAAAATTGAGGAGATTGTCCACTATAGCGCCAAGCATGGCGGTATGATCGAGCTGCTGCAGCGGTTGGATCCCTCCAAACACCATTCTCGCGACGAAATAAAACAAGGTGAAATTGGTCTTGTCAATCTACACGATGATCTGCCTCACGATACTCCCATTCCATTACCTAAAAATGGTCCTAATGGACCTATCCATAATGAACTACCCACTGATTTCCGCCGAGGGTATCTGTCGGTTAATTTTGAGAAATTTGGATTCCAAGGCACCTCTCAACCCGAAATTGAAAAGAAAATGGAAAAAATCCAACAAGCCGCGGATGATCCACGCTTTGCTGACATGTCGCATGTTTTCCACCAAGGAATAAACATGGGAGGACTAGCAAAAGTACACGAATACTATATGGATTCCCACGTTGAGAACATCGGTCAGCAAAAAGAATTCCGGACGTATATATTTCTCTTTAAAAATAACGAAGGGGAGACTGTCTACCGCTATATTAACGTCCTTGGTGCTTGTGTGAAACCGGAAAATCAAAAACTAGAGCGCATGCCTTTCGATACGTTTTATTTACATATCGTCGATTGTAAAGCAGGAAAAGAGGATTCAGAAGCCACCGTCAAAAGGTTTCTTTCCCCTCCTCTAGAGTCCCTGAACGACGTCAAGGCTATGATGATGTCGTTGCTAACGAACAAAACCTAGTACTTGTGACTATCCGCAGGGGTCTTTCCATTGTAGTTAACACATTTCCAGACCATCATTTTCTTCGCCTCCAAAAACAAAGGTTTTTCTCCCAAATAGTCGACTTGAGCGAAGTAGGGAGCAAGCTGCGTGGGCGTTTTTGCTATGAGTGACTCGCGCTGCCTTGACAGGTGAGGTTCATTTTCGACGATGATAAAATACCCTGTATTCCCCACTTCCAACTGTTCCATGCCGGGCCAAAAGGAAAATTGATTCAGCCTCACCCCTTGCAAATTGAAAAAGTAGCTAGGATGCTGCTCCGGACCATAAAACCACGTAATCGCTGTTGTTTGGTATTTATCCGTAAACAGAAATTCCTTTTGTGGATCGTATCCCAGTTCGCTAAGGTTGTCTGAAATATATTCCCAACCCACATTGTGTTTAAAAGGATTGATTTTAGGAGAAATGGGCGCGCCGCTTCGCAGCAGACCCGGAACCGCGAAAACGGCGGCTACCAAAGCGCAAGAAAGGACCAACCCCCGCTGTAACCACCTCTCGGAGGCATACCAGACCAATAGAATGAGCAATCCGGGGTAGGCAAATTGACACCAATTTCCCTGCATCTTTTTGAAGAGCGATGCCACCAAAAATATAGCGAGAGGGACAACACCGAAAATGTAGCAGATTTTGATCGCTTCAGAGGTCGATTTCCACTTTCGTGTTGCCTCTACAACAGCACCGATCAATAAAATAAACAGAATCGGGGACAGTAGCGCCGCTTGCGAGCCCAAGAAATCCCAAAAATTCCCTTTCATCAGCATCGTCGTGCCCGTGTCGGGGAGATTTTCGTTGACTAATGTAGCCTCAACATGCCTAAAAGTCACCCAATCGTGGGAGATGTTCCAAATGAGGCTAGGGAGTAGTCCAATAAACGACAGAAGCACCCCCGGAATCAACGTGCGATTCCATAGACGCGGAGCAAAAGGAATAGCAACCCCCAAAAGCAACCAGAACCAATAAATCGGCCATTTGAAGAGCGCTCCGCAAGCAATACATAATCCCACGACAAAGTAATTGGGAGACCCTCTCATCAAAGGAAGCATCGCCAAACACCAAAACAGAATCAGCCCTCCGTCCGTGATCGCCAACAGCGAAGCCAGCCACCCCAGAGGCGATAATGCCGTCGCAAGTGCAGCCCAGAACGCCTGTTTATCTGTGAGGTCCGCTCTTTTCGCTAACGCATAAATCAACAGTGGAAAAAGGAGCCCAATAACTTGCGCAAACAAACGCACCCCGCCCACAGTGTCTCCTAAAAAGTAGGTTCCCGCAGCAATTTGCCAGGCAATCCCCGGCGGCTTGCTGTAATAACCAAGAGCAAGCCGTTGACTCCACGTCCAATATTGCGCCTCGTCCGGCGAAAGGCCAATGCCTGACCACCAAGCGATTCCCGCGAGCAGAGCGGCTTTGATGAGGAGGATGAAAAGAAGACTTGTAAATTTCATTCGGAACGCAACCTGTTTTTGTTGCGGATTGTACACCTAAGGCCGTTGGGGTGTCGAGGTAAATTTTTTTAACATCTTAATAATGTCTTTAAAATTAGATGTTATAATTATAGATATAAAAAGGTGTAATAATGAATCCATTAAGTGAATTAAGCAATAATTTATTTGAAACAAACGCAGGCGTGCGAGACGCTCTCGCTTTCGGTGGTGCGATTCAACACTTTGACGCCGACGGTAATTTTTTTGACCGCATTGTCGTGGATTGGAATGAATCTACGAAAGACGTGAAGCTCACTCATCGAGTCGCCTTTACGATCGATAGAGAAAATCGCATCTTTTTGGATTGCTCCAAGCGACTTACCTGCAAAAAAATCTTTTTTTCGACGTTAGTTAGACCACTTCATACCATTGTGGTGATTTTTGATCATGTACAAGCTTTCCGTAAATCGGAAGGAATTAAAGAAAAAGCCAGAATAATCGGCTACATTGTATCTGCACCGTTGTTCGAGCTCGCACTAACAATTATGGGGGTTGCGTCGCTTATTTTGGTGCCGATCGTCACACCTTTCGATAAAAGTTTTATTTATAGATGCCGTACAGCAATTGGAATCGTCGAAAAAGCAATGTTCCGTGGTGAACGCTCAGAATATTTCTTGGCACATTGTTTTCAACCTCTGAATGCTAAGGATATTGCTGTAAATTTTACTTTCTATGAGTTAGCTGCTTTGAAACGATATGTTTTAACGGTATTCCCGGATACAGACTACGAGGGAGAACGTCCTGAAATGAATGAACAATTTGAACTGGAACCGTCCTTGACAAATTTGGTTGAAGACGAGTTTGTCGATAACGGCTATTTTGTACGCGCTTTAAAGTGTGAATACGATGGAGACGCGCTAAAAGATAATTTACATTTCAAGCACGAGCTCGCCAGAAGGGCGTTTGTGCATCTGGCAAGAGCAAATATCGTCCACAAAAGAGGCCTGAAAGGATGCGATCCGTTAAGATTATTTTATTCTCGTTTGGGTGCGAATGAAGCCTACATCACATCCCGCCTCACCTAACAGGTGCCACCAAGTCGGGGTCGGCCTCTCAAGGTAGCCAGGGCGTCTCGCCCTGGTATCCATACTTTTACGCACATCATTTTTTTGACAAAAAATCAGTGATGTATGGCTCTATGCCGCTTTCGCGGCATAGAGCATATTAAGTCAAATATTTTTTAAAAAACTTGTGGGTACAAGTATGACTACAACCTAGGCTATGATATTCCGGCCTTTCAGGGCTTAACACACAGACTGTTTCACGGACCTAGCTGCGAAGCAGCGTAAGCATGTAGCCCCACGCGTAAGCGTGGGGTGTATACGGAATAAAGAGCCGAGCCCTGTGAGGGGCGACAGATTCTTAAGTTGACGACATTGCGCGTAAGCGTGGGGTATTTGATTAGCTAAAAATGCGAGCCGCGAATGCGGCGACAGCGCTCTCTGTGCTTCGGTGATGACCTCTTTAAAGATATATTATGGGGCGTATATTTTACCTAACGGAAATTGTTGGCCAGCTCATTTATTTATAAATCAGCGATATCGATGATACGATAAAAATAACGACTACTTAAAAGGGCATCAGAGAGCGGACCCAAATGAAACAGAACGGGCGAGACACCAAAGCCTTTTGGAATAGCAAGAGAATCTGTTTTTGTTTTCATTTCGTCGATTATTTCAAGTCCCAATTCACGACGTCGCATTTTGATTTCGCACACAAAAAGAGTATTAGAACGCATTTGTATTAGGTAATCAATTTGACATCCCTTTGTACGGCCTGAATGAGTGGCTTTTTGGACATAAGGGTTATCAATAACGATGTCTTGAGCATGAATTCCAATCGCTTGATAAAGAAGAGGTCTATTTTTTAGGAGAAGGTTTTCGAGTTGGAAGCCTAGCATAGGTTCCCAGCCGGGTAAACTGGAAAGCGGGATTTCTAAAAATGACCCTTGTTCAATTTTCGTAAGATTGGGTTCAATGTAATGGGTATAGAAACGAAGATAATTATCAGAAAGACGATACAGAGTTAATTTTCCCGGCTTACCCGTTTTTAAGTTCCAGTCCGGATGTTTACTAATAAATCCACAAATTTCAAGAGCTTTCAGATGTTGGCTTAGAGTGCCGCTTGGTGCATAATTTATTGTCTTTTGTAGAGTAATGCGGTCTTTCATCCCCTGACTTAGTATTGTAATGATCTTTTTATAGACTTCTCCCCTCGAGCTAAAAAGATCATTAAAAATTCGATCAAATTCATGCACCAAAAGACCATTTTTCTCAAAACATAAGCGTTTAATATTTTCGTCAGCGCTTTGATGAGCCTGAATCTGCTCAAGGTACCAAGGGATTCCCCCGGTCACACCCAAAATTTTGAAAAATTCAAGATCAGAGCCCTTAAAACCTTGAAGATTCAGCAATTCTCTACATTGTGAAATCGATAGTTCAGTAATCTCCAGATAAAGAGAAATCCGTCCAAAAAAAGCTGTGCTATTGATGATATTTTTATCGATCCAAGTGGAGATGGAGCCACATAAAATAAGGGTGATAGATGGGTGATTTTGCAGAACAAGATCCCACCATGCTTTTAATTTAGAGGTGAATGTAGGATCTTTTGACCCCATCCATGAAATTTCATCAAAGAGAATAACAGTAGGGCTAGCTGTAAGCTGGCGTGATAGATGAGCAAAAGCGTCACCCCAGTCGGTAAAAGTAAAAGGAGGGATATTAAATAACGTTGAAAGTTGGCGAGCGAAAGCGTCGCGTTGATTTTGCGCTGTTACCCCTTTGACCGGAGCTAGTCCGCTGAAGGGTAGAAAAATTTTGTTTTTTCCAAATTCCTCAGCAAGACGGCTTTTTCCTATACGGCGACGGCCTTTAATGACAACAAGACAGGCTCGACCTGATTTTAATAAATCTTCAAGCCTCCGCAACTCGTTATCTCTTCCGACAAATGGTTTCATATGCTCATGTTAAATGAGCATGATATTTATGTCAATCCATTATGCTCAAAATCGACATTTGTCAATTTTGAGCATGCAAACGATCGATTGACTTCTATTTTTTTATATGCTATAATTGCGTTCTTAAAATTACTAGGAATTCAATATATGGTCTTAGCACTTAAAACAATTTTTCCTGATGAACAATCGGTTTCTATTTATTTGAACGAATATCGACGACATTTTGCGTTCGATGGCGCGGGATTTGACCGGTTAGTTGTCGACATTGATTTAAAACACAACGATAATGTCACGCTGACGCATCGGTTTGCTCCGCTGTATCATGGCAAGGTTTGTGTCGACGATTCGAAGTTTGTTGTATATGGAAAAACAATTGTAAGTACTTTTTTAAGGCCGATACAATTTCCCGTTGTGATGGTGAGTCATATCAAAGAATTGTTTCACACCGTCTCCAGAATGCAATGCGATGACATGAGAAAGTGTTGTCTTGATGAGGAGCGTGTCAAAGCCCTTATTTTGGCGGGGTATATTGTCATTACCCCTTTCGTTGAGGTGGCCATTATCATTACCGGAATTGCCCTTGTTATTTTGTTACCAGTTCTCACCATTTTTGATTCCGGTGCTGCTTTCCGCAGCCGCGAGCTGATAAGCAAAATGGAAGTGTTCATGCTGCGTGGGCAATATCATGGAGAAGGCACCCTTACACGATGCTTTCAGGCGAAAAATGTGCAGTATTTTGTGTCCCGCTATTTTTTCAGGAAGGAAGATGATGGTGAATTCGTCATCAGGAGCTTTGAAAGATTAGACTATAAAGATTGTGGGGACGAATATATCAAACGCAATGTCGTTTGGTTTAAGGGGCAGACCTTTGCTGACGATATAGAAACGCAATTTGCAGCAATGAGCCCTGAACAACAAAGCGAATTTAGAAGATTTATTGTCACAAGAGCCATGTTGAATTATTGCTATTCAGAAATAAAGTATTCCAACAATAGCAATGCGCAATCCACGACCCCATACATCAGCCCCTGCCTGGAGAACGACGTCACACATCCCCGCGCTTCAGCGAGTGACCCCCAATCCTAAAAGGAATTTGTCTGATTGTGCCACAGCATGTGGCACTTTTCCATATGCATTATAAAAAGCTTTCATTCTAAATATGTTGCGTATTGAAAAACCTTCTACACCCGGGAAATCATTTTGAAGGTCTTTTGCCACTCTCTCCAATACATGGGTGCCCCATCCCTCCTTTTCCTGTTTTTCAAAAATATCTTTTCCAATTTCCCAATAT
>Ga0351916_1057_pt1 | contig 39530 bp, 33 predicted proteins | sample TotcelHT113001N3_FD_206868 | JGI IMG/M metagenome (GOLD analysis project Ga0351916, IMG submission 206868) | Enriched cells from coal bed in the Powder River Basin, Montana, United States - Total cells T11 rep1 HSBNCT.T11.300.1.N3 ... | reverse complement strand
AGAGTAATAGATATCCAGGCAATCGCAACTAGTACCACAGCGATAATGGGCACAGCAATGAGGATGCTCTTTAGCCGCTTCTTGCGTGCTTCATAATAAGGGATATCGATAAACCAATACTTGAGTTCTTCAGGGGGATTACGTTGTTGACGAGCGCCGGCCAGACCGCCGGTCTTTTTCAGTTCTTCCTCGATGAGCGCAACCTGGCGTGTGATAATTAAATCACAGGTCTCGACGCGCGTCTCCTCAGCTTTCAATCCTAGCCCTTGTTCGAGCAGACGCGCGAGTTCTTCGCCTACTTCGTCACGCAGTTTGAGGACATCAATTACTTTTTCGCCTTTGCCCTTCAGGTTGACGACATCGATCTCGAGTTTCCTGATCATCTCGCGCAGCTTGGTGCCGGCTGTAGCTCCGCCGATGTTCTGCTCTATAACTCCCTTTGGCATATTAACCCTCCGTGCGTTTTTTGGATTTTCAGGGATTTCGTGCTGGGATTCTCAGTCCGGTTACTTGACCATTATCGCTTAATCAAGGTTAGTGTCAAGTAGTGCCTTAATTAGCTATCCACAGTTCTATCATACACACTTATATGTCGAAAAGCAATGCCGATTTATTCGCTTCATCTTGGTATACCAGCCAGCCTCATGATATAATGCGCAGATAACCACGCGAGGTGCTGACTATGCGTATTGCGGTAACCGGCAGCCAGGGACAGTTGGGACAGGCACTGTACGACCGTAACCAGGGCTATGAGATGTTGCGAATCGACCTGCCCGAACATGATATCACCGATATCGCGGCTATAGTTCCGTTGCTGCAAGCGTTTTCTCCCGACGTCATCCTACATGCTGCAGCTATGACGGATGTAGATGGCTGCGAGCGCGACCCTGACGCGGCTTTTCACATTAACGTGACAGGCACACGCAACATGGTGGCAGCCGCTCTAGAGGTGAACTGCCCGCTGGTATATATCAGCACCGACTATGTCTTTGACGGCAGCCAGGAACTACCATACTGCGAGTATGACCAGGTGAATCCATTATCCGTGTATGCCCGTACCAAATGGCTGGGAGAGCAGATTGTTCGGCAGCATGCATCCCGGCATTATATCGTACGCATTGCCTGGCTGTATGGGGCTGGCCCGCGCAACTTTGTGCGCACCGTGCTGCGCCTGGCTAAGGAGCGTGGGCAGATGACGATGGTGACCGACGAACTGGGGTCGCCGACCAACGCCAATGATGTGGCTGACGCACTCTACCAACTCATCAGGATGCCGGCTTACGGGACATTCCACCTGCCAAATGCCGGTGTTTGTTCACGGTTTGAGTGGGCAAGTACGATTCTGGATTATTCCGAGATATCGGGTGTAGTGGTGCATCCGAGTACCAACTATCAGCGTCTGGCCCAAGTACCAAAGCAGGTTGCCTTGCGGAACTTTATGGGTGCAGAGGTAGGAATCGTGATGCGTCCGTGGCAGGAGGCACTGCGTGAATATCTCGGTTCAAGTTGAACCTGGCGCTCCCCTGGCGTCTGTCATCATACCCAACTGGAATGGTGTCAGACTGCTGAGACGCTGCCTTGATTCGCTGCAGCAGCAGACGCTTTCATCGGCCGAGATTATCATTGTAGATAACGGGTCAACGGATGACTCGCTCGATGTCTTACAGGCAGAATACCCAAAAGTGCGCGTGCTGGCTCTCCAGCAAAACACCGGCTATACCGGTGGATGTAACGCCGGGATGATGGCAGCTCGCGGGCACTATCTGGTGTTGTTAAATAACGACACTGAGGCCGAACCTCAATGGCTCGAGACGCTCGTGAACGGCCTGAGCGCATACCCGCAAGCCGGGATGGCGACCTCGCGTATTATGCTTTTCGACAGGCGTGACGTTTTGAACGCAGCCGGTGACAGCTATGGGAAGGATGGAATCCCGAATTCACGCGGTGTCTGGCAGCAGTTTTCGCCTGACTATGCCACTCCAAGCTTTGTTTTTGGAGGTTCAGGGGGCGCTGTCGCTTACAGGCGTGAGATGCTCGCTGAAGTGGGCTTGTTCGACGAGTCGTTTTTTATGTGGTGCGAGGATGTCGACTTGAGCTGGCGCAGCCAGCTGGCCGGATGGAAGTGCATATACATTCCGAATGCGGTTATCTATCATCATCTCTCGGCTACCGGAGGGGGAGCACTCGCCAGCTATTATGTCGGGCGCAACACGCTGTGGGTGATTGCCCGCAACTATCCACCTGCTTTATACAATAAATACCGTCGCTTGATTTGGAGCGCGCAGTGGCGGGTATTTACCTCGGCTCTCGCTGCCTGGCGGGGTAAGGCTGCTCGAGCCAGGTTACGCGGGCAACTGGCAGGATTGTTAACCCTGCAGCGCTGGTACACATATCGGCGCGAGGCGATGCAAAAGCGTCGCGTGAGCGACGAGTATATTGAATCTATCCTGTCATAAGGAGCCCGGTAATGGACATATATCTCTCAGTGGTGGTTCCTTGCTACAACGAGAGCGAAAACATCGCACACGGCGTGTTGGAGGAAATGGCCGCTTTTCTCGTTAAGCAGGAATTTACCTGGGAGGTGATCGTCTCAGATGACGGTTCGACCGATAACAGCCGTGAACTCGTTCGTGAGCAGATAGCGAACAAGCCGGATTTCAGGTTGCTGGAAAACCCGCACGGAGGCAAACCGAGTGCCGTGTGGGCAGGCATTCAAGCAGCACACGGGGAGATTGTTCTGTTTACCGATATGGACCAATCTACCCCCTTAGACCAGTTTACCCGTCTCAAAGTCCTTCTCGATCAAGGCTATGAGGTGGCAATCGGCTCGCGCGGAATGGAACGCGAAAATTTTCCTTTGTATCGCCGTCTTGGGTCGTTTGTGTTCAGAGGGTTTCGCCGTCTGTTCATCTTGCGCGATATATCGGACACCCAGTGCGGTTTCAAAGCCTTTACCCGTGTCGCGGCACTGGCTGTATTCCCCAGGCTGGATGCGTTACTACCGAGTCGCCAGGCTCAGGGATGGCAGGTGACCGCGTTTGATGTCGAACTGCTCTACCTGGCTGAACGCGCCGGTTATCGTATCGGAGAAGTCAAAGTATTGTGGTCTAACCGCGACTATGCTCAGGGAAAAAACAAGAGCTATTGGCGTGAGTCGAAGCATATGGCAGAGCAGGTTATCCGGATTCTGGCCAGACGTTGGCGCGAAAGGTCGGCGTAGTGAGTGCGGTTGTTGACGATAGCCAGCCTAGAGGATACACTGCCTATCCTGATGTGTAGAGGTACACAGTGGTGTTATCACATAGGCATACCAGGCGCCGACTTGGCATATCGTCGTGCGTCAAAATCGTTTGATGGGGGCAGCCCCCACTAGACCGTATCCCATCAAGCTTTTCTCGCTCAAGTCATCTAATGAAATGATCCTTGCCTGAGCAGACATAAGGAGCGCGATGAACGAACGAATTTTGATCGGTGTGGCTTGGCCGTATGCCAACTCGCCGTTTCACCTCGGGCACCTGGCCGGAGCCTATATCCCTCCCGATATCCTGGCGCGTTACCACCGCCTGCGGGGCGATTACGTCTTGATGGTTTCTGGTTCTGATACACACGGCACCCCGGTTACATTGGCTGCCGAGCAGCATGGTGTCACACCGCTGGATATCGTTAACAAGTATCATACCAGCTTTGTCGAATCATTAACTGGGCTGGGTATCACTTTTGATTTGTTTACCCACACCGACACAGAAAACCATTGGCGGGTGACTATCGACATATTCAAACGCCTACTGGAAAAGGGGTTTATCTACAAGGAGACTACGCAGGCATTCTATGACGTTCAAGCCAGGCGATTCCTCGCTGACCGCTATGTCGAGGGCAATTGCCCGTTCTGCGGGCTTGACGGCGCCCGCGGTGACCAGTGCGATGCTTGCGGAAAACCATTGGACGCACTGCAGCTCGGTAATCCGCGCAGTAAACTAACTGGCTCAACTCCTGAGGTTCGCGAAACCGAGCACTTTTTCCTTGACCTTGCGCAGTTTAATGACCCGCTCAAAGAGTGGATTGCTGATAAAGCCTACTGGCGTCCGCAGGTGCTCAACTTTACGCGCAACATGCTCGATGAGGGCTTAAGGGGACGAGCCATTAGCCGCGATATCGAATGGGGTATCCCGGTACCGGTCGAGGGCTATGAAAATAAACGCATTTATGTCTGGTTCGATGCGGTTATTGGCTATTTGTCTGCCAGCGTCGAGTGGGCATCGCTCCAAGGAACACCAGATGCCTGGCACCTGTGGTGGGATCCTGATAAGGAAGGCCGTTCGTACAATTTTATCGGCAAAGATAATATCTTTTTCCACACCCTCATCTGGCCGGCAATCCTCATGGGCTACGGAGACCTGCGGCTTCCGTACGATGTACCCGCAAACGAATTTCTGACTCTCGAAGGGAAAAAGCTCTCCTCCAGCCGCAATTGGGCTGTTTGGGCGCCAGACTACCTGCGCCGATATGACCCCGACCCGCTGCGCTACTGCCTAACGGTGGGTGCGCCCGAAACGTCTGACATGGATTTTACCTGGCAATCTTTTTACGACCGCAACAATAACGAGCTGGTCGGCACCTGGGGCAACCTGGCAAACCGGATGCTGTCGTTCTGCTTCAAGAACTATGACCAGCGCGTCCCGATGCCTGGTGACCTCGACGAGAACGACAAGTCCATTATGAGCCTGATCGAGGGCTCGTTTGAGGCAATCGGCACGCAAATCGACCAATGCCACTTTCGCAGCGCTTTGAGCAATGTGATGGCTCTGGCACGCGAGGTAAATCGCTATCTTGACACAGCAGCGCCGTGGAAAGAGATTAAAACGAATCCGGAGCATGCTGCTACTGCGTGTTACGTAACACTCAAGGTAGTTGACTCGCTCAAGGTGCTATTTCTGCCCTTTCTCCCCTTCACATGCCAGGCGTTGCACGAGATGCTAGGCTATGATGACGACTTGTTTGGCAAGCAGCTGGTACAAGAGTTCGCAGAGGAGCAGCGCGCACATCTGGGACTCACCTACACGACGGATACCAGCCAGGATCGTTGGCGCCCGAGCAACCTGCAACCAGGGCAGAGGCTGCGGCAACCTCTGCCTCTGTTTAGAAAGCTCGAAGCTGAGATAGTGAACCAGGAAGTGCAGCGCCTGGGAAAGCCGGCGGACTAGGCTTCTACCTCGCGCAAAGGGAGGGTATCGTGCAACTCGGACGTCGCACAGAAACACTTGTCTTTCTAACGGTGCTGCTGGTCTATCTCGTGCTTGGCAGCCTATTTGCTGTAAAGACGCCTATCTGGCAAGTGCCTGATGAACCCGCCCATTACAACTATATACGTTACATTGCCGAGAACGGCGCACTACCAGTGCTGGTAGAGGGTGACTTTCCAGCTGAGTGGCTCTCTGTGCTCAAGATGTTTAAATTCGAGGGGATGTCGATTGACCGTGTAAAGTACGAGTCGCATCAACCGCCTTTATATTACCTGCTTGGGACTCCTGTCTACTTGCTGGCAACTGCGCTTCGCCTGCAGCCTCCGCTGGTGCTGCGCTTTATGAGTCTGATTATCGGAGCTGTAGCGCTCTGGTTCGGATACCGTCTGGTGCGCAGCATTTTCCCCGACGAACCGCTCCTGGCACTGGGTACGGCAGCATTCGCCGCCACGCTCCCGATGCACCTCACGATGGCGATTGGTATCAATAACGATGTCCTGGCCGAGCTTTTGCTGGCGATCGTGGTCGGGCAGGTGGTGTTGACCGGTTCGGAAACATGGTCGTATAAGCGCGCGTGCCTGTTGGGGATTCTACTCGCTCTGGCGCTCCTGACCAAGCTGCAGGCCTATGTTGCGGTTGTGATTATTTTAGCCGCTTTGTTGTGGGATTATGCTGCGGCTCGTAAAGCACCAGGCAGTCTGCCGTTTACGAGGAGCTTGAAACTTGGCCTGGTTATCTTTGGCGTGGCGCTGTTGGCGGTGCTTCCCTGGCTCATCCGCAATGCCAGTGTCTACGGTATAACTGATATCCTTGCCCAGCAGCGTCAGGCTGAGGTGGCTTCGAGTCAGCTTGCGACTTTAACCTACATAAAACAGGTTGGGCTAAGAGCATATGCGGTTGCTTTTGCAACTACCACCTTCAAGAGCTTCTGGGGGCAATTCGGGTGGATGGGAGTGGTGCTGCATCCCCGTTTTTATCTGGCAGCGCTTTTGTTGACAGGTCTGGCGGGAACAGGCTTTGCCGTATGGATAGTGCGCGCACTCAGGCACACAATATCGGCAAGTGCCCTTACCTGGCGGGGCATTTTTCTACTGGCAGTCTGGACACTTGCTACACTGGCAGGTTTCCTGTGGTACAACACCCACTTTGTCCAATTTCAAGGCCGCTATCTCTTCCCTGCCATCGTGCCGATTGGTTTGGCGTTCACGCTTGGTACTCGAGAGTTATTCAGGGGCAGGCAGGTTGGTCCTCTGCTTGCCGTGGGCTTGGTCGTCGTTTTGCTGCTCATCGACGGTCTGGTGCGCAAGAACCTCAAGGTGTTCAGCATTGTGATGAGTGCGGCAGTAATCCCCCTGCTGTTGATTGGCAAGCAAATCGAAAAACGTGTCCCAGGTTTGATGCTTGCCGGCATCTACCTAATGATGAGTGTTTACAGCCTATACTGCCTGTTCGCTTATATCGTACCGGAGCTCACGTTCTAGGCAGACTTGATTATCTAGTCAATAAAAAAGCGAGACCGTAAAGGTCTCGCTTTTTTGTTTGATACTACGGTCTAGTACATTCCCATCCCGCCGGGGCCGCCAGGGCCGCCTTGCGCAGGAGCCGGTTTTTCTTTTTCCGGGATGTCAGTAATCAACGCTTCTGTGCTCAGGATCATCGCGGCGATCGAAGCGGCGTTCTCGACGGCCGAGCGGGTCACCTTGGCCGGATCGATGATGCCGACCTCGAACATGTCCACGTACTCGCCCTTCATCACGTCAAAAGCGATAGCCATATTGCCGGTCTCAGCCTGGCGGCGCTTGATCTCGTTGATGACCACCGCGCCGTCTAGGCCGGCGTTCTCAACGATACCGCGCAGCGGGGCTTCCAGTGCGCGCCGCAGGATGGCGACACCGGTGTTCTGGTCGGGCAGCGGCAGGCTGACGCTATCGAGCGAGGGGATGGCGTTAATCAACGTCACCCCGCCGCCGGGCACCACACCCTCTTCCACAGCCGCGCGGGTGGCCGACAGGGCGTCCTCGACGCGGTGCTTTTTCTCTTTCAACTCGGTCTCGGTGGCTGCACCAACACGGATGATTGCCACGCCGCCCGAGAGCTTGGCCAGGCGCTCCTGGAGCTTTTCCTTGTCGTAATCCGAGGTGGTTACCTCGACTTGAGCCTTGATCTGCTCGATGCGGCCCTTGATGGCCGACTCGGAACCGGCGCCTTCGATGACCGTGGTGTTATCCTTGTCAATCACCACGCGGCGGGCACGTCCCAGGTCAGACAGCTGGGTGGTCTCGAGCTTGCGCCCCAACTCATCGGTGATCACCTGTCCGCCGGTGAGGATGGCGATATCCTGCAGCATTTCCTTGCGGCGGTCGCCAAAGGCCGGTGCCTTGACTGCGACAACGTTCATCACGCCGCGCAGTTTGTTCAGCACCAGGGTGGCCAGCGCTTCGCCTTCCATATCCTCGGCCACGACCAGCAGGTTGCGGCGGCCGGATTGGACCATCTTTTCCAATAGCGGCACCAGGTCGCTGGCGGCGGTGATTTTCTTGTCATGAATCAACACATAGGGGTCCTCGAGAATGGCCTCGCCGGATTCGGGATTGGTCATGAAATAGGGCGAGATGTAGCCGCGGTCGAACTTCATACCCTCGACGAACTCGGTCTCAAAGGTGAGTCCCTTGGATTCCTCGACGGTGATGACGCCGTCCTTGCCGACCTTGTCCATCACGTCGGCGATGAGCTTGCCGATGGTCGGGTCAGCGGCCGAGATGGTGGCCACGTTGGCGACGTCGTCATGTGAGCTGACATCGTGGGCCATACCCTTGATGGCGGCGACGATGGCGGCCGTAGCGGCCTCGATCCCGTGCTTGAGCAGCATCGGGTTGGCGCCCGCGGCGACGTTCTTGAGCCCTTCGGTCACGATAGCCTGGGCCAGCACGGTGGCCGTGGTGGTGCCGTCACCGGCGATATCGTTCGTCTTGGTAGCAGCTTCTTTGAGCAGCTGGGCGCCCATATTCTCGTACGGGTCTTCCAGCTCAATCTCCTTGGCAACGGTGACGCCGTCATGCGTGACGGTGGGCGCACCCCACTTCTTGTCTAATGCAACATTGCGGCCCTTTGGCCCCAGCGTAGAACCGACGGCGGCTGCCAGAACGTCAAGGCCCTTTTTGAGGGACCTGCGGGCTTCTTCAGAGAACTGTAACTGCTTTGCCATGTTATATGATTCCTCCTGTTGTTATTAAAGTACGATTGCCAGAATGTCGCTCTCACGAACAACGAGCACCTGTTTGCCGCCCTCGAGCTTGAGCTCGGTGCCGGCATACTTGGCATATAGAACTACATCACCCACTTGGATTTCCATCGGCACCAGTGCGCCTTTGTCGTCGCGCTTACCGGGGCCAGCGGCGATGACGGTACCCTTTTGCGGCTTTTCCTTTGCCGTCTCAGGGAGAATGATACCAAAAGCGGTCACTTCCTCCTGCGCAAGGGGCTCAATCACGACGCGGTCAGCCAAGGGTTTCAACGTAACTTCTGCCATTTCCCAAACCTCCTCGTTCTGATTATAATATCGAGCAGAGAGCTTGAGTTCTCAAGCCATACTCTTGACACCGAGTTAGTAGCCGGCAGCCAGCCGGCATCATTTAGCACTCATCATGTTCGAGTGCTAAGATAATACCATAACCCTGCAGGCTTGTCAAGATGGTAAATAGCGACGAGACGAGGTGATGAGATGGGTTTCCTGGATAAACTGCGCAAAGCCCTGGCTGGGGATGCCACCAAGACCAGGAGCAGTGCTCCGAGCGGTGGAGGTGATCCCAACGGTATCCTCTTTTATTTCCGCTGTAATAAATGCGGCACTCCTGTACGTGTGAGGGTAGACCGGCGCAACGACCTGAACTCTGAAGATGGCCCTGCTACCTATGTCGTGCGCAAGGACATTATGGACTCCAAGTGCTTCCAGATGATGCGGGCTGAACTCTGGCTAGACACGACCTATACGGTTGTTCAGGCGGATGTTCGGGGTGGCAGCTTGATTACCGAGGAAGAGTACAAGGCTGAGCTCAACCCGGGCTCATAAACACGCTTACAGCTAGATGAAGGACATGCCACGCATCTTTGATGCGTGGCATGTTGTCTATTAATTGCCTGCTTCGTGTGTCAGAATAATGGCCTGGGCAATCTCGCGCATTGCTTTGCGGGTGTTCATCGACATCTTTTGGATGCGCCTGAATGCGGCAGCTTCAGTCAATCCCTGCGTATCCATCAGGATTCCTTTGGCGTGGTCGACCAGCTTTCGCGTCTCCAGTTGATCTTGTAGCGTGTCGACTTCTTGTTCCAGTTCACGAAACTCGCGGAATCGCGACAGGGCGATCTCGATTGCAGGAGCCAGATCGGCTTCCTGGATAGGCTTCACAAGGTAACCAACTACACCCGCTTCTTTGGCGCGTTCCACCAGGTCACGCTGGCTGAAGGCGGTCAGCAGAACCACAGGCGAAATACGCTCAGTAGTTAATACTTTTGCGGCCTCGATGCCGTCCATATCCGGCATCTTGATATCCATTAACACTACATCCGGCTTGAGCTCGCGCGCCAGGTTTACGGCACTTTGGCCGTCGCCTGCCTCGCCCACCACCAGGTAGCCCAGGTTATTCAGCATCTCGCGCAAGTCCATGCAAATTATCGATTCATCATCGGCGATTACTACCCGTGTGCGTTCCAAGTTAACCTCCCAGAATTGATTTTGCGAACACAACCTCAGCCCGTGTGCCGGAATCGTTCTCAAGCGATATGTGCCCACGCAGGTCACGCTCTACCAGGCTGCGAACAATTCGCAGCCCAAGGCTAGATGAACTACTCAAGTCGAAACCCGCCGGCAATCCCTCACCGTCGTCGCTCACCACGACTTTGACCAAGTCACCAAGATCGAGCAGTTGCACTTGAACAGTACCGTCTTGCCGTTGCTCAAGCCCATGCTCCAGGGCGTTCTGTACTAGTTCGTTGATGACTAGAGCGCACTGTGTAGCGCGTTCAGCCGGCAGCCAGATCGCATCCCCGGACACTTTCAAGCTAATATTCCTGCTCGGATCTACCAATCCCTGCATTATCTGTGACGTAATGCGGTGGGCGACTTCTTGTAAATTGATGTTACCATTGGCGTTTTGAGAAAGGAACTCGTGCACTACAGCCACACTCAAGACACGGTTGACGCTCTCTTCGAGTAACGTTTTAGCTTCCTCAGATTCTGTCCGCCTGGCCTGCATGCGCATCAGAGATGCTATTACCTGCAAGTTATTCTTGACACGGTGGTGCACCTCGCGAATCAGCGCCATCTTGCTTTCTATTTCGCGCTGTGTCTGAATGGTCTCGGTAGCGTCATGGACCAGGATGAACACGCCTTGCAGCCTGATTTCAGACGGTTGTTTTCGGATTCCCCACCGTTCTAGCAGTGCGGGAGAACGCGTTATAGGCAGCGCTTTGCGAACCCAGGTCAGTCCTCCCTGCTCATTCTGGCTCTCAACACACTGGCGCAGGCGGAGCGCCTCTGAAAATAGATGCTGTTCGACCGGAGAAAGCTCGGTTATCCGGCGTCCCTCAATACTGTCGCGATATCCCAGATGCCTGTATAAACCTGCCGCTACACCGCTCATATACAGCACTGTGCGGTCAACGCCGACATAAATGATGCCGTCATGTTCTCCAAACGGCGTCAGGTTGGCCGAGCCGCGCAACTCACCGCGTAAAACCATACGGATAAAACACTCGACGGCATTTTGAAAGGCGTGCGAACGGCGCTTGTGGCGTTCATGTGCCAGCCAGTAAGAATCCCTGGCCATCACGGCTAACAGAACGCCTTTGGCGTTGCGTATTGGGTACAGCCGCCGAGCTACCAGACCGCCCCTGTAATTCAGCGTGTAAACTATTTTGGGATTGGGCTGCCGTGTGAATGCCGTCTGCATGAGATCCTGGTTGAACGCTTCCTGGCCAGCTTCGGTTAGTCCATCCGGATAGATGTGAGCAACAGAATGGGGAGCAGAATGAGCGATAACGATCACTCTACCATCGTGGGTGCGACAGTAGACCTGCACATCAGAGCGGCACAAGTCCGCCAGAATGGGCAAATCGGCAATGATCTTTTCAACCAGTGCCACGTCCTCAATCGTCAGCACCGTGTGGCAACACATCTCGCGTACTCCCATGCCCTAATTATAACATGCTTTGGCTGGTACTAGAAACTTGAGTGGGTGATACTCTGGTTGGTGTGAGCAGACTCTATCAGGTTGTATCTCAAGGTGAGCTACGATATAATGCACCGAGCAATCAAATTCAGGAGTATCACAAAGTATGAAGCAAGCTGTCGCCTACCTGCTGCTAGTCATCAAGGGAGCTATCTATGGTGTCACCAATATTCTTCCCGGCATTGGCGGCGGCTTGATATTAATTATCCTGGGGATATATCAAAGGTTTGTTGATTCTATAGGCAATTTCTTTCTCGATCTGAAGAGCTGGCGCAAGCACCTGGCCTTTATAATCCCGTTTATGATCGGCGCCGCACTCGGGATGGTCCTGTTTGCCAAGGCAGTAACTATCATCATGGAAAGGCAGCCTGTAGCTTCCATGTTCCTGTTTATGGGGCTGGTCGTTGGTACAATACCTTCCGTTTTCAAACAGGCTGCCGATATGCGGTTGACCTTTGGGCGGGCCGCCGCGGCTTTGGCTGGTGTGCTGGTCGTCGTCTTGTTCCAGTATGCTGAGAATCATAGCTTTTCTACTGGCTGGACAGCATCAGCGAATACAGTAGGCGGGTTTGCGTATTACACGGTGAGTAGCTTTGTTGCTGGTGGCGGTAGTGTTACGCCGGGTCTGGATGGTTCCTACATTTGGATGTTAACCGGGGTCTATGAAGCTGTCATGGCTGCAATCAGTTCAGTGTCGAATGTCTTGGATGTGTTCAAAAGTAGCTCAGGTGGGTTACTAGAGGTATTAGGAACCTTGCATTGGGCTGTTCTATTTGCTACTGGAATTGGCGCCGTACTGGGAATTATCGTGTTCTCAAAGCTGGTAGATATGGCGGTCAAGAAGATTCCCTCGATCACATTTTACGTGGTCCTGGGGCTGTTGGGTGCATCTGTGTATGGATTGTGGCCGCTCATCCAGGATAATGCAGGCGATGGTGTTACCTACTGGCCCGTTGGAGCTGGTGTAACCTGGGCAGAGGTGTTGCTGGTGGTGGCTGCATTTGTCGTTGGCCTGGCTGTCACGCTCTTTGCCGGTTCTCGTCCAGAGTCCAGCCAGGCAGAATAACAGAAGGCGCGTGAATTCAGGCGCGGGGAGGAATGTGATGCAGGCTCAGCTAAACCATCAATATGGCAACAAGCTCAAGGCAGGCTATATCGGCACTGGTGAACAATCGCTTGTGAGTGTATTGCCGGTGATGCAATATGCTCCCGTTGAGCTGGTTGCCTTTGCCGATCATAATACCACGCGCGGACTGGCGGTCGCCAGGCAGTACGGCGCCCGGCATTTTTACCCGAACCACAAGGCGATGCTGGCTCAAGAGAAACTCGATGCCGTGTTCATCGTGGTAGGTCCGGATGAAAAGGGTAAACCGCGTTATCCGGAACTGGCTGAATATGCGCTACGGCAGGGGCTGCATACCTGGGTTGATGCGCCACCTTGCGGTTCGTTGGACGATGTCAAGCAGCTTACCTCCGGTTGCACCAGCCGCGGTAAATGGCTGCAAGCCAGCTTTTTCAAAATGTTTGCTCCAGCCTACCTCAAGGCAGCAGAGATTATCCATTCAGAGCCTTTTGGTGGAATTTCCAGCTTTACGATGCGTTACCCGGCGGCACTACCGCCGGCCGAGGTTCGTTCCAACACCTTGGCAATGGCACCATTCTTGGCCGACTTTTTACAGGCCTATTCGGTGCTGCTGCGGCTGGTTGGCGAATGTGACGGTTTTTCGTACCTGCGTAGTAAACTTGGCGATGTAGTCCTGAACTTGCATTATCGTTCAGGAATGGTCGGTACACTGCATCTGACCGGTTCTCAAGCGCTCACGAGCCCTACCGAGCGCCTCGAGGTTGTCGGCAACGGAGCGAACGTGGTTGTCGATAATGGCATCAAACTGACCTACTATCGGGCAGGGGGAGCCCCCGGCGAATCAGATGAAGAGCGCCCGATTTCGTTTATCGGCCTGGATGACAACGCCCCGATTATATGGGAGCCTGATATGTCACCTGGCACATATTACAACAAGACGCTCTTTTTGCAGGGAAATGTGGGCAGCATCCTGCAGTTTAGCCAGAAAATCCTGGCCAAAGAACCACCGCGGCACGGCAACATCTCTGATATGCTGCATATGATGATTGTCTACGAAAAGCTGCTCGCTGGCGCTGAAAAAAGCTGGATATCACTCTACTAGCCAAGGAGGCGAGGCAATGGATTCACCAATTCCCATAGGAATCTGTGTCGGGCCAGAACGCGTTGCGCTGTTGGCGGAGGGGTATAGTTTTACAGAGCTGACCGTAGTCTCATCGCTCACACCGCTCGAGAGTGATGAGGAGTTCGCCACCAGGCGATCGCTCCTGACTGAACTCAAGCCCCCTATACGCGCGTTTAATGTCTTTGTACCGGCCCAGATCAAACTGGTTGGACCAGAGACGAGTATTGAGCAGGTCAAGATGTATGTGCAGCGAGCTTTGAAGCGCGTCAATGACCTGGGCGGTGAGGTGGTGGTGTTTGGCAGTGGCGGTGCACGCGCTGTCCCAGAGGGATTTAGTCGCGCCAAGGCTTGGGAGCAACTGGTGCGCTTTTTAGAAATCTGCTCCGATGAAGCCGCCAAGTTCGGGATTACCATCGCCATCGAACCCCTGAATACCAGAGAAACGAATATTATCAACTCGTACCTGGAAGGGATTCAATTAGCCAGAGATGTTGGCCGCGAAGAAATACGCGTCCTGGCCGATATATACCACTTTATGATGGAAAACGAGCCTGTTGACGATATCGCCGGTGAGCCGGCTTGGCTCGCGCATGTGCATTTGGCTGATACCGGACGCAGGTATCCGGGCAGCGGAATGTATCCTCTAGAACGCCTGTTTACGATCCTGCACGAGATTGACTATCCCGGCATGGTATCTGTCGAATGCAGTTGGGGCGACGACTTTACCGACGAGACAAGGCGCGCGCTGCGCTTCCTGAGGCCGTTAGCAGGTTACTAGACGTATTAGAGGGGGATAGCCCGAGCTATCCCCCTCTTCATCAACTACTTCCAGGGATCCACCAGTTCGTCGTCTTTTGCCGTGTTACTGGTTGGCGCTGGCTTGGGCGCGAAAAGCGACTGTAAGAAAGCGCGTACTTTGGTATCTACCGTTTGACCGACCGCTGTCCAATCGGCATCAGGGGTGGCTCCAACCACTGAAGCGATACCCGTGCGGACATTCTTTTCTAGCTGCTGACCGATGATTTCCCAGTCAGCGTCCTGGGGCGCGTTCACCACCTTGGCGGCGCTCTGGCGCGAAGTTTCACCGGCCTTTTTCCCGATCTGCGACCAGTTGGCGTCTGGCGATTCGCCCACTAGCCTGGCGGCGTCGCGCCTGACTTGCAGTGAAAACTGCTGCCATATCTCTTTCCATTCCTCGGCACTGTTTGTGCTGGTGGTGGTTTTCTTTGGTTGATCTGACATTGTCATAAACCTCCTGTTGTAATAGTTATCTCTATTACGCATAAAGAGCGGGCAGAGTTGCTCACGGTGGACACAATACAGCGATTGTTTACAATAAGCATACACGCAAACAAGGAGAGTGGGAAATGTCAGAGACAGATACTGCGCCTACCAGGATAATCAACAGTGTCGCGCCGATTCGCATCTGCGATAACGGCGGATGGACCGACACCTGGTTCGCGGAATATGGCAAGATATTCAATATCGCGGTTTACCCATATGTCGAAGTGCAGATAGAGGTATTTCCTCGCGATTCTGCCAGAGACAGGGTAGTCTTGCATGCTGAGAACTTTGGCCAAAAATACGCGGTCTTTCCGCGTCACGAGAAGCATGAATGGATTCACCATCCCTTGCTGGAAGCCAGCATCGACTATATGGACGTTCCCGATGACTTGGCGGTGGAGATATCCATCTATTCAGAGGCACCGGCGGGCTGCTCGACCGGCACCTCGGCGGCGGTCACGGTGGCGCTGATCGGTGCGCTTGACCTGTTGACTCCAACGCGTTTGAGCCCAGTCGAGATAGCCTACACCGCACACGCGATAGAGACAAAGATGCTCGGTCAGCAGAGCGGTATCCAGGACCAACTATGCTCAGCATACGGCGGCATCTGTTTTATCGAGATGTTCAAGTATCCTTATGCCGCGGTTTCACCGATCTTTGTGGGTAACTCGACCTGGTGGGAATTGGAGCGACGTTTGGCGCTTATCTTCCTGGGCAAGTCGCACAGCTCCTCTGACGTGCACAAAATGGTTATCAATAACCTCGAAAATGCCGGACCAGAGAATCCCAAGTTGGAAGTGCTGCGCCAGGCGGCCGTTGCGTCGCGAAATGCGATCTATGCCGGCGATTTCAAAGCCTTGGGGGCAGCGATGGCGGCTAATACCGAGGGGCAGCGCAATCTGCACCCGAACTTGGTGAGTGGTGATGCCCAGCAGGTGATTGATATTGCACGTTCTTACGGCGCATTAGGTTGGAAGGTGAACGGCGCTGGCGGTGACGGCGGTTCAATGAGTATCTTGTGCGGTCCGCGCATGTCCGAAAAGCGCGCGATGTTGCGCGCCATCGAGGAGACCAATCCGCTGTATCAGAACATTCCGGTCTATCTCAGCCGCATGGGGTTGAGAGTTTGGCAGCGTGAACCGGATGGCCAGTCGTAATAACCAGAGCGCCGGTTGTACACCGGCGCTCTGGTCTTTTCACTTAGTGATGGAAACTATCTGTGACGCGGATATCAGGTCCGCTATCCTTGCGCCTGGATGTTTTCACCAGTTCTGTTAAAAACGCATCGTAGCGCGCCCGGTCCACCGGCACGCTGACCGGTTCGCCCGTCTTGCCAGATAAGATGATGGCGTTTATCAGTTCAACGGTGCGGATGCCTTCGACACCCGGAGCGATGAGCTTTTCGCCGTGCAAGATGTGTCTTGCCATGTTGCGCAGGATAGCAGCGTGGCCGGTCTCGCATTCCGGCAGTTCGACCGGTACTTCTTCGGATTGCGGATCGCCCCACATCTGAGTGGCGCTGTCGCTGTACCCCTTGACGCCTTGGGGAATTTGCCAGAAGCGAATTTGCTTGCCGACGATTTGCAGCTTGCCGTACTCTCCAGAGAACTCCATGATATCTGTCCCGGGTGCTTCGGTGGTGCAGCAGTAGATATACCCTACTGCCCCATTCGGGTACTCGAGCATCGCCGCCGCAGTATCTTCTACCTCTATGGTATGATTGCGGGTGGCTGTAAAGGCTGTTACTTTGCTTGGCAGCCCGCCCAGCAGTGAGAAGCGGTCCAACGCGTGCGGCGCCTGGTTAATCAGCACGCCTCCGCCCTCACCTGACCAGGTCGCTCGCCAGCCAGCAGAATTGTAGTATGCCTGGCTTCGGAAATCGGCATATACCAGCATCGTGCGGTAGATTTCGCCAAGGCGTCCGGATTCGACGATTTCACGGGCAGCGCGCCAGATAGGCTCGGTACGCGTTTGGAACATTACGCCGAACGGAACGCCGGTGCGCTTGGCGGTTTGCACCATCGCGTCTGCCGCCGAAACAGTAACCGAGATGGGCTTTTCCGAGATAACTGGTTTGCCTTGTTCCATCGCATAAATCGCAACCTCAGGATGGAAATAGTGTGGGGTGGCTACCATTACAGCGTCCACATCAGCGCGGTCGATTAACTCGTGATAGTCAGTGCAGTACGGCACGCCATATTGCGTGCCGACAGCCTCGGCTACTTCCGGGACGATATCGCACACCGCGGCCAATCCGGCTTCTTCGATACTCTGCAGCGCTTTGGCGTGACCGGAACCCATGCCGCCGACGCCTACGATACCATAACGGACTTTCATCTGTGCCCTCCTGAGCAAACAGTGGATATTGGCTGTATTATAGCATCCGGGGAAACTGTGTCCAGCCAGTTTGTTATCCGGTTAAACCTATGTTAACTTGGTCCATATTGTTGGGAGCGTCGATGCATATGCACCCGAGTGAACTCGAAGCTTTGCTGCGCCAGCCGGGGCCTGGTATGGTCTGGCCGGACATGTACGGGCATGAGTTTATCGCGCCGCGCTATGACGGTTATTCCCTGGTCAATGTACCTGCAACCGTGGCAGCTATTCTGGGGCAAACGCTGCCGGGCGTAGAGCCCCTCGCACCGCTCTACTGGCAATCATATGCCGGGCAGGTCCGCCGAGTGATCGTACTGCTGCTGGATGCCCTCAGTTATCTACGCTTGCAGGAGATGATGGAGCTCGAGGAGCAATGCATTTGGAGGAGACTGGCTGGGCGCGGACTGTGCTACCCGATGACCTCTGTCTGCCCATCGACTACCACTACGGCACTCTCTTGTCTGGGTACCGGAGTTGAACCCGTCAGTCATGGGTTGGTGGGGTATGAATTATGGCTGCGCGAGTTCGGCGTCATTGCCGACCTAATTACTCCCAAGGCATCTTACGGCGCCGGCCGCGAAACCCTGGTTGACTGGGGATTCGACCCGAACTCATTTCTACCGGTGCCCGGCCTTGGAAGTCGGCTGACAGAGCTCGGGATTCGTTCGACCAGTCTCATTTCCTCGCAATATATGACGAGTTCACTCACCCAGATGATTTACCGCGGGTTCTCGCGCACGATTGGTTATTCCAGTGCCGAGGATATGTGGGGGCATTTATACGACCTTGTATCTCAGCATGACGGACAGCCTGATTACTATTTTTGTTACTGGAGCACTATCGATACTGCGATCCACCGTTACGGCTCTACAGGCGGATACTGGCAGGCAGAATTGCAGAGCGTCACGCGGGCGATGCAGGAGCGGTTCTTTGATAAACTTACCCCTGCCGATAAATGCGGTACATTGTTCATCATGCTGGCTGACCACGGATGGGTAGATACCCCCATCGACCAGGCGCACGATGTCGAATCAAACACAGCCCTGCGCCGTGAGCTGCTCGGACCAGCATCGGGAGAATCCAGGGCTGCGTATCTGCACTGCCTGGCCGGAGAAGACCCGGCGGTTCTAGCGCGAGTCAGGACTGTTCTGGGCGAGGATTTCGTTGCAGTTCCTTCACGTCAAGCCTTGAATTCCGGGCTCCTGGGCACTGGTGCCCCGATGGCTGAAGTGCAGGCACGCATGGGGCATATCATGGTGCTGGCTCGGGGCAACCGCTATCTAGACAGGCAAGGCAAGCGCTTCCGGCAGCGCGGCCGCCACGGCGGGCTCAGCCCGGACGAGATGCTGGTGCCCTGGCTGGCGCTGCGCCTCGACGATTGAGCCGCGCCGCTTACAATCCCGCCATCTGTTCCGGATTGCCGCGGGCGATGATGCACAACCCGTCGCTCGGCAGCCTTTCGAGCAATGTCTGCACCTGGCGCGTATTGAGCTCTCCGTCCACTATCAGCGGTTTTGCTTGCAGGATCCGTTGGAATACCGGCAGCAGCCTTTCCAGCGGTGGTCCGCTGGGCTGCGGGTCCAGCGATACCTGGATAGCCTGAGGCCTCTCAATCTCGAGTATAGGTCCTACAGTATGCAGCGAACCCGAGTGCAGGTGGATGACGGCGTAATCCGCGGCGGTGGCGATTTGCTGGTCATAGGGCAGGTACCAGTCGCGGTATTGCGCCGCTGAAAGCATCGCGGAGGCATCGCATTGGGTGCGCACGACTGTGCCCGGCGCCCAAATACCAAACCAATTGACATAACCTCCCTCGAGAGATGGAATCAACTCAACCTGCGCATGCCAGATATCGATAAAACGCCGTGTTGCATCCACAAGGAATGAATGCAGGCGCGACGGCTGCTCATACTGCGACAGGCACATCAGGTCAGCTCCGAGGACGGCTTCTGCCAGGTCAGAAGGCCCGCGCATCAAGGTATGGCTGACAACCCAGCGCCCGCCTGAACGTTTCACCAGCAGGTTTACCAAGGTGCGTAAAAGCGCCAGCCACTGTGGGCCATCAGATGTTGGTTCCGGGTCAGCCTCCCAGCTGCGGATAAAGTGCTCTGCGCGCATCGAGCCGCCCTTGATAGAGGCGCGAATCGGGCAGCCGAGGATAGCCTCAACCCAGGGAACGCGGCTGAACGCGTGCTGCGTCTGGATGATATCATTCCAGGTCTGTAAGGCACCCGTTTCGCTGTGTTCGCCGGCTGCCCGGTCGGCATCAAGCATATCAGGCGTCAGGTATACATCCTGCTCAGCCAAAGTACCATCGGCCAACGGCAGCCACAGGTCGCCCAGGCTGCCGTCGGGTGTTTCAGCATACAACAGGCCCTTTTTTTGCCACCAGGCGGCATGGCGCGCGAGCAGCGCCTGTAGTGCCGGTGTCAGAGTATACCAGTGTTCTGCATGCATATCCCTAGTCCTCTGTCAGGCTGCCAGCAGTGCGATACATCGCGAGGATGTTCTCTAGCGGGGTATAGACCTGGATAGCGTGCGTAGGTCCAAGTACGAGTCCACCGTCATGAAAGAGTTCCATGCGAAAACGTGTCTCACGAATAACATCCTCGAGGCTGCCAAACGGTAAAATGGACTGGACGCACATCGAGCCGCAGAAGGCAAGGTCGCGCCCAAAGTCGCGCTTCAGACCGGCCAACTCCATGCCCTCCGCTGCAACCTGCACCACGTCCAGGATATCCAAACCGAGTTCAATCAAGCGTGGTATAAAGAAACGCGTGCTGCCGCATACATGCATCATCGACCTGGCTCCATATCGGTGCGCCAGCTCAAAGTAGTGTTGGTAATACGGCGCGAACAGGCGGTTGAAGGAGCCCATCGAAATAATCGGTCCGCGCTGAGAGCCGAGGTCTTCTCCGCAGTGCAGGATGGTTATCTGACCGTTGGCCGCCTGCAGCGCGCGCTCGGCGACACCATAAAAGAACTCGAAACGTTTCTCGATTAGGTATTGATATACAGGATCCTCGGTGGCCACGTCAAAGAGCACTTTTTCGACCCCCCGGCAGCGCGCGATGCTGTTCATGAAATCGAGCGAGCCCGCGCCACCGAACACAATGGCATAATCCGCATACCGAGTGCACTGTTCAGGAATCGAGCTAAAGTCAAACCAATCCGCAGTCGGGAAGGGATACCCGCGTAGCTGCGCGACATCATCGATCTCTGCGAATGGCAGGTAGACGGCTTCGGGGTAGGTGCCGATGCCGTCACCGTAGGGGATATCGTTATACCTTTCGCCCCACAGACCCTCTACGGAGCCGTCCGGAAAACGCTTTCTTTCCGGGCCGATGTACTCTCCGTTGATATTGCGGTAATCATCGCCCAGTTTGAGCGCCAGCTCAAGGTCATCGGCAACTTGAAGGTGTTTGCGCAGGATGGCGTCTACTTCAGGGGTGCCTTCGTGGTGCACCGGGATACGGTCATATCCACTGCGCGCAAGGGCGCTCAATACGCGTTCGCGAGAGTTCATGAGATTACTCCTCTGATGGCCGAATTACATGCAAGATAATCCGTCGGTTATGATAATTCAGTAACTGTGACCGGGCGCCCCAACTCTGCCGATTTCCAGGCCGCTTCGGTTAACTCGATTACCCGCAGCCCGCACTCGGGTGGAACCTTAACGCTGTCCAGTCCCAGAACGGCATCTATAAAGTTACGGTCAGGATTAGAGTTTGTCGGCAGCGCGGCAACAGGCGCGAGTTCTTTGTCTCCAAAGCGTGCCTGGTAGAGCTTACCCTGTCGAATGAGCATCATGCCCTCATTGCCCCAGATAGAGTACTCTTCCCACCAGAGCGGACTGTCACCGATAATAGAGATTGTTCCTTGCGCACCGTTGGTAAAGCGGATTGACGCGGCTGAATCGATATCGACTTCAGAGTCATAGTTCTTCATATATGCAAAGACGCTTTCAGTCGTAAGCCCGGTTGTCCAGAGCATGATGTCAACAATGTGGGAGCCAGAATCATTAAACTGGCCGCCTCCACTGAGCGCTTTCTGTTGGCGCCAGCTGCCCATTGTGCCGCGATACCAGTTCTGTGAGAGCAGCAATTGAACATACTGTATTTTCCCCAACGCGCCGGCGCGCACCTGGTCGCGGATGTAGATATAGGTGCCGTCAAAGTGGCGCTGGTATGAGACCATGAAAACCACGTTTTTCCCGGCCTCGATAAGCTTGTGAGCGTCCACAGTGCTGCAAACCATTGGTTTCTCAAGCAGCAGATGCTTACCTGCGGCAAAGACGTCCAACGCCTGTTGATAATGCTGGGTGTGCGGGGTGTGAATCTCTACGGCATCGAGCGGTGCATTTTCCAGCAGCTCGCGATAGTCGGTGAACGTCGGCACTTTGGCCAGGTTGGGGAATTCCTTACGCATCTGGGCTAATGCGGCTTCGCTAGGCTCCGCCACTCCAGCTATTATTGCCTCGGGTATACTGGCCAGTTGGCGCAAGTGGTGACGGGCGATACCACCCATGCCTATAAATCCTAGACGCACCTGATCGCTCATTTTTCCTCCAGAATTGTTTGTTCTATTTATACTGACGGATGAATCTTACTGCCGAGAGCGAGAGTGCGCAAGGGTCACCGTAGGTTCGCGGTCATTATCCTGGAGAGCAGGGAGAACATGCTGCCGGCTCCCCAGCTATGTGGACTTGTCAATGTTTTCTGCAGCAGCGTTTGAGTGGGCCGGTCTTTCTCAAGCAGTTTGACCATGCGGTTCATCGCGCCGGGTATGCTGACAAGCGCGTTAAGCGCCCCTAGCTGGCGATTTCTTGTCAGAAAAGCGTGGGCGAGCTTGGCGCTGTATGGGTAAAGTGCCTGGCGTGTAAAACTGCCTGATGCCAATGCCCGCAAAGCATGCTGGGCTGCCAGCTCACCGCTTATCAGAGCCTGTTTTATTCCTTCGCCTGTCAGCGGGCTGACCAGGGCGGCTGCGTCGCCGGCAGCGAGTAACCTGTCGCGTACCAGGTCGCCTGGGTGCAGCCCGGTCCGCAAGATTCCTCCCTGGACTCGGCCAGCCAGCTCATAGTGGCGAAGCCTGTCCCTCAGGACCGGCTCCTGCGCCAGGACATGTCTCAGGTATTCCAACATATCCGCATTTCTGCCTGGTGGTAATGCCAAACCGACATTACATAATCCAGATTCGACCGGGAATACCCAGCAGTACAGCGGCAGGCACCTGGATAAAAAATGAAAATCGACCAGTTCGGGGTAGTTATCGTCGCAGGCGATGTACGCTCTTACCGCTGGGCAGCTCTGGCTGCGGCGCGCAACGCCCATCCGCCGGCTGAACGAATTCGCTGCGCCGTCAGCAGCGATGACCAGCTGACCATCCAGCGTAATCTCGCGGTTGTTGTGAACCGCTGTGACCCGCGCACGACGGGGCTCATTTACCATCCGCAAAACACGGGTTGAGGGCATATAGTCAGCGCCGGCGCTGCACGCTGCCTGCAGCAGTGCGGAGTCAAGCCTATACCGGCGTGTCACGCGGATAAAACTGGGCGCAGCTGTGCATAATGCCGTAAGCGACAACTCGGCGGTAGACCCGTCAGGTGAACTGATGCGTGCCGCAGATGGTGTGACCGCGTTAGCGCATACCTCTTCGTACATGCCCAGGCGCATTAACTGCCGTTGCGCTCCCCTCAACAATCCCCCGCCGCAGACTTTTTCAAAGCTGCCGTCGGATTTATCTACCAGCAGTACCCTGACGCCGGCACGTGCCAGGCACAACGCAGCGGCAGAACCAGCCGGCCCCGCGCCAACTACTATAACCTCGTACTGCGCACTATCGGTTGTCATTCATTCCTTGTTGTTGCAGAGAACTCGTCATCAATAGCGAGTAACGCGCGCGGGTCAATAACCTGGTAGGCTTGGCGGTAGGCGCGCGCTTCGCGCAGCTGGTATAGCAATGCTGATTTAGCCTGTTCAGCCGCCTGCTGTCGTGCCTGTTTGTTGTCGGGCAGCACCTCGTCGAACACCATGTCCTGTCGCGGTGGGCGGCAGGTTTCGACAGACCAAAGGCTGTCATCGGATTCATACAGGCTGATTACCTGGTTTGCCTCGAGCCCGCGCAAGGCTGCCATGACGGCCTCGGCGCGAGTTCCCAGGCGTGCCGCCATACGCTCGGTTTCAAGCCGGCCACGGCGCGCCGGGTCAGCCAGCGAGGCGCGCACCATCCCCAGCACGAGTGCGATGAACTCCTGTGGCGACGGCTCTGACGGCCATATTGGCGGCAGCAGCACGAGCACCTGTGGACGCAGGCAAGCAAGAAGCCGTTCAAAGACATCCGCACCAGGGGGTGGTGTCAGTACAGCCAGTGCCGTCGGTGCCTGCTGCAATGTGGTCAGTTGGCTGCGGGTTCGGCTCCCCTCGGGAGCGGGATCCAGTCCCTCTGCCCAAATAGCGAGCCGGCTGCCGAATTCATCGCACAGGCGGGTCAACAACGGCTGTCGGTCCTCACTATGCCGCCAGTCGATCAGCTCCATCTCGGCTACCAGGCTAGCAGCTTGTACTACAGTTGCAGTAACATGCGGACGCCAGTCGATTAACTGTAGGCTGAGTCTTTCCCTGCCCTTCCAATAGTTAGGCTGGAGAGTAAAAGCGACTTGCAGCGCCTGGCCGGGTTCTGGCATCTGCTCATTCACGGCATTAAACCAGACAAATGGCAGCTGGTGCCCTGCCGCATCGGAGCAAATCAGCCTGCGGTGTCGCGTTGGTGACCGGCGGCTCACATCTTCGGAACGCAGCATAATTGCACCGTCGGACGTCAGCAGTGGTTTTTCATTTCCGGGACCGAAAGGTGCCAGGCGCCGCAGTTCACGCGCAAGATGCTGGTTGATCTCAGCCCAGGGTACTTGAGCATCGATAGCCAGAGCGTCAGCCGGTTGGGATACCGGTTGCTGGCTGTTCATCCAGGTGAGAATTCCTTGCCGGAATTGGGCTGTGTTGTCCCGCGGCATGGTAAATCCTGCCGCCATCGGGTGCCCGCCCTGCCCAGCCAGCAAACGCACCTGGCTGGCGATTGCTTGGTGGATGTCTATACCCTTCATAGAACGGGCCGATCCGACGCTAAAACCCGATTCGCGGTGTGCGATGATGATTGCCGGGCGCTGGTAGCGCTGGACCAAACCGGACGCCACCAATCCCAGGATTCCTTCTTCCCAACCCTCGGCGTCGAGGATCAGTATTGGTTGGCGCGCCAGTTCAGGTTCCTGCTGCAAACGGCGTTCGACGGCTGCCATGGTGGCTTCTGTGAGCGCCTGGCGGTCGCGGTTAAGTACTTCAAGTTGGCCGGCCAGGCTCTGCGCCGTTTCGCTGTCAGCAGCAAGCAGAAGCCGCAACGCAAGCTCGGCATCGGCCAGGCGGCCGGCGGCGTTCAGGCGGGGCACAAGCTGGAAGCCGATATCGTCCTCGGAGATGTGTCCGGGTTCCAACTCGGCGAACGACATCAACGCGCGCAGCCCGGGACGCTGGCTGGTCCGCGCAGCCTGCAAGCCAACCTGGACCAGGTAGCGGACGTCATCGACCTGGTAAGCCACATCGGCGATTAATCCGATGGCAGTAAGGTCCTGCATTTGCGCCAGATGGCTTTGCAAAGGCGACCCTTCGAGTAAAGCGCGCGCGAGCATGTACGCAACCCCGACACCCGTTAGATGGTAACACGGATGAAGGGCAGGGTGTAGTTTGGGATTCACAATGCAAGCAGCAGGCGGCAGTTCATCAGGCAGGTCGTGGTGGTCGGTGACGATTACCTGGATGCCTGCCTGTACAGCCTGGCGTACATACAAGGTGTCGCTGATACCGGTGTCGCAGGTGATAAGCAGCTTGATATTATCTGCCCGGGCTTCGCTAATAGTGCGGCTAGCCAGACCGTGCCCCTCGCGGCGTAAAGGCAGCGCATAGTCAACTCGCGCGCCCAAAAGCGACAGCGTCTCGTATAGCAGCGCGGTGGAAGTCTGCCCATCTACATCAAAATCTCCCCAGATACGCAGTCGTTCGCCGGCGGCAATGGCACGGGTGATTAATTCACAGGCTTGCTCAATGCCCGCCAACGAACGAGCCTTGGAGGGCTGATAACGGGCAGGGTCAAGGAAAGCTTGGGCAAGCACAGGATCGGTAAATCCACGCTGTGCAAGCAGCCGGGCGACAAGAGGGTGCCCGCCAACTACCGACCGCAACTCGCCGGGAACGTCAACCTGTTTTGGAGATATCCATTCACGCATAGGCTGGGAGCTGACCTGTGTTTATGGCAATTATACCCAGATTCAGGCGCACGCCAAGCGGTTTTTAGCCTTTGATTACCGCCAAGGGGCGAGTTCGTGCGACCTTGGTCGCCAGTCCGGCCTGGTGGACGGTCTCTACAACCGTACTTACATTCTTGTATGCGTGCGGCGCTTCCTCTGCCAACCCGGAGAGGCTGCCGGTCTCGATCAGGATGTTGTTCTCGCCGAGTTGGTCGCGCAGCGCTGCCCCTTTAATGCTCTTGCGCGCCTGGCTGCGGCTCATCTGGCGTCCGGCCCCGTGGCAGGCGCTGCCAAACGAGTTCTCCATGGCGGTCTGTGTGCCGACACACACAAAAGACTCTGTGCCCATGCTGCCAGGGACCAGTACAGGTTGGCCAATTGAGCGGTAATCGTCGGGCAAGTCAGGAAGCCCGGGTCCGAATGCCCGGGTGGCGCCCTTGCGGTGAACACATAACACTAGCCGTTGTCCTTTAATGAAGTGCGTTTCACGTTTGGCGATGTTGTGACATACATCGTATAGCAGCCGCAGCTCTGCGCCGGTGACTTCACTGCCCAGCACTTGGCCAAAGCAACTACGCACACGCTGGGTCATCACCTGGCGGTTGGCCCAGGCATAGTTCGCTGCACAATTCATCGCGGCGAGATACTGTCGCCCCTCGGACGAATTGCAGCGCGCATAGGCCAACTCGCGGTCAGCCAGCTTGTACCCTTGCCCGGCGACTGTGCGCTGCATGGTGTTGACGGCGTCTGTGCATACCTGGTGGCCTAATCCGCGCGAACCACTGTGCAGCCAGATGCAAAGCTGTCCCTTCCACAGGCCAAAAGCGGCTGCTGCCGTTGCATCGTATATATCCGTTACTTCGCCTACTTCGATAAAGTGGTTTCCTGAACCGAGAGTTCCCAGCTGGTCACGCCCTCTCTCGCGAGCCCGTTCGCTCAACGCCGAAATGTCAGCTCCGGGTAAACATCCGCCGTCCTCGGTGTGAGCGATATCGGCGATGGTGGCAAGCCCACGGTGCAGTGTCCATTCGGAGCCCTGTTCGAGCACTGCCTTTAAATCGGCTTGCTTCAGGCGAATCTCGCCCGCTTCTCCAACCCCGCTGGGAATAGCCTGGTAGAGCAACCGCAGAAACGCTTGCAGACATGGTTGAAATTCGGCTGCGCTCACACGGCTACAGAGCAGGCGCACACCGCAATTGATGTCGTATCCCACTCCCCCGGGAGAGATGACCCCGTCAGCCCAGGAGGTAGCAGCCACTCCGCCAATCGGGAATCCGTATCCTTCGTGAATGTCGGGCATCGCCAGAGCGTACCCGATGATGCCGGGCAGTGTAGCTGTATTGATCAACTGGGTCAGCGACTTGTCTAGAGCCGCTTGCGCGAATAGGCCATCGTCGGCATACAGGCGCGCCGGCACAAGCATGTCGCTGCGCAGGCTTGCCGGGGCTTCATAGAGGTAAGGGCCAATCTTCTTGAATCCCTGCGTTTTCATGGCTACCTCCTTGTCCTGGAGACTAGATATCGAACACAACAACTGCTTGGTATCCGGAAGGTGTCTCTGACACCACAAGGTCGTGAAATGTGGCGGCCTTAACCTCACGACGTGCCTTGCACGGCGTTACTCCTGAGACCGTGGCCCTGAGGGAAAACGGGGTGAGTTCGTGTAGTTTATACGCTTCAGGCAACAGGTGCCGTTCGAAGATCAAGTACAACAGCTCGTTAAGCCATGAGACCAGCAGGCTCTCAATATCCGGTGATTGCAGAGTTAGCTCGTGTTGTTCAGGCCGGGAATCTGGCGAGTGGTCACAGCGGGTCAGCCAGGCTGTGCCTTTGGCAGCATGCACGAATAATTCCGAAATAGTCTGGCCGTCAATCTTAAGCGCCAGGTCGGCTGTGTGCGCTACCTCACTAAAGCCTTGTTCTGCGGGCATAATGCGCTATCCTGTCTAGGCATGCAGTTTCGCCTGTGCTTCTGCTTCATGGCGGGCAGTTCGCGAAGCCTGTGTGCTGAATGTGACTGCCTCGCTGCCCGGAATATACTTCCAGGTGATGTCGTGGTCGCCCAACACCAGCGACATCTCTTGCCAGATTTCCCTGTTTTTAACAGGTTCGCCTTGACGGGTGCGCCAACGGTTGCGCTCCCATAAGGCTAGGTTCTGGCTGACGTTATCATATAGGTACTTGCTGGTGGTATGAATGGTAACCTGGCTTGGCTGTGTGAGCGACCGCAGCGCGGCGATGGCAGCCCATAGTTCGACTGCATTACTGGTCGCCAGGCGCCATCCTCCCGAGACCACTTTTACCTGTTGCTCGGTGTTAACAAGCACCGCCGCGTATCCTGCCGGACCCGGCACTCCCAGGGCGCATGCACGTGTGTAGATATCAAGCCTGGGCATTTCACTGGCAGGGCGGGTGGTCGGAGCGTAACCAACAGCTGGTGCCTGGCTTGCCGATTGTCTGCCGTGTTGCTGTGCTTCGGTAGCTAGCTGGTCGGCGCGCTCATTGAGCGGGTGCCCGTTATGTCCTTTGACCCATTGCCAATTGATCGCAAGACGGGTTGCCTGTTCATCCAGAGCCTGCCAGAGGTCCTGGTTTTCCACGGGCTGCCCGTTCGCCTTGCGCCATCCGTGTTGTTTCCATGCTTTCATCCATTCGCTGACGCCTTTTTGCAGATAACGCGAATCCGTGTGCACTGTCACACGGCAGGAGCGTTTGAGGGCTTGCAGCGCCTTGATGGCTGCAGTAAGTTCCATGCGGTTGTTGGTAGTGTTCGCCTCGGCGCCAGACAGCTCGAGTGTCTTGAGCCCAAACACAAGCACAGCGCCCCACCCTCCGGGGCCAGGATTAGGATCACACCCGCCGTCGGTATAAATCTGCACTGTATCCAACGCCATATCGGTCATGACCGCGCTCACTTATTGCGCCATTATCTGGGCAAGCTCGAACAAGCGCAGGTCAATCGGTTTTTGCTTGCCAACCACGTCCTGAAGCGGAGTCGTAACAATCTGGTTGTTGCGGATTCCGACCAGGTCGGCCGTCTTGCCATCCAGCAACGCCTTGACTGCGCCTTCACCCAGTCGGGTCGCCAGCATCCGGTCAGAAGCTGATGGGCTTGCACCACGCTGAACGTGCCCAAGGATAGTGGCTCGAAGGCTGAAACCGGTCGTAGAGGGGTCAGCCTCAAAGTGCTCGATCAATTTGTGAGCGTTGTTTACTGCGCCTTCTGCGACGACAACCAGTCCGTGGTTCTTGCCGCGGTCATATGCAGCACGAAGCTGCTGCGCGACCTGTTCGGGGGTGCTCTCATGCTCAGGAATGACTACGATTTCGGCACCGCCGGCGATTCCGGCCATGAGTGCGACATAACCGCATTTACGGCCCATGACTTCGACTAAAAAGGCGCGCTTGTGCGAGGCGGCGGTTATCTTGAGACGGTCGATGGCTTCCAGGGCAACGTTGATGGCGGTGTCGACGCCAATGGTTACATCACTGCCTTCCAGGTCGTTGTCGATGGTTGAGGCGATGCCTACCACCGGGAAGCCCATCACAGCAAGGTCGAGCGATCCGGCCTGCGACCCATTACCGCCGATTACCACCAAAGCTTCTATACCATACGCTTCCAGGTTGCTAATTGCCTTCTGGCGCCCCTCGAGTGTGATAAATTCTGGACAACGGGCGCTGCCCAGAAAGGTGCCTCCTAGCTGCATAATATTGCCCACATCGCGCCGGGCAAGGGACACCATGTTGTTACCAATCAACCCGGCATATCCATCATGTACACCAAATACCTCCATTCCGGCATCGATCCCGGAACGGACAACAGCCCGAATTGCCGCGTTCATGCCGGGCGCGTCGCCCCCGCTGGTCAACACTGCGGCTCGCTTCATATCGCCACCATCGTAATCATATGTCTTTTTTATGCCATACTTGGCTCAGTCTGTCAATAGATTGGGCATCACAGCTCTGCCATTTTCTGGTATAATGACTCTGATAGCAACCTATAATCGGTTGAGAACCGACCCCGTTGAACAATCGGGAGGATGAAATGGAATATATTACGCTCTCCAGATCATGGCTGCCGCAGCTGCATGCGCTTATTCGGCAGACGGCTTATGACCGCGTCTTGTCTGTAGATGAGCTTGCACACGGGTTATATGACGATATCAGTATCACGCCAGAGCTTCTAGTCGGCGTTGTTGAGGGCGGTGTTTTGGCTGGCTTTTGCCTGGGATGCCTTCGGGAAGGTCGGGGAGTAGTAATACTCTTTGGTGTGCATCCTGAATTCCGCCGCCGAGGCATAGCGACAGCTTTGCTGGATGAGCTCGAGGCGCGCTTTGCTGAGCGCGGCATCAACCAGATACTGGCCGAGGGTGTGGGACCCGGCTACTTTTGGCCAGGAGTTGAGTTGACTCGCGGTCCGGCCATATCATTTCTCATAAAAAAGGGATACGAGACCGATCGGGTTGCCAGGGTCGATATGAGCGTGGATCTGGGACGGGTTAACTTGGATACTGTGGCACCGATAGCCAGGTTGGCGGCTGACGGTATCCTGATCAGGCGTGCTGCCGGAGATGATATACCGGCAATCGCTGCATTTGCTCTGCAGTCATTCAGCCGAGGCTGGCAACTGGAAGTGGAGGAAGCGGCGCGCTTTGCCGAATTGCCGTTATACATCGCATTGCATGGCGGGCAGGTCATCAGCTTTGCTGCATATGATGTCACTGGTTATGGCCGGTTTGGCCCGACAGGTACCAGACCGGATTATCGCAAGCGGGGAATTGGCGGTGTGTTGTTAAAGCTATGTATGGCTCAGATGCTGGAGCGAGGCGATGAGACGGCTGAGATTGCCTGGGCTGGGCCGGTGAGTTTTTATATGAAAGAGGTTAAGGCTCAGATTACCCGGGTGTACTGGGGTTTTAGAAAAACTTTGAGATAACACCATAACGCTCTGGTGTCCTTTTGCCAAGGGAGTTGCCGAATGTCAGTTGGGTTGGTGTATGATAAGGCGTGCCTGCAACACGATATGGGCGATTGTCCTGAACGTCCCGAGCGGTTACTCGCCATCATTAAGAACCTCTCAGAGACTGGCCTGTTGGCGCACCTGGTACGTCTGCCGGCAAAGATGGCTACTCGCCAGGAATTACTGCGCAACCATTCTGCATCTTTGATAAGCCTGGTGGAACAATTGGCGGCAAACGGAGGCCAAGAACTAGATAACGATACTTATATTAGTGAAGGTTCATTTATAGCAGCTCGGTACGCAGCCGGCTCGGCAATCAACGCGGCCCGGGCGGTTTTCGATGGCACTTGCCGCCAGGTATTCGCTCTCGTCCGCCCGCCGGGCCACCATGCGACCACTCGTCGAGCGATGGGCTTTTGCCTGTTTAATAATGTCGCGATCGCAGCCCAGACGGTGTTGGCCGAAGGATGGGCAAAGCGACTTGCTATCATCGATTTCGATGTGCATCACGGCAACGGCACGGCGAATACTTTTTCAGAGGATCCACGGGTACTGTACATCTCGCTGCATCAGTGGCCGCTATATCCTGGCACGGGTGACTGGCGAGAGACTGGTGCCGGAGCCGGCAGGGGGTACACTGTTAACATCCCGTTGCCACCGCATACAGGTGCGGCCGGGTACCGTCGTGCGTTTGATGAGATAGTCAAGCCGGTCTTGTTTCGGTTTAGGCCAGAAATGCTGCTGGTCTCTGCCGGCTATGATGCCCACTGGGCAGACCCGCTTGCAGATATGCTGCTCTCGGATGCAGCTTATGCCGAGTTGACGACCAAACTGTTGGTGTGGGCTAACGAGTTGTGCGCTGGCCGGTTGGTGTTTGTTCTCGAAGGCGGGTACCATCTCGAAGCATTGACCGGGGGGGTGGCGGCCACCATATCGTCACTGTTGGGCTTGCCGTATACGGACGTGCTTGGGCCGTCTCGCGTACACGAAACCGATATTGGTGACCTGCCCGTGCGCATCTCGGCTTGGCATGGCGTGCTGCCCAGCTAGCACTCAGTTGCTGTAAGATAAGCAGTCGTACCGCGTATTCCTGGCGCGGTTATTTTGGTGCCGCAACCTTGGTGGTACAATAAGCTCCGTAAAGGAGTTCTGTGAAAATAATAGAGACACTTAATGTCGCATTTTCAATGCTATTTAAAAAGATCTGGCTTGTGATAATACCAGTAGCCCTGGACTTGTTCCTTTGGCTGGGGCCAAAAGTATCGTTCGAGCCGCTGGTACGAAACTGGATCGCCTTGCTCCAGCAGACCTTGCAAAGCGTCGAGGTAACTGCGGGCACCAGCAGTGCCGAGTTGCTGGTTTCGGCACTGGCCGATATTCAGACGACGCTAGGTACTACAAACCTGCTTTCCTTACTGGCCAGTGGGCGCGTGGGAGTTTCCAGTGTATCAGGCTTTCTGCCGGTTGATTCTAACGCCAAGCTGGTGCTGCAGCTAACAACAAATGCCCAGTTATTTGGCATGGTAGTGCTCATACTGGCGCTCGGGCTCTTGATTGCCTGCCTCTTTATCGGGTTAATAGCCCAGTCGGTCAAAGGCGAGGGCTTGGATATTCGGGCTGTGCTTCAGAAAGCGCCGTCGCACTGGCTGCGGTTGGTTATAATCTACTTGCCCTTAACCTTTTTTCTGAGTGCGGCCATCTCGTTCAGTATGATTTTAGGACCGCTGGCCTTCCTGGTGATGGTGGGCGTGCTCTGGCTGTCACTCTATCTTTTTTTCGTGCCGCAGGCAGTCATTATGACTGGTGCATCTCCTATGGAGGCTCTGCGCAACAGCTTTATCGTCGTCAGGCTGAACTTTTGGTCCTCCTTTGGATTTGTCATCCTGATAAATATCATCAGCGCAGGGTTTGGTCTCATCTGGGGAAGGCTTGTGGCTACCCCCTGGGGCACTGCTGCCGCAATCTTCCTGAACGCTTTTCTTAGCACGGGCCTGCTGGCGGCAACGTGCTTTTATTACGATAGGCAGATGGCCAAGTGGCACCAATTACTAGCGCAACATAGGATTCAAAGTCAATGATCGACTCAGTACTAGACTATACCGTCGAAGATATCCAGGTACTCGAAGGGCTGGACGCCGTCAGAAAACGCCCGGGTATGTATGTCGGTAGTACCGATGTTCGCGGCCTGCACCACCTGGTCTTTGAGGTAGTGGATAACTCGATTGACGAGGCGCTTGCCGGCGCCTGTGACCGAATCGTAATTGTGATACACGAGGATAACTCGGTCACTGTCAGAGATAACGGCCGCGGCATTCCTGTGGGTGAAAATAAAGCTACCGGGAAGAACACACTTGAAGTTGTGCACACTGTTTTGCATGCTGGCGGCAAGTTCGGCAGCGGTAGTTACAAGGTTGCAAGCGGTCTGCACGGTGTTGGCGTTTCTGCGGTGAATGCGCTGTCGAAATGGCTCGAAGTTGAGGTCGTCTACGCCGGGCGCCGCTACTCCCAGCGTTATGAACGCGGCCGTCCGGTGACTGAGGTAATCGACCACGGCCCAGCCAAAGGGCACGGCACAACAACCCATTTTCTCCCCGATACCGAGATTATGCGTACCCTGGATTACAAGTTCAAGTTGCTGGGGCAGCGCTTCCACGAGATGGCTTTTTTAACTGCTGGCTTGACGATATACAGCCGCGACGAGCGCGACGGCAGCGAGATGACCTACCACTTTGAGGGCGGTATTCAATCATTCGTGCGTTACCTGAATCGAAGCCGCAAGCGCTTGCATGAGCCATTTTATGTTGAGGGAGATGTTGAGGGAACTCATATCGAGGTTGCGCTGCAATACACCGATGGTTACTCGGAATCGGTCTTTTCGTTCGCTAACAATATCAACACGGTCGATGGAGGCACTCATCTGACGGGCTTCCGCTCGGCGCTTACCCGCGGGTTGAATGACTATGCCCGCAAGGCTTCGCTTTTAAAAAAGGAAGAGGAGAATTTCTCTGGTGAGGATGTGCGCGAAGGTCTGACGGCTATCGTGAGTATCAAACTGTCCGACCCTCAGTTTGAGAGCCAAACCAAGGGGAAACTGGGCAACGCCGAAGTAACAGGTCAGGTTGCGTCTCTGTTCGGTGAAGCGCTCGCCAGGTGGCTCGAGCAGAACACACGCGATGCAGCTGCTATTATTCGTAAATCGCTGACGGCGTCGCGCGCCCGCGCTGCCGCCCGACAGGCTCGCGACTTGGTAGTGCGCAAGAGCGCACTGGAGAGCAATACATTGCCAGGCAAACTGGCGGATTGCTCAGAGCGCAGCGCTCTGCGTTCCGAACTGTTTATCGTCGAAGGCGATTCGGCCGGTGGTTCTGCCAAGCAGGGACGCGACCGGCGGTTTCAGGCGATTCTTCCGTTGCGCGGCAAGATCCTGAACATTGAAAAAGCCCGGCTGGATGCCGCGCTCAAGAGCAACGAAATCAGAGCCCTGGTGCAGGCTTTGGGCTGCGGGATCGGCGAAGCCTGTAACCTCGATGCGCTGCGGTATAATAAAATCGTTATTATGACCGACGCTGATGTCGACGGCGCACACATCACTACACTGCTTTTGACCTTTTTCTACCGTTACATGGAGCCGCTGATTACATACGGCCGCCTCTACCTGGCACAACCGCCCTTGTACAAGCTCACAGTTGGCAGCAAGACGCAGTATGCCTACAGCGAACAAGAGAAGGACACCCTGGTTACCCAGATAGCTAACCGACAAATAGGTATCCAGCGTTACAAGGGCTTGGGTGAGATGAATCCCGAGCAGTTGTGGGAGACAACTATGGACCCGGAGCGCCGCATTATCCTGCAGATGACGCTTGAGGATGCGGCCGTGGCTGACAGCACTTTCGAGATGCTGATGGGGAACGAAGTGCCCCCGCGGCGCAAGTTTATCCAGACACACGCCAAGGAAGTGGAAAACCTCGATGTATAGACGGCCACTGTGTTTCCATAATACATTAAAATACATTAGCAGGGGATAAAGAAAACGATGCAAGTGTATGGCGACAGCCTGGTCCTGGCGGGCGAAACCCCCGGTTTGCTTTGTTACGATACTATCCAACCTGGCAGCCTTTGTGTACGCAGCCGATATAAGGCAGATATGGAGGGCTGTGTGTCTTATGCGGAAGGCAGAGATTATGCTGTCGATTATGCTCAGGGAAAACTCTGGCGGTTGTCCGAATCACGAATTCCGAATTTCGCATCCAACATCCTATACGGAGTCAAGGGATTCGACCACACCAAGTACTCCTCTTACGGCAACCACGATTACTTTATCTGGGTAGACTATGATGCGTCATCCGCTCAGCCCCTAGCTTATCCCAACAGCCAGGCGCATTTGCTGCCGCGAACCGTGGAGCGTTTACAGACCGGCGGACAGTTTAGAATAGTAGCATACGGCGACAGTATTACCGCCGGCGGTGAGGCCACCGAAACGCGCCTGCGGTACCAGGAGCGTTGGATATCAGAGCTGGCGAGGTTCTATCCCAGGGCAGCGCTGGTATCAGAAAACGGCGCTACCGGCGGAGACGCCAGTTACCAGGGAATTGAGAGGCTGGAAGCCAAGGTGCTGACACGCCGGCCCGACCTGGTGTTGATCGCATTTGGCATGAATGACTTGCGCACGCCGAAGGATGTCTTTATCAGCAACATGCGCACAATCATAGACCGCATTCGCGCAGAGACGCCTGCCGAGGTATTGCTGGTATCGACTTTTCCGCCTAATCCGGACTGGCTGTTTGCGAGTGGTAACTCGGATGAGATAGCAGAGGCAACCGAAGCAATTGCCCGCGATACCCATTGCGCTTACGCCGATGTACATGCCCTGTGGGCAAAGGTGCTCAAGCGCAAGGACCTACCCAGCCTGCTCGGTAACAACATCAACCATCCGAACAATTTCGGGCATTGGCTATATCTGCAGGCGCTACTCGCGGCGTTCCCGGGCTAAGTCTCCTGTAAAAAAAAACAGACCGGTCAGCGCATCGCTGACCGGTCTGTGCCTTCACAGCCCAGAGCTCAACGGCAGAAATCCGTCCAGCTAGCGGCGCCTTCAGATGACATTTCCAGCCTGTCGGCTACGGTAACCAGTGAACACCAGCGCAGGTCGCTGTTGACCTTGGCGGCGTTTTCCCGGCTGATGCCGATAATCACTACAGGCTGCGGACCAACCTCATCTTTTTCAGAATCCGCCGGTTTCTGGTAGATAAACGTGACAAATTCGAGGTCTGGGTCGGCCTCAAATACGGCCGGCGCAGCGGCGTAGAATGAGGTATAGCCTGCCTTGACCATGCCCAGCAGTGTCCAAAAGTCGGTGATTGGATAAAACACCTCAAGCTGGGCGCCGGAATCATCGGTTTTGGCTGTGTATTTCACATTGTACTCGTAACAACCGGCGGGCAGATTCGATGCAACCACCTCATCGAGCGCCTCGTTGCCGGTGCTGGTTTCGAGTTCGGGTACCTGGGTTGCCTTGGGAGCTTCGGTGGGTCGCTCAGTCGGCACGGCCGTTGGGAGCGGTTCATCGGTCGGGCGGAGAGTGGCTGCTGGCGCTGCCTGGCAAGCAGTCAGGACAAGCAACCCACACAGAATGACAGCAACTAAAGAAACACGTTTCATCCTTTGCTCCTTTCTAAAATACTGGCCTGACTTCAGAGTACACGGAATATCTGTATATGTCAATGGTTTTTTAGCAGATTACATCTGAAAGCCGTTGCCCCGGCCATACTGCGGCGAACTGTGCGGCCAGGCAGATAAGCAATGGTTGGGTTAGAGCTGCTTGTATTCGGATAACGTGACCCTCTCGGACGCGCTCAGCGTGACCGGTCCTAACAGTCCGGAATCCAGCTGCTCCGGGCTAAAGTGTGCCCACTGCTGCTTGGATCCGGCGTGGCGTACCGAGATGTAATTCGCCAAGGTGTTGGCAACCTCTACCACCAGGTGGTGACGACCCGGCGTTATCTGGCCAATCGCAAATGTAAAAGGAGACCACACGCGCTCTCCCACCGAACTACCATCTATATACACCTGGGCAGCGATGCGCACCTCGCCGAGGTCAAGCGTGACCATTTTATCAGCCCATTCATCCGGTATCTCGATATCCTGGCTATATCGGCCGATACCGGAGAATCCCGGCAGACCCTGCCTGGTCCACGATCCGGTATGCATGCGCAAAGGCACACCCTCCGGCGGGTACATCAGCTCCAGGTGGTCTAGATCTGCGTGCCACATCGGGTCAGCAGGTGGCGGCAGCGCTTCGAATGCCCATGTTTCGTCGAGCCGTATCCGTTCACCGAAGGCGCGCACTTTGCCTGTCAGCCGGATATCTCCATCGTTTTGCGAAATAATCGCCCAGGCGGTGCCCGCTTCGCGGGCAAGGCCGCGTACCACATAGCTGTCGCTTTCCAACTCAAGCTTTGCACTGTCGAGGTTAGTGGCGCTGATGTGCATTGCTTTTGCCGGGCGCAGCGTAAAAAACAGCGCGCCGTATGGTTCAAATCGCGCCGGGATCACCGTGCAGCCATCAGAGTAACGGAAGCAGGACACGGGCTCGATTTGCCCTGTTTGCGGGTCCCACCTTTCCGGCGTGCCGACGCTGTGCAGCCGAATCTCGGCCGAGGTGTATTCGGCATGCATGCTGACCACGTAAAAGATGTCTGCATCATCCAGACGGCGCTGCTGGCTGTAAAATCCGGGTTCGTCAATGCTGATGCCTGGCTGCAGATGGCCGGCGACGTGGCCCGCTTCTGTCTCAAAGTTGCCCGAGTAGAAGAATGCCCTGCGGCCGGGCAAATTGGCTTGCGGGTTTGCTCCCCATATCTCTGTCACAAGGCGGGTTATCTCCGGGTCGTCGGCGCCAAACTCGGGCGAGGCTGTCGGCAGGCAGCGCAACGCGATGAGCGTCCCGCCGCTCCTCCAGAACTCGGCAAGTTTGGCCATCGTGCCACGGTGGATTGTACGCACTGCCGGCAGGATAAAGGTCTCGAAGCGTTCCTGGTTAACCTTTAACGTACCTCGGCCTAGCGCAGCCTTTTCGATGGTATCATCATCGAGGATATCCACATCCAGGTTATGTTCGCGCAGGTTGTCGATGAGAGACCGATAACATGAATCGGTGATGACTGCCTCGGGGCCGTCTTCCAGCTTGTCGGCTGTCATCCAGGAGCCTGGCACATCCAGCGCGTTGGCGTGCACGCCGCGCAGCCAGCCGTCGCCGAGGTTGAAGTCTGCCCAGACGCTGGTGATTGGGTAGAATACGGCAGCCTGCGCCACGTGGGTGCCGCGAGTCAGCAGGTAACTGGTGCGCGCGGTCAGGTCAGCAAAGCAATGATAATGCCGCCAGTAAGGTTGCTGATAGAACATCGAGGGCGGGCAGTCGTACCAGCGGTAACCGATATTATCCGGAGCGGGTGGAATTGGCACCGTGTCGCTGATAGAATAGAAAAATGCATGCGGAATCAACAGGTCCACTCCATGTACAAACTGCCATTGGGTCTGCCAGCGCATCCACTGCATATCTCTAGCCCAGCCTGCCAGAGCAAAGGTCTCGCAAAGCGCCCGCTGGCGGCCGTAGTTATGCGCGATCGAGGCGGCAAACTTGGGCACATAGGCCGGTATCTTGCCGGGGAAGATCCAGTCAATGCCCGGTATTTGCAGGTGGCGCAGCTGTCGGAACGAATGCGTCATAAAACGCGTGTTCAGTATCAGGTTCTCTTCCAGCAGAAGGTGCCCTCCGAGTTCCAACCCGTTCGCCGAACACCACTCTCCGGTGCGCGCAAAGAATGCCTCTTCGTAGCATCTGGAGACGACGTCGAAATAGTCGCAGCGCGCGACAGCGGTTTTTGGTCCGCCGTCAAACCAGAGCAACGGCAGAATCGAGCTCATCTCGTAGCCCTTGAGCTCGCGGAAGCGCTTTGGAACATGAACGCCCCACGCGGGGAAGGTGGACGGCGGCTCGTCCGTGAACACCCCCCAGACGGCCTTGCCGAACTCGTCACCAAAGCGGGTTTTATACTCTTCGTGAGTCAACTTGATAAACAGGTCTACACCATCCGGATTGGTCAGATCAGCCCAACGCTGCACGCCGTAAGGGTCGTCAAAAGTAGTCAGGCCGTTGCGCACCAGCACCGCCATCACCCGCCAGGTGCCAGCCGGCACCTGCCAGGAGAACCGTTTACCTTTTGCCAGTGTCGTCAGGTCAATGAGCTGCGTCTCATCGATGCCGCTGCCGCGCACAGGTGCTGCGGAAAGACTGACAACATCTCTGGGCAAGGGCCATGTGATCTCACTCGGGCCGCTAACTTCATTGGAAATGAGGTCCATCGTCTTCATCACATAGTCGTTACTCGCGTCGGGCACCCGGCCGCCGGCGATACCGCTCGCCCAGGGGTATTCATCATACAGCCAGACACGCATCCCCAATTCGCGCGCAGACGAGATACAGGCGCCGATGGCTTCCCAGAACTCTGGCGAGAGATACTCTGTCACCAGACCAGGGCGTGGGTGCAGAATGGCAGCATCCACGTGTTGGGCGTGCATCTGGTTCATCTGCCAGGCCAGGCGCTGAGGCTCGAGGACTTCATTGAGGAACCAAAATGGCAGCGGACCGTGCTCGAGCGGCGGCCTGCGGAAAGCCTCTGCGAGTTGGGTAAGGTTTTCCATCTGTTCCTTTAGCGCATCTTTAAGCGCGGGAAGTATAACCAGAGGTGTCCAAGATTATCGTTCTCACCAAAGACGATCTCACCATCGCGGCCGACAATCGCGGCTCCAAAGGTGTATCCGTAACGCCGGCGCTCAATGACTGAAGCCGCTACACCCAGGTTACGCAGTGCCCCGTCGGCCGGGTCGTAGCAGAACAGGTTGGCGATGCCTTCACCGCAGGCGCCAAACAGCCGGCCGTCA
>Ga0351916_1056_pt1 | contig 40046 bp, 43 predicted proteins | sample TotcelHT113001N3_FD_206868 | JGI IMG/M metagenome (GOLD analysis project Ga0351916, IMG submission 206868) | Enriched cells from coal bed in the Powder River Basin, Montana, United States - Total cells T11 rep1 HSBNCT.T11.300.1.N3 ... | reverse complement strand
CCTGTCGCTGCTGCAGGTTCCCGAAGGCACCTACCATCTGTGCTGTTTACCGCTGTTGATATCAGGGGGAGACGCTGCTCCCGCAAGGGTAATCTTACAAAATGCCGGCTGAGACTAGGCATTTCGCTGATATTAACCTATAATAAAAAGACACAAGGGATGTGTTATAGGAGGCAATGTGGCAGAGATTCGTCTTGAGGATATCACGGTCAAGTACGTTCCCAAGCGCGAGGTCAAGTTCTTTAACAGCAAAGGCGTCCGTAACTATATGGACGACTTTCAAGATCAGGATTTCGTGTCGCGTATAGACGCGGCTGAGGAAGAGCAGTTATCTACCCGCGAGCCGGGTACTGTTATGGCCTTGGATGGTATCAATCTGACCATTCCCGATGGCAAGACGTTGGCCATCGTAGGGCCATCCGGGTGCGGTAAGAGCACATTATTGCGTGTCGTAGCTGGCTTACATAAACAGGATAGCGGTTTTGTCTACTATGATGATAAAGACATGGGCGAGACCCCTCCCAAAGACCGCATGATTGGCATGGTCTTTCAGAGTTATGCGCTCTATCCGCATATGAAAGGCGAAGGCAATCTGGGTTTTTTCTTTAAAATCCGCAAACGCACCGACGAAGAGATGCTGGAGCGCATCAAGATAACTTCAGAAATCATGGGGATTGGTTTTGAGACGCTGCTCTCCAAGAAACCGGGCAACCTCTCCGGCGGGCAGCAGCAGCGCGTTGCAATCGGGCGCTGTATTGTGCGTGACCCCAGTCTGTTTTTATTCGATGAGCCGCTTTCAAACCTGGATGCCAAGTTACGATCCAGCACGCGTGTCGAGATTCGCCGGCTGCTGCAGCGTTTTGCAATTACGGCGATCTATGTCACCCATGACCAGATAGAGGCAATTACCCTAGGTGATTTTATCGCTGTGATGCGCAAGGGCAAGATTGAGCAGCTCGGAACGTATGATGAGATCACCAAGAATCCGGTCAACTCGTTTGTTGCGGGTTTCCTCGGGCTGCCGCCCATGAACCTGCTGGGAGGCTGGAAGGTGGTTGGTGACGGCGTACTGGAGAGCGACATAGGCAAGCTGCTTGTGTCACAACCGCTTGCCAGCCAGTTAAAGCTCGATCAGGAGGTGGTGTTGGGCTTCCATTCTGCCAGCGCGCACCTGGCGGCTGAGGGTGAACCGCTGCCAGACAAGGGCACTCACCTGCAGGTCGAGGTGATGAACTCGGAACCGAACTTTGCCAGACACTTGCAGTTGGTGCATGTGATGGCCGGAGAGCTGCTCTTCGGTGTCGATGCTCCGATCGATGATAAAGTGGGCACCGGCTGGAAGATGACGGTGGTAGTGCCGGAAGAGAGCATTTATCTCTTTGACAAAGAAACAGAGGCGCGCATCTTGCCCGCAACCAGCTAGCAGAGTGAGTTAACACACACCGGACCTGTATTACAGGTGCGGTGTGTGTTTTTTACATGAGCCTAGCTAACAGTTTCAGCCAGGGCATCTTCCGTGCGGGCAACAGCGATGCCGCTTTGCTCGTCCACCTTTGATAGTAAGTACGCACCCGAGATAAAGAAAACAACCAGCGACACAATCCCCAGCCGGCTGGTCTTGAAAATTGCAGCGGTAGCGCTAAACAGCAACGGACCAAGGATTCCGGCAAACTTGGACGAGATGTCGTAAAAACCAAAGAACTCGGCTGAACGTGCTTTGGGTGTCATCGAGCCAAACAGCGAGCGGCTCAGCGCCTGGCTCCCGCCCTGCACAAGGCCTACGCAACCCGCCAGCACCCAGAAATGCCAGGCCTGCGACATGAAATAGCCTGCAATCGAGATGACGGTATAGACGACTAATGCCAGGTAGATCGATTTTTTTGTCCCCATGCGTTTGGCCAGCCAGCCAAACAGGAAGCTGAAAGGTACACCGATGATTTGCGTGAGCAGCAGCGCACCAGCCAGGTCGGCGGTGCCGATGCCAATTTCTGCGCCATAGATTGTTGCCATCTTGATGATGGTCCCGATGCCGTCAGCATACAACCAGAACGCAATAAGGAACTTGGCCAATTCCTTGTAGCGCTTGATATGTTGAAACGTCTCGGCCAGACGGGCAAATCCGGCGCGGATGGGATTGATCATCCTGCTCGTTCCGGTTGCTTTTGGCTCTGAGACATAACGGAATAGCGGTATCGAGAAGATAATCCACCAGATGGCCACGCTCAGGAAGGATGCCCTGACGGCCGAATTCCCATCGGTGATGCCCATCCACCCAAACCATTCTGGTTTCATGTACCAGACAAGGTTGATGAGCAGCAGGATACCACCGCCGAGGTATCCCATAGCGAACCCGCGGGTAGATACCTGGTCGATTTCGTCCTGTCGGGCCACATGCGGGAGCAGCGAATCGTAGAACACATTTGCCCCGGCATTGCCTATACTCGCCAGTACATAAAAGATCACAGCCATCAACCAGTCGCCTTCTCTAACGAGGAACAGCAGCGCAGTGAATACGATGGCTACTGACAGGAAACTCTGGAGAAAGCGTTTCTTGGTTCCGGTATGATCGGCGATTGCTCCCAACACCGGCCCGAGGAGCGCGATGAGAGCGGCTGAGAATGCCAGCGAGAGGCCCCAGATACTGGTGGCTTGCGCTTTTGGCAGGTTGGACGCAGCCACTCCCGAAAAGTAGGGTGGCAGCAGAGCAGCCATAATCGTGGTCGCAAACGCGGAATTGGCCCAGTCATACATACACCAGGCGTTGATGACACGACGATGCAGCTTCTCTTCAACGGCAGTTGATGTGGCAGTCATCTGGCTCCTATAAAAAGATGGTTTACTTTACACACTCGTACAGCACGGTTACATCAGACCTATCACAGATAAGGCACTTGGCAAGAGAGTCTGGCTTGACAATCCAAGCAACTTGAGCTACATTAGCCTATAGGAGTCACAAATGTCAAGTCAAATCGTTGCCAGGGTTACCAGGGAGCGCCAGATATTCTAGTCTGGGTAGTCTGCCCTGGGTTACGATTGCCGATAACACAAGCCAGCTCACCAGACGGGGGCTGGTTTTTTATACCCGGGAGGGGCGATGATACGAGCCGGTATTTTTGGAGCCACCGGTTACGCCGGATATCAACTTGTCAGCATTTTGCAACGGCACGCCGCTGCGAGGATAGTCTTTGCGTGCTCCGAGTCGCACGCAGGCCAGAGACTCTCAGATGTATACCCATGCGACTCACCGCTAGAGCTGGTCGCTCCTGCTGAGGCTCCCCTGGATAGTGTTGACCTGGTGTTTCTATGTACCCCGAATGGAGTTTCGGCGCCTCTGGCCCAGCGCGTCATCGAAGCCGGGGCTAAGTGTATCGATTTCTCTGCTGATTTACGCTTGCACGACAGAGATGTCTATGGCAAATGGTACGGCGAACATCCAGCGCCAGAGCTCTTGCCGGACGCTGTCTATGGGCTGCCCGAGGTATACCGGCAGCAGCTAAAAACCACCCGGCTGGTAGCCAACCCGGGCTGCTATACCACCTGCGCACTGATACCTCTATATCCGCTGGCGCGAGCCGGTCTCATCGCCAGAGACCCGGTGATCATCGATGCCAAGTCGGGAGTCTCGGGCGCCGGGGTTAAACTTACTGAGACCACGCATTTTGTGAACGTACATGACAACTTTTCTACATACAAAATCGGGCATCAACACCGCCATGTGCCTGAAATCGAGCAGGAACTCGCCTGTTTCTCCGGCAAGCCAACGCGTATCGTTTTTACACCTCATCTGCTGCCGGTAGCGCGCGGCATCCTCGAGACGTTGTATGTGAGTGTACCGCCAGATTATGCGGACAAGGACGTCCACGCACTGATCGCGGAACAGTACCAGGAAGAGCCATTCGTTCAGCTTCTTCCGCTTGGGCAGGGCGCCACCCTGGCGCATTCGGTGCTCAGCAACCGCTGCACGATTTCGGTTCACAGCGCCGGCGCACCGGGTGAAATTATCATCGTTTCTACGTTGGATAACCTCGTCAAGGGAGCGGCCGGCCAGGCAGTGCAGAATATGAACATCCTGTTTGGCCTAAACGAGACAACCGGTCTGTTATAACTGCCGAACGGGAGCATTTTCATGGCAAAGACTATTCTGCTTAAAGTGGGAGGCGCCGAATTAGCGCCCGGTCCTGACCTTGCCCTCCTGGTCAACACCATCTGTGAGTTTGCGGGCGGTAACCGATTGATTGTTGTTCACGGCGGAGGTCCGGAAATTGCCCGCCTGCAGCTGAGGTTGGGTATCGAGCCCCGTTTTATTGATGGGCTGAGGGTTACAGACGAAGCTTCGCTGGAGGCCGCCGCGATGGTGCTCAATGGCCTGGTGAATAAACGGTTGGTCGGCAGGCTGGCATACGCCGGTGTGAAGGCAATCGGGCTGAGCGGTGTGGATGGCGCGTTAATGACTGCCCGCCGGATGGTGCAGGCTGGCGTCGACTTGGGCTTGGTTGGCGAGGTTACCGGCGTAAATACCGGGCTGCTGGGTTGGATCCTGGATGCCGGTTATGTTCCGGTAGTTTCTCCAATCTCACTCGGACCTGACGGTAGTACGCTTAACGTCAATGCCGACCACGCTGGCTTGGCCATAGCCAGTGCGATGGTGGTGGACGAGGCGGTATTCCTCACCAATGTGCCCGGTGTGCTCGATAACAACGGTGTACTGGTGAGAGCTCTGGCTAAGAGCAGTGCGAACGCTATGATTAGCTCGGGTACAATTAGCGGGGGAATGCTACCCAAGGTATATTCGGCTCTGCAGGCGCTCGATTGCGGTATCAAGCGTGTTATGATAACCAACCTGGCTGGCCTGGCTGCCGGCTCAGGGACATGGGTGCAGAAAGATTCAGTGGAGGAAACATGAACGGTCAAGGGATCCAGGCGCTAGATGAACGCTATATAGCCCATACGTATGCCCGAGCGCCATTTGTCATTGAGCGCGGTGAAGGGCTGATGGTCTATGATTCGGAAGGTAAAGGCTACCTTGATTTTGTGAGCGGCATTGCTGTGAATGCGCTGGGTTACGGTGACCCGGATGTACTCCAGGCTATTCAGGACCAGGCTTCGCGGCTGATTCACATCTCTAACCTGTACTGCACTGCCCCGCAAGCGCTGCTGGGCGAAAAGCTGGTCGGGGCATCCGGATTTGCGGACAAGGTGTATCTGTGCAACTCGGGAGCAGAAGCGGTTGAGGCAGCCATCAAGTTCAGCCGCAAGTTCGCGGTTCAGGCTGGGCAGCCGCAGCGCACAGAGTTCCTGGCGTTCGATAACGGCTTCCACGGCCGCACCATGGGGGCGTTAGCACTGACACCACGTGCGCATTACCAGGACCCCTTCCGCCCGTTAATGCCGGGGGCCAAGTTCGCTCCGTTTAATAACCTGGAAGCGGCAGAGGCACTCCTAGATGTGAATACCTGTGCATGTATCGTAGAGCCTGTCCAGGGAGAGGGTGGAGTTAACCTGGCAGATGGACGATTTCTGCAGGGCTTGCGGCAGATATGCACTGAACGCGGCATCCTGCTGGTGTTTGATGAGATCCAATGTGGTCTGGGACGCACTGGCGCGCTGTGGGCGCACCAGCCGTATGGAGTCGTACCAGATATCATGACGCTGGCCAAGCCCCTGGGAGGTGGCCTGCCGATCGGCGCTGCGCTGCTAAATGCCGATGTGGCTGCGGTAGTCCAGCCCGGAGACCACGGCTCGACATTCGCCGCAAATCCGGTTATCTGTGCGGTGGCGCAGGTGGTTTTGGAAAAGATAAGCCAGCCAGCCTTTTTAGCGGCAGTCGAGTCCAACGGCGAGTATCTTGGCGCCAGGCTTCAGGAGCTCAAGCAGAAATTCGCGGATATCGTCGAGATTCGCGGCCGGGGATTGATCTGGGGTATTGAATGTAGCGATGATGTAGCGCCGATTGTTTCTGCTGCCTATACCGCCGGTCTGCTCACCTGCAAGGCAGGCACAAACGTGCTGCGGTTGTTACCCCCGCTGGTGGTTGACCGTCCGGCGATTGATAAAGCGGTTGGGATCATTGGCGAGTGTATGTCTCGGGTGAGGGGGTAACATGGGAGAAAAGGCATCCGATATCGTGTTGCGCAGACTCACTGTGCAGGATGTACCTAGCGTAGCCGATTTAATCAACGGCTACGCTACCCTTGGACAGATGCTGCCGCGTTCGCATCACAAGTTATACCAGTTTCTGCGAGACTTTATCGGCGCCTGGGATGGTGACCTGCTGGTCGGATGCGGCGCCCTGGCCCTGGTCTGGGAAAGGCTGGGCGAGGTTCGCTCTCTGGCTGTGCTCCCGGAATACCGCGGGAAAGGGATTGGCAGGCAGATGGTGCACTACCTGCTGGAAGATGCCCGCAAGATGGGCCTCGACAGGGTCTTTGCCCTGACATACCAGCAGGCGTTCTTTGAACATATCGGTTTCCGACAAGTTGCCCGCGAAACGCTCCCGCATAAAATCTGGGGAGATTGCCTCGATTGCCCCAAGTTCCCGAACTGTGATGAAATTGCCATGATACTCGACCTTGAACCTATACATGAAGGAGCTGAACGCGTATGACAGTGAACAAGTGTGTGCTGGCGTATTCAGGTGGATTGGACACCTCGATTATCGTGCCCTGGCTGCGCGAGAACTATGGCTGTGAGGTGGTCTGTGTGTGCGCTGACCTGGGACAGGAAGAGGAGCTGGACGGTCTCGAGGCCAAGGCACTGGCAAGCGGAGCAAGCAAGCTGTATATCGAAGACTTGCGAGGTGAGTTTCTCACAGATTTTGTCTTCCCGACACTAGCCGCCGGCGCTGTCTATGAGCGACAATACTTGTTAGGTACATCCTTTGCCCGACCGTTGATCGCCAAGCGAATTGTCGAGATAGCCGCGCAGGAAGATGCCGATGCGGTTGCCCACGGCTGTACCGGTAAGGGCAATGACCAGGTGCGCTTTGAGCTAACTTTCAAGGCACTCAACCCCAAGCTAAAGATTATCGCACCCTGGCGCGAATGGCACATCCGCTCCCGTGAAGACGCTCTCGAGTACGCCGCTCAGCACGATGTGCCCGTCAAGCAGAGCCGTCGCTCGATATACAGCCGTGACCGCAATATCTGGCATATCAGCCATGAAGGCGGTATTTTGGAAGACCCATGGCAGGAACCGGCAGAGGACATGTTCGTGTTGACGGCCTCGCCGGAATCAGCGCCCGACAGGCCCGAGTACGTAGAAATTGACTTTCGACAAGGCGTACCCGTCCGCATGGACGGCGCCAGTATGGGACCGGTGGAGCTGGTAAGCGCGCTGAACAAGCTGGGCGGCGCTCATGGAGTCGGTAGGGTTGACCTGGTCGAGAACCGCCTGGTCGGGATGAAGTCGCGCGGAGTGTATGAGACGCCCGGCGGCACAATCCTGCTGGCAGCCCTCCAGGGCTTGGAAAGCTTGACTCTGGACGGCGAGACGATGCATTACAAGGACGTCGTGGCGCAAAAATACGCCGAGATGGTCTACAACGGGCGATGGTACACACCGCTGCGCGAAGCCCTGGATGCCTTTATGCGCACGACCCAGCAGCACGTCTCCGGCAGAGTTCGCGTCAAGCTGTACAAGGGTCGTTGCGTTGTAGTGGGGCGGCAGTCGCCATACAGCCTCTACCGTGAGGATTTCGCAACCTTTGGCGCGGATGACGTCTACAACCAGAAAGACGCAGAAGGCTTTATCAACTTGTATGGGCTCTCAATGAAAGTGCGTGCGCTCCTGGAGAGCCAGGGCCCTGGCGCGAGCGGGTACGAAGAGCCCGATTTTAGTGAGTTTAAACGGGATTAGCATGGGTAAATTATGGGGCGGGCGCTTCCAGGGCGAAGCAGACAAGCTGTTTTGGGATTTTCATGCCTCGATTGGCTTTGATATCCGCCTGGCCGAGGTCGATATCCGCGGCAGCATGGCTTACGCCCGGGCGCTGGGCAAGGCAGGAGTGCTCACGGACGATGAGCTCGAGACTATCCAAACAGGTCTTGATGCCGTTTGTTCCGAGTTCGCTTCTGGCATCTTTACAGTGCAGCCGGCAGATGAAGATATCCACACTGCGGTCGAACGCCGGCTGCGAGAATTGATTGGGCCGGTTGCCGGCAAATTGCATACCGGCCGCAGCCGCAACGACCAGATTGCTACCGACGTACGCCTGTTCCTGATGCAAGTGCTGCCGCAGCGGGCCGAGGAGCTACGCGCCCTGCAGCATGCTCTGCTTGCCCGCGCAGAACAGCATCTAGATGTGTTAATGCCCGGCTACACTCATCTGCAGCCTGCCCAACCAGTGAGGTTTGCACAGTGGCTGCTGGCCTACTTTTGGATGCTGCAGCGCGACCAGGAGCGTTTGCAGGATGCGCTGAAACGTATCCGGCAGTGTCCGTTGGGCGCAGGCGCTCTGGCCGGCAACGCATACGGAGTGGACCGCTCCTGGCTCGCCCAGGAGCTGGGCTTTGACGACGTGACAATGAACAGCATGGAATCGGTAGCTGATCGAGATTACATAATAGAGGTACTCTCGTGGGCAGCCATCCTAGGAGGGCACCTGAGCCGTCTGGCAGAGGACCTGGTGCTGTGGTCGAGCAACGAGTTTGGCTTTGTCAGGCTGGCGGAAAAGTACACGACCGGTTCCAGTATCATGCCGCAGAAGCGCAATCCGGATAGCATGGAGCTGGTGCGCGGTAAGGCCGGCCGTTTGGCGGGCAACCTGATGACACTGCTGGTGGTGGTCAAGGGACTACCACTCACCTATGATACGGACCTGCAGGAAGACAAAGAGCCCTTGTTTGATTCGCTGGATACTCTGGAACAGCTGCTGCCGGTGGTTCAGGGGGTCATCGAGACAGTCTGGGTTAACCAGGAGCGGATGCTGGCGGCTCTCAACGAAGGGTTGCTGGCGACTGACCTGGCTGATTACCTGGTTCGGAAAGGGCTGCCCTTCCGTGAAGCGCATCATGCGGTGGGGCAGGCAATCCTGCAGAGTGAACAATCCGGGCTGCCGTTGAGCCAGTTGGCGCTGCCATCCTACCAGGCCATTTCACCCGTCTTTGGCGATGACCTGTATGACGTCTTAGACTATACTGCCTCGGTTGAATCGCGTGCTTCTGTAGGGGGTACAGCGCGAAATTCTGTCATCGAACAAATTGCACGGGCCAAACAGGTGCTGTGAACAAAACGAGCCGCGTCTAGTACGCGGCTCGTTAACAGCACAAGCGGTTTACAAACCCACGCCGGCAATTTCGCGGCCGCAATACGCGCACTTGCTGTTCTTTATCTGGTATTGCCGGATGGTATACCCAGAACGTTGTACCACGATTTTTTTGCACCCGGGGCATATGGTGTGCTCGCCTTTGTCGCCGGGCAGGTTCCCGACATAGACATAATCCAGCCCTTCAGCAAGGCCGATATCGTACGCCTTGTGCAGCGTCTCAACCGGTGTTCGCTCGCGATCGAGAAGGTGGTAGGTCGGGTGGAACCGGCTGACATGCCAGGGGGTCTCGCTCCCCAGGTCGTGTTTGATAAAGCGTGCCAGCTCACGCAGCTCTTCCTCGCTATCGTTTAAGCCCGGGATGACCAACGTCGTAACCTCGAGCCAGACGCCCAGTTTTTTTAGCCTGATCAGGTTGTCCAGCACCGGCTGAAGGCTGGCGCCGCATTGGGTGCGGTAAAAGCTGTTCTGGAAAGCCTTCAAGTCGATATTTGCCGCATCGATCAGGTTGACATCGGGCGGATTGACCAGGCTGTCAAGTACCTGTTCCGACATATAGCCGTTGCTGACCCAGACATTGGCGATGGTCCCATCGCGGGCAGCGGTCGAGATATCAAAGGCATATTCATAGAATACGGTTGGTTCGGTGTAGGTGTAGGCGATGCTTGCGCAGCGCTGCTCAAGCGCGTTGCGCACGATTAAGGCGGGAGACATCTCATATCCTCCCCACGAGTTGCGGTCGCGCTGCGCTTGCGAGATGTCGGCATTCTGACAGAAACTGCAGCTCAGGTTGCAGCCAACGGTCGCGACAGAATAGGCTTTTGAGCCCGGTTTAAAGTGAAATAGGGGCTTTTTTTCGATCGGATCAACAGCGGCAGAAATGACTTGCCCATAGACCAGGCTGTAGAGAGTTCCGCTGCGATTTTCCCGAACCTGGCAAACCCCGCGCGAGCCCGGACGGATTAAGCAGTGGTGCGCGCACACGTGGCAGCGCACTTGCTGGTCAGTTAGCTTTTCAAACAAGCGGGCTTCTATCATTCGCCTAGTGTCTGCATTTACATTATGTTTGGGATGACGCAGATAAAGCGCAGCAACTCGGAACCTGTATTGGCGAACTGGTGCAACTCGTCAGGCGCGACATATACGCATGTGCCGGGACTAAGCGCCTGCTCAGCAGCTACACTGCTAACGCAGCCAGTTCCCTCCAGCACGTATACCTCGTGCTCCCAGGGGTGCGTATGTCTTTCAGTGGCCGCGCCAGGCTGCACCTCGATGATACGCATGGAAAAATTCGGCGCATCCACGTTCTTGGCGATAATCCAGCGCAAGGCAACACCATCAAGGCCGGGCGCCGGCAGTGCTGTGACGCTTTCAGCGGAATAGACCTTCATCTCGCACTCCTAAATGTCGGGATTGGGCGCATCAAGCAGATGCGACTAACAGGCTGCGTAACAGGGCAAGGTTCTGGACATCCTCGAGCATCTCAGGGCCTTTGGGGGTTTCAAGTATCATCGGAACCTGTGCCAGGCGCGAGTCGTTGACGATCATCTGGAAAGCCTCAAGGGTCACAAAGCCCTGGCCAATCTGGTCATGGCGGTCGACGTGGCTGCCCAGGTCTTTTTTCGAGTCGTTCATGTGAATCGCGCGCAACTTTATAAACCCGATCAGCGCGTCGAACTGTGCCCACATCGCGGCATACGTCTCAGGCTGGCGGAACTCGTAACCGGCAGCCAGGGCATGCGCAGTGTCAAAGCAGATACCCAGTCTGCCGGGAAAGGCGCTCCCGTTAAGCATGTGAGCAAGCTGCTCAAACGTATGACCCAGGCTGCTGCCCTGTCCGGCAGTGATCTCAAGGGTGATCACAACGTCGGTATCAGCTGTAGCCCGCAAAGCACGGTCCAGACCGCTAACAACGCGCGCCAGACCGGCCTCCTCGCCAGCGCCCATGTGCGCTCCAGGATGCAGGATGTAGGTGCTGATGCCCAGCATTTGGCAGCGCCGCATCTCTGTGACGGCCGCGTCAGCTGATTTCTCCCAAAGCGTATCATCTGGCGAGCCGAGGTTAATCAGGTATGAACTGTGGGCGACCACAGGATGTATCCCGGTTTCGGTGCGCGCGGCCGCAAAATCCGCAGCTTCCTGTTCGCTCAGGGGGCTGGAGCTCCAGCGGTTGGCATTGCGGGTGAACACCTGGATGGCATCGCACCCCACCTGCTGGCCGCGCGTTAAAGCCATGGCTGGTGAACCACTGATCGACATATGCGCACCGAACCGCGGTCTAGTCATCTGTCTGGTCTCCGCCTGGTATGATACTCGAACTGTGATGATGACTTGCAGAATGAGCGGTACTCAGGGTAGCTCCTGCGGCTTCTGGTTATCGTTTACAGGTGGGTCCCCCACCTGGCAGGCTGCTGAAGCTCAAGTTCGGATCCCGAGTTTTGGTAAAATCCAGACGTTCAGGAGTATCCACAACAACACGGCGCCGATTATTAGCAGTGTGCGCCATTCAATATTTAACATGATGTGCTCCTATTAAGGCCTTGGGGCTAACTAGCCCCTCGTCTCAGCCCTCAACCGGAGGGGGCGCAGGACGCCGCACTGGACGCGTTTACGCCTGCTGAGGGCTTGCTTGTGCCGAAGAGCGAAATACTCTTGTGGCAGTTGGTACTGTGACATTGAGGGCAGGTGACAGGCCGGTCAGCTTCAGAGAGGCGGACCAACTTTTCGAACTGTTCACCGCACTCAAGGCAGGTATATTCATACAAGGGCATGCTACATCTCTCCTATCTATAGAAACACTGGTTACTCTAATACTGCGAAAACCGCGTCCCGGTTAAGACGGCCAATTTGCGTCAGTATCACCTGGGCATCGCCATCAACTACCACGAGCGCGGGAACTCCCCGGATGCCAAAGCGTTGGGCAACTTCACTGCCGGTACTCGTGGTTACCGACAACCTGACCAGCCGCGCTTGCCCTTGTATATCTCGCTCGATCCCGTCGACGACGGGCTTGGCTAACAGGCAGCCGCTTCAAAAATTGCTGTAAAAAGTGATGACCGTTGGCGTTCCCTCGGACAACGAGGCAATAAATTCGCTGCTTGAGCCGGTTGCGCTTGGGCGCTGACTGAGCGTGATGTAACCGATTGCCAATACCAGGATGATACCGGTAATCAGCCAGTTATCACGCAGCCAACCGACAACGCGCTGCTTCATTCTACCTTGACGCCGTTAATGGCCGCATCCAGCTTGGATTTAAGCACCTGCTTGGGAGCGAAACCAACCATGCGAGCAACTTCGGCGCCGTTGGCGTAGATGATTAACGTCGGGATGCCGCGGATACCCAATGAGGTTGGGGTGTCCATGTTGTCATCCGTATTCATCTTGACAAAATTCACTTTTCCGTCGTATTCTTTGGCGAGTTCTTCGAAAATCGGCGCGATCATTTTACATGGACCGCACCAGGGAGCCCAAAAATCGACTATCACGGGCAAGGTTGATTTTAATACGTCCTGTTCATACGTCGCGTCACTAGAATACCTGATCAAATCGCTCATTTTTTCTCCTGGCTGGATTGCTTGTATACCCCCCAGAGGTATATTCTAATTCTAACATAACTTTGGCTTGCTGTCAACATAGCCTGAACGCATTGGAGTAAATGATACAGGTCACCATCCCGGGTTACAAAAAGCTGAAGCTAGCGCACCTGGTTCTGGATGTGAACGGTACCCTGGCGCTGGATGGAGCCCTGCTGCCCGGCGTTAAGGAGCGTGTAACTGAACTCTCGCAACGAATGCAGGTTAGCTTGCTGACAGCCAACACGTTCGGTTCGGGCGCTGCCCTCGCTCAGGAATTGGAAATATCCTGGCAGCAACTTGTGCCAGGGGATGAAGCCGGCCAAAAGCTAGATTTTATCCTGGCACTCGGAGCCGAGAGGGTCGTTGCTATTGGCAACGGTTATAACGATATGCTCATGCTCGACGCCGCAGCCCTTGGTATTGTGGTTGTGGGTCCGGAAGGAACGGCGTTCGCTGCTCTGCGCTGCGCCGACCTGGTGACCCTTTCCATCTGTGACGCGCTTGACTTGTTGCTCTATCCGAAGCGCCTGGTAGCTGGTCTCAGGCGTTGACCGGTTGACAAGCCTGAATCCCGTGAGTAATGTCAGATTAAAACAACAATCTTGTGTTATTCGATAGTGTGAAGGGAGCGACGTGGCACTAGAGGTTAGTCCAGGCACATTCTATCTGGGGCGCGAATATGACGCCGCCGCCAAGCAGGTGTTAGCCGATAAGCCGGTATTGTACAAGTCAGCTCATCTGACAACCCACGCTGTCTGTGTGGGCATGACCGGCAGCGGAAAAACCGGTTTGTGCATAGACCTCCTGGAAGAGGCGACATTGAGCGGAGTGCCCTCGATTATTATCGATCCCAAGGGCGATATGGGCAACCTACTGCTGACCTTCCCGCAATTACTGCCGCAGGATTTTGAGCCGTGGGTGAACGCCGATGACGCCCAGCGTTCCGGAATGACCCAATCAGAGTTCGCGGCAAAAACGGCCAGCGACTGGGCGAATGGTTTGGCGGAGTGGGATCAGGACGGGGCGCGCATCCAGAGGTTGCGCGATGCGGCCGAGTTCGCCATCTATACCCCCGGGTCCAAGTCAGGGTTGCCAGTCAATGTGCTGCGCAGCTTCCAGTCGCCCAAGCTCTCCTGGGATACAGAAGAAGAGTTGCTGCGCGAGCTTATCTCGGCGACCGTGTCGGCTCTGCTGGGCTTGATAGGTATCGAGGCGGACCCCATCCGCAGTCGCGAACATATCCTGCTGTCGAGTATCATCGAACATGCCTGGAGGCAAGGCGAGGATATCGACATGGCACGCTTGATCGGCTACATCCAGCAGCCTCCGATGAAGAAACTGGGTGTTTTTGATGTCGACACATTCTTCCCGCAAAAAGACCGTTTTGGCCTGGCGATGCAGTTGAACGCTGTTGTGGCTGCCCCAAGCTTCCAAACCTGGATGCAGGGCACTCCACTCGACATCGCTCAGATTATCCGTGCACCACAGGGCAAACCGCGCGTGGCGATATTTTCTATCGCTCATCTGTCGGATGCGGAGCGTATGTTCTTTGTCTCGCTGCTGCTAGAGCAGGTTATAGCCTGGATGCGCCAGCAGTCTGGTACGACATCACTGCGAACGATCTTGTATTTTGATGAGGTGTTTGGCTTTTTCCCGCCGCAAAAGACGCCTCCCAGTAAAATCCCCTTGCTGACACTGATGAAGACTGCACGCGCTTTTGGTGTCGGAGTTGTCCTAGCGACGCAGAACCCGATCGACCTGGATTATAAGGGATTGACGAATGCCGGCACCTGGTTTGTCGGCAAGCTGCAGACTACCTACGATAAACAGCGTTTGCTTGACGGCATGGAAGGGGTTACCAGCCAATCGGGCACGTTGCTCGACCGGGCATACCTGGATGACACGATTTCATCCTTGCCCAAGCGCACATTCGTACTCCACAACGTGAATAACCCCAGGCCCATCCTGATGACTACCCGCTGGGCGATGTCATACCTGTGCGGACCGCTGACACGCAGCCAAATTCAGACTCTTATGTCCCCACTGCAATCTGCGACGGCCACCTCCTCTACGGCTCAAGGAGCAGCTGCAACCCCTGCGGCTGGCGCCCTCGCGAGTACACCGCAACCTCCATCGGGTTACAGCCGGGTTAAGCCCCAGCTTAACAGCCGGGTGTCACAGTTCTATCTGCCCGTCGAGATATCCGCTCAGACAGCGATGCAAAACCTATCAGAAAGGACCGGCGGGTTGCGGATAATGGGCGCCTGGATGGCATATGAACCGTATCTCGTAGGTATGGCCACAGCCGTATACGCCGATTCGACGCGCTCCCAAATCCAGGAAATGCGGACTTCGTGCCTGATGCCGATGCCAGAAGCTGGTTCGGTGCTAAACTGGAATGGCAGCCTTGTCGAAGGGCTGGGACCCGACAGCCTCAAGGACAATCCGCTGGGAGATGCGATTTACGGAGCGATTCCTGCCGGGATGACCGAAGCCACCCAGTATACACAGCTGAAGACCGCCTTTACATCGTTTGTAAACCGCGAGCGTTATTACCCAATCTGGCTGAATGGGGAGTTGAAACTAAAGTCGATGCCGGGTGAGGAACTGCCGGCTTTTCAACAGCGCTGCGAGGCAGAGGCCGCAACCAGGATGGAGGCCGAGATCGCCAAGGTGACAGCGGCCCAAACCACTAAAATCACACGGATCGAGGATAAAATCCAGATCAAGAGTGATGCGCTCGAGAAACTAAAGGTAGAGTTGGATGGGCGTAGGGCAGAAGAAGGTCTGGGTGGTCTGAGTACCCTAGTAAGTATCGGCGGCAAGCTGTTGAGCGGTAGCAAGGGTTCTGTCGGACGGGCTATCAGCACCGGCGCGAGTGCGGCCACCAGTGCCAGCCGCCGCCGGAGAATGACAAGCAAGACCAAGACCGACCTGGATAACCGCGAGGATGAGATTGCCGCATTGCAGGAAGACTTGAAGCAGGCTCAGGTGGCTAATGATGAGTTGCTTCGCCAGGTGCAGCAGAAATGGCAGCAGGCGGCTGCGGCAATCACCGACGGTGCGCTGCGGGCGACGAAAGCAGACATCCGCCTGGAGGCGCTTGGTTTGGTGTGGGTGCCGTTCTGGCTCATCCCTCTCGGCGACGCGCAAGGGGTGAGCCGCTACGAACGCGTCAATGCCTTTGATAACGACTGGGATGGATGATGAGCCGGATGCCATCTGAAGCGAATTCATTCACGGATATCGTTGTCTGCTATACCGCTCATGTGGATTACGAAATACTCATCAAAGACAGGGGAGCAGATACAACCGTGACGGCGATACACGGCGGGTACATTGAACCGCTAACCGGCGATCTTGCCGAGGCCGTGGCTGGCGATGAGCATAACCTATATCAATTGAGATGCTTAAAGGTAGAAGAGGCCGCCGCGATGCGAGTACCGACAGCTCGCTACAACGAGATGCGGCTTGCTGCTTTGACAAAACGCTCCCAAGCCATACTGGCGCTGGATGGAGTACCGGGAGAGCGGTCCATCGTACACATAGGTGGGCGAAATGCGGTGTTGAAGGCATGCCTGGCCGAAGCGCTCAGCCAGGCCGGATTTGAGACGGCGCTTCCCTCTACACCGGGAGCCGCCCACGACCCGACGCGATACTATAACACCGCGAGACAGGGCGGTGTTTTGCTGGAGTTGACTGCCGTTCTGCGGGAGCAGATGGCGGGCATTCCTATACCGGACGCGATGCAGCGGCAACCAGAGGCTTGGAACGAACCGTTCTTTCGGTTTGTGGACGCGGCGCGGTCAGCGCTGGAGCAGTATGCCGGGCATTTGAAATCCGACCCGGAACAGGCTTTGAGGCGTTTCGAGCAAGCAACGAGTAAAATACCGCGAAACATGCGCGCCGGTCACCACCATCATGAGTGAGAAACAGCAGCCGGCGACAGATTAGCCTATTTGGATACCAAACGCTGCCAAAATCGCTACAATGAGCGGAGCAATCATCAGAGCGGGTAGCAAATTTGCTACCCGTATCTTTTTCACGTCAAGCAGTAACAGCCCGATTGCCAGAATCATGATACCGCCGGTGGCGGTCATCTCGGTAATCATGGCCTCAGTAAGTACCTGCTGCGCTACACCGGCTAGTAGAGTCACTCCGCCCTGGTAAACCAGGATAATCAGGACCGAGAAAACGACGCCTACCCCGAGGCTTGACGCAAACACCAGCGCTGCGAACCCGTCCAGCAGCGACTTGACAGCCAACAGGCTAAAGTCGCCCGTCAACCCGTCTTGAATGGACCCAAGCAGAGTCATCGGGCCGACACAGAATACCAGGCTGGCGGTTATGAATGCCTCGGTGAAATGACCCAGTGTTCCGGCAGGAGCCCTTTTCAACAGCTGCAGGCGCAGCCACTCGCTCAAGCGCTCCAACCCGCGATCGATTTTCCACCATTCGCCCAGCAACGCTCCCACCAGGATGCTGCCCATGACAATCAGGATTTCGTTGGTCTGAAGCGCCAGGCTGATGCCAAGCAGCAGGGTTACCAAACCAAGGCCGTGCATCACTGTTTCGCGCATGCGTTCTGGTAAGCGCGAACCCAGCAGGGTGCCGAGCACTCCGCCGACAAGCACAGCACCTATGTTGATCAGTGTGCCGACCAATTTCCCTCACAAAAGCACGGCTTCCGGGCTTGAGCCCAGAAGCCGTAATTGGTATAGGTTAGCCCTCAAAGAAGGGCAGCTCATTCTCGTCAAAGAACCACACGCCGTTGTTGGCGAGATATTCGTGGGATTTCTGAAGGAAGGTGTAGTGATTGTTCTCGGCCTTGGCTAGCTGCGCCCACATCCGCTTAGCCTCGGGCGAGTCAGCCAGAGCAGCCTCGCTCTGGTAGAAGGTGTAACCCTTGTTCTCAAAATCCATCGCGATTGCCAGGACATCCAGGTCGGAAGCATCGGCCGGGATTAACGCTTCGGCTGCCTGGGGCTCGGGGAAAATGGTTGTTGGGTCAACCGAGGCAGCTAATTCAAGAGCCTCTTCACGGGTAATCCAACCTGCCTTTGAACCCGAAAGCGCAGCGTACTCGCCGCGCAGGATTTTCAGATGCGACTCTTCTTCCTCCACCAGACTTGCAAAGACTTTACGTCCCGTCTCGTCGACCGTGCGCGTGAGTGCCTGTTGGTAGAACTCTAGTCCCCAAATTTCTGTGCTCATGCCGTGCTTGAGCACACCGAGTGCTTTGTTGATATCCATTTTCATTATTTTCCTCTAGTAACTATTCTGGCTAGACCCAGGTGCCGTTGGCGTTAAGCGCTTCCCAGTTTGACATGAGAAGGTTAAAGTGGGTCAGCTCAGCACCGGCTAGCCACTGGTACATCTGCTGCGCCGGGCCGCTGGTCTTCAATGCTTCAGCCCTGTACAAGTCATAGCTCTTGATTTCGTTTTCCATCGCCACAAATAGCGCATCCTGTTCAGTGGGGTTGTCTCCAGTGCGCTTGACAACCTCCTCTGTGCTGGGCGGGAAGAGCGGCTTATCCAGGTCGATAGGGGTAACGGCCAAATCTGGCAGCAGCACATATTCGCCGTTGCCTTCGAGTGCGTGCAACTGCCTGCGTATCATCTCCTGGTGCTGGCGCTCATCATCAGCGAGCGACAAGAAGAGTTCCTTACCCTTCGGATCCACCGTTTCAGCAGCGGCTTGCATGTAAAATGCCAGCCCTTCGGTCTCCAGACGCAGTGCCTGGCTGAGTACATGCAGAGCGTTAATCGATTCCATACATTCCTCCTGCTCAATTAAAAACGAATACGAGTCTCTAGTTCCTGGTTCAGCCGGGAATACCGGATATTAATTACCTGACCGGGCTGGCTACGGTCAATCACATACTCCAGATCGAACGCAGACTTGATCGTGTGCCCGCCAAACGAGGTTATGATATCACCCGTTTGCAGCCCGGCTTGGGCAGCCAGCGACCCTGGGCGCACTTTGCCGATATAGGCACCTACCCGCGTACCGCCGGTTCTTTGAGCCGGTATACTGGCTGCATCTGCGATTGCAGCACCGAGTCGTGGCCGCTGTGCCTGGCCGATTAATTGCTCGATACGGCGGCGGTCAAAGCCTACCACCACAGTACCGTCGATAACTGTTACGGGAACTCCGCGCTGACTGCTTACCCTGACCATTTCAGCAGACGCTGCCGGATCGTGCGATACATCACGCTCTGTGAACTGCACACCCTTTTGTGAAAGAAACTCTTTCACCTGGTAGCAATATGGTCAAGTCTGTGTAGTAAAGACAACCACTTCCATGCTAGAACATCTCCTCGAGCAGTTCCTGGTAATCCTGAGCCGGGCGCGTGCGCAGCGGCTGAGCAACGAGTGCGCCTGCTGCCAAAGCGGGCACGCGTTCTTCATAGGCCGGGACAGATTCATCTTGATAAATAATACCCAGCGGGATCTTGTCACCGTTGCCCGGATACTGGAAAGCGATTGTCAGCGCTGCGTCACGGTCAGCAGGGTCATGGCCAGCATCAGCCACCTGGTAAACACGCTCGCGATACCATTCATAGTTCATTGGCCGGTTAAATGAAACGCACGGCTGCATCACATCGATCAACGCGTACCCGCGGTGGCTCAACGCAATTGCTATCAGCTTTGAAAGGCTGGCGATATCCAGGGCAAAGCCGCGTGCCACAAAAGTAGCTCCTTGCGAGATTGCCAATGCCAGCGGGTTGAGCGGCCGTTCGATGGCGCCTTCCGGCGACGTTTTCGTTACCCATCCGCTGCGGCTGGTGGGCGAATACTGCCCCTTGGTTAGTGCATAGACGTGATTATTCTGCACCAGATCCACCAGGCCGATATTCCGGCGGACAGTCTGCAGAAAATGATTAGCGCCCATGCTGTAGCCGTCGCCGTCGCCGTGAACACAAATAACTCTGGCGGCATGGTTGGCTAGTTTGTAACCGGTCGCTACGGCTAAGGTGCGTCCGTGCAGGGTGTTTAATCCCGGGATATGCATATAGTCGGGCATCTTGCTGCCGCAGCCGATACCGGTAACCATCATCACTTGCTCAGGCTCAAGGCCGGCCTCAACCAGGCCGCGCTTGATCGAGTTCCAGATGCCATAGTTACCGCACCCGAGACACCACGTGGGTCGTACGTCGTTGGTATAGTCCTTCACTGTTGCCATCTGTTCAGACCTCCAGATGCGCCAGGATGTAATCCGGCGTGAGCCCGCGCCCGTCATAACGCAGTATCTGCTGCTGCACAGTAATGCCGGTCTCAGCCTTGAGCAGATGAGTAAACTGGCCGCTCGCATTCGCCTCAACGCTTACAAGCTTTCCTGCGCTGTCGAGTGCCTCATGAGCTTGCCTGGCAGGGAAAGGCCACAGGTCCACAAAGCAGATTACGTTAGCCTTGGTGCCTTGTGCGGTGAGCTCACGGGCTGCTTCTACAACCGCTCCGTAGGTGGCGCCCCAGCACACGAACGTGATGTCCGCCTGCTCAGGACCGAATTGGAACGGCGGCCGCAACTCAGCAACGGCGCGGCTGGCTTTGGCCAGCCGTTTCTCCGCCATCAGCGCTGCTAACCTGGCATCCTCGCTGATGTGGCCTTGCTCGTCATGCTCATCACCAGTAGTCAGGAACACGGCATTCTTGCTGCTGCCGGGGATGGCGCGTGGAGAAACCCCATCTTCGGTGAGGGCGTACCGTTTGTAACCTGACATGGCATCGACCTCGGCTGTGCTGAGCAGCTTGCCGCGCTCGATTGGCACAGACTCCAGGTTAAAATCAGTCCTCTCTGCGGTCTGGAAAGTGCCGGCGATTTGGTGGTCAGAGAGCACAATCACAGGGCACTGGTACTTTTCTGCCAGGTTGAAAGCCCGGATGGCGCAAGCATAAAACTCGGGCATCGTATGCGGAGACATCACGATGCGTGAGAATTCGCCGTGCCCGGCATACAATGCGAGATACAGGTCTCCTTGTTCACTGCGGGTGGGCAATCCTGTCGCGGGACCTGGACGCTGTCCCAGGTATATCACGACCGGGCTCTCGGTCATCGCTGCCAGGCTGATGCCCTCAGTCATCAGGTCGAATCCACCGCCGGAGGTAGCCGTCATCGAGCGCACTCCGGCAGTAGCCGCGCCGACGACCATGTTGATAGCGGCGATTTCACTCTCCGCTTGTTTCATAACGATGCCCCAGTCGTTGCCGTGCTGCGCCATATACTCCAGGACAGGAGTGGAAGGGGTCATCGGGTAGCCGGCAACGAATTTGCAGCCTGCCATCAACGCGCCCAATGCAAAAGCCTGGTTGGCGTTCACCGTTAACCGTTTGGACGCCGCCCGGGCACGCACCTGCCACGGAAAATCCGCCTGGTTTTCGCGCACCCAGTTATGCGCAGCGGCCGCGACTCGGCGGTTCGCCTCGACGATATGCGTGCCTTTGCTCCCGAACCCATCTGCGATAACACCGGTGATATAGTCCATCTCAAAGCCCGTCAGCCCGGCCATAACCGCCAGTCCGGCGGTATTGACCATCACTTCATCGCCCTCAGCTTTGGCCATTTCAACCAGGGGAGGACGCAGCACAACGATATCGCGTCCCGCAAACAGGCTCTCATCGACGGCGATATCCTTGTCGACAATCACCGCACCGCTGGCAGCGATGCGGTCGATGTGGCGCCCCACAGTTTCCGCGTTGAGCGCCAGTAGCACCTGAATCGTGTCTTTGACCGCATATACAGGCTCAGCCGATACGCGGATGGTGAAAAAGTTATGTCCGCCGCGGATGCGTGAATAGTAATCCGGCACAGCGATGGTATACAAGCCTGCCCGTGTCAGTGCCTTTGTAAATCCTGCGCCGCTCGATTCAACACCCTGTCCGGCTTCACCGCCGATGCAGAATGAAACTTCGTTTAGGGGCATCTCATTTCTCCCTAAGCGTACCTATACTACATACAGAACCAAGGTTTCCGGCCGGCCATCTAGGCCAGGACGCAGATTGATCCAGCCAGCTTGACGCGCAAGGCCAGCGTCTCAAAGATGCGCAGACGGTGGTCCAGACCCTCGTTACCGATATAAGCGGTGACAGCGTCCTGCCCGACAACCATATCAAAGTTCCAGCCCTTGGGGCTGACAACCATTGCCTTGTCATCCGGCATAATCGGGCACTGGAGGATACCGCCGCCGAGAACCTTTTCCACCATGTCCAGCTCTTTACGTCCCTGCTGCATTGAACTGGCCAGTTGGGCATATTTGGCCGGGCTCAGGACGAGCGCGTAAGGACCATCGAATCCGGTCGTCCTCAGCTTGGCTGTTGCCGCGACTACTGCCTTGAACGGATTCATAAAGACATCCCAATCACCCATCGCCACTGTGTTCTTTTTGCCGGCATCGAGCAAACCCAGCACAACAAGTTTATCTTCCTCTTTAGCCAGCGTCACAGCGGCCATCGCCACCGCGCCCAGGTCAAGCGCAAACGGCGTCGCTGCAGAGATCGCGAGCTGCTTGGCCTTGATGACCACTTCGGCGGAAAGCTCTTTGAGAGGGATGTACAAGGCATCCTTGGCGACCGCAGCGCCGTCGATTTTATCAAACCCAGTTAATGGTGCAATTTCGACACCCCAGCCCAACGGTCCGACCATGTCCACAAAGCGGCGCCCCACCAGGCTGGATTTGAGTACCTCTACCACCATACCGTCAATCTTTGCCCAGGTTTCCGGGCTAAAAGGTGCTGCATCACGAAGTAAAAAATCGCTCATCGGGTCCTCCTTGCTATTGATACATTATTTCTTGAGGCTGCCAACAGTCGGGATCGCGGGCTTGGTCAAAGTTTCCTGCTCGGGCTCTGCCGGAGCTTGTGCGTCGTGCTCCTCAGCCTCTACCTCTTCGAGCAGGCCGGCAAATTGGTTATCATGGAATATCTCGTGGTCGCGGATGCGTTCCACGAGTGCTACCAAACCCGGGTCATCGAGTTCGGGGATCTGCTCGGAATAACTCCGGGTGACTTCTCGTTCTACTGCAATATCTGCCTTGAGATTCGTTTCTGCGTCAGCGGTGAGTACCAGGTCAGTATGCTGAAAGTCCGGACGGCCGCCGCGGGAGGCCAGCGCCTCTGACAACCAACCCATGTGCTGCATCTCATTAATGGCGATGTTCTGCCAGTCCTCAGCCAATTCCTTGTCTTCAGTCATAAAGCCGTGGAACAGGTATTGCAGGATGACAGTATATTCATGACGGACTCCCTCGTTCAGGATTCCGGCAATCCGTTCCGCTGGCTTTTCACCTGCGGCATTAGCTTCGGCAATCACGCCATTCATGCCGCGGGTTTCCTCGGCGAGCTTGGTAAACATATCGCGGTGCACTATCTCGTCATGCAGGATACGAGAGAGCACCATACGGATGCCAGGTTCTTGGATGGCTTCGATATGCTGGCGATATTGGTTGATAGCTCCGTCTTCGAGCCCGACGTTCTTGAGCATCTGCTGCGCTGGTTCTGCGGGAGTAAAGTCAGGCTTCTGAGGCTCCATAACCGGCTTACCGCCCAGTCCGGTGATCTTATCCGCCAGCCAATCAAGATGGCGCATTTCCTCGCGGGCAATCGCCTCGATCTCGGCGGCAAACTCACCTTCACCAAGTTCGTAGGCGTGCATCAGGTACATGACGATCGCCTGGTGTTCGCCCTGAATGTCCTGCTGTAATAACTGGATGATCTCGTCGTTGGTCATATCCACCTCCCTATAAATAACAGCACTACCGGATAATATCCTCGACCTTGAACCCCGAATCCAGTAACCTATCTTCGTATCCGGTGACGTCAACCTGCTTCTCGATCAAGGTATTGACTAACCTGATGCTGAGTCTATCGCCAAGTAAAATGGCGCCGACCACTATCCCATTCTGTATCACGAGTTTCTTGTAGACGCCAGCAGTCTCATCTTGTTGTATCACTTGCCCAAAGCCAGCGCCTTCTGGGGTGACCTGGCCAATCGATGTCAAGTCGATTCCTGTAACCTTGAGTGTCGTGCTGGGCACGATATCCTCGTAGGTGCCCGACAAGTCGCCGCGGACCACCGCAGCCGCTATCTTGGCCTGTGCTAATGCCGCGGGAATGATTCCCCACACGCGCTGGTTGAACTCAGCCACGTCGCCTATCGCATAGATATCAGGGGCGCTGGTCTGTAAATGGGCGTCAACCAGAACGCCGCGGTTGCAGGCAATACCTGCGTCTTGAGCGAGCTGCAGGTTTGGGCGCACCCCTGCTGATACCGCGACCAGGTCAGCCGGCAGCATCCGGCCGCTCTTGAGCACGATTTCTCTGGCAGAACTCTCTCCGCAAACTCGCTCGCACGAATCACTGGTGATGACGTCAACCCCGCGTCTGGTAACCATCGTGGTGAGCATCCTGGCGCCGCCTTCATCCAATTGCCGCGGCAGCAGGCGCGGCAGCACCTCGACAACTGTCACACGCGCACAGTTTGTCTTCAATGCCATTGCAAGATCGAGCCCTAACAAGCCGCCGCCGAGGATCACCGTGTTCCTGGCGAGTTGTGAGCGCTCTCGCAACTGCAGGGCATCATCAAGCGAGCGCAAGGCCAAAACACCATCCAGGGAAGAACCCTCAAAGGGGGGTATAAAGCTGCTGGCACCATTCGCCAGCACAAGGCGGTCGTAAGGAATGACCGAACCGTCTTGCAGAGTAACCTGGTGCGTCTGGGGTTGAATCTTGACGACAGGAGAACTTGTGTGGACGCGGATGCCGCGCTTCTGGTACCATTCGTCGCCATACTGAGGCATTGCCGGCGCATCGATCTTGCCGGATACAAGGTCTATCAAACGGGGGCGCGGGTAATAAAGGTATGACTCGTCAGTATAGATATCGGTCTCTATAGCAGCATTCATATCCGCGACCAATCGAGCAGTGGTGGTTCCGGCAATCCCGTTGCCTATAATCACCAGCTTCATCTGGGCTCCTCAGTCTCGCGATAGATTATTAGGCCGGCATCGAAATGTGCCGGCCTGGTCGGATTTCGATGTAACTATGAGCTCGCTCTCTGATTAAGGTCCTGTTAACCTTCCATCTTCTCGAACATATCTTTCGCGGCGCCGCACTCTGGGCACACCCAGTCTTCAGGAATATCCTCAAAAGCGGTTCCGGCGGCTACGCCGTTATCCGGATCGCCTACGGCCGGGTCATACACATATCCGCACACCAAACATTCGAACTTGTCCATCATCCCTCTCCTTGCAGTGAATGTTGTTAGTTATCCTGGTATACCAACTCGTCATACATAGTCTCAACGCGCCGCTTGTGGGTTAGCTCCTCATTTGCCAGGAACTCGAACAGCCTGATAGTCTCCGTGTCACCAGCGACCCTGGCCATTGCCGAATAGAGTTCAAAGCTGCCTTTTTCGCGTTTGCCGGCTACGATAAGAATCGATTGAAGGTCGGAATCCGCGCTAAGGGGCTCTTCGACGAGGTAGTCAGTTATCTTGAGGTCGACAACTTGTTTTAGTTGTTTTTTTGTGAGGACTTTGAATGTTTCGCCTTTTAACATCGCCTCAAGGCGGTTGCGATGACCCACTTCCTGGGCTGCCATATCGAGTAGCAGATCGCGCGAATGCGCAACGGTAGTCAGTTTGGCTGCATTGTTATAAAGCGTATGCGCGTCGATTTCGCGCTGGATAGCCGTACGGATGATTGACTCGAGCGGATTGCTGGGTGTTGACATTTTTATAGATTGCTCCTTCTTGTCTCTTGAACGTACATTGCCATTTTAAGCGATTCAAGCCTGGTCGTCAATATGAACCTATCCAAACTTGGTGGATCGTCATATCAAATGTAAGTTTATCTATAAAGTCGAGATTAGTCAACTTGCAAGCATCTGGTGTACTTGACTGTAGTTCGAGTGGGCCGATAAGCCGAATTCTGTCCCCTGGAATCCAGGGTGGTGGTCATCTCTCTACGGCGCCGATTACTCGGAACCTTTAGCGACCTACCCGAGGTGTAGAGCGAGCAGCTCCCGGGGATGAAAACCACCCCCACCTCTTGCTTGGTCTTGCTCCCGAAGGGGTTTGCCAAGCCAACCCGGTCACCCGGGCTGCTGGTGGTCTCTTACACCACCGTTTCACTCTCACTCCGGTTGGGCATGCCCAGCCGGAGCGACCTGTTTTCTGTTGCACTGGCCGTCGAGTCGCCTCGCCTGGGGGTTACCCAGCTTCGCGCTCTGCGGAGTTCGGACTTTCCTCGTGCTCTTGCGAGCCCGCGACCACCTGGCCCACTCGCGGATATGTTAACATGCGTGAGGTGATGTGTCAATAATCGTATGGGTGAACGAGCTGATTCTTTGACACCCCGTCAAACGACAGTATCATCTTTGAATATCTAACTATTGAGGACTGTCATGGCGCGGCAGTTTCGAAATGATATTACCAGCCTTGTTAGCACTGAACAGGGCACAGTGGTCAAGGAATGGGGCGGTAAGCTGCCGATTGTACTCGCTTATGCCAATAACTATGCGGTTGGCATGTCGAGCCTCGCGGTCCACAGCCTTTACCGCTGGTTCAATGAATTCCCTGATGTGGTCTGTGAGCGTGCATTCGCGTGGTTGGGCCGGCAGCAGCTACAGGGCCAACCTTTACTCACGCTAGAGACGCAGCGCCCGGTGCGCGATGCAGAGGTGTTGGCAGTATCACTTTCATTCGAGATGGATTACCTGAACCTGCTGGCGATGTTGCGTCACGCAGGGATCCCGTTGCGCGCCGATGAACGTGAAGAAGAAATACCATTGGTGCTGCTGGGTGGTCCGGCAGTATCGGCGAATCCTGAACCGCTAGCCGCTGTAGCCGATGCGGTGGTGATTGGAGAGATCGAGCCGGTGCTCCCCATCCTGGTTGAGACCCTCAAGCGCTCCCTGTTTGACGGCAGATTAGCCGCCTTGCATGCCTTGACGGAACTCCCCGGCTTGTATGTGCCCTCGCTAAATCAGGGACAGCCTGTCACCCGCCAGGTACAGCCGGAGCTGGACGCTTACCTGGTGGCTTCAGCGCTGCAGTGCCCGCGTGCCCAGTTCGGCGATATGCACCTGGTGGAGATATCGCGCGGCTGCGAGCATGCCTGCAGATTCTGTCTGGCCGGGTGCTGGTATCTACCCCAGCGCGAACGCAGTCTCACACAGGTGATGCAGCAGGTGGAGCTGGGCACCCGGCGCGGCCAATCGGTCGGGCTGGTGGCAGCGGCTGTTTCGGATTATACGCAGCTAGATGAGCTGCTCGATCGCTCTGAAGCGCTGAACGCCAGGCTATCGGTGTCATCGCTGCGTGTCAACAAGCTCTCATCGCGCCTCTTGAGAGTTCTGGCTGCCAGCGGCGATCGCACCCTTACTCTGGCTCCTGAGGCAGGCTCAGAACGGCTTCGGCAGTTAACGCACAAAGGTGTGACTGAGGACGACATTCTCAGCGCCGCGAGCCTGGCTTCCGGCTTCTCTTTTGAAGCACTCAAGCTATATTTCATGATTGGCTTGCCAACCGAGACGGAAACCGATATCGCCGATATTGTGACCCTCTCCGCCAGAGTTCAATCGCTCTTTGGTAAAACGGTGCTGGTGAACGTAACCCCCTATGTGCCCAAGGCGCACACAACCTGGCAGCGCCAGCCAATGGCTCCAGAGAATGAGCTTGAAGAAAAGCTCAAGCAATTAAAGGCGGCTTTGAGCGCCAGGCGCATCGGCTTGAGGGCCGAGTCGGTGCGCGGATCGGTAGCCCAGTCGTTGCTAGCCAGAGGCGACCGTGCCCTGGGAGAAAGGCTTCTTGGTTTAACCCAGTATAGCAGCGCAGAACTACTCAAGGCATTTCGACCATCTGAGCGGGCAATGATGCCTGCCCTGCAGGGCTTCGATGCCAAGCAGCAGCTCCCATGGCATTTCATTAAAAGGGCGCAGCATGATGCTGGCTAGAACCCTGGATAAGACACCGGCATACCGGTTTACGACATTTGACGAGAACCATGTAGCACATGCTGTTTTTACGCGCCTCGGCGGGGTAAGCGCCGCCCCCTATGACAGCCTGAATATCGGCGCAACCGTGGGCGATGAGCCGGCAAATGTGCAGCGTAACATGGATCTGCTCTACCAGGCGATGCAAGTTGGCTGCGGCCAGGTGGCGTCGCCGCGCCAGGTGCACGGCAAGCGAGTGGTTCGGGTTGGGAGAGAAGCAGGCGGTGTTGTCATCCCGGATTGCGACGGCCTTGTTACTGATGAGAGCGGTCTCTACCTCTTGATGCGCTTTGCTGATTGCGCCGCGGTGCTGCTGCATGACCCTACGCGGAAGGCGATAGGTCTGGCGCATGCGGGTTGGCAAGGCACTCTCTTACGAGTGACCGAGGTGCTTGTTGCGCGCATGCAGGCGGAATTCGGTTCTCAGCCTGCTGAGATGGTCGCGGCTGTCGGGCCCTCTATCGGACCCTGCTGCCTTGAAATTGGGCCCGAGGTAGTCGCCAAGGTGAACACGATGCTTCCAGACGCAGCGCAAGTGGTGAGCCGATTTGCGCCCGACGGGCACGCATATCTGGATATCTGGCAGGCCAACCGTAATCAGCTCGAGCGTAGCGGTGTCGGGCAGATCGAGATGCCGGGTATCTGCACGCGCTGCTCACAGCAGATATTCTACTCGCACCGCGGAAGCAGAGGCATAACCGGACGTTTTGGCGTCGTAATCGGGTTGCGCTAGACTGTGTATAACTCTAAAGCGGCCGGTTCGGTAGAATTGACGATGGATTTGATCCGCGAACGTATCGCACAAAACCTGGCTCTGGTTGAGCAAAGGCTTGCCGGGGCTTGTGATCGCTCCGGCCGCAAGCGTACTGATATCACATTGGTTGCTGTCAGTAAAACCCGCAGCCCGGAAGAGATCCTGGCAGCATATGCTTGCGGTGTCCGTCACTTTGGCGAAAACCGCGTCGAGGAGTTGCAGGCCAAAGTTGCTGCTCTCTCGCGGCTTTGGTCAGCTGAACAGCCCGAATGGCACATGATAGGTCATCTGCAAAGCCGCAAGGCACGCGAAGCGGCAGCGCTGTGTGATATGTTGCACTCGCTCGATTCGCTTGCGCTGGCGGGCAAGCTGGATAGGCAGGCCAGCCAACGTGCGCTGCCCTTGCCTGTGTTGGTCGAGTGTAATGTCTCGCATGAGATGAGCAAATACGGCTTTTCAGCCTGGGACCCAGACGCATGGCCGACCCTGGCTGTTGAATTGGGGCGGTTGGTCGAGAGTGCGCATTTGAGTGTTCGGGGTCTGATGACAATGGCGCCTATTGTAGCGGAACCTCATGATGCCCGGCAGTATTTTTCCCGGCTGCGTGGATTACGCGAGTTTCTAAGGCAAGCTGTACCTGGCATTGGCTGGCACGAACTATCCATGGGCATGACGGATGATTATGAGGTGGCCATCGAGGAAGGTGCGACGATGGTTCGTATAGGACGCGCTATTTTTAACTGAGGTTGAGTGTAATGAACGTGAAAAAACTGGCCGTTATCGGCGGCGGTGTCATGGCAGAAGCCTTTATTTGTGGTCTTTTGTCAAGAGGGCTCATCAATCCAGCCGATATTATTGTGGGAGAGCCTGTAGCCGAGAGGCGCGTTTACCTCGGCAGATATGGAATGGCGGTAACGGACGATAACCAGGCTGCCGCAAGAGCGACTGATGTGCTGCTGCTGGCAGTGAAACCACAGGTTGTTGCCGGGGTCATGGCGAACTTGGCCCAAGCTGTCGCGCCGCCGACTCTCGTGCTCTCTATCGTAGCCGGGCTGCCTGTCGCTGCCATCCGCGAGGCGCTGCCAACAGCTGCGGTAGTGCGAATTATGCCGAATACCCCTGCTCAGGCTGGGGAGGGGATGTCGGTCTGGTTTGCTACGCCAGAGGTGACGGCTGACCAGGCCGATTGGGTTAAAACGATCCTGGCCACATTGGGTGACGAACTACAGCTTTCAGACGAAAAATACGTGGATATGGCAACAGCCATTAGCGGTTCTGGACCGGCATATGTTTTCCTGTTTGTTGAAGCGTTGGCTGACGCAGGTGTGCGCCTCGGTTTAACCAAAGAGATTGCTCTACGCTTAGCCTGGCAGACGGTACGTGGTTCTGCGGCCTACGGACAAGGCTCGCAGCAGCACCCAGCCATGCTGCGCAACATGGTAACTTCTCCAGGCGGAACAACAGCTGAAGCATTGTATACGCTGGAGCAGCACGGGTTGCGTGCTGCGATCGCCGATGCGGTCTGGGCTTGTTACCAAAAAGCTTTGGATTTGGGCAGGAGGGCGCAGGCATGAGATACATCAGCACCTTTATCGCTGTGCTGTCGCAGGTGCTTAGTTTCACCATCCTGGCGCGCGTGCTGCTCTCATGGGTACCATCGCTGCAGCAAAGTCGCCTTGGGCAAGTTATCTACGAGCTAACCGAACCTATCTTGAGCCCAATCCGTAGGCTCATTCCGCCGATTGGTATGATCGACCTCTCACCGATGATTGCCCTAATTGCCATTCAGATGCTGTCTCAGTTGCTGCTGCGCTTGCTCTAGCTCCTAGCGTCCCCAGAATGGTGATTGCTCGATTTCCTGTCCGGCAGTCAGGTTTTGACGATTGCCGGTGGTGATCTCTATCGTATAGATATCCCAACCGTGGTCACGGTTCGAATAATATACCAGTCGCTGGCTATCAGCTGACCAGGAAGGGCCGAGGTCGTCCGAGATGTTATCCTCGGTCACATTTTGCGGATTCGATCCGTCTGCATTCGCCACATAAATCTCCATATTGCCATCGCGATAGCTGGCAAAGGCGATCCAGCTGCCGTTCGGAGACCAGGCCGGTGTTTGGTCGGTGGCCGGGTTGAATGTGATACGCTTTTCAGTGGTGTCATCGACTTTTCTGGTATATATCTCGAGGTTTCCGTCACGGTCAGAAACATAGGCTAAAGAGCCTGAATCTGGTGACCAGGCGGGCGAATACTCAGCCGAAGTGTTCTCTGTTATGCGTGAGGTCCTGGTGCCGTCCGAGTTCATGATATACAGTTCCCAGTTTCCGTCTCGGAAACTGGCAAAGGCGATATAACGTCCATTGGGCGACCAGGCTGGTGTCCAGTCCTCAGCAGCATGCCTTGTCAGGTTTTGCGGGTTTGAACCGTCGATGCCCATGACATAAATCTCGCGGTTACCATCGCGGTCCGAGACAAAGGCGATGCGCCTGCCATCAGGAGAAAGCACCGGGTTCGTGTTATTATGGTCGCCTTCGGTAAGTTGGACCCTTCCGCTGCTATCACTCTTGATCAAATAGATGTGCCACTTGGACTGGTTGTCAAGCCTTGCCTGGTATACGATGTTTGATACATGCGCGGTATCAGTCACTACTCCGGCTGTTGGGATTGGCGTTTGTTTACTGACGCCAAAGGAAGTCATGCGGAAAAGATCCGTGTTTCTACCCTGCCATAGAAAGACGATGGCAGCGACTAGGGACAATGCCATCGTCCACAGCAAAACACCAACCCAGTCAACCTGCTTGCCTTTCCAGGGAGCCGGCCGCCTGATCCGCGTGCGCCTATAAAGGCGGTGCTCATCAAGCACATGCGGCAGCAGGTGGTTCTCGCGGAGCCATAATCGGAAAAGCTCGCTTTTGAACTGAAGTACCCCGCCGCCCAACCGCTGCAGGTATTCACGGTCTGCCAGATAGTCGACCATCTTGACAATATCAGCCTTGGGAACCTGCACATGCTGGCGGCGCAAGTACAGCGCCACATCCTCCAAAGACCCGACGCCATGATGCCCTGTCATCGCGGCAAACGCAGCCAGGACTACCTGAGCCTGGTGGCTAGCGCTTGCCCATAGGTGGGCAAAGGCCGGTGAGGCGAGTTGCTGCGCCTCTTGAAGGACATAATCGATGGCGTTTGGCCCCAGCCAGCTTGAACTGCCACGGTTGTCGAACAACAGCTTGGTCACGATTTGAATCAGGTAGGGATCTCCGCCTGTCAGGCTGCCAACCTGCCGGATAAGCTCATAGTCGAATATCACAGAGGCGCGGGCTGGAACGCCGACCAGGTCCTCTATTTCCTGGTCATCGAGTGGTCGCAACGTAATTGACGGAAGCGCCTTGATAATCTGAGAGGTCACCTCCAGAGGATGCCCTTCTGCGATTACCAGGAAGACAGCCGAAGGCAAGCTGGCTAGAATATCGAGCAGCACGCCAATCACATGCTCCCAGGTGCCATCTGGGGCAAGGTTTTTTGCATCCAGAGAATCGATGCAAAACAGGGTGATATTGCGAGTTCCTTGCCCGCATACCTGCCTGAGGAAAGCGAGCCCATATGCGTAAATATCCTGTTCATACTGATGCGCGTCAGGCAATGGCTTTTTCGTGATATCGCTAATTGCTGATAACAGAGCCCAGAGCGGGTCATGATTTTGCGAAGCAGGATCCCAGGTAATGTAGACGAGGCGGTATCCCTCGCGTACATAGTTAGGCAGTTGGTTAATAAATGAGGTTTTTCCACTGTAGCGACGGTCGCAAAGCAAGATCATCTGCTCGTTATCAGCTAGTATCTTGAGCAGGTGATTAAACGTCTGTTCACGGCCAACAAACCAATCGCGATCGGTTAACGGCCGGTCGATTATATATGGGTTAGACAACGAACAGCTCCAAGGTCCCTTTTATGCGGAGAACAGGATTCGGCCGCAGCCTTCACATAGCACGATCTCGTCGCCAGAGACAGCCAGGCTGGCTTTGCGCGACGGTACTGATACGCGGCACACCTGGCACGAACTCTCCAACATCGGGGCCAGCACTGTACCACTTTTTTTTATCCGCAGGTCGTCATAGAGCGCAAGGTCTGTTCCAACCAGGGCGCCGCGCAACTTCTCTCGTCGCTCCAGTAGTTCTTGTAAGCGAGCCCTCAAGACAGCATACTCCTGATTCAAGCTGATTTGGTCCGCAGCTGCCTTGTGGTCAGCTTCAGAGAACGCGGTTCCCTCGTCGCGCTCCTTTTGCTCCAGTTCATCGACAGAACTCATCAACGAGAGGGCGGTATCCTCCAAGTGCGATAGACGTTGCTTGAGAATCGCGCTTTCCTTTTGCAAGGTTTCGAGGTCTTTAGGATTACGAATGCGCCCGCCGTACAAACCATCCTGCACTTCTTGTTGCTTGGCCTGCAGGCTAGCCATCTCCAACTCGATATTTTTCAAATCAGCCCGGTTCCTGGCCAGGTCATGCTGGGTTTGCTGCCAGGTTGCTCGTATCCGATCTAGTTCACTGGTGTCGGTCAGCAGCTTTCGGACCAGCTGGTAACGCCGGCCTTTCTCGTCCCATTCCTGGTCAGTGTCCTGAAGAGCGCGCAGTACTTGCACGCGGTTCATATGCCAACCCCCTGGCTTGGTTTTATCTAGTCTAGTGATAGCTGCGAGTATAACATAGGCTGTTACTGGCGCAAGTATCGTGTATCAGTGCAGTTAGTGTACAATGGCATGAAACCCATATAATGTGGCGCTGTAGCACTACATAACGGTATCGACCGAAAGGCTGACAGGCTATGAAGCTTGTGGAGTCGGCATTGAACCTGCTCCTCCCTCCGCACTGCGTGGTATGTGCTCGGCAAGGAGCCTGGTTCTGTGAAGCGTGTATCCAACAGATACAGCCTTTACCTGAACCAAAGTGCAGCCATTGCGGACGACCGCTGCTACAACCGGGGTTGTGCAGGCGCTGCCGAATTGAGCGTTCCTACCTGCTCTCAATCGACTCGTGTTCAGCTCATCGGCAGCCATTGCGTAAAGTGATACATGAGTTCAAGTACGGCGGTATGGCTGTGCTAAGCGAGCCACTGGCGGGTCTAATGGCGCTTACCTGGGCATCGAGACACTTGCAGTGTGACCGGATAATACCGGTGCCGTTACATCCGGCTCGCGTACGCGAAAGAGGCTATAATCAGAGCACTCTGTTGGCCAGAGCATTAAGCAGGCACCTGCATATTATAGTGGATGAAAAAACCTTGGTTCGGGTACGAAATACGCCAGCTCAGGTTGGCCTTTCACGCCAGGAACGCCGACAGAATATGGACGGAGCCTTTTGTTGCAGTTCGGTTCTCGAGGGCAGTGCAGTCTTGTTGGTCGATGATGTCTGCACCACCGGGGCAACACTGGAGGCTTGCGCCCGCGTGCTGCTAGATGCCGGAGCCGCCAGCGTACGCGCTTTGACCGTCGCGCGCGCCCTGGCCCGGATATCGCCGTAAAATGGTCCGACGGGAGTAATATGCTGACGCTACTAATTGCGACTCATAATGAAGGTAAAAAGCGCGAGTTCACCGAGTTGTTCTCTGGTCTAGGGTTGCACCTGGTCTCATTAAAGGACCTGCAGATATCGGCAGTCGTACCAGAGGTGGGCGTAACCTATCTTGAAAACGCCATGATTAAAGCGAGGAGATACGCAGAATTGTCTGGCCTGCTAACGCTGGCTGATGACTCTGGGCTGGAAGTGGATGCCCTAAATGGCGAACCTGGTGTGTATTCAGCCCGCTTCGGTGGAGTTAACAGTGATGCTGAACGCTATGAAAAGCTACTGGAGCTCCTGGAAGGGGTACCCGAAAACGAACGCACAGCCCGATTCCGCTGCGTTATCGCCTTGTGCCAGCCTGACGGCAGCGAGCAGTGGGTGGAAGGGCTCTGCGATGGCCGTATTACTACGGCTCCTCGGGGCGATAACGGGTTTGGTTATGATCCCGTCTTTTGGGTGCAGGAGGCGGGTATGACGATGGCCGAGTTACCAGGTGATGTCAAGAACCAGATCAGCCACCGCGCAAAGGCAGCGTCCAAAATGCGAGAACTGCTCGAACCTATAGTGGCCCAGCACTGCCGCACACAGACCTAGTTAGGATTCTGAACTAGATAACGCGGATATCCAGTACCTCGGCGTTGAGTTCGTGCATCAGAGCCTCCACCTCGGGTCGCTCAATACCCAGCACCTTGACCGTAATAATCCTGGTGCTAGCGTCGCCGCCCAGGAAGGTCCCGAGGGCAATGATATCAGCGCCCAGGTGAGCGAGACCGCTTGTAACCTGCGCCAGGACTCCTAGACCCTCATGTATGCCGATTGTGACACGCAGACCTGTTTGGCGGGCACCTAACAACTCGATAAATATGCGGAACAGGTCACTTTCGGTAATCATTCCCACCAGCATCTCGTCTTTCATCACGGGTAACCCACTGATGTGGTTATCCACCATGATGCGAGCGGCTTCCTCAAGTGGGCAGTCGTCTTCCACAGTAACAACGTTGGAGGTCATGAGCTCGCGGATTTTAATCTTGGAAATGAGGTAATTCATCTCATAGATGGACAGCGTTGTTGCCGGTGAGGGCGCAACGTACAGCAGATCCTTCTCTGAGACGATGCCAACAAGTTTCCCAGATGCCTCGACAACCGGGAGTCGCCGGATTTTTTCATCACGGATGATGCGCAGCGCATCGAACAGAGAAGTGTCGGGAGACACGGTAATTGGATGGCGCGACATGCGTTCTTTGACGAGCATTCTATTTCCTCCTCATCCGCGAGTATGAAAACAAGGTACAGCTCTAGTATAGCAAATGCGGGCTGCCGTTGTCCAACAAGGCGGCTAATCCTCGTCCGGTGTGCTGTAACCCAGGTCGCGCAGAATCCGCTCGTCCTGCCGCCAGTTAGCCCTCACCTTGACCCACAGTTCCAGGTAAATCCTGGTTTGGATAAGCTCTTCGATCTCAATTCGGGCGAGTTTGCCGATTTTTTTCAGCATGGCACCGCCTTTACCGATGACGATACCCTTGTGCGAATCCTTTTCGCAAAGGAGCGTAGCCGAGATGAACACATCACCGTTTTCGCGTTCTTTGTATTCATCCACTACCACCGCCAGCCCATGCGGCACCTCCTGGTCGAGCAGCCTGAGCGCTTGCTCGCGCACGAGTTCGGCGGCAATAAAACGCTCCTGCTGGTCGGTTGTCTGGTCCTCAGGGTAATATCGCGGCCCGTTGGGGAGCAGACCAATGGTATAGTCCAGGAGCTCGGCGCATCCTGTACCATCCAGGGCACTGATGGATGTCGAGTGCAGCCAGTTTCCAAGTGCCACATAATCCTGATAAGCTGCAGGATTAGCGGCAACATCTGCCTTGTTCAAGACAAGTATAACCGGAGCCTGGGTTTTGGCGCAGTAACCGGCGATTGTCTCGTCAGCCTTGGAAGGAGGTTCAGCACTGTCAACTAGAAAAAGTACCACATCAGCTTCTCGCAGCGCTCCAAGCGCGGTCGTTACCATATAGTTTCCCAGTTTACTGCGTGACTGGTGAATGCCGGGGGTATCAATAAAGATGACTTGGGCTTCTGGCAACGACAGAATTCCCAACAGCCGGTTGCGGGTGGTTTGTGGTTTGGGTGATACGGCAGCGAGCTTCATCCCCATCCAGCGGTTCAGCAGGGTGGATTTGCCCACGTTCGGCTTGCCGATAATCGCAACGAATCCGCTGCGGTGATTTTCAGGGAGCGCCCCAAATAGGAGCGGAGGGGTATCAGCCATTGGTTTTTATCCTATCAAACAGTCTAAAAGGACTAAAGTTGGTTTCCGTATCATAGGTATCCCGTTGTTCGCCGTGCTTGAGCTTTGCCACGACCCAATAAGTCACCGGCGTCATCACGGCTTCAACGCCACACTTGAACACATAGTTGGACACAATCGCTAACCACAAGGTCGTAACAGGGATGGTGCCGAGAAAGGCGACCAGGATAAATATAACCGAATCGACCCCTTCGCCAACGAGTGTACTCGAGATCGTGCGCAGCCAGAGCCATCGTCCCCGGGTCGCCAGCTTGAGTTTTGCGAGTACATATGCGTTGGAAAACGATCCCACCCAGTAGGCAAGCAGACTGCCAAGGACGATGCGGGGCGTGGTACCCAGGATCGCCCTGTAAGCTTGCTGGTTTTCCCAACCGGGGGCGGGCGGTAGTGCGCCAACCAGTGCCAGCACACCGGCCATTAACGCTGCAGCAGTAAATCCGATCCAGATAACGCGCCGAGCGTCGCGGTAGCCGTATACCTCTGTGAGGATATCGCCAAAGATGTAACTCACAGGGAATAGCAGGGTACCACCGTCAAAAGTGAAAGGTCCCAGCACCAGGAACTTGGCCGAGGCGATGTTGCTGATGAGCAGCACCGCCACAAAGGCCCCCACTACCAGGTCATAGTACCGGTAGCGCGGTATTGGGCTCGCAGGCGCAGTCACCTTAGCCTCCGGCCACAACGTTAACGAGCTTAATTTCATCGCCCGGCTCGACCAAAGCGCCTCCGGTGATAACCTGCCGGTTGCGCAGAGGCACTACCTGCTCTGGGTCAATACCAATCTCAATCAGAGTTTCCCGCACAGTGCGGCCGCTCTCAACTGACCATTCTTGCCTGTGGTACATGATATGGGCCGTTCTATTGCCTTCCGTAGCCATATATATCTACCTCGTACTCATCCCGGCTTGCGCTATACCATTCGTAATACGTTATCCCAGCGGGATAGGAGCAATCGCGCCTTCACGCATGAGCAGCTCGATCATCTCGCGAGCTTCGCGCATTTTGCGGCTGGAAACGGTATAAAGCTCTTCCCGCGTCATACTTAGGCGGGCAAGTCCCTGTTCCTGGGCTTTCATGCCGATGGCGACAGCCTCCCGCGGGAAGACTTCCCAATCGCTCATAGTCGGCACAATGTGTTCATCGTCGATACCGCGTTCCTCTGCAAACACGGCCAACTCGGCCGCGCAGGCCAGGCACATCTCGTCGCTGATAGTACGCGCGCGCACATCGAGTGTGCCGCGGAAAATGGCCGGGAATCCAAGCGAGTTATTCAGCTGGTTTGGAAAGTCTGAACGCCCTGTACCTACGATACGTGCGCCAGCCTCCCGCGCTTCCCATGGCCAGATTTCGGGCACAGGATTCGAGCACGGAAAGACGATGGCGTCCTTTGCCATAGCGGCCACCCATTCAGGCTTAATGGTTCCGGGACCTGGCTTGGCAAAGGCGATACAGACGTCAGCATTCAACAGGGCTTCCTGTGTTCCACCGCGCAGTTTTTCGGGGTTGCTTTCCAGGCAGAGCCGCCATTTGTCCGGATAATCCTCGCGTTGTTCAAATACATCCTGGCGGCCTGGATGCAGGATGCCCTTGCTGTCGGTGGCGACGATTTGCTGCATGTGCACGCCGCTGGCCAAAAGCAAGCGCAGGGTTGCGACATTGGCAGCGCCCATGCCGATGAGCGCAAAACGCACATTCTGAATGGGCTTGTTGACGAGTTTGAGAGCATTCAACAAGCCGGCCAATAAGACAGTCGCTGTACCTTGCTGGTCGTCGTGGAAAACGGGTATCTCGACATCGGGATCTGCTCGCAGCGTATCAAGCACCTTGAAGCATTTGGGCTGCGATATGTCTTCCAGGTTTATGCCGCCAAATGTAGGCTGAATCAGCCTGACCGTGTTGATGATGTCATCAGCAGATTTCGTCTTCAGGCACAGGGGGATGGCATCCACTCCGCCAAGGTATTTAAAAATAAGCGCTTTGCCTTCCATAACCGGCATGCCGGCCTTGGGGCCGATATCACCGAGACCTAGGACGCGTGTCCCATCGCTGACGACCGCTACCGAGTTGGCTCGGTTGGTATATTCGAATACCAGCTCTGGATCAGCCTCAATCGCCTTGCAGGGAGCGGCGACGCCCGGCGTGTACCAGATGGAAAAGTCGTCCAGGCCGCGGATGGCGCACTTGGCGACTGTTTGTATCTTGCCGCGATAAAACGGGTGCAGGCGCATGGCCTCAATGGACGGTTGATTAGCCTTGGCTAACAGTTCCTCGTTTCTCGACATTGCGGGCTCCTTATTGAGATGCTTCCTGAGCAGATATCACCTGTTCCGATTCGAGAACCCTTTTCAGGGCGGTAATCGCAACCTGGAGCATGGCTTGGTCAGGTTTTCGGGTTGATAAACCTTGCAAAGCCAAACCGGGTGCGGCAAGCATGCGGACAACCGCGCTCTTTTTATAGTGACGCGCGCTGAACTTTATCCATTCATATGCGATTCCGGCTACTAGGGGAATCAGCAGGATGCGGGTTAACAACCTCAGCAGCAGTGGCGGGCGGCCCAAAAATGTGCTGAGAATGATAAAAATCACGACGACCACGAGTAAAAAGCCGGTCCCGCAACGCGTGTGCCTGGTTGAGTAGCCCTCAACGCTGGCTGGGGTGAGTTCAGCTCCGGCTTCATATGCATTTATCGTCTTGTGTTCAGCGCCGTGGTAGGCGAACACCCGTCGGATATCCGGCATCAGGCCAACGAGAGCCAGGTAGCCGATTACGATTGCCAGGCGCAGCAGGCCCTCCAGCAGGTTACTGACCAAAGGTGATGCGATTGCCTTGTCTATAAGCCCGGCTAGAAAAGCCGGCAGCAGGAAAAAGAGGCCGACGCCAAAAGCAAGCGATACAGCGACTGTGCCCCAGGCTAGAGGACCACTGAAATGTGTGCCGGCTTCTTCGTCGCCGACCGCGACATCAGCCGACCAGAGCAAAGAGCGAAGACCAATACCCAGTGAATCGGCCAGCATGCGCAGCCCTCGTAATACCGGCAGCTTGAGCAGGCGATTCTCATATATGCGCGGGTTTAGAGGTTCCTGGTGAACCACTATTTCACCAGCTGGGTTACGCACAGCTACGGCGCAGGTCTTGCTCCCGCGCATCATCACGCCTTCCATGACGGCTTGTCCGCCGTAATCAAATCGCTTCAAACTGCACCTCGTTTACCCATTTCCGTCTAGCACAAGGGCAGAGTTGTTGTTTCACTCTGCCCTTGGTTTTCTTATTTTGTTAGCAGCGGCCGATTATTTCGCGTCGCCTGCTAACCCCTCAATCGGTTCAACAGTTTCATCAGCGTCGACGATTTCTACCAGGGCTCTTGCCCGGCGCCGTTCCTCACGAGCTGCTGCAACCTGTTCGGCCTGGGTTCTGAGTTGAGAAGCGCGCTCGAATCTGTTCGTAAAACGCTCAACCCTGCCGCCGGTGTCTACAATGCGTTGCTGCCCGGTAAAAAAAGGATGGCATTTGCTGCAGATGTCGGTACGCAACTCTTCTTTGGTAGAACCCGTCTGCCAGGTGTTACCGCAAGCGCAGGTTACAGTAGCATTCGGGTAGTATTTCGGG
>Ga0351916_1055_pt1 | contig 40341 bp, 30 predicted proteins | sample TotcelHT113001N3_FD_206868 | JGI IMG/M metagenome (GOLD analysis project Ga0351916, IMG submission 206868) | Enriched cells from coal bed in the Powder River Basin, Montana, United States - Total cells T11 rep1 HSBNCT.T11.300.1.N3 ... | reverse complement strand
CAAGCCAATTCTCTTGCCGGTAATTATCCCTTAATCCCTCCTACTTTCAGACCACCAACGAAATACTTCTGTAAAAACGGATACAGGAAGATAATCGGACCGATGGTCACAATGGCAGTTGCCAGGCGCAATGTGTATGACGGTGGCACAATCGTGCCTGATGATGCGCCTTCACCTGCAATTTGCGTCGCCGAATTGATATTACGGATGATCCGCATGATGATGTACTGAAGCGTAAACAACTTCTCATTGCTGATGTAGAGCATCGCTTCCATCCAGGCGTTCCAGTAGCCCAGGGCATAAAACAGGCCGATTGTCGCCAAAGCCGGCAGTGAGAGAGGAAGTACAACCCTGAACATGATCAGCCATTCGTGAGCACCCTCAATGCGGGCGCTTTCCTTGAATGCATCTGGAATATCATTAAAGAAATTGCGCAGCATGAACATGTTCCATGGATTAAGCAAAGCGGGGATGATATAGACCCAGATGGAGTCGCTCAGTCTCAAATACTTGGTGATCAGGATATAGGTCGGCACCAACCCGCCGCTGAACAGCATGGTGAAATAGAAGAAGAAGGCAATCTTGTTGCGGTATCTGACTTGTTTGCAGCTAATGGCATAACCGCACATGGCGGTAACCAGCATACTCAGGGCGGTGCCGACGACTGTAACAAAGATACTGACTCCATAAGCTTGGGGAATTGTGTTGGAGCGGAATATGGCTTTGTACGCTTCAATTGACCATTTGCTGGGAAAGAGTCGATAACCTTCCCTGACTAACGTTGATTCATCCGTGAGCGACGCTGTAATGACCAGGATAAATGGAGCCAGGCAAACAGCCGCAAAGATAACGATTAAAGAACCGAAGAAAATTGGAACCAGTCTGTCCCCCTTGGACATCAGATGGACATTGGCTCCAGTGAATGTCTTTTTGCCAGTCATATCCATACGCGCCTTTCTCAAAATATCGCCGCATCCGGACTGTATTTTTTAGCCATCTGGTTCGAGAGAACAACCAGTATAAAACCGATCAGGGATTGATAGAGACCAACAGCAGCACTCATGCCCATGGATCCCGAGGTTCGGATCGATCGGAAGACGTAGGTATCGATGACATCCGTTGTCGAAAACAAGACCGAGTTATCGCCAACCATCGTATAGATCATGCCAAAATCGCCATAGAATATCGTCCCGATACCAAGAATGGTCAGAAGGATAACGGTCTCCTTCAACATCGGGATCGTAATCCGGAAAATAGCCTGCATGCGCGATGCCCCGTCTATCCTGGCTGCCTCATACATGCCTGTGTCGATGCCAAGAATGGTTGCCATATAGATAATCGCACCGAAACCCGCCCCCTTCCAGATCCTGACAACAATAAAGATGATCGGCCATGCCCCTGCTTCTGTATAAAAACTGATCGGTGACCCGCCCAATGCCGCGATCCAGCGATTGATGTAACCGCCATCACTGCCAATGAAAGCCTGAACAAACATGGCGACGACCACCCAAGAAATAAAATTGGGAAAGATCATGACTGATTGGTTGAACTTGACAAATATGCTTTTGCCTAATTCGACCAGGATGATTGCCAGGCTGACAGCAGCAATCGTGCCCGTTACGATGAACAAGATATTCAGCCACAGAGTGTTCATGGTGATTTGGAGCCACTGAGATCCGCGAAAAAAATACTTGAAGTTGTCAAGTCCGATGAACTTACTGCCAAAAAGTCCTTTAATCGGGTTAAAATCTTGAAATGCTATGGATATGCCAACCAGAGGAATGTATTTAAAAACAAGTGCATAAAGAATGGCGGGCACAGCCAGCATATACAGCCAGAAATTCTTGTGGATCTCCGTGATGAACCGGCCTTTGTTCTTTCTCTGAATGTGATCTGTTAAGCGCTTACTATCTTGCATAAGCGGTCCCATCCTTTGCTGTTGTTATTTATGGGCGCGCCAATAACGACACCCCACATTCTCGAAGCAATCCGAATTTTATCGGAGCCTCAATGCGAGCGAAAAGCCGTGCCATGTAACTGATTTCATGGATACTCGATATGTATTGAAATCTTGATGTTCAAAAATTTACAATCATTCAGCAGCAAAGCGGATACAAATGGACGGGGTTGCTTCAAGCGATGCTTGAGACTTTAATATATCATGACAGAACTGTTTTGTCAATAGATTATTGTAATATTTCTTTTAATTATTTATTGTATTATTATTAGCATTCTCCTGAGATACAAGGGATACAATCCTTTAGGTAATAATAATGATATGATATGATATCAATGATGCATGATCGAGATCAACCTGCCGGGAGGAATAATGAACTTAATAACCATCGATAAGGTCTGCAAATCTTATGCGGACAGAACCCTCCTGCAAGATGTCAGCTTTAGTCTGGAGGCAGGTGAAAAGATTGGTGTGATCGGCGTCAACGGGGCAGGCAAGACAACGCTGCTGCGCCTTATGGCTGGCGCGGAAAAGCCGGACAGTGGCCAGATTCTGCGGATGCGCGGTCTCAAGATCGAGTACCTCCCGCAGCAACCAGAATTTTCTGCAGACGCGACAGTCATACAGGCTGTGCTCCATGGCCAGTCACCCGTCATGCGGTTGATCAGAGAATATGAGACTGCAGCATTAGCCCTGGATCGTGACTCAGACAACCCGATCCTGCAACGCCGCTTGATTGACCTTTCAGCACAGATGGACGGTGCTGACGCCTGGAATCTGGACAGTGAAGCAAAAAGTGTCCTGACCCGTCTGGGCATCCATGATTTTGGTCAGCCTGTCGCTGACCTCTCCGGGGGACAGAAAAAGCGGGTTGCCCTGGCAGCGGCCTTGGTCAATCCCGCTGACCTGCTGATTCTGGATGAACCGACCAACCATATTGACCCTGCGGCGATAAACTGGCTCGAGCAATATTTGTCAGCCTGGCGCGGCGCTTTGCTCATGATCACCCATGACCGTTATTTTTTAGAGCGGGTGACTCAGGTGATACTGGAGATCGACCAGCCCCATCTGTACCGGTATGCTGCCAACTATAGTAACTGGCTCGAGCTCAAAGCCGAGCGGATTGAACGGGAGGCAGCCAGTGAGACGAAGCGGCAAAACACGCTGCGCCGCGAGCTGGCCTGGATCCGGCAAGGAGCCAAGGCCAGATCAACCAAGCAGCAAGCGCGCATCGATCGTTTCACCCGCTTGAACAATCAGGAAGCACCTCAGGCGGAAGGGGTTATTACGATCACAACAGCTTCATCACGACTCGGCCGTAAAACCCTGATCCTTAATTCAATCAGCAAGCAGTATGGCGGGCGTCCTTTGATCACCCATTTCAACTACATCCTGGGTCGGCGTGAACGGCTGGGCTTGATCGGGCCAAACGGCAGCGGCAAGACGACGCTCCTGAATATCATGGCAGGCACAGTGGCGCCTGACCAGGGCACGCGCGAGATCGGCAGCACGGTGCGGATCGGCTATTTCAAACAAGAGTATGAAATGATCGACCCTGAACTGCGTGTGCTCGACTGGATCCGTCAGGCGGCTGAAGTCGTCAAAACCGATGAAGGGGAGCTGACTGTCAGTCAGATGCTCGAACGCTTCCTCTTCCCGGCCGCCATACAATGGACACAGGTCGGCAAACTATCAGGCGGCGAAAAGCGGCGTCTGCATTTGCTCAAGCTGCTGATGGGTGCGCCGAATATCCTGTTGCTGGACGAACCGTCCAACGACCTCGATGTGATGACCCTGGCTGTTCTGGAAGAATATCTGGAGCATTTTGCCGGCGCCGTGGTTGTCGTATCGCACGACCGCTACTTCCTGGACAAGGTGGTCGACCGGATCCTCGTCCTGGACACGGACGGACAGATCACACCCTTTGAAAGCCACGATGCTGCATTCCAGCATGGGGACACCCAGCAGCCAGATGCGGCCAAGCAAGAGAACAGCGGCGAAAGACCTGCCAGATCTGGACGCGTCCGTATGACTATGGCCGAGCAGATTGAACTAAAAAACATCGACGGGCAAGTGTCAGCCTTGGAAGCTAAGGTTACCCAGCTGCGGCAAGAGGCAGAGGCAGCTTCTTGCGACTATGTTCGCCTGCAAGAAGCTGATGCCGCGCTAGCCCGGGCTGAAGCAGATTATGAAGCAGCACTCGGGCGCTGGGTCTACTTATACGAACGCCAGGAACTCGCTGAGCGATCTTTGCGTGAGGGTACAAAACAAGACCATGGATAATCTGTCCTGGCGTTACTGACCTATTTCTGATTTGCACTTATTATTTTTTAAGGCGTCGGTGTTGGCGTTGGTATGGGCGTCGGTGTGGGCGTCGGTGTCGGCGCCGGTGTGGGCGTCGGTGTCGGCGTCGGTAATGGGGTTGGCGGCTGTGAGTCAGGTGTCGGTGTCGGGTTTGATTTAGGCGTTGGTGTAGGCGTTAGTAAAGGGATTGACGTCGGTGCTGGTGTAGGCGGTTGCGATTCAGGTGTCGGTGTCGGTTCTGGAGTTGGAGTCGGGTTCTTGAATGCATTGTACTCGACCATGGTCCCAGCCAGGATCTGGATATTTTCGCTCAGTTTAATCTGTATGCTGGCGGTTGGAAACTGCTCGATCACGTAGAGCTTCGATTCAGGTAGCAGTACGCTTTCTGCACTGAGATAGCTGATTGTGATGTTTGTCAGGCCTTGAAGGGTCAATTGTGTTTTCATCGAGTCAAGGGACATTCGATCAAGATCCGGCATCATGATGTATGGAGCAGATGTCGGTGTCGGATTATAGAGACTGGCGTAAGCTTGCGCTGTTCCATATGTGAAGCTGACGATCGATAGCTCCATGATCTCGGATCCTGCCGGTACACTCTGGCTGATGACAATCCGTTTGGATTCCGCTACTGTGCCAGAGATACTAACAACCGGTCCCATAACAAGATTTAAAGCCACGATCTGTGAAAGAGCATATGTTAACGACTTGCCGACAAGGTTGGGCATCTTCACCAAAGGCATACTGTTGCTGACGACCAGGATGATACTGCCACCGCGGGGTGCTCTTTGACCGGCTGCTGGGATGGTCCGAATAACCTTGCCCTGATCGATCTGAGCATTCTCGGCCACGATTGTGACTTTATAACCGAAAGTCTGAGATAACTCGGCATAGGCTTTTGCTGCTGACTGACCACTCAGGTCCGGGATAACCTGCAGATCAGGACCGCTGCTGACCGTCAGAGTCAGTGTGACATGCTCTTTCTTGATCATCACGCCTGAACTGGGCGTTTGGGCAGTGATCAAGCCGACGAAGACAGTTGGGTTTTCGGAATATACGACATCAATCAGGATATTGTCCTTTTTTAGAATCTCCAGAACTTCGGTCAGTTCACGGCCAATATAATTTGACAGCTTATAGGACTGCTCGGGTTCTTTCTGGATCGAATCTGACAGCTTGTGCCAACCCCAGGCACCGATCGATGTCAAAAAGACGATAGCGACCAGGATAATTGCCATGACGATTGCCGTATCACGGTGGCGCGAGTGTCTGCGCGCAAGGATGATTTGCTCGATTTCACGGAGCTTGCTGTATTTGGGTTCAGCGCTTATGGCTTGTAGTGCTGTCGTCTGCCTGTCTTGGTCTGGCAGTCCAACCACGATACCATAGACGCCGTTCGGATCGATCAAGAGTTCATCAAGCTCGTCGATCAGCTCGCGTGTACTCTGGTAACGATTGTCCGGTGATTTCTGGATGCATTTCATAATGATCTGGTCGAGTCCGCGCGGGACCGCGCGGTTGATCATAGAGGGTTGCGGCGGGATCTCCTGCAGGTGTTTCATGGCAATGGCCACAGATGTGTCACCATCGTACGGAACGCGCCCGGTGACCATTTCATAAAACAAGATGCCCAGCGAGTAAATGTCAGTCTTCTCATCCATGATCAATCCTCGAGCCTGTTCCGGTGAAGAATAATGAACCGAACCAAAGGATATCCCGCCAGTCAAGGTGATCATGTTGGACGTCTTCGCCTGGGCGATACCAAAGTCGGTCACTTTGGCGAGCCGTTCTTTGCTGATCAAGATGTTGTGCGGCTTGATGCCGCGATGGATAAGACCATTCTCATGTGCATATTCGAGAGCCAGGCCGATCTGGATCGTCATGAGAACAGCTGTTTGCCACTGGATAGCACCGTTTGCATGAATCATCTCTTTCAGGGAGCAACCTTCCACATATTCCTGGACACTATAGCGGCGTTCATGATCCTGTCCAAAACCGATCAACCGGACAATATTCGGATGATTTAGGCTGGATGTGCGCTTGGCTTCTGTTTCGAAGCGCTGAATAAATACCGGATCGTTCGACAGATCATCGTACAGGACCTTGATCGCGACTTTTGTTCCGGTTTTTTGGTCAATCGCCAGGTAGACATGCGCCACGTCACCCTGTCCAAGTAATTCGATGATCTGGTAACGACCGCTGATCATGCTGCCGCAAAGATTTGCTGTCTGTTTTTGAATCATGCTTCTTTCCTCTATGCTTGATTGTGCAAAAGACGTCTAGATGAACTTTAATCTTTGTTTGAAAAGCAGAATTAAATCAAATTCATCATGATATTGAGCATACAACCTGAGACCTTTAATACGCTAAGTATAAACCCATTATGATAATTAGTCAATATATTATTATATGTATTTGTTTATCTTTTATTATATATATTATTGTATTATTTCATGTAGATGCATGTGTAACCAGCCGCAGAGGGGCTCTCCCTAAGTGGCAGGATTGTGATTTTTCAACATGGCAATGCTGATGTCGAAGCCGTCCAGGCTGATGCTCCGGGCGACGGCAGCCTCATCTCCCAAAAAACTCAAAGACGTTATCCGGCATATCTTCCACAAGATGAAAACGACGACTCAGTCAAACCTTATCAAGGTAATCAATCCGCGAGAAGGCTGATTGCGGCATCACGCTTTTGGCTTGCATTTCGTTTTTGTTTTCAGTAAGATGCTTGTGAGTATAAAGACTGCTCGCTTGACGTGAATTGCTCAGAACGCGTTATATCGAACGAAAAATAAAACAGGTGTATAAAAAATGGATTGTGATTCTTCTCACTGATGCGTGCCGTCAGATGAAGCCAAAACTGCAGCCATTCCGCCGCACCAGATCGAGAATCAGCGGCAAGATGATGTATTTCATTCGGCTGATGCTGTCTTTCTTGATGCTGTCAATGGTTGTCCTGGCTGCCAGTGCAGTTATTATCTACCGGAATTATGAAAGTGAAACGATCCTGGACTATAAGAATGCGTCCGAGCAAATGCTTAAGCAGGCAGTCAGTGGCACAGACTTGATTTGGGACTGGGCAAGCATGCAGGCCATCGAGCTGTACAACAACGGTTACGTGTTCAGCGCACTCTATAAAAGTGCATTGGATCCGGTTGAGCAGATGTATGCCGAAACCGTCCTTTCATATGCGCTTAATTCCAATCCATATATTTATTCGATCTACTTGTACAACGGGAGTATGGATCGAATCTTTTCGACCGTTACCAAGGGGTACTCCTCTGAGGAATTTTATGACCGGGAAATCCTGGACATCCTGCGCGATGAGTCATTACTTAATGAGTATCGCTTTATTCCCCGCAAGATCAGCTTTGTCCATTACGATAAAACATACCGTGAGGATGTGATCAGCCTGATCGTGACTGATCCCCTGACCGGCAAACGACCGCTGACCGGCGCGCTTGTTCTCAATATCAAGGCCACGACAATCGACAGCTTTTTGGAATCCTTCATACCAGAGGAAAGCAGCTATGTCGTTGTCTATGACAAAAATGACAGCGTGATCACACATGGCGGTCCTGACCCGTTTAATGACAGGATATCTGATGTCAGCTATGTCAGACACATTGCGGCTGAAAAGAACGCTTCCGGCACCTTTACGCAAAGTATTGACGGTCGGAAATTCCTGATCACCTATGTCAAGTCCGAAAAATTGAACTGGCACTTTGTCAGGGTCTACCCCTTCAACGCCTTGCAGGAGCAAACAACCGGCATGCGCAACTTGGTTGTCATTATCAGCCTGGTCGTGCTCTTGTTGGCAGCCTGCCTATCGATCTGGTTAGCCTGGAACTTTTATAAGCCCTATGACAAGGCTGTAGAGAGCTTGAACACCTTAAAGAAAGAACAGCAGACCAACCGCGGCACTCTAAAGCAAAATCTGATCCGAAGTCTGCTCCAGGGCGAAGTGTCGGCATACGGCGATCTGACTCAGCGTTTTCAGGAGTTCGGGATTAACCTGACTGACGGCCCGTCGATTGTTTTGGTGCTGCAACTCGATAGTTCCGAAATGCAACTGGCGGCCAGCGATGAAGGGGATGCCGCCATCGTCCGTTTTGGCATCGGCAATATCGCCCAGGAAATCATCGCAGAACAGCATGTAAATGATACTGTGGACGCCGGCCGAAACCAAATTGCCTGCATCATCAATCTGGGATCGGATCAGGCGACAGATGATTCATTTCTAAAGGATATGAAAGATTCTATAGCCAAGATCCGTCAGTATACCGAAGCCTATTTCGGGATCGCGCCGATTGGGGCGATCGGGCAGCCGGCTGTCGGTTTCATGGATTTGCCGGCAGCATATCGCAGCACCTTGGACGTGCTGGATTACCGGATCATTCATGAACAGGCCATGCTGATCAGCATCGATCAGGTTGCCGACAACATGGCTCATGCCACCATATATACCGATGAAGCGGAGAACGATATTGTCAACAGCCTGAAACAACGCAATTACAATGCAGTCAGATCCAGCACAGCTGAATTCTTCAATCGAATCCGGCAATTGTCATATGACGACCTGCTTATGTCGATCAATCGCCTGGCCTATGTCTCAATCAAGACCATCACTGCCATGGCGGGCAAGCGTTTTGCTGACTTGAATTACAAATCTGCTTGTGCCAGGGTCGAGCAGATGACCGCCCTGCGCGATATCGAGTCCTGGTTCTTGGAGCTGTTTGCGGCATTTACTGGTATTGCCGAAGAGGCCGACACGGTCCGCAGGAGGCATGTCGAACGGGTCCTGAATATCTTGAACAAAGAATATGGCAATCCGAACCTTACATCCGATGATCTGGCTAGCCGACTCGGTCTTTCTGCCAATTATCTGCGTGAAGTATTCAAAGAAATCACCGGAACGCCGCTCGCCGGTTATATCAATGAGATCCGGTGCAATAAGGCAGCTGATATGCTGCTGCGCACCAGTTTGCCGATCGCGGAAATCAGAACCCGTGTCGGCTTGATCAACCAGAATTATTTCTTCACCTTATTCAAGAAATACAAGGGGTGTACGCCTCGTCAATACCGGGATCAAGCGCGGCAGATCGATGGATAACCAGATATCAACCCGCTTAAGGCAACAATTTTAGAGAGAACCGCCGAATTTGTAGTACCGAAAACCGATATTTGCAAACAGATCCGACAAACTTGAACTGTATATCGGCAAACAACCTTCATAAAATGGGAAGCACAGGCAGAAATGAGTTCTGCCTGATCAATCCCTGGGGGAAGAGGTTGCCGATGATCCGTAAGCCGACCGTGCTGAGCGAAATCGCAAGGCACAAGACTGTGTACCTGATGGCCTTGCCGGGCGTTCTTTTCTTCTTCGTCTTTTTTTATATGCCGATGCCTGGTTTGATCATCGCATTCAAAAATTTCAAAATGTCTTTAGGCATTTGGGGCAGCCCCTGGAACGGTCTGGACAATTTCCGGTTCTTCTTCAGTTCCGGTATTGCTCTGAGGGTGACCCGCAACACGCTGTCGCTTAATGTGTTGTTCATCGTTTCTATCACTTTCTTTCAGGTATTGCTGGCCTTGCTCCTCAACGAAGTCCGATCAGGTCCCTACAAAAAAATCACCCAGTCGGTACTCTTTCTGCCGTATCTGATGTCATGGATCATCGTCAGCGTCATCGTCAACGGATTTCTTGGCTCCGATACCGGAACCATCAATCAACTGCTCGTTTACCTTGGCCTTGAGCCGGTCAACTGGTTCAGCAGAGCTGAGCTCTGGCCGACTATTCTGGTTGTTCTGAATGTCTGGAAATGGACCGGATATGGCGTGGTCATCTACCTGGCGGCGATTACCGGCATTGACGGAACCCTTTATGAAGCGGCGACTGTTGATGGCGCTAACCGGTTGCAGAGAGTCTGGCATATCACCCTGCCGCTCTTGAAAGCAACAGTTGTTATCCTGACCATTCTTTCGGTCGGCAGGATCTTTTACGGCGATGTTGGATTGATCTACGGCATCATTGGCGACAATGCCGTGCTTTTCTCGACGACCGACGTCATTGACACATATGTGCTGCGCGCGCTTCGGACATCATCGGATCTCGGCATGTCAACGGCGATCGGCCTATGGCAGTCGGTGATGGGATTCTTGCTGGTCCTGGCCAGTAACAAGATGGCCAATCACTATGAGCGCGACGGCGCACTTTTCTAAGCCGGAAGGAGCGTACGCAATGATGAAACTCAAGAATTCGGCGACAGCCAAGACCATGACAGCCTTGATATATGCCTTTATCGGACTGTTTACGGTGCTTTGCCTGGCGCCCTTCTGGCTGATGATCATCGGTTCGCTGACCAAAGAATCCTCTATTCTGCGGGACGGTTATCAGTTATGGCCCCAGGAATGGTCATTGACAGCCTATCAGGTGCTCTTTGCCAGTGAGCGGGTAACCCGCAGCTACAAAGTCACGCTTGAAGTCACCCTGCTCGGAACGGCGATCAGCATGCTGCTGACCAGTATGCTGGCTTACGCGCTGGCCGTCCGCGGACCCAAATACACCCGTTTTATCGCACTTTTCGTTGTTTTTACGATGCTGTTTACCGGCGGCCTGGTCCCTTGGTACATTCTGATTACCCGCTATCTGCGTTTACAGAATACAATCTTTGCCCTAACCTTGCCCTACGCGATCAGCCCGTTCTGGATGTTCCTGATGCGCAATCATTTCCGCAGCATTCCCGAGTCAATCATGGAATCCGCTTATATCGACGGCGCCGGCGACCTGTTGATCCTGTTCAGGATCATGCTGCCGCTGTCTCTGCCGACCCTGGCGACAATCGGTCTTTTTTACGCTCTGATGTACTGGAATGACTGGTATCTGTCCCTGATGTTCATAGAAAGGAGGGAGTTGTTCCCCCTGCAGTTCCTATTGCGGTCTCTCGTATCCAATCTGATGAACGTGGCGATATCACTGAACCCCAAAATGACGGTCATGACCGAAGTGCCGGCATATTCTGTCCGTATGTCCACTGCGGTCATCACAATCGGCCCGATCGTCGCCTTCTACCCCTTCATCCAAAAATATTTCGTCAAGGGGCTGACCGTCGGCGCCATCAAAGGTTAGGCTATCATTCTGCCAGTCAGAGTAGCACAATAAAAAACAGGAGGATTGATCATGAAAAAGAAACTGACCCGGATGCTTGTGTGTCTGTTGATTCTCGTCATGGCTGTTTCCGTAATCACAGGTTGCGGAACAACCACGCCAACTTCGTCTGGAACAACAACCAGATCCACGACAACTGCCGGCAGCGCGGCCACGACGGCCGCACCGCTGGCCAAGTACACGATTACCGCATTATTCCCCGGCGATACGCCCGTTGACTTCGACGAAGTTATTGCCAAAGCCGAGGCAGAAGTCAAAGATTCATTAAATGTCGCGCTGGATTTCCAGTTTATCCCCTGGGCAGATTACGGTAACAAGATCATGGTCAAAATGATTGCCGGTGATAGCCTCGATCTGCATCTTAACGCACCGTGGCTGTCGATGAATCAGATGATTTCTGAAGGTCTGATCCAGCCCTGGGACGACCTGCTGGACCAATATGGCGCCGATGTTCTGGCTGCGTTCCCGAACAAGATGATCGAGAGCAACAAATTCAATGACAACATTTACGGCATCCCGCTCGGTAATGTCATCGCGGCAGCAAAAAGTTCTCTGTATGCGATCCGCGGTGATCTGCGCGTCAAATACGGCATGGATCCGATCGATTCGTATGAAGACCTTGAAGCGTATTTCAAAAAAGTCCTTGAAAATGAAAAAAGCATGGTTCCGGCCACCTGGAATGCATCGCAGTATACGCTGTTTCAAAGTACAGATGCCAATTTCTTCAGCTTTGGCCAGAACAATGTCAATGTGCTGATCCCCTTCAACGATGACGGTACAGTCGGTGAAATCGTCCCAATCTATGAATACGATGGCTTCATCAATATCGTCAGGATGATGCGCAATTGGTATCAGGAGGGGATCATCGACAAAGATATCATGGCACAGAAAGACGGCAAAGGCGCATATTTGTCCGGCAAAGCCGCCTACTCGAATGTCGATTTTGTCGAGGAGAGTCAGTTGATGGCCAACGTGCCGGGCGCCTGGATGGAAAAAGCCGATGTCTCACCCAATTCCAAGCCCGTTTCGGACTTCAAAATGTGGAATTTTCTCTGCCTGAACACTAAGTGCAAAGACACTGAGCGGGTAACGAGCTGGTACAACTGGATCTTTGCGGATCAGGCTCATTATGACCTGTTGCAGTATGGCATCAAGGACAAGCATTGGACTGATACCGGCAAGGGAACCTATGACGTTCCTGCCGATCTGACTGCTGCCAGCGCCTATAATTTTCCGGGTTATGTGCTCCTTTGGAATCCTATCTTTGACCGCATATCCGCCAAATCCTCCGCAGGCGCCATTGCGGAGAACGCCTTCTGCAAGCAGGAGAGCAATTATGTGCAGAGCAGCTTGACCGGCTTCACTCCCGACTATACGGTTATCGCGAGCGAGATTGCCCAGGTCAGCGCTATTTGGGCAGAAACGATCTTCACGCTTTATGCCGGCGTTGTCGATCCGGATGTCGGCTTAGCCCAGGCCAAGACCAGGCTGGAAGATGCCGGATATCTGAAAATTGTTGAAGCCGCCAGGAAGCAGATCAACGATTACGTGGCAGGCAGGTAGTTTACACCTGATCGCTTCATAAGCCCATTCCATTCGCCGGCAAGTCAAGGTACAAGCAGGGAGAGAGGCGACAACCTCTTTCCCTGTCTTGTATAAAGGAGTTATCTATGACCACAACAGGACGAAGACTACGAATCCTGCAGACAATCGCGCACCAGGAACCAGATCGAGTGCCGGTCGGATTTGACCTGTTGGAACCGTTACGCGGCGCGGTTCTCGCTTATTATGGCTTGAAAGACTTGAAACAGCTGTATGCAGCCACCGGCGTCGACGGGTTTTCCGTCTGGGACTGGCCGTCCGTTCAACCGATCTACACCGGTCCTGCCCGCGAGGGCGTCACAGATTACGACAGCAGCGCTGCATATGGGTTCTGGGGCAAAGTCAGTGAAAAAATCTATCCGCTGGCCGGCCGTGAGCTGGATGATTTCCGTTGGCCGTCTATCGATGACTTTGATTTCTCCGGCTTACGCGCCGGCCTGGCGGCCGTGCGCGCGCTGGATATGACCGCCGCATCCGGTCATGCCGGCATGGGTTGGCTGCACCATGTGCAAATGCGCGGTTATGATGACGCGCTTCTAGACGTCCTGGATGAAGACTGGATGACCGCATACATGACCAAGACGCGTGATTTCATCCTGCCATATTTTCAGCGACTATTCGCCGAAGCAGACGGTTTGGTCGACATCATCCGGGCGGATGAGGATCTGGGCGGACAAAACAATATGCTGATCAGTCCGACCCTTTGGCGACGCTGGTACAAGCCGCTCTGGCAAGAAATTTTTACAATCTGCCGCAGGAATGGCGCCAGAGTCTGGCTCCATTCCTGCGGATTCTGTCGTGATGTGGTGCCGGATTTTATCGAGATGGGCGTCGATATCCTCAATCCGCTGCCGCCTTATGTCCGCGGCAGCGACCCTCTGGACATGAAACGCACGTTCGGCAATCAGCTGGCATTTGACGGCGGGGTCGATCAGATGAACGTTCTGGTGTCCGGCTCGCCGCGGGCGGTCCGTGAGGAGGTCAAAAGGCGAATTGATCAGCTGGCGCCAGGCGGCGGCTATATTGTCGGGCCATCCCAGGTGTTTGCCGGGAATGTGCCATTAGCTAATGTGATTGCCTTTCTTGAAGCAGCCGTTCAGTTTGGCGTCTATTGATAAACAGGAAATTCCGGCAGCCGGAAACAATTTACAGCTACTTACGCCGTAGATGTCGCCAATTCGGTTTGATTAGCGAAGTTTTTATTTAAGAATCAGCTCAATGACAGGGACCACCACCGGCGGCTTGACCGGCGGCAATTCGAGCACCAGCAGGTCATCCGCTTTGGCAGCGCCTTCGCTGAAATGCCGTACGGCCCCTTCGGTGAACTTGATTTCACTGGCATCATGCAGGAATTGGGCATACGCCACTTTGCCTGCCAGACCCTGCAAAAGAACATGGGCAAAAGGGTAGGCGAACAGGTGCAGGTAAAGCCGCTTGCCATCCTGACTCTGCGTGAAACGGCAGTCGCGCGGCAACGAGGCCAGGATGTCGGGTTCAGCCATGGTGCAGTTATAAATCGAGCGGCTGTTGTACGTCATCCAGTCCGCATATACCTTTAGGGCTGCTTCAGCCCGGCTGTCCAGATAACCGCGCGCGGTCGGACCGACATTCATAAGCAGGTTGCCGCCCAGGGCAACGGTATTGACCAGCATGCGGATCAGCATCTCAGGTGATTTCCAGGTTTGTTCATCCCGATGGTAACCCCAGGAGCCGGACAAGGTCTGGCAGGCTTCCCAGTTGACCAGTTCGCCTGTTTCCGAGTGGCGCAGCCACTCTTGCGGTTGGTATTGCTCAGGTGTCCAGAGATCCTGCTCGATCTCGGTCCTGTTGTCGATGATGATGCCGGGTTGGAGTTCACGTGCCATCCGAAGCAGGGATTCAGCTTCCCAGTCTTCCTTGCCCTTTCCCTTCATCCAGGACCTGTCCCCTTCACCGTTGCGTCCGCTGTAGGAAAAGTCAAACCATAGAACGTCAATTTTACCGTAGTTAGTCAGCAGTTCGCGGACCTGGTTGCGCATGTATGCGGCGTACCGGCGCACATCGCGACCTTCACTCTGCGTTTTGGCGTCGGTATCTTCACGACGCGGGTGCAGCATGTCGATGGGGAAATCCGGATGATGCCAGTCGATCAGCGAATAATAGAAACCGATATGTAAGCCTTCCGCACGGAATGCATCCACATATTCGCGGACCAGGTCCCGCCTGGCCGGCGTATTGGTGGCTTTGTAGTCTGTATACTGGCTGTCGAACATGCAGAAACCTTCATGGTGCTTGGTCGTCATGACAGCGTATTTCATGCCGGCCGCTTTTGCTTGACGGGCCCAGTCACGGGCGTCATACAGGTCAGGATCAAAAAACTGTTTGTACAAGTCATAATGATCTTCAGAGATCATCTCGCGCATCTTGACCCATTCGTGACGGGCAGGCATCGCATAGAGTCCCCAATGAATGAACATACCAAACCGATCCTGTGTAAACCAGGCGGTATCGCCTGGTGTTTTTCGAGTGACGTAGCTGCTCATTGTCATGTTCCTTTCTTGATGGTTGATTGGGCTGCAATTGCTGTCTGTAATATGGACATTTAGACCACGCAAAGCAAACGGGTTGCATTGTCTATGGATAAAAGTATAATAGAAAGCTGTGATTCAAGCCATGTAAAAAGCATCAGATAACATGGAGATTTCAGTATGAGCATCGATCGAAACGATCACATGATCGCGTTCATGAACCACTTGCACATCAAGATAGTCGATAGCGGATATGCCGAGGTCGGCAGCGACTGGAACTGCAGCCGCGTCTGCTCGCCCTATTCGCGTCTTTATCTGATTCGATCAGGTGAGGGGACGATTACATACGGATCAAAACAGCTGCTGCTCCAACCGTTCCATGTCTACCTGATCCCAGCCGGCCTGACATTTGACTACGCGTGTCAGGGTTATCTGAGCCAGTTGTATTTCCACGTCAACGTCATGGCGGCCGATGGCTACGACCTGCTGTCGCGCCTGGACCATTGCTATGCGCATCAGGCGACACAGCAGGAGACGGAGGACGCGCTGTCCTGCTACAGGGGGCACAATCTGGGCGATGCCCTCCGGCTTCAACACGTTATTCATCAATACCTGGCTCATTTTATCGCCCAGTCCAGCATCGGGCAACAAGCCTGGAAGACATATTCCCCTTTTCTGCAGCGACTATATCCGCTGGTTCGCCAGTCGATCGGATCAAAAACGACCATTAAGGAGCTGGCCAGCCAAATTGCCATGTCGGAAAGTGCCCTGACAAAGAGCTTCAAAGCCGAAACCGGCATCACGCTTGGACAGTACATGGACCAGTTGCTCTTCCAAAACGCCCAGCAACTCTTGCTGGCCACTGACGATACCATCTGCCAGATTGCCGACCAATTGGGATTTTGTGACCAGTTCTATTTTTCCCGCTATTTCAAGCAGCATCAGCATGAATCGCCCAGTCAGTACCGCAAGCGGTTACGGGTGCCATTTTGATCCGTTTTTGAGTTCCGCAAGACGCTCATACAGATCTCTTTCAGCATGATCTATCGACCGAGGAATATCAATAATCACATGTACATACTCGTCACCGCAAATCCCATCTTTCCCCTGCCACCCTTTAGATCGCAAGCGAAATTTCTGACCACTATGAGTCATTGGCGGGATTGTAACCATGACTTGACCATCGATCGTCGGCGCGTGAACCCGGCTGCCTAAAACTGCTTGTTCAGGACTGATTTTAATGGTTGTTTCCAGGCAGTTGCCATTAAGCGTCAAGCTGGTATTGGGCAGGATCTTGATTTTCAACAGCAGATCACCGGCCAAACCGACGGCTGATCCTGCTCCCCCTTGCCCTTTCAGTCGAATTTTACTTTTATCCCGGACAAATGCAGGTATTTTGACATCGAGCGCCTTGACGATGGTTTTACTACCTGTTCCACCACAGCTATTACATATATTCTGCTTGGTTGAGCCTGTTCCATCACAGGTCGGGCAAAGACTGCGATATGAGAATTGAAGCGGTTTATGACCACCGTGATATGCTTCTTCCAAGGTAAGCTCAAGCTCACTTTCCAGGTCCTGGCCGCGAATACTTCTTGTTTGCCTGAATCCACCCTGAGGATCACTTGAGCTGGCTCGGCCAAAAAGGCTTTCAAAGAACTCACTGAAGCCATCGACGCCTGCTGTGCTCCAGGATCGGCTGTTTTCCTCTCCCGTATCTGATTTGGGTTGCCATTCTTGTCCGCTGTGCAGGTCTTCACCCAAATGGTCGTATTGATCCCGCTTTTCTCCATCGCTCAAAACGGTGTAAGCTTCATTGATTTCCTTGAATTTCTCTTCTGCAGCACGCTTCTCTCCTTTGATATGCAAGTCAGGATGATGTTTTCGGGCAGCTTTCCGATAGGCTGTCTTAATCTCCGCTTCAGTGGCCTTGCGGTCGACGCCCAGGATCTCATAATAATTTTTATATGTTGCGCTCACTGACATCAACCGTCTTTATTTTTCAGTAAATTCAGCATCGATCACATCATCCTGCCCTTCAGTATTGGGAGCAGCTTCACCTGAATAGGTCTGAGAATCTGCCCCTGAAACAGCGTTGAATACATTGGCAGCCTGGGTCAGATCACTGGTCAGCATTCGAATCCGATCGACAGAGGCATTTTCTTGCAGCGCCTGCCTGGTTTCGGATAAAAGTTGATCAATACGGCTTTTTTCATGAACCGGGAGCTTATCTCCAGATTCGTTCATCTGCCTCTGAACCTGGTAAACAACCGAATCTGCTGCATTACGTGTTTCCACTTCCTGTCGCCGCACTTTATCTTCGGCTGCATGCGACTCTGCGTCACTGACCATCCGACTGATTTCGGCTTTGTCCAGGCTGGTGGATCCGGAAATCGTAACAGTCTGTTCTCTTTGGGTTGCTTTGTTCTTTGCACTGACTTTAAGAATCCCGTTTGCGTCTATATCGAATGTGACTTCAATTTGAACTGCCCCTCTGGGAGCCGGCTGTATACCATCCAGTTTGAATTGGCCAAGCGAGCGGTTATCTTTGGCCAATTCCCGTTCACCTTGCAGGACGTTGATGTCTACTGCGGGCTGGTTGTCTGCTGCTGTTGAAAAGACTTCGCTTCTCCTAACCGGGATGGTCGTATTCCTCTCAATTATCCGCGTCACAATTCCGCCCATTGTTTCAACGCCCATAGACAGCGGTGTCACATCCAGCAACAGGACATCCTTGACTTCGCCAGCTAACACACCTGCCTGAATTGCTGCGCCAATCGCAACAACCTCATCAGGGTTAACCCCTTGGTTTGGATCACGTCCACCCATGAGCTCTCGAACGAGTTTTTGAACAGACGGGGTACGTGTTGAACCGCCAACCAAAATAATTTCATCTATGTCGCTCGCGGTAATCTTAGCATCAGATAGAGCTGAAATAACCGGTTGGCGGCATCTTTCAACCAGACTGTGGGTCAAGTCGTCGAACTTTGCCCGCGTCAGTTTGATGTCCAGGTGTTTCGGGCCGTTAGCATCGGCTGTAATAAACGGCAAATTGATTTGTGTTTCAATGATGCCAGAAAGATCGATCTTGGCTTTTTCGGCTGCCTCGGTCAAGCGCTGTAAAGCTTGCCTGTCCTGTCGCAAATCAATTCCGTTATCTTTCTTGAATTCTTCAGCAAGCCAGTCGACAATTGCTTTATCAAAGTTGTCACCACCCAGGTGGGTATCACCATTGGTAGCCTTAACCTCAAAAACACCATCGCCGACGTCCAGAATAGAGACATCGAATGTACCACCACCCAAGTCAAAGACCAATATTGTTTCGCTCTTTTTCTTGTCCAAGCCATAGGCCAGAGCAGCGGCTGTGGGTTCATTAATGATTCGCAGGACATTCAACCCGGCAATCTTGCCTGCATCTTTAGTTGCCTGACGTTGGGCATCGTTAAAATATGCCGGTACAGTGATAATCGCGTCGGTTATTTTTTCGCCCAAATATTTCGAAGCGTCTTCAACCAATCTTTTTAGGATTGCTGATGCGATTTCTTCTGGCGCGTAAAGTTTGCCGTCAATATCAAATCTCACCGTGTCGTTGGGACCCTGGACTACTTTGTAGGGAACAAGTTTTTTTTCATCGGCGACTTCGGAGAAACGCCGTCCAATAAAGCGCTTAATCGAGTACAATGTTTTTTCAGGATTCAAAGCCGCCTGCCGCCTGGCTACCTGACCAACGATCCGTTCCATTTTTTTGGTGAATGCAACAACAGACGGGGTCGTTCTGCCACCTTCTGCATTTATGATGACTACTGGTTTCCCTCCTTCCAAGACCGATACAACGGAATTAGTCGTGCCTAAATCAATACCAACAGATTTACTCATAAAATGATCCTCCTAGTACAATATAGTTGTGGCCGGCAAGGGCCACCAGACAGCAGAATGCTGCCTCATCAATAACGGTTCATTGTGGATGACTCCACTTGGAATACGGAAGCTACAAGATTAGCTTAACTGGGTCAGTTTGGCCTCTACCACGTCCATCCTGTATACTTAAGTCGGGTCTGGAGAGTAGATGTAATTTCTCCAGGGACGCCTCTGGCGACTACCCGTAAGTTAGAGTGTCAATCCATTCCGGCAGGATACATGATTTGGCTGGTAGAGGCCGGCTGAGCCGGCTCCTCGTGTCACATGCTAGGTAGTGAGCCTGCAGGAGTAGGGATGGATGTCGAAAGACCCAAATCTTTTTTCAAGGAGGTCCCCATGAATACCATTCGACCTGTTGCCGGTATCGATGTGGCCAAGGAATTCAGTGAGTTCTGCCTGCTGGCTCCTGACAACTCTGTTTTGGCTACCCTGACCATCCGGCACAATTCGCCACAAGACATCGAAAAGGCCGTGAAGTTGCTCCAGAAAAGCGAAAAGGACTTTGGATGCAGTCCGATCGTCATCATGGAATCCACCGGCCACTATCACAAAATCCTTTTCCACGCTCTTACACAGCGTGAGATCGACGTTGTTATCGTCAATCCTATCCAATCTGATTCTATCAAGAATTTGGATGTAAGGAAAGTGAAGAATGACAAATGGGATGCCAGGCGGCTGGCTTTGCTTTACCGGATTAAGGGCGAGTCGCTGCGAACGGTATCTGTAACTGCATCCGATTGGGCCGCCCTTAAGGATCTGATCCGCCAGTATTATGTCGTTTTGGATGAGATGACTGCCCATAAACTGCGTCTGCGTAGCCTCGTCGACCGCGTGTTGTTAGGGTTTGAGGAGGATTTCTTTCAGATCTCCTCGGTTACCGGTCTGGCTGTTCTCAAGGCCTATCCTTCTGCCAAAGCCATCCTGCATGCCCGTAAAGCAACGCTGGTTAAGCTGATCGCTCACACGTCCCACAAGGGCCTGCAGAAAGCACAACTCAAATACGAGGCCTTGCGCAAAACGGCTCAGACGATGCTGGAACTGGGCGACCCTTCAGAGCACCTGGCCCTGATTATCCGCTCAGAAATCACCTTGATCGAGGATTTGCAGGCTGTTCAGGAGACAATCCTACAAGCTATAGAGGCTCTTGTGGAGAAAAACAGGAATAGTGATCAGCCGGCTATGGCCAGGTCCATCGACTTGCTCGATTCCATTATGGGCATTGGTTTCATCAGCGCGGCAACCTTCACCGCTGAATTTGGAGATGTTGCCTCGTTCAAATCAGCGCAATCCCTGACGGCTTTCAGCGGTCTGGATGCATCAGTCAAACAGTCGGGAAAATTCAAGGGGTCTCGCAATAGGATCTCAAAACGCGGTTCCAGACTGATCCGTCGCGCTCTTTTCCATGTCGCTTCCGCCAACATTCGAACCAATAAAAACAACCGTCCCAATAACCCATATATGCAGGCTTTTTACCAGAAGAAGTGTCAGAGCAAGCCCAAGATGGTTGCTCTGGTTGCCGTCATGCACAAGCTGCTGTTCGTTATGTACGCCGTCATCAGAGATCAGAGGCCCTTCGAGCTGCGTGATCCTAAAGAGCATGCTGCCCGTTTAGCTGCATAATTTGTAGCTTTCCATATTCAGTTTTCTAGGTTCATACCTGTCGACTGTTCATCGTCAGGTCCATTTCCCATACCCTTTTTCAAGAGTAGTGGTGGCGTTAAGTTTTTTGCCCAATTTGCCAATTTAGATCTTGACAATTATTAGCTGGTCTAACGGTTAAAATGGAGCCTGCAAATCCAGGCTGTTTCCAAAACGAATCAGTATCGGTAACTGGCGGCAATACCTGTGGTGACAGGCATCTTGTCCTTTGGCAGGACGAAAACAACACCACCGCCTAACAAAACTAATTCAGCTAGATCATCCAGGATATCGTCATAATCTGGCATATTTATATCGCCAAATTTGATTTTACCGGTTTTGCTGTCGATTTTTCCCGATACAATTTTGTCTTCTTCGATGAGAATTGTTTCAACTCGACTTTCATATGCGGCTTGAGCAACTTGAGCTAAATCAGATGATCCCAAAGATTCAGCTTCAGCCTGTGCAAATAATTCAACCAGTCTCTGTGTCTTTTCTCTATTGATCTCTTCAATAATCACTCGAGCATTATCTTGCAAATCATTCATTTCTATAGATTCCATAGATTTGCTGATACTCTCGTCAAGTATATAGGGATTTTTACTCAATTTCTTGAATTCGGCATGATACTCTTTTAGCGAAACCAGAATCAGCGGCAGCTTTGACACTTTTGAATATTTTTCTAGAACAAATGAATCCACATACCTGAAATATTTTTCGGTATCTTTATTAATCTCTTCTTTTGCATCACCATGACCATGGTACATCGTAGGGCCGCCTGCACCGGCATAAGACCCATGGGACAGATATGAATCAGATAATTGGTTTCCTAAAACATCATGCATGCTCCTTGGCGTATCTGGATCTATCTTGATCTCGTGAAAGCCATCTCGATTACCTTGATAAAGGGTGAAATTCTCCCGACTCAAGCCCAACAACTGGTAATTTTCAATGGACTGAAAAGCTTGCAGAAGAGGTTTAATATGAAAGCTATCGGCTACTACAGCAAGTTCTTTAACCGGATTATTGAGATTGTAGACAATGCATTTATTTTGACTTGCAAGGACTGCTATCCCGTCGGAAGTATTGTTCCAAAAGACTTTATCTTCCTTGAGATCATAAAATGGTTTCATGATTGCATCAATAGGTTCAATACTCATTTTCTGTTTCAATGAATGCTCAATCACACGAAGCAGATTTTTGAATACAATAGGGTCTTGTTTGTTATCCGGAAAAGACCTATGGGTGGATTGATAAAGCGAAATAAGCGGTCCATCCTCTTGAAAAATCATATCCTGGGGGAAACGATGTACAATCTCATATAACATAAAAAATACCATCCTTCTCAATGTGGTTTCAATGTGCTGATAACAAAAAAATCAGCGATTTACCTTGAACCCGTCAATTTCAAACTCGACGATGATGTTCAACTAATTATATACATATATATTACCATAATAATATGTCTTTTCATACATATTAATGTTAAATCTTTTTTGCATCAACAAGAAATCCATAGATGGCTGTTTTTTACTAAATTGATCATTCAAGAGTCGCAGAGGTTCCTGTGCCAGCAGCAACGGCTGGTGTTCATGCGCATGCTATCTTGAGATTCGTCTGTTTGCAGAAATTTGTCTGTTTTCCTTGACGACATGATCAGTTGGCGATACAATCACATCGGAATCATCCTATTGAAACAAAGCAACTCCTGATTAGTTAACTTTCTGTCGGAGGATTGCTTATGACTTGGTCTTATGCCTATAACCAGGATCTCTGGCCAGCGATGATTTCAGTCGCCTTGACTATAATCCTTGGACTATACAGTTGGCATCGGCGAAATGTGCCTGGCGCCAAGGCGTTTGCTATCGGCTGTCTTTTTGCCATGCTGTGGGCAATCGGATCCAGTCTGGAAATTGCGGCATTAGACTTTTCAACAAAGGTTTTTTGGATAAAGTTTCACGCCTTATGGCAAATCCCCATGGTTACTGCCCTTAGTTGCTTTTTTCTCGAATATGCGGGGCTTGGTCGTTTTCTCACCCGCCGAAATCTTGTTCTGTTATCCATCCCCGCACTTCTCATCTTTAGCTTGATGGTAACCAATAATTATCATCATCTGATCTGGGCATCATTTACATTAGATAAATATGTCATTATTAAGTACGGCATTGGCACCTGGGCATCGATCATGTATGCCAATCTGCTGGGCATCGTAAATCTCCTCGCGTTGCTGCGGCTGGCTATCGGATCTCCCCGGTCCCGCTGGCCAGTCGCGATCATGTTGTTCGGCCAGATTTCCGGTCGGATCATGTATGTGCTTGACAGTCTTTATAATCATGTTTTCAGCCCGGGCGAATCAGTCCTTGTCGTCATAGGCTTGTCATGTTCCGTTTATGCCTTTGCCCTGTTTCATTTCCGTGTATTGGATCCAATTCAACTGGCTCGTTCTGTTGTCATAGAGCAAATGACCGATGGTATGCTTGTTCTGGATATGCAAGGACATATTGTAGACATCAATCCTGCCGCCATGAAGCTATTCGGCAAACCCGCTGCCGGTTTGTGCGGACGGGCTGTGGTGGAAATGATGCCCCCCGACTCCGGTATCGAGGTGCAGCCAGGCAAGATTGAACTCACAAAATCTGAGATCGGCCTGGGTCTGGGCGATGCTGCCCGATATTACAGTCTGGGCCTCACGCACCTGTCGGACAGACGAGGGGAAGCACTTGGTTATCTCCTGCTGCTTCATGATATAACTGAACAAAGGCGTTCACAGAAGCTCCTGATCGAGCAACAACGGGTTGTTGCCACCCTGCAAGAACGCGAGCGGCTGGCACGCGAACTGCATGACAGCATCGGACAGGTCCTCGGCTATATCAGCATGCAAGCCCAGACTGCTCAAAAATGGGCGATGACAGGCAATACTGAAAAGGCAGTACCGATCCTGAATCGTTTGGCAGAAGTTGCCCAAGAAGCCCACGCCGATGTTCGCGAGTCTATCCTCAACCTCAAAACCGGGATGGCGCCAGGATGGACATTCATCCAAGCTCTGCGAAAATACCTCGATCACTATCACACGTCCTTCGATATTTTTACAGAATTACTGTTACCCGAACAGCTGAGAGAAGACATTTTGAATCCTGACGTTGCTGTCCAAGTCTTGCGCGTTATTCAGGAAGCTTTAAATAACGCCAGAAGGCATGGCAGTGCTCACCGCGTGAAAATCGCGTTTGTGCAAGGAGATAGCCATATCAATATCAGCATCTCTGATGACGGCAGCGGTTTCAATCCAGCTGATTTGAATCTGGAATCTGGCAAACACTTCGGCCTGATGTTTATGCGTGAACGAATGGCGCAAATTGGCGGCTCTATCACCGTTATGTCTCAGGTGGGATCAGGGACTACCGTAGTACTGGATGTGCCTTTCGGCACTTAAGCAAGGAGGCGCGGTATGAATGTTTTGCTGGTCGACGATAATCGTCTGATGCTGGAGGGACTAAAAAGCCTGTTAGAGGTACATGATGTGCAAGTGGCAGGGCTGGCAACTGACGGACATCAAGCCGTTGTGTTGGCGCAGGCGCTCAAGCCAGATGTGATTCTGATGGATATCCGCATGCCGCGATGCGACGGACTGACTGCTACCCGACTCATCAAAGCAGAAATGCCAGAAATGAAAATTGTTGTCCTGACGACATCCACCGACGACCAAGACCTGTTTGAGGCCGTGAAGTCCGGCGCTTGCGGCTATCTGCTCAAGAGCATCAATGCCGAAACTTTGATTGAAGCATTGCTGCAGGCTCAAGAGGGCATCCCTCCCTTTTCACCCGGACTGGCAACAAAACTGCTGAAGGAATTTGCGCATCTCAGCACATCATCTGTTACAGGCCCATCCGGATCTGACTTGCCTGCAAATCCGACCCAATCCTTAGATGCGTTACCGGCGATTGGATTGAACAGCCGACAGATTGAAGTGCTGACCCTGGTCTCTCAAGGTCTAACCTACAAGGAAGTCGGAGCCAAGATGTATATAAGCCCGCGCACAGTCCGCTACCATATGATGGAGATCATGAATCAACTTCATATGGAGAACCGTGCACAGGTTCTGGCATATGCCGGACGTCTCGGCATTGGGCAGGATATATCCCCGTAGTCGCGACAGTCACAAGTGACGGTCCCCACTTGATAAAAAGACAGTCAGTCTTGTCAGAAGTGTAGCTTTCTCCCCAATTCCGCTATGATGATCTTTTTCGCCCAGATGAGCAGTCCAAAGATTGTCAGGCCGGCAAGAGCAGCCGCGATCACACTGGGATAGACCGGCCGTGCGACGCCGGTCAGCACCAGAATCAGCGGGATAAAACCAATCACACACAGCGAGAGCTGGTAAAGCAGATAGTCGCGCAGGTTGTGCTTTTTTTTGAGCATGATCATATCGATGACCGTGATGAAACCGATAAAGATGATGGGCATAGTGTAGGATACAGCCCAGGAGATGCGACTGATGATCACATTGCTCTGGGACAACACATTGACAACCACCAGCAACAGTGTGATGGACAGGGCGTGCGTCATCAGTTTCAAACCCGGATGCACACTTCTTTTCAGCGTCAACCAGCCGACCAACCAAAGATAAAGGATATGAACGGAAAAAATAATACTCCAGAGCCATCCGTCCCAAGTCGCCCAGTTGATGCATAAAGACAGCAAAATCAGGCAAATGGCCGAAAGTGACACGAACCTGGCCAGGCTGTTGTTTTTCTTTTGCCGTGGCCGTTCGACCGGATACGTGCGCCGGGCTGCTTTGTCTTGCTGCTCCGCCAGACTGCGATGACACAACGGGCAGCGGTCTGTTATGGTTGAAACACGTATATGACAATCTGTACAGGTTGGCATGAATTATCCTTTCTCGAGATTTTCGCGCAGGTTGCTTTGGATTTCAATATCCAGTCCCTGTGCGGCCAGATACGTAAAGAAGCGCCGCTCCAGATCGGTTTCATAAACCGCCCGTGAACAACTGATCGTCATCTTGTCGCCATATGAGATGACGCAAACATTGTGTGTTGCCCGGTTGCCCACAGACATATTACACTCAAAATCCTCCACCCGCTCTAGCATGGAAGATGGCAAGGAGACGCGGCCCATATTGGACATCGTGCTTGTCGCCATCTTTGAGCCAAGATATCCACAAGCAATGCGGATGGCAATATTCTTGATGAACAAAGGACACATGCGCAGCGCGATGCTTCGTTCAATCGCCACATTGGCATTGAGATTCTGCTGCAGCTTATCATCATTCAATTCCTGCCGGAAACCCTCTTTGACTTGTTCGAGAATGGCAGAAAAATCCGGATTCTTGCTCAGACCCTGGGTTGATGTGTAGAAAAAGAGCGAGAAATTGCGCAAGGTTCTCGACGGGTGCATGGCGCGCAAGTTGACCGGAATGCTGATGTTGACCGGCCTTTCAGAGACACTAGCCCGCTCGTCCAGACTGATGCAGTATGTGAGCAACGCAGTCAAATACTGTGTCAGGGTGGCTTGACTGTTTCTGGCCAAGCGCAAAAACGGCTCAACCTGCATCTTGCCATTGATCACCCCGATGTCGCCTTGTCCGGGCAACCGGCTCCCTTGTATCCGGTAAGCACGGTTTACCCGGCAACGGTTCCGGCATGTGGGCAGATAATATCTGGCGAAGCCATCCTCTATCTCCGCCTGGTCAGGCATCTGGTCAACCGTCAAGACCTGGTTTTCACTGTCCATGGCATATCCGAGCCGCTCAAAATAGCGGAAAATAATTGCCTTGAGAAATTCAAGCGCCCCAACGCCGTCGCACAGGCTGTGAAAAGCTTCCAGACTGATGCGCTTTTCATAATAAAAAACCGTAAAATGATAACCGTTGTTCTTTTGCACATCAATGTGCTGGTTGATAAAATGGGACTCAGGTTTGACCAACGGCTCTTCCGGATTGTCCTCGAAGTAATTCCAAAAGAAACCTGTTTTCAGTTTGACATAAAAAGAGGGAAAGCGCGGTTTGCAATCAATGACCGCCTGTCGCAAATGCTCCGGTATGACAACCTCTTTCAATAAGGCCGCAACCCGGAAAACACAGCTGTCCTTAGCATTCAAAAGCGCCGGATAAATTTTGGCGGCATTATCTAGTCTATACCATATGGCGTGATCATTCTGTGCGATATCCGCTATTCTGGCCATCTTCTTTCCGTTACCGCTGAATACTGCTCTCTCGCTTGCATCACCTGCTTTGATTATATATCAAATGACACGCAAGTGTCTGCCAGTCCTGAAAGGTATCACTGTTGGATTCAAGGTTGGGTAGCGGTTGGCTTAACCGCAGAGTTATCCGCTTGCTTCCATTCAATGAACTCGTGTTTGACTATCATCTACAAGCAATCAACTGCCTGACCTGTCCAGATGAATTCAACTGCAGCGCTTTGCACGCCCTGTCATATTCAGAAGCGACATTGATTGAGCTGATTTGCAGACTCACCTCTGCCAGACTAAACATAGGCATGCTGAGACTCCGAACTCCTAAACCAATCAAGAGACCTGTACAATCAGGATCACCAGCAATTTCACCGCAGACTGAACACGGTATTCCAATCTTGGTGCAGCATTCAACAACAGAATGGATCAACCGCAGAACGGCCGGATGAGCCTGGTCATAAAGTCTAATCATAGCCGGATTGCTACGATCAGCCACCATGACATATCCGGCTAGATCATTGGTTCCTATGCAGATGAAATCCACGCACATCACGATCCGATCAATAAGAATCGCAGCGGCCGGTGTTTCAACCATTGCGCCAAGTTGTATTTGCTCACAGCATGCCTGACCGGCCTTGACTAATAGATCCTTTTCCTGCTCGATGATGCTACGAACCTCTAGGCAGTCTTCTGGATCGCGGATCATCGGAATAAGGATACTCAACTTAGTGCTTGCTCCGGCAATCAGTAGGGCGCGTAATTGTGCCCTAAGCACCGCCGGATGTTCGAGCAACAGCCTGATCCCACGGATTCCCATAACCGGATTCTCTTCATCCGGCAGATGGAAATAGGGTAATTTTTTATCAGAGCCAAAATCGAACAACCGGAGTACAGCACGACCGTTACCTGCCTCGATCGCCAACCGATAAGCATCTACCTGCTGGCGCTCATCAGGAAATGCCGGCAGAGATGAAAAAAAGTTCTCCGTACGTAGCAACCCGATTCTGGCACCACCAGCCGATCGGATCATCCGCAAATCGGTTTCACAGTCGACATTAATGCCGATATCCAGATGCAAACCGTCAGCTGTCTTTACCCGGTCTGGCAGCGATCCATTATTCGGCACGACCTTATTTCGATCTGCTCGGTCCTTCTGATCCAGCAGAGCACGGATAACTTCTGCGCTTGGTTCAACCCATACATCGCCAGCATTGGCGTCCATCGCTGCCAGACAACCTTCGGGCAGATCATCAAGATGTGATATGCCGCAAATAACCGGAATACCGCGCGCCCTGGCCAGAATGACCGCATGTGAAGTTCTGCCTCCCTGATTCAACAGGATCCCAGCCAGAGTTCCTGTCATGGATTTCAACATGATACCTGGATTAAAGGTTTGGCAGCAAAGAATCATCGGTTCTGCCATCTGCGGCAGGGCAGGTTCATTGAAATTTAGAAGCTGCTCGGTCAACATTTCCTTTAAATAGGTAAAATCGTCTGCCCTTCTGCTCATGGCTTCCAGCGGCTGGCTGGCAAACCATCCGGCAAGTCGGCACATCTCAGAGTGAACGGCCGTTTCAGGATTTTCTCCCTGCCGTATCTTTTCCTGAATTGGCGCAAAAAGAGCGTCATCCTGAAGCATCGCTTCGTATACCCGAAATATTTTTGCCGATTCTTCACCAATCAGTCCGAGAGCATACTGATAATGCTGCCTGACTTGTCTGATGCTTCGCTCTCTCGCTTGTTCCAAACCGATGTATTCTGGCGGTCCGGACTTGTTGATGACACTCCTGACAAGAATACCGATTCCAAGACCGGGTGCACAAGGCTCTCCTTTAATTTGAAGCATAAGCATGTACCATCCTCTTTTTTGGAATTCTTTACTTGCTGTCAAACCAGGATCAGCCTATTCGCCAATCATATCACTGGCAAAATCACACTGAAGCCGCTTAATGTCGTAATTTGGCATAAAACCGGCTGATTTTCCGCTCGATCCTGACAAATCGATCCAGTGTTTCAAGAGTTTTTTACAGGACAATTCGGCGTGCTGCAGCAGCGTCAGGTAATCGAGATCTGGATTTCCGGTCAAAGCCCTCTGTATGCCCATTTTGCAGGCATTCAGCAAATCGGTGGCAACATTGATCTTGTTGACGCCAGCATCCACTGCCCGGATAATATTATCATCACCGGATCCTGAGCTGCCATGTAAGGCGATTGGCATATTGTATGTGGCTTCTTTCACGCTCCGGATTCGGTCAAAGCTGATTTTGGGTATAAAACCTGGCGGGTATTTGCCATGGGCAGTACCCACCGCGATGGCCAAGCAGTCGACGCCCGTCATCCTGGCAAAGAATGCGGCCTCCTTAGGTTGCGTATACATCGATTCGTCACAGCCATCAAGATTTGCGGCAATACCAACATGGCCAAGCTCACCCTCGACCGAGATGGCCAAAGGGTGGCACAGCTCAACCACTTTTTGAGTCAGAGCAATATTTTCTTGAATTGGTTTGGTTGATGCATCGATCATAACTGATGAAAAACCGTTGCGGACAGCATAGGCCACTTTATTGAAATCACGACCATGGTCAAGACACAAGGCAATGGGTGAAGCCGTCTCTCCGGCCAATTTCTGTATAATCGGCACGAGTAGCTCAGGATTAGCCATTTTGGCCATTTGAAGACCTCCCATAATTATAATTAAGGGTGCCTTCTTCTCATCCGCAGCCGAAACCAAAGCACGCATCATCACCATATCGATACCACTGGCGGCGATAACAGCATAATGGTTGGCGGTTGCATGATCGAGAATTGTTTTCATAGGTACATACATTGTAACACCTCATCTTTTTAAATATACAGCAGCTAGAAATTCATCCAGATGTCTTTATCATTGAGTTCCTGTTTTTTATCAGATGGCTGTTTTTCCTTGATAAACCGCCTGAGAAATAAAAGTAGCAGGGCGCCGGAGCAGGATCCAACCAACAGAGCCAGGAGAAAATATCCTGGATAATTGATGATCGGTAGTAAAAACAGGCCACCGTGCGGTGCTGGACTGAGTACATTCCAGTACATGACTAATCCACCGGCCAGTGCAGAACCAGCAATACAGGATGTGATCATTTTGCGAGGATTCTGCATGGCATAGGGCAATACGCTTTCCGTTATCTGGCACGCGACGCCGGTAAACAGAAGCGAACGGATATTTTTATATTCCAGCTGGTCTTTTTTTACTTTAGGATCCAGCAGGTTGGCAATGACAAGGATCAACGGCGGCACCATTGCTGCGATGATCTTTGCTGAAGTCGGTCCCGGAACGCCTTCGGCCAGGCTGGCATTGGCAAAAATCGCAACCATATTACCTTTTTTCCCTCCCATATCAATTGCAATGATACCGGACAGGATCGCTCCCAGTAAAAACCGTAGAATCGGATCTAGCCCATTCAATGTCAGAATCAGAATATTGCGCAAGCTCTCTAAGGGAATCCGCAAAATGAAGTACAGGATGGCCGATGCTGCCGCCGTGCTGATCAAAGGCAGGACCAGCATGGTCTTGATGCTCTTAAATTCCTTAAGGATCTGGATCTGCCGGATCAGTTTAATCGTTAAACCAATGATCAAGGCTCCGATTATCGCGCCAAGAAATCCCGTTCCAATATGGCAAGCAAAGTATCCAACGACAAAAGCCGGGATCAACGCCGGGCGGTCAGCAACCGAAAATGCCGTATAAGCAGCGGCGATGGGGATAGCAAAGGAAAACGCCAGATTGCTGATTTGCAAGATAACCAGTGCGAGGCCGAATCCAGAATTTTTTTCACTAATCAGACCGGCGATACCCTGAAAAACGCCTCCAATAATGAGCATTGGCAGCATGAAAGATACGCCGGTTTGGACATACTTATATAATAGTTTAAATATTTTCATATTGAAATCCTGTCATCACTGATTAGTTGCGCATTTTTGTCATACTTCTCTTCCAGCTTTTTCTCTATTTTTTCAAACAGAAGCTTAGGTGATTTAATCGCTATAGAAATCGGCACGCGGACGATCAGCTTGTTCTTGAAGCGATCAATCCGGTCTATTTCAATGTCTGCTGCAATAATCACTACATCGGCAGTCTGGATATCCTCCATAGTCAGTTCGTCATCGAGCCCCAATCCACCCTGCGTTTCAGTTTTAATACTGTGACCGCGAGCCAGGGCAGCTTGCTGCAGCCGTTCTTTAGCGATATAGGTATGAGCAACACCTGTTGGGCAGGCAGTCACGGCAATAAACTGCAAATTCGTTTTTTTATCAAAAACAGTAACTTGTGTAAAAAGTCTGGCAAGTTTTCGTAAATTGCCACAATTTAGCAGACTGTTCCGAAAATTTTCCTGAGACAGCAAGCGGGCAACCTGGGCTATTGTCCGGATAAAGCTTGTGTTGCGGTCTTCCTCACCGACGACAAACAAAATGATCAGACTAACAGGCTGGTCATCAATTGTTTCCCAGGGAATTGGTTTTTTCATTCTGGCCAGGGCGATACAGCTGCGAACCACCGCTGCCGATTTACCATGCGGTATCGCTATGCCGTTGCCAATCCCTGTCCACCCCTTTTTTTCGCGGTCCTGAACATCGTCAGCAAATTTTTCAATTGAAGTAATTGCACCGTCAACATAAAGCAGGTGATACAGTTTCTGCAAGGCCTCCTGTTTACTGTCAGCCTGCATTTTCAAATCGACGGCATTCAGATTAAGAACACAGGTTTCCACCAATAAGCCTCCCTCTCGACCAAGCTGTCCCTCAATCACTATCAAGTCTGATTTGCTCAAGCAAAGCAGTGATAGCTTCATTCTCATCTGATCCTTCGGCTATGATTCGGAAACTGTCACCTTGGATAACATACATGCTAATCAGATCCAACATGCTCTTTCCATTGTATTTGTTACCATTTTTTAACAAGTATACCTCACAACCATACTGGATCGCTGTTCGATAAAACAACATGGCGGGTCTGGCATGAAATCCCTCGGCACTTTTTACAGTAACAGTTGCTTCACGCATACCGGTCACATCTCTTCCAACGCTTGATTCATCATCTCGGCAAATTGGATCTCACTGCTGGGCGACAGATATTTTTCAACTAGTTTTTCATTACCGAGCAACCGGGAGATAAATGAATAAAATTTTAGGATTTCTTGTTTGAGTGCCGATTGCTGCTCAAGGCTCAGCGCCAGAAGAAAAACGATCCTGACCCAATCATTATTCTGCCAATGAATGGCCTGTTTCAGGATGGCTACGGCTATGACCGGACGATTGACAAATTGGGGGTTCCCATGAGGCAGTGCAATTGACTCACCAATACAAGTAGAAGAAATTCTTTCACGCTTGATAACCGATTCAGTAAATTCTGGCGTCACCAATCCGGAATTGGCTAGGCAACCACATATAAAACCCAGCACTTCTTCTTTGGCTTTTACTTCTGGACACAAGAAAACTTGGTCCGGAAAGAACAGTCGATGAGCTAACTGTCGATCGGTCGCCTTTGGCTGCTGGATTTTACGTTGTCTTATTTCAGTCACCTTCAGTTGGATCCTATCTGCATCTATCGGAAACATATAATGATCCAGATAAATCACTTCGCGGCCATAATAGGGATTGGGAACAGGCACCATAGATATAAAGCAGTCATAGTCTGCGGCATGAAACATTTCCGTATCCCGTGTATTTAGCGATGCCGTTATTTGGATCCCAAAAACCGAATGCTCAATCTCTTCCCGGATCAACTGAGTAATCCCCTTGCCGTAATTGCAAATAATCGCCGCGCGGACACTTGCTGCAGCCCGTTCAATCGCATTGATGAAATGCAAAGCTATCAGGCTGAATTCATAACTGCCGGCGCTATATCCGGTTTCGTTTTCAAAGACGGTGTCTGCTGACCAAACCGCAGCATAAATCCGGGCATATTTGTGGCGGATCTGGTCGAGCAGTTTTGATTTGATCCGAGTTCCGGTCTGAAGCCAGGCGATGGCCGAGCGCAATGACATGATCAAATTTTCTTCAAGTAGCATATCCCCGGAAAAATCCATCCGTAGAACATCCCCAACTGTGGTGATGATCTTCTTAGCAAACAAGGTCAGCTGTGGAATTCCGGTGATAAAACGCCGATAAAAATCCTGATTGATAAACCGCTCGATTTCTGAAGTTCGGATAATAAACTGAAGGAATGATCGATCAAAATCTAACAGTGAAATCCTACATTCATGGATCAACCATTGTTCAATCCTTCTGACAATCTCCTGCTCCGGTGGACCAAGTGGTGGAATGGAAGCAAATGGTTCTTTTAGAAAAAACTTTCTTCGGCATCTGCTGATCATGACAGCCAACAAAAACAGCATCCGGGTGTAGGATTCATAATTTAACTGAAAGCCAAAATCCTGCTCCAAGCTATAGATCAATGCGCCGACTGGCGTCGCATCAAAACCATCCAAAAAATACGCGATAGATCTTGCCTGAATGGCACTCAACCGGTGAGCTGGAGCCATGGTATCGATCTGGTGGTCGTCTTCCTGTAGTTTTGGGGAGAAAAGACACCATAACTTCCACAGGGCAATCCGATAGTCAATCTCTCGGTACAGAATATACAGGCCAATCCCACGCCGTCGCTGCAGGATGATATTCAGCTCCTGCAGCCTTTGAACGATCTCGGCTATTTTTTTTTCCACAGCTCCGCGGCTGGCATAGACAAGTTTTTCAATCTCTTCAACGGTTATTGACTGCCGTTTGAAAAGTAAAAAAATAATCATGCTGGTATCATTGCCCCAGTTATCCTGGCTGATGGAATCATGTCCCAGGATATCACCCTCAGATAACTGGAGCAGTCTGTCAGATAACTGCCCTTCCTGTTTCAACCGGATGCCTCGGTTGGGCTTAGCCATTATCAAACCTTGGTCAGAAGCGCCGATTGCATCACTTATAGCCAGCAAGTCATTGCGAACTGTTTTGACAGAGCAGCCAATGCTCGCAGCAATTTTCGCTACCGGTAAATAATCTGTTGCAACATGCAGAAGCTGTACGATTCTCTTTTGTCTGCCTGTTAGCATTGCTTCGACCCTCGCCATTTCAGATCATCAGGTCTGCCTACTCAATCTATCTCAATAAGACGGAGGAATTGTGGTAACTTATCCCGAAGCATTCAATGCTGGTTACCACATTTTAAAGTTTATCGTGATGATACTAGGCCTGTCAAGGCAATCAATCAATCTTAGTTCCAGCGCTTGCTCTTTTCATCGCGGATACTGCTATAAACCGGATCAGAGATATGTCGCTGCCATATCTCTGAATTGAGCCTGACAGTTAACTTGGGTAGTTCCTGTTCCAGAAAATCATCCAGTTCGGACAGTTTGCCGATTCGACTCACGGTGTCATAGGACCCGATGCAGAGGCTGGCAGAAATTGAAGCGATTTCCAGTGCAATCTCCGGCGGATCGCCACGCAGGAAGGAAGCTAGGAAACCAGCAATAGCTGTATCTCCGGCGCCAGTTGTCGAACGGATTGGATCAGTGTGGAAAGCCGGGTCCCAAAGCTCCCGATTGAACCATCTATCTGAATTTGCGCTCAAGGCACGGCCGAAGGAGATAAATTCTTCCTTGGGAGCAGTCCGGAGATACAATCCTTGTTTACCCATTTTAACAACAACAATCTTGGGTCCCATGGCAAGAAGGGTGTCTCCAATGTCCGAAATCGTGTTCGGATCAATATGGTCGATCATATTGTCTTCGCCAATATCCTGCACGAAATGAATATATTTGTCCCTATCGAGCATAAAGAGAGTCTCCTCGATGCTTGGCATAAAAATATCCACGAAGGGCAAAGTTTTTTGCAAAATCCCAAGCCAATGTAGTTTTCCAGCTTTACTTTCTAGATCGGGAAGCGTCATATCCACCGAAGTTGTCACACCCGTTTCCTTAGCTTTGGAAAACATCTTGAAAAATTCCGCGCCTTCGCGGGCAAAAAGCAGATCCATCGCAGTTGGATAGCCGAAATGAAATAAATCAGCCTGTTCCATGCTTTTGGCGGGGACATCCTCCCACAAGAAATTTTGCCCGGCTCCCTTGCTGAGAAAAGATATCTTGTCCATACCAGGCGGAGTCAGGGTAATTGAAACTGTCGAGTTGCAGTCATCCATGATAATAAGCCTGACGTCGACATCATGCTCCCTGAATATGTCCTGGATAATCTTGCCTGGACGGTCATTGCCAATTTTGCAGACCACCGTGACCGGAACTCCCATTTTGCTCATGGCTAAGCCTGTATTGCCAGTCTCACCGCCAAGATACAGGGTTACACCGGATATATTGGTTACCTTTCCCTGACTGAAGATCGTATTGATTTGCCGTTTGACATTTGTATCCATCATCAAGGCAATATCCAAGGCGATTGATCCGGCTACAATTGCTTTTTTCATATTTTCTGTCACTCCTGAAGTCTAACTATTTTGAATAAATTAACCTTTTACAGATCCTGCAGCCATACCACTGATCAGTTGCTTCTGCATAAAGAAAAACAGAGTCGCAACGGGCACTACAGCGAGAATGCCGCCTGATGTAAGCAGATCCCAGCTGACGGTATATTCGCGCACCAATGACGACAACATGACGGTCAGAGTGGTCGACTTGCTTGTTGTAAACATGACAGCGTAAAGATATTCGTTCCAAGCAGTAATAAAAATAAAACTGCCAGCCGCGACCAGTCCCGGACGGATCAATGGCAGGACGATCTGAAAGAAGGTTTGCCAGGTGTTGGCGCCATCTATCCTGGCGGCCTCTTCCATTTCAAAGGGAATCTCCCTGATGTATCCGGTAAGAAGCCAGATCCCGTAGGGGAGCGTGGTTGTCGTATAAGCGATGACTAGAGCATAGACGTTTCCCAAGATATTGAGCTTGTTGAACATCGAATAGAGTGGCATCAGATAGAGAACGCTTGGAAACATGTACAACAGTAATATGCCACCCAGAAACAGGCGGTTACCTTTGAATTCATAGCGGGCAAATACATAGGCAGCCAGCATGGCTGAAAAAATGGAGACTAGGCTGGTTGTCAGAGCCACTTTAAAACTGTTGAAAATACTGGATGGAAAACTGGTTTCAAAAATCAGTTTCTGATAGTTTTTCAAGGTAATCACGCTCGGTAAATAGATGACTTCCTTGGTAAACATTTCTTCGGTCGGTTTAACCGATGTCAGAAGGGTCCATAAATAGGGTATTAGAATGAATCCTAGGATCAATGAAGCAGGAAAATAGATGAAGAGGATTTTTTTTGCCCAATATTTTGAGTTATTAAAGAACTGATTGGTTGTCATCGGTTTTGCTCCTTCTTGTTAAGGAGTCTGATGTAGACAACCATCAGAATACTCATGAACAGCGTGCCATAAACGGCCAAAGCTGATGCGTACCCAAAATCCATGGATTTTTGCGCTTTCATGTAAGCGTAAACTGATAGAGTCAGTGATGAATAACCGGGACCACCCTGCGTCATCTGGTAGATGATGTCCACATTGTTCGCCACCCAGATAAAGCGCAGCAGAGATGTTATGAAAATAGTCGGCATCAGAAAAGGCAATGTGATATATCGAAATTTCTGCAGGGCATTGGCTCCGGCGACATTTGCAGCTTCATATAGATCAAGTGGGATTGATTGCATGGAGGCTAAAAGCATGACTGTAAAAAAAGGTATTCCCTGCCAGATCATCACAACAATCTGACTATTCAAGGCTGTATCATGATTGGCCAGAAAAGCTATGTTTGTACTGATCAGACCAATTCTTTTCAAGATATCATTCAAAACACCAAAATTTGAATTGTAAATCCAGGACCACATCAGAGCAATGACCACACCTGAAGTGACCCAGGGAATCATGCAGATTGAACGAATAAAGCCACGGCCTTTAAATTTCCGGTTCAGCAGTAATGCCAGAATCAGACCGACCAGAAACTGACTGGGGACGGTTATGAAGACCCATCTCAGACTGTTAACGATGGCGACGTGAAAGGCATCATCGCTCAGGATTTTAATGTAATTTTCCAAACCGACGAAACGTCGTTCCTTCCATCGGGAAATAACATAAAATTGAAAACTCATGCCAATTGCGTTGAGGATCGGATAGAGAATTACGCAAAGTAAAATAATGGCTGCCGGAATCAGCATGATGATCGGCGCAAAGTCGAAGTGATTGAGTTTTGGGCTGAAGATTTTCAAGAGATCACCTCATTCAATCATGAGGCTGCAAAGACTCTTGTCTTTACAGCCTCATGAATCTATTTGCTGCTATTCAAGGTTATGCCCTTTATTTAAGACCATCAGCCAGGATCTGAATCATTTCTTTAGAGGTGATCATGCCTTGCAAGGCGCGCTGCAAGGTTTGAGGGAACAGATTGTTCGTCCAGTCAGAAGCGCTCGCTATGACTGGCGGCGCAACAGACTGGCCAACCAGGCTCGTTGAGACATCCAAGGCTTGATTGGAATGCCAATATGCATCCTTGAGCAGGCTTTCTTGCCACGGATATCGGCCGAGGCTTTTGGCGCGCTCGACGACGATGTCCGGAGATACAAGGAATTCCATGAAAGTAACCGCTTCTTCAAGATGTTTACTGGCAGCGTTGATGCTGATGGTAGCCGGATCGGAGGTAATGAAGCGGTTGCCACTTGCGCCGACAGGCATGGCGATCACTTTGACATTGGCTTCGCCGACAGTCTTGATGATTGTGTTATACGAGCCGATATGATGAGGGAACATCGCGGCTACACCCGTAGTGAAGTTCTGCTGGATACCCTGCATACCATCGGTGATGGACGAGGGCGGGCAATACCCGTTTTTGTAGAGATCGATAAATTTCTGGTTTGCATCAATAACAGCCTGGGTGTTGAATCCGGGTTTGCCGTCGGCTGTCAGATAGCTGGCATTTGCATCTGCATTGAAGACTAAGGAAGCCCAGCTGGTATGGCCACCTGCTGCGCCACGCATGGCGAAGCCGTACTGGTCTATCTTTCCATCATTATTAGTGTCCCGGGTTAGATCTTTACAGGCCTGATAGAATTGATCCATCGTTTCAGGATAGGCAACGCCAGCAGCCTCGAATAAATCGACACGGCAATAAAGATAAAGAACTACCACATTCCAGGGCATGCAGTAATAACCCTTCTGATTGGCGCGACAAAGCTCCAGAATTCCTTTGCCAACATCATTGTTTGCGAAGGATTCCCATTTTTTCATATCATTGGTCATGTCTTTCAGGGCATCCAGCGAAACCAGTTCAGGAATCCAGGCGGGCGTGGTGCCAAGAACGTCCGGGCCAACCTTCGCAGCGAGAGCTGGAATCAGTTTTTCGTGCATGACGCTGATACTGGCCATGCCGTTGAAATTGACATTAATTCCTTTGGATTTTGCGTAGGCGACCCACTTGTCGGTATAGATGTTTTTTTCCTGGCCTTCGGAATCTTCCCAATACCAGAAATCCAGGGTTACATCCTCCTTGGCTTTCGTTGTGGCCGCCGTCTTTGTTGTCGTTCCCGTTGACGTGCAGCCGACAAATACTGTCAAAACAAGAAAGGCGACAATAATCAATGCGAACAGTTTCTTCATTGTGTTGTTTCTCCCTTTCGAATTTGTGTAGTTATCTTTCAGGATTTGTCCGTGAGATAACAGGCTAATAGAATATTTTCTGCGGCTTATGTCCACAGAGGCTTTCGAAACGATCTTCGCTGCGGAAATGCTCTCCCATACCCGCAGAACCAGATAGGCTGATCCAGTGGCCGACCATCTTTTTGGCGGCATTTTCCATTCCAATCATCAACTGCATGACATGGACCTGGGGTTCCCGCAGCAGTTTGTCGGCACAGTAATCCCGACAGGCTACCATAATATCCGTACCTACATTTATTTTATTTATACCGGCCTTCACCGCCTGGATGATGCTCTCGTCACTGCTGCCTGAAGCACCATGCAAGGCTATTGGCGTCTTGCCGACAACCTCTTTGATTTCACGGATGCGCGTCGTGTTGATCTGAGGCAGGTATCCTGCCGGATATGGACCATGAGCAGTACCGACCGCAATCGCAACGCTATCCACGCCGGTCGATTCAACAAAATATTTTGCCTCGTCAACGTCTGTGTAATGTATTGGCGTGTCGTCTGACAGGTTGGATGCAACCGTAACATGCCCGATTTCTGCCTCAACGCTCATATCATTGTCATGGCATAGTTTAACGACTTCCTTTGTTCTGGCGATGTTCTCCGCCAAAGGCAGGATCGAACCATCGAACATGATGTCTGAAAAACCATGGCGAAAAGCATAAAATACATCCTCAAAATCGCTCCCGTGATCAAGGCAGGCTGCCACAGGATACGGCGAATACTCAGCCAGGGTTTTGATCATCGGGATCATCAGCTCCGCCCGGGCATGCTGATTCAAGTGTTTAGGGGCTATTACAAAGATCAGGGGTGCCTTGAATTCATAGGCGGCTGCGACCTCAGCTCTTGCAGTTTCCATATTGATGGCCGGGCATGCTATTGCTGCATATTTGTGTTTAACGGCATCATCCAGAATATATCTCATCGATGTGTACATTACGTTATCCTCCAGCGCTACTGTTATCATACCAAAAACAGCATTCTTGATAACTGCTGATTTTTTAGCACATTTCTTGGTTTTAGTTCACAAATATGCCACATTGTTACATGATATACAAATATCGCATATGTTTTTATGCATACTGTCAATTTTCCATAGGATCTGCTCGGGTGAGCATTCTAATAAAGCAGAAAACTGGCTGACAGATACGGAAACGGAGGTCGTGGGCGATCTGTCTTCACAAAGGATTAGTGAACTGCAGATCCCCTTCAGTGACCAGTTAATTATCCCTGAAGCGTTAACGTATGCCCCTTTTGAAGAAAGATTTTTTTTTATTGACGAAAGACCGTTTCTCCTACCCATCCACTTATAAGGAAAATGCTGCCGTTAGCCATACAATGCAATACCAATAATCATTTTCAATACCGCAACTGC
>Ga0351916_1052_pt1 | contig 41289 bp, 32 predicted proteins | sample TotcelHT113001N3_FD_206868 | JGI IMG/M metagenome (GOLD analysis project Ga0351916, IMG submission 206868) | Enriched cells from coal bed in the Powder River Basin, Montana, United States - Total cells T11 rep1 HSBNCT.T11.300.1.N3 ... | reverse complement strand
CCCCAGGGGCGAAATAACGGTCATGATGCTGTTAAAGACAGTGAGCACCCGCCCCTGAATGCGCGGATCTACACTGCCTTGGATAATGGCTGTCAGGGGCGCATTCGCTACCGACATCATCATGCCAGCGAAAAACGCCCCAGCCACTGCTAGGTTAAAGAACCAGGGAGGGGTCACGCCGATGGCGATGGTGCCGAGTGCTATCCCAATCAACCCGCCTGCTACTGTGTATACCTTTTTACGGGTTCCCCCCCAGATGCTCAGGGCGATACCCCCTAGAAATATGCCAATACCCATCGCCGATTGGATAAACCCCAGGTGTTTAGCGCCCAGGTCGAAATATGTGCGAACCAGTATTGGCCCAAGTGACACGGTCGGCGCCATGACAAAGTACACCAGCCCGCCCAGCAAAAGCACCGTCCTCAGTCCTGGCCAGCGCCAAACATAATGGATCCCGGCGCGCATATCGTGCTTGAGCAGTCCAATCCTTGATTGTATCCCGTCAGGAGTGTGTAGTTTAGCGGGACGGGGAATGGCGATAAATAGCAGTGGCAGGATACCGACCAGGGCGGTGAAAATATCTACCAGCATGATGCCGTGCATAGGCAAGATCAGGATAAGAAAAGCGGCTGCTGGAGGCGACACGATAATCTGGATGCCCTGCAGCGTCTGGTTCATACCGCCCACACGGCCCAGGTGGTTTTCCGGTACCATCAAGGGCACAGATGCAGCCATAGCCGGCCACTGGAACACACCGCCAACTGAGCGCAGGAACATCATCAGAAAGACGTGCCAAGGCTTGGTGAGACCAAATATGTAAAGCAGCATCAACCCAAAGGCAACCAGGGCGATTCCGCCATCAGCGAGAATCATAACCTTTTTACGGTTCAAGCGGTCAACCAGGGCACCCGCCCAGGGAGCAACCAGAATATACGGCAGCGCGCTGACAATACTGGCTATGGCCAGCATTGTCGCAGAATTAGTGCGTTCAGCGAGCCACCAGATGAGCGCAAACTGCGTTATCGAGCTGCCGAACATCGATGCAGCCTGACCAGCCCACATGGTAAAAAAGGGGCGCATCCAGGCGCGGTTTGTGTTTGCGACGGACATCTAGCTCCAACGATTGTCATGGGAGGGTAGGTGATGCCCCATCATCCTGGCTAGTGACATCACACTACACTGTCAATAACTACTCTTCATCCCAGGTACGTTCGCCGCGGTACAGCTTGGTGTCGTGCATCAGGCTACGATCGGTGAAACTGCCGGCGTTGGCGTCATCGCGCTGCAAGTGGTCGATCGCACCGCGAGCGTCACCATCCAGGTTATCGGCATAGTGCAGAACGATAGCCTCCAGCGTCATTGGCAGCACCGGTGAGCCGTGCTCAAGCTTGCCATGATGTGCCAGGATGGCATGTACTACACGCAGGCGCAGTTCTGCCGGAAATCCTGGGCAGCGGCCGACCGCCTGTTCGACGAGGGCAGCACCGATATAGAGGTGCGACCAGAGTGCCCCTTCCTCGGTAAAATTGAATGTCAGCGGATCGTAAGAGCGGACTTTGCCGATATCATGCAGCAGGGCTACGGTGATAGCAAGATCACGGTCCATCGCGGGATACAGTCCGCAGGCTGTAATCACCAGCCGTGTAACACTAAGCGTATGCTCCAACAAGCCTCCCACGCAGGCATGGTGGTTCACCTTGCTGGCGGGAGCCTGGATAAAACTTTGCCTCAGCTCCATGTCGTCAAGTAGTGTGCTTAGTAAACGGAACAGATGCGGGTTCTGAACATCCACAAGTAAGGCATCCAACTCTGCCAGCATTTCGGCTTGCGGGCGTGAAGCGACAGGCAGGTAATCGTTCAGGCTCTCAAGGGTAACAGGTGTGATGCGCTCCAGGTTAATCTGCAGCTGGTCTTTATACTCGCCGACGCGGCCGGTAATCTCGACACCGCCACCTACAACTAGGGAATCAGTTACCTGGGGAGGTGCGTCAAAGTAGATCCCGGCGATTGTACCGCTGTTATCTGCCAGGACAGCACGCAGCATCGGGCTACCGGTGCGCGTGGTATACACCGTTTTCTCACGTAACAGGTAGGGTTGCTTTCGTAACACCATGTTCAACGCCAGGTTTGCGACCGGAGTACGGAGTGGCATAGGCTGTTCTTTCTGAGTATAGTTTATGTACATGGATATTATAGCATCGCTAACGCATAAAGCTAAGTTGGAGATATGAGCGCCGCTTTGGGTAACAAGGATGTTAATCCATACCAAATCAGGCAGGATTTTGACCATCTGGCGGCTATTGATGAGGAACGCTGGTGTCATAATGCGGCTTACCACGGTTTTATCCTAAGGCAGCTACCGAGTTCGGCGGTTGCATGCCTGGATGTTGGCTGCGGGACGGGCGCCTTTGCCAGTTCTGCCGCAGCCTGGTTTCAGAGTGTTACCGCTGTGGACCTTTCATCGTAGATGATAGCATCCGCGATTGAGCGTTCCAACTCGTTTTTAATATCGTGTTTCTCGTTGCTGATGCTTTCTCGCTGGCATTTATCAAACGCTTTGATTACGTGGTCTCGATAACGACACTCCATCACCGCGAACTTGAGCTATCGCTGAACTGCCTGGGTAATATGTTGAAATCAGGCGGTAAGCTGGTCGTCGTCGACTTGTGCCGATGCTCCGAGTTGTTAGATTATGTTGTATAGGGAGCCGCTTTCCATGTAGACCCGTTGGTACGGTTGTTACGCGGCGCTATCCTGCGAGGTACGGCTGCACAACGGCAGGCCTGGGTGGAGCGCAGAGCGAAGCCTATCTGACACTGCATGAGGTCAGGCGTATTTGCGACGCAGCGGTTCCGGGAGCGCGGGTACGCCGGCACTTGCTGTACCGCTATTTGATCACCTGCCGTAAGTCAGAGTTATGAACTTGAGGAGGATGCTGACATGCGTATGGTGGACTTGATCGCTGCCAAGCGTGATGGTGATACTCACAGCACGAAAGAACTGGAATGGTTGATTGATGGTGTGCAGCGCGACCAGGTTCCGGATTACCAGCTGGCTGCCTGGCTGATGGCTGTATTGTGGCGCGGAATGAGCGAAAGGGAGGCTACCGATCTTACCAGGGCACTGATACGCTCCGGGCAGGTGCTTGACATGCATAGTGTTGCTCCCTTCCTGGTGGATAAGCATTCGACGGGGGGGGTGGGCGATAAGACCTCTCTGGTGGTAGCCCCGCTGGTGGCTGCGGCCGGCCTGCCGGTTGTCAAGATGTCAGGCCGGGGGCTGGGTTACACCGGCGGTACACTCGACAAGCTCGAATCTATCCCCGGATTTAACGTCTCTTTAACCGTACAGGAACTGACGCTGCTGGTGCGCAAACATGGGATCGCAATCATCGGGCAAACTGCCGAGTTGGCGCCCGCTGACGGCAAGCTTTACGCATTGCGCGATGTGACGGCGACGGTTCCCAGCCTGCCGCTGATAGCCAGTTCTATCATGAGTAAGAAAATCGCTTCGGGTGCCGATGCAATCGTACTCGATGTCAAGGTGGGGCGCGGCGCATTCATGGAGACCGTCGAGCAAGCCAAAGCCCTGGCGGAATTGATGATTCGCATCGGCACCGGACTCGGCAAACAGGTCACGGCTGTGTTGGCTGATATGAACCAGCCGCTTGGTTGTGCGGTTGGTAATGCGTTGGAGGTCGTCGAGGCTGTTAGTACTCTCCAGGGGCACGGCCCGGCGGATTTTTCTGAGCACTGCCTGGTTGTAGCGTCAGAGATGCTGATGCTGGGGCGATTGGCAGATACGCCGGACAAAGCCAGGCATATACTGCTGGACATCATCTCACGAGGTCAGGCGCTCGACAAATTCGCCGAATGGATCGCTGCGCAACAGGGTGATGCCCGTATTGCCGAACAGCCAGGGCTGCTGCCCCGAGCACCGGTTATCGCCGACTTGGAGGCCCCCGTTGCAGGTTATGTGACGGGCGTTGATGCCAGGGAAGTCGGTCTGGTCGCTGGTGCACTCGGAGCGGGCCGCGAACGCAAAGGCCAGCACGTTGATCCGGCGGTGGGGTTAGTGATGCACGTGAAAATAGGCCAACTTGTCAGACAAGGAGAGCCCCTGGTGCAAATCCACGCCCGCAGCCAGGAAGCCGTACGAGAAGCGAAGCAGCGACTCGCAGATGCCATTACCCTCGGCGCAGAGAGTGTTCAGCCGCCTCCTACCATTTATGCGGTAATCAGGGGCTGATTCCTCACCAGTCTGTTGTGCTGCGCTCAACCGCTATCCGCTGGTAAACCGAGCGCGTCTGTTCTGCGATAGTGCGCCAGTTGAACACCGATACTACCTGCTTGTAGGCATTTGCGACGCGTATCGCTGCCCATTCCGGATGCTGCAGAGTGTGTAGGATACCCCACGCGCACGATTCGGGGCTGTTCGGGTAGATGGTAATACCGGTTTCGGCGTGCTGAACGACTTCTCGCAATCCGCCCACCTCGGAGACTACCACAGGCACTTGTGCCGCCATCGCTTCCAGCGCCACAATACCAAAGGGCTCGTAGAGGCTTGGGAAAACGGCGCAATCGGTCGCTTTGAACAACTTGTTACGGTCGTCGTCGCTGATGAACCCAGCCAGGGTGACATGCTCGCGCAGCTCAAGTTCGTCGATTACCCGCTCAAGATAGCTGCTTTCGGGTCCGCGCCCGGCAATGACAAAGCGCACATTGGGCATCCGCTGCAACACGGTGGGAGCTGCCCGTAACAACACCTCAGCGCCTTTCTCTGCTACCAAACGGCCGACAAAAAAGACCAACTTTTCTTCAGGATAGGCATACCTGGCGCGCAGACTGTTGATTTCCACGCTGTCGAGTGCTTGGAACGGACGAGGATCGACACCGTTGGGAATTACATCGATTTTGTCCTCGGGTGTCTGTAAATAGTCGACAAGCTCGTGCAGCATATACTGCGTGCAGCAAATGACACGCCAGGATTCGAATGCCAGGCGCCATTCTCCGTCATTCACCCGATAAGCCATCTCACTGCCCAGGCTGCCTCTTCCGCGTCCGCGCTCTGTGGCATGGATGGTTGCCAGGAGCGGTGTCTTGCACTCGTGCTTGTAACTGATGGCAGCAAAAGACGTCAACCAATCATGTGTATGTACCAGCTCGAACGGTCCGTACCGGGTATTTATCTCGAGGCAGGCAGAATAGAGAATATCGTTGGTGTACACTGCGCGCTGGTAAAAATCACCTTCAGGATATCCTGCTACGGCGATGCGGTGCACAGTAAACCCGCCGGCGCTCTCAACGCCAGCCTCGCCGGTTGGCACAGGCGTTACCAGGTGGATATCATCATCCCCAACCGCAGCCAGCTCGGGAAGTAACTCAGCAACATGCTTCCCCAGGCCGCCAACCATAAACGGTGGGTACTCCCAGCTGAGCATCAGAATGCGCATAATAGTCCTCCGCAGATAAACTATCAATATTATACCGCGAATGAGATTCGATTCAACCCTTTTGGGTTTACATAGGCGGTTGAGACGGGTATTATTATAGTATTAGCAGCCGGAGGACGATATGCGAACAGAGATTTTAGATGCGGTGCTTCAAGAGGCAGTCGATGGAGAGGTGGCCTGCGCCGACGCACACATGGTAGCCGTTATGTTGAATCTCGCTCCGATAGAGGTCGGCAAAGCGGTTAACCGCGCCACAGAATTACGATTCAACCGCTGCCAACTGGGTTTGTTCGGTTACGGACTGAAATCAGAAAACAAGCACAAGATTGTGCTCACGGCGCAGCATATCCCTGATGACATCCGCATTGCGCTGCATGCCCGTGTGGTCGGTAAGGCCATCTCCTGCGAGGCCGTCTGGGAGATAGCTGAACAGTTCAAGTATCCGCGGTTAGGAATCGCCAATATCGTGCAGGCACTCGGCATTAAGGTTGCCCCGTGCCAACTGGGGTGTTTCTAGTTGATGTTTGACATCCTCTCAGCCCGGATGTATCATGCGGGCCTATCAGGGAGGAAAGATGGCGCGAGCGGCTAAAGGTTTCAACTACGGACATATGACTGCCCTGGTCTCGCTGCGCGGCTCGGAGGTGGAGCGGATGCCTTCGCAAGCTCGACGTCTGTACTTGCAGCGCCACCTGCACCTGGTGGAAACACAAATTCGCATGCTGGCGGCCAAACTCGGTTACGATGAAGATGAACTTGAACGCGACGGAGAATTGGCCGAGAAACAGCTGGACGAGGAACGCTGGGCTTCGTTGGTGAACCTGGATTACCTGCTCACGGCGCGAGACGCGCTCAGAGAAACGCTGACCAAGCTCTAATCGACTAGTTTACGTGCGGGGGATGCAGCGACGGCATCCCCTGCGCTATATATGAAAGCGGGAGTGGATGTCCGAGCGCGGAACTCGCTGGCGTGACTTGCCGGACGCGCAGCGCGCCAGGCAAATTGTGGTAATCGTCTTCTGGTCTGCTGTGGTCATGTTATACATACTGGGTGGATTCGGCCTTGTGATGCGCAGCATATTCTTAAAGCCAACGGCATTACCGGCGCCTAGCATCACAGCTGCACAGACAACCCAAGCTCCTACGTTGTTCCCTACGCTGACACCGTCACACTGAGTGATCGCCAACGCTGTTGGTTTACCAAATGAGGCGTGAAGGAGGACTATGGATATTGTAAACTTGCTGCGAAATCTATCGCAAGCCAGCGGCATCTCTGGTTACGAAACCGAGGTGCGCGATATCGTTCGCCAGGCGTTAGAGCCCTTTGCTGACGAATTTCGGGTTGATACCATGGGCAACCTGATAGCTACCAAGCGCGGCCGAACGCCCGCTGGTGCGCCGAGGCGTTCCATAATGCTCGCCGGTCATATGGATGAGATCGGTTTGATTGTCAAGGATATCAAGGACGGTTACCCCCGCGTTACAGATGTGGGTGGCATAGACCATCGTACACTGCTCGGGCAGGAAGTCATCGTTCACGGTAAGCGCAAGCTGCCCGGGGTAATCGGCTCCCGCCCCCCGCACGTGCTGGCCCCATCTGATTACGAGAAGCCGGTTCCCTGGGATATGCTCTTTATCGATACCGGTCTGCCCGAAGAATCCCTCAGGGAGGTTGTTCAGGTCGGTGATCTGGTTACCCTGCGGCGTGAATTTTTGGAGCTCTCTGAAGGGTATGTCTCGGGCAAGACCTTTGACGACCGGGCAGGGGTTGCCAGCCTGGCGGTCTGCCTCGAGATGCTGGCGGCAATGAACCATACCTGGGATGTACACGCGGTGTCTACTATCCAGGAAGAGACTGGTTTAAAAGGCGCCACAGTAGCTGCCTTTGGGTTGAGCCCGGACATCGGCATCGCGGTAGATGTCGGCTTTGGCGCACAACCGGGCGTTAGTCCGGAAGAGTCGATCAAGATGAACGAGGGACCAGCTATGGCAATTGGTCCGAATGTGCACCCTTTGATGCAGGCGCGCCTAGCCGAGACAGCGTCGAAATATGAGATACCAATGCAAAAAGAGATCATACCTGGGGGTAGCGGTACCGACGGGTGGGCGATTCAGGTAGCGCGCTGCGGCGTGCCGACTGCCGTACTATCCATTCCGCTACGATATATGCATACTTCGGTAGAGACCCTGAATGTCAAGGATGTTGAGCGTACCGGCCGGCTGATGGCCATGTTCATCAGTGGTCTGGATGAAGCTTTTGCCAGCCAACTCGGACTCTGAGGAGGTTACCGTGCTGTTAAAAGAGCTTTCAGAAGCCCGTGGTGTATCGGGAAACGAATCAGCGGTGAGAGAGCTGCTGCTCAAGAACCTGGATGGCGTGATCGACGAGCACCGCGTTGACGCGCTTGGTAATCTAATTTGCCTGAAAAGGGCCAAATTACCTGCAGCAACCGGCGCCCCTAGAACAGTGATGGTCGCGGCGCATATGGATGAGGTTGGGTTCATCATCTCGGGCTACAACAGCGACGGCACGCTCAAATACGAGCGCGTCGGCGGGATAGACAAACGTATGCTGCTCTCCAAACCGGTGCTGGTGGGCGAAAAGGCAGTGCCCGGGGTAATCGGATTCCGTCCGATTCACCTGATCGGCAGGGCTGGCACTGAAAAGGTAGCAGACATCAGCCAGACAGCCATCGATATCGGTGCTTCCGGCAAGGAAGCCGCTGCAAAGCTGGTCCAACCTGGCGACTATGTCACCTTTCGCACCTCTTTCGAGGTGCTTTCTGAGGACGGTTTGCGCGCAGCCAAGGGTAAAGCGCTGGATGATAGGGTTGGCTGCGCCGAGTTGGTCGAGGTACTCAAAGGCGACTATGCATTCGACCTCTACGGGGTGTTTACCACTCAGGAGGAGGTAGGACTGCGCGGAGCCCGTGTTGCCGGCTACCGCGTTAACCCGGATGTTGCCATCGCGCTGGAAGGTACAGTCTGTGATGACCTGCCCAAGGAGCGCGACCGTGACGTGAGTCCCGTTACCGAGTTAGGTAAAGGTCCGGCCATCACCTTCCGCGACGGCTCTGTGATTTGTGACCGCCGTCTGGTGAAGCTGCTGGCTGACACCGCCGAGGCCGAGGGTATTCCTTACCAATACAAGCGCGGCGCGGTCGGCGGGACGGATGCCGGAGCGATGCACCTGGTGCGTGAGGGCGTGCCCTCGGTTGTGCTATCGGTGCCTTGCCGTTATATCCATGCGCCCGTCAGCGTTTTGAGCCTGAACGATTTTGAGAATGCCATCAAGCTGCTGCGAGCAGCGCTAACCAAACTGGAAGGAGGGCTTGACGCATGAAAGAGTTGATAAAAAAGCTGGTGGAGGCCTTTGGGCCCTCCGGATGTGAGGACGAGGTCAGCGCTATTATCCGCGCCGAGATTGGCGACAAGGCCGAGGTCCGCAGCGATAACCTCGGCAACCTGATTGCGTTCAAGAAGGGAACCGGCGGCGGAAAGCGCATCATGATTTCGGCGCACATGGATGAAATTGGCTTGATTGTCAGCTATGTGGATAAGAAGGGTTTTGCGCGAATCGGCTCAATCGGCGGAATCCCGATCGCTACGCTGACGGGCGGCCGCGCCCGCTTTGCTGATGGAACCGTTGGTGTGTTATACAATGAGAAGGATGCCTGGAAGGGTCCCGAGGCTCTTTCGGATTGCTACATGGATACCGGAGCGACCTCTCCCGAGGATTCGCCCGTCAAGGTAGGAGATGTAGCTTGCCTGCACCGCCCGTTCGAGGTACTTGGCAACCGGTTGGTCTCCAAGGCGATGGATGACCGGATTGGCTGCGCGGTGGCGCTGCAGGCACTACTCGAGATGCCCTCCTCACCTAATGACCTCTTTTTCGTCTTCAGCACCCAGGAAGAGGTAGGCTGCCGCGGCGCAATGGTCGCGGCGTTTGGGATCGAGCCCGAAATCGGTGTGGCTGTCGATGTAACGCTCACCGGTGATACCCCGCAGGCCAAACCGATGTCGGTGGAACTCGGCAAAGGGCCTGCCATCAAAGTCAAAGACGCTGGTATGTTGGCGCATCCGGGGGTAAAAAACTGGATGGTCGCGACTGCCGAGAAATTGCAGATCCCGTTCCAACTCGAAGTGCTTACCGGGGGTACCACCGACGCGTACACAATCCAGACCAGCCGTGACGGCGTTGCCGCCGGCTGCCTCTCGATACCAACCCGTTACGTGCACAGCCCTTCAGAAATGGTCGATTATGATGACGTGCTGAACTCGGTCAAACTGTTGGTAGGAATGCTGGAAACCGAGATTACAATCTAGAGTGCTGTATAAAGAGACGCCGTTCATCTGAACGGCGTCTGTTGTATTTGTTAACCGGTCTACTGGCTGGCTATCCAGGAGCGTCTTAAAGTCACACCGGCCTTCATCTCCGCGGGGACGTATTCTTCCTGCATATCTATCAGGACCAGGCGGTGCTGCTGGCACAAATCAACTATTTTCTGCATATTATTCAACTCGGGTTGGGTGATGTTCAGACCATAGAGATTGCTGCTGGCAGCCATGTCATTAACAAACTGGTCACCGCGGCCGCAAAAATGGATGCAACCGCCAAATTCGTCCAGCACTTGCTGGTCATAAGGCTGCACAAACTCACGGTATTGGCCGGGAGATAGCATCACCGCGCTGTCATCGCGCAGCATGGTTCCGCCCCGCTGCCAGTTGTTCCAGTGCATAGTCCACTCATTGCCTTCTCCGACAACAGTTTTCCAATATCTGAGCCAGACGATGTACGTTTCGGTTACCAACTGGAGCAGGGCATGCACGAGGTCGGCGCAGTCATAGAAACCGAGAAAGATATCGGGTCCCCACAGCAAATGGGCGACGTCAAATGGTCCCTGCAGATCCGGATGATAGATATAGACGGCCTGAGACAAGGCCGGATACCTGCGGAGGGTTTCCATATAATAATCAGCAGTATCGAGGCAGTCGGCACCAAGTCCGGAGCGCGGGTCAGGTACACCATTATCCACGAGGCGCCTGATAGCATCGCGCCCATCGAGGTGAAAAGCCCACGGCATAGAGTTCTCTGTCAGCTGCCAGCCCGCACCCAGGATGCTCGGAAGAATCACAGTACCATAGTTGGCGCGTATCGTGAGCGGATGGTCATCACCGCTGGCGTAATGCATAAAAGGCGCGTGCAGTTGGGATAACAGCATCTTTTCGCGGTCGTTAAAGGTGTCGTTATACGGATAACTGGGCCAGTCCGGGTCGGCAATCGGAGGCAGGTCGCTCCAACAAAATGGCGGTTTTTCCAGCTCCTCAAAGCGGTATACAGCCCGGTAGCGCCCCGCGACGCGTTCCTCACGGGCAGGATCGATCATCTGGTCAAACTTGCTCAGATACCGCTCAAGAATGGTCATGTCATCTCCTCTTCAGGGCATCCAGAAGCCGGAACTGATAGGTGAACTCGACATCATGCTTGCCAGGCTCGAGTGCTACGGCGCGGAAAACCTCGTCTACGCGCAATATCTGCGCCGGTTGGCCGTCCACCAGGGCGCTCCAACCCGGGTAGTACAAATCGGCGAGCACCAGGTAACCAGCCTGCGGCAGATCCACCGTAACGGCAACCCGTTGGGCAGTATACCCGCTTATCTCAGCCTCTTCCAGAGAGGAAGGATTGTGAACCAGGGTGACGTCGCTTCCTGAACGCAGCGCGTCGCCGGCGCTCACAGTGAAAGCGCGTGGCCAAACGTCATTATTGCGGTAGACTAGCACGTCCTCGCTGCGGTAAACGATGCTGTGGTCCCCGAGGTTTGCCAGGTGGTTGAGCAGAACTGGTTCGCCTTCCAGGGTACACAACCGAATACGTTCTACCCGCATAAACGCCTCGGCAAGCGCCGGTTCGATGTAGACGGCAGAGATCGTTACGGTTTCGGTAAACGTCCAGGAAGCAACGTAGGTATGCCCGATGTGGTCTACCGGTGGATAGCCTGAACGCGCCGCGAATGTTCCGGCAACCGGTGCCATCGGGTACGCGATTACATTGGCGACATCGGGGCGCTGGTAAGCCCATTCGGCTGTTTCGTACCCGGCACGAAGCGGCAGCGTTTTGATGGTTCCCTCTGCGTCGCGCAGGATAATGCTCGCTGCCAAAGCTCCATAGGGTAGTTCAGCCGAATGCGAGAGGTATGACTCGACTTGGAAAGAGTTGATGGTGAGCGGGGCTATCTCCAGCCACTGGTTGTAGGGCAGGTTTGCGTAGGGATTCGCAACGTCATACAGCTCGCTGGCCTCGTCCACCGGCAACAACTGGGGGATGAGGTAATAGCGCACATTTAACATGTTAAGCCTGCCGGCATCCAGCCCATCCAGGTACAACCGGTATGCTGCCGGGAATAGCGGCATGTACAGGTTTACGCTATCCTGGCCGTATGTCAGGCCGTAATTCGGATAGAGCGATTCCTTTTGCACGAACCCGATCGGCAGGACATCTTCCTTAGTGTAGACGCGAAACAGGTCAGAATCCTGCTCCAACCATTCGGACACAACTGGAGCCTGGCGAACGCTGCGGAGAGACTCGGTCGTATTAAAGGTCGCATTTAGCACGGCGTGGTATGCGTATAAATCGCTAAAGACAAGGATTGTCGCCAAACCAAGCCAGACTCTGCGGCTGGTCTGAGTGAAGGACCAACCGAGTAAAACGACAACAGTGGCCCATGCCAGGGGCAGCCAGCGCCAGATTCTGACCATCCCGTCCGCATCTTGAGCCCCCAGGAACCACACCATAACACTTCCCACGATCGCCAGTACGGTGACCAGGAGTACCGGTGCGATGCGGGAGGCTTTACGTTCGGGGTATGCGAGCAGAGATTCGAGACCCAATGCCGCCAGGCACGCCAGACTGATACTCGTCCAAAGCAGAAAACGGGCAGGCACCCGGAACAGGTTCAGCACCGGGATGCGCATCAAGAGCAGGTACGCAGGATTCCATCTACCCCAAGCTAGCATGTAGCCCAATACGCCAAACCCTAGCAGGAACCACTTTTCCTTGCGGCGGCTGAGCATCATCCCGGCGCCCGCCAGGGTCAGCGGTAAAAGCCCGATGTATGCCATCAGCTCTACCGAACCGTCTGGATAAGGATTGCCCTGCAGAAAGGGTACCAGGTAGGTAGCGGCCAACAGCGGGTGGTAGGAAAAGCTGGTAAAGTAGGTGCTATCGAGTCCGCCGGCGCGGTCGGACAGCTGGCTCAGTTCCCATCCCGCGGCCAACTGCGGGCTGGCGAGCATGATACCAATCAGCACTGCTAACGTCCAGGTTGCTACCCTTCTAAAAGGGGTATATCCTGCGAGTGAAACAGGATTGCTTTCGTCAGTGCCGGTAAAGAGCGTGAATATGGCATAGAAACCTGCCGCGAGCAGCACAAGCAGCGATATCTGGGCATGCCCGCCGGTAAACTGTAGTGCAACGCAGAGGCTGAGCACGATTACTCGCCAGACAATCGCCCGCCAAGTCGTTGAATGCAAGAGCCAACCGGTGGCAGCCAGCAGCCACGGCAACCAAGCAGCAACAGTTACGATGCTTATATGGCTATAGTGCGCCGCGAATACTCCGCTCATGCTGTAGACAGTGCCGCCAAGGAATGCGGCTGCAATGGATAGCCGCAGTTGACGCAGCCAGAGACAAGTACCCAGCCCGGCCAACGCTATGTGAATAACCAGCGATACATTCAACGAGATATCGGCCGGAAACACGAGCAAGAGCAGCCAGTTCAACGGGTACAGAGCTGCAGTTTCGCCTTCAGCTAACAGGGGATATCCAACTCCAAGCCCGGGTTCCCACCAGGGCAGGCGGTTTTCCCGCAACGCGGAGAGCAAGGCGGTACGCTGGGGGAGATAGGCGCGCGCAGTATCGCCGGAATATATGACCTGGCGCCCAAAGAGAAGCGGCCAGAAAAAGACTGTGCCCACGAACAGGGCGAGAAGCAGCGGGATCATCGCAAAGTAGATGCGGGGCTTGCTAGTACTCACTTGGCATCCTGCATGGGTGAGAAAAAGGCGCACTCTTGTGCGCCTTGCTATCAGGAGGTCACCGGGCGGATACCCAGGTAAACCTGGCCTCCAGTTAACATTCGCAGCAAAGTCTCCGGAGGACGACGATCAAGCAGCGCGTGCAACTCCAGTATCGAGAGCGGTTGGTTACCGTTTGCCAGAAACGTGCGGAACACAGCTTCGACGATGGGCGTGCTAGTGTCGATATAACTAGTCAATGCCGCACAGTGGGTGCGCAAGGCATGCCAGACACCATCTACCCGGGTTACAGCGCCGGTTTGTTCATTGACCCAGTCAATCTGCTCGGTCTCGTCAAGGTTGGTAAAGTCGCCTTTGCATGATGAACAGAGGGCTTCGCGAGCATAAAAGCGCAGATCCAACTGATTATCCTGCCACCATTGCATATCAATGTGGAATTTGTCATTCACCGTCGGGCGGTGCCATTTTGCCATCAGGTCCTCCTAGTTGCGCCCGTATTGAATAACCGGGTCTTTGACAGTGTCGCGCCGGTTGGAGAGCGGTCGCTCAAACATCTCCTCGGGCGTCTGATAGGTCGTTTTTTGCAGTGAAGGATCGAGTGCCCAGTCACCACCGCCTACCGGATCAAAACAAGCTCTGCGGGTGAGTTCGGAGAAAACGGGAACAGCCCCGCAACGGCGCACGAGGTTGACTGCAGAGTAAACGCTCTTGGCATGCACTAAGCCGCCCTTGCTGGATTGCTTGGCTAGCTCCTCAAAGACATGATACACAATCGTTGAGAGGGGTGTCCCGGTTGCCTCTGTTTCGACCATCTGGGCGATTATAACCTGTGGGTCAGGGATATCGATGACCATGTTGCGGTCAGCTTTGACTTCCAACGAGGTACGTTGATTTCTGAGTACCAGCACGCCCTCGTTTACGGTAGCTGAGCAAATCCACTCGGGTTTCTTGCCGCGGATAGGTGTGACGCTGAGCCCCAAAGTCAAGGGCGCGTCTGCCTTGGTGAGGGTGATGACCGCCCCCACACAGATGCCAGTTTTCTTGTACCAATCTGACAGCCCGCAGATGTACCCTTCAGCCGGACAGAGCCAGGCATTGACCAACGTGTTCGCCCGGTTTTCGAGCAGGGTTACAGGCACATATTTGGCTTGGGTTGCGGGGAAAAGGTCAAGCACCGCCTTGCTCGCGGGCAGTGTTCCGCTCACAAGGTGAGGGAAGGGCAGCTCGATGTGAACGTCTCCATTTTGTGAGCGGACATTGAGAACGTTGTCGAGTTCATCGCCGATCTCCTCAATCTGCTCCAGTAATGTAGAGCCGATGTATTCACCACCGGTTGTGCGCATTACCGGTTCGAGGACTGCTGGGCGGATGAAGACTGCTGCGGGCATGAGTGCACGTAGAAACCACACCGGGTTCTCGTCCAATGAGACGTTCACAAAGCGCTCATCCCGCCCCAGTGCCAGGTTTAGCGTGAACAACTGCGCCTCAGGAGAGGCAGTTAACTGAAGGTCGAGATCAGCCAGGATTTCACGTGCCGCCAACGGATGCCCGCCCTGGTCTATCAGCGCTTCTGCCAGGTTCAGAAAACCGACATGCATATCAGGCAGCAGCTCACGCAGGAACCACATTTCATCAAAGATGACAAAGTCAGAGTTACCGTTGAGGACAGCTTCGATTTTGGGAATCACCAGGCCGCTATAGGCGCTGACCAGGTCAGTCTCACTTAACGAATCATCGCTCCTGCCCAGGAGCTCCTCGGCAGGTCGATTTAGCGGATGAGGGTAGGGAAAATCACAGACGAATTCTGTGTCAGGGAGGTCGGCATCAAACTGTACTTGAATGACATTAAAGGCACCGTATTTAGGGTTGTGACCAGGACGAAGGGCAGCAACCCTGCCGGTCGTAAATTCATATTCAGTAAACAGGAGGCGCTGTCCAACCTGGTAGCTTCCCAATGGCTGGTAGACATCGCCACTTTTCGCATGCAAAGCGGCAGCTTCGCGCTCACGCTGGTAACGGCGCAATATTACCGCTGACGCCAGCGCTCCCATTTTCATTGGGCGTCCGTTTTCCAGTATCTGGCTGGTTACCAGGTCGATATCAGCCTCGCTGACCTGGTATTCGCTGCGCCAGAATTCTTCTGTTTGTGTTTGTAGTTTGCCGGCGGCGCCCATACACTCCTCCTCGAAATATCGACCTGACAGTAAACAAGCTTCGACCTGTCAGGCCGAAGCCTCATAGTGGGCGAAACAGGGCTCGAACCCGTGACCTCTTCCTTGTAAGGGAAGCGCTCTCCCAGCTGAGCTATTCGCCCAGGAACACTCTTTCGAAAAAAAGATTATAGTACAACTTACAAGAATCGTCAATGCTCGCCCGAAAGAGCGTTCGCCAAGCATCCGCCAATTAATGAAACTGGGTGGTTACCGCGCCTATCACATGATGTCCGGAGATGTCATACCCATCAAGTGTAATGTGCGTGCAATTGCGATCCGGCAGGCAGCCACCAATTTGAGCCGCGCCAGGGAGAGAGCTTCGGCACCCGGCTCGGGATTAACAACCCGGCAGTCGCGGTAGAAAGTATGCAGTGCTGCCGCCAAATCCTGAGCATAATAGGTCAGGTGGTGTGGTGCCAGATGCTCAGCAGCAGTCGTGATCACTTCGGGCAGTCGTATCATGCGCCTGATTAGTGCTTGCTCGGAATCAGTTGTCAGCAGGCTCAGATCCCCCTTGGTATAGTCCAGTTCACCTGCGAAGCGCAGGATAGAGCTTGTTCGGGCATGGGCATACTGGACATAATACACCGGGTTGACATCGGACTGTTCCTTGGCAAGGTCAAGGTCGAAATCCATCTGTGAATCTGCCGCGCGCGCTAGCAAAAAGAAACGCACGGCGTCAGGACCTACCTCTTCCAGTACTTCGCGGAGTGTTATCATATCGCCAGTACGTTTTGACAGGCGCACCACCTCACCGCCGCGCTTGAGCGTGACGAGTTGATACAGGATGATGGTCAGTCGCTCTGGATCCAGCCCCAGCGCTTGCATCATCGCTTTCATGCGGGGGACGTGTCCTTGGTGGTCGGCGCCCCAGACATCGATGACGCGCTGGAATCCGCGCAGTGTGAACTTGTCATAGTGATAGGCGATGTCTGAGGCAAAATATCCTGGCGTACCATCCGAGCGCACGACAACCTCATCCTTGCCGCCGCCTAATTCAGTCGCCTTGAACCAAACGGCTCCGTCATGTCGTTCCAGGTGATTGCCGTTGCTTAAGATAGACGTTATTCTATCAAAAGTACCTTCAGTATACAGGCTGGCTTCGGAGAACCAGCGGTCATAGCAAATCCCCATAAAAGATAGGTCATCTTTGGCTGCTGCAATTACCCGGTTAAGACCCTCGGCACCGAGAGCCAACACAGCCTCTTCACGCTCCATTCGCAAATATTCGTCTCCGTGTTGGCTGATGATCTCCGCAGCCATGTCAACCATGTACTGTCCTTGATAGCCATCTTCAGGCATGCTTATGTCCTGGCCAAGAGCCTGGGCATATCGGGCGTACAAAGACTCGCCAAAAAGTCTGACCCGGCTGCCGGCATCGTTGACATAGTATTCGCGCTGCACAGAATATCCCGCAGCCTCCAACACGCGTGCGATAGCATCACCCAGGACGGCATTTCTTGCAGCACCGACGTGCAGCGGGCCAGTCGGGTTGGCCGAGACAAACTCGACCTGTACCTGTTCGCCCTGACCTAAAGATACGTTCCCGAACGTATCCGGGGCATCCAGAATCGCCAGGACCTGATCGACCAGCCAGGTGGGACTGTAGCGCAGATTAATATAGCCGGGCTTGACCACCTCAACCTGGCTAACCATGTCGAGAGCAGGCAGGTGCTTGACGATGGCGTTGGCAATGGCCAGAGGTGATTGGTGCATCACCTTCGCAAGCTGCATGCTGATCGGCGTTGCCAGGTCGCCCATTGTTTCCTGCTTGGGTCTTTCGAGGGGCACATCCGCTGGCAAGTCGCAGGGAGGGAGTTCGCCCGTGCGGCAGGCTGATTCCAATGCGCTAATAAAAGCAGCTTTAACCTGGTTATCGTATGTCGTCACCTATTTCATCTCCATCCAGTTATTTCCCACGGCAGCGTCTACCAGGACAGGTACCCGCAGCGGATAGGCATTCTCCATCACAGACACTACCATCTCGGTAGCGCGCTCTGTTTCCTCGCGGGGCACTTCAAGCACTAACTCATCGTGCACCTGCAGCACCATCCGGGAGCGCATTCCGGATTCTTCAAGCTGCCTATCCAGGCGAATCATCGCCACCTTGATCATATCGGCGGCGCTGCCCTGGATTGGCATATTAATGGCCTCGCGCTCAAGGCGTTGGCGAAGCTGCATCGGGGTAGTCTTGTTTTGCAGCTCGGGAAAGTAGCGTCTGCGCCCCAAAACGGTTTCAACATATCCATTATCGCGGGCGAATTGTTTGATCTCGTCCAGGTACTGCTTAATGCGTTGAAAACGGTCGAAATATGCTTCGATAAACTGCGTCGCATCTGCAACAGAGAGGTCGGTGCGGGCAGAAAGGCCATAATTTCCCATGCCGTACATTAAGCCAAAGTTGATGGTTTTTGCTAGTGCGCGCTGGCTGCCCGTCACCTCGTCCAGCGCTATCCCAAAGATTGCCGCAGCGGTGGAAGTGTGCACGTCCTCGCCGCGCAGAAATGCATTTACCATCTCAGAATCTTCCGATAGGTGTGCGAGCAGGCGCAGTTCTATCTGTGAATAATCGCAGGCTAGCAGTACACAGCCTTCGGGCGCCACAAAAGCCGAGCGTACCTGCTTGCCAACTTCGGTGCGCACCGGTATGTTCTGCAGGTTCGGTTCTGAGGATGAAAGCCGCCCTGTCCTGGAGCCTGTCTGGTTAAAGGATGTATGAATGCGGCCGGTGGCCGGATTTATCAGCTGGGGTAGGGCATCGAGATACGTGCTCTTGAGTTTTTCTAGTTGGCGTTGTTCCAAAATAAGGGGCACAATCGGATGCGCTGCGCGCAGCTCCTCCATAACAGCGGCATCTGTAGAGAATCCGGTTTGCGTGCGCCGGCCGGTCTGCAACTTGAGTTCGCTAAAGAGCACTTCACCCAGCTGTTTGGGTGAGTTGATATTAAACGTGTGGCCGGCCAGGCGGTAGATTTCGGTGGTCAGTTCGCTCAGTCGCGACTGCATCTGCTCTGACATACGCTGCAAGGCAATCGGGTCAACAACCATGCCGTGCATTTCCATTCGGGCGAGCACCGGGATGAGCGGCATCTCGAGCTCTTGAAACAAGCGCGTGAGCTGACGTTCCTCAAGTTCCGGCCGCAGCTGTTCAACCAGGCGCAGGGTCATATCAGCATCAGCTGCCGCGTACGGGGTAACCCGTTCAACCGATACCTGGTCCATGGTTATCTGGTCTTTACCTTTACCGATGAGCTCTTCGATTGGGGTCATCTCCACACCCAACCGCCGGAATGCCTGACCCTTGAGACCTAATCCGCGTCCTTCTGGCTCCAATAGCCAGGCGGCGATCATCGTATCAAATGTAACGCCGTTGACAGGCAGTCCGTGCCGGCTGAGCACAATCAGGTCAAAATCTGCGTTATGCAGCGCTTTGGGTATATTAGAATCTGCGAAAACCGGCCCAAGGTGCTCTACTACCCAGCTTAACTCAAGCATGGGGTCTGGATGCATCTGTTCGTCATGTTGGAGCGGGAGGTAAAACGCTTCGCCTGGCTGGCAGGCGAGTGAAATGCCCACGAGCTTTGCGCGCATCACGCTGGTGGAGTTGGTTTCGGTGTCCATAGCAATGATGGGAGCGGAAGCCAGTCGGACAGCCAGCGCCTTGAGCGCCGCCCTCGTGGTAACAGCAGTATACTGACCGAGTGCTGTTGACCTGGCTTTTTCGTCTTGCGGCAGCGCGGCCTCAGCAGGAAACAATTGCCCTTGCAGAGGCACCTCTGTCTGCTCATGCGGGATACGTCCAACCAATGAGGTAAAGCCATATTCACGCAACAGGCGCATTACTGCTTGGCGGTCGAAATCTCCCCAGGGCTGCTGCAGGTTAAGCGTAATGTCGGGCACGTCGCGCTTGATGATGACCAGGGCTTTGCTTTCGCGGGCGGCCTGCTCGCCGTTAGCCAATGCCAGCCTGGTGCGCTCCGGAGTAACAGTAACGAGGTTGACATAAATATCCTCTACGGTGCCATATTGCCTGACCAGTTGAGTGGCACCCTTTTCGCCTATCCCCTTGACGCCGGGGATATTATCTGATGAATCACCCTTGAGTGCCTTGAAATCGATCAGTTGGCGCGGCTCCAGCCCGTAGCGCTCCCTGATTTTCGCTTCGTCGTATAACACGGCATCGCCCATGCGCCCTTGAGGCGCCAGTACCCTGACTAGAGGTGAAACGAGCTGGAAGGTGTCAGAATCACCGGTAATGATAATAGTTTCGATATCAACAGCTTCTGCCTGGAGCGATAGCGTTCCCAGCAGGTCATCAGCTTCATAGTTCTCTTTGATATACACAGGTATCTGGAACGCCTGCGCCAGCTCCTGGATACGACTTATCTGGCTGTGCAGGTCGTCGGGCATTTTTTGGCGATTAGCCTTGTATTCAGCATACATGTCGTGGCGGAAGGTGCGTCCGGCATCCAGAGTTAGGATGACATAATCAGGTGGATAGTCATTGACTGCCTTGAGCAGCATGTTGGTAAAGCCATAGATAGCATTGGTGGGTTCACCGCTGGGGCTGGTTAGCGGACCCATTGCATAGTAGGCACGGTACGCCAGCGCGTGACCATCAATTAGCAGCAGCCGTTTGAGCCTTGCCATCGTATGCCCCTCCTTGTAACATTATATGCATTATAATGACGGTCGCAATCATTGGCTGGCTTGCAAGTTGACGTAACTAACGAACCGTCATAGCATGACAGCATATAATTGAGGAGATTAGGTTGTTCGAGTCGCAGTTTATTTTGCACCCTACGGAACGGTTCCCAACCTGCCACGCCGCTAACCTGGCGTTGCTGTCTGACGGGCAGCTTCTGGTGGTCTACTTTAGCGGAGCGCGTGAGGGTTCTGCGGATTCGGCCATCTTGCTGCAGCGTTACCAGAAGGACGGCAGCTGGAGCAAGCCGGAAATCATCCAGTACGAACCGGGGCGTTCAGCCGGGAATGCGGTACTGATGCCGTTACATGACGGCAAGATGGCATTGTTTTACACACTCTCATACAGCCATCGTCAGGTAAGCTGGGCTGATGCCCTGATTCACTACCGGTTTTCGCGAGATCAGGGGGTCACCTGGGGTGAACAGCATACACTCACAGAAGAGTTCGGTTTTATTTGCCGGCAGCCGGGCACGGTGCTGGCTAACGGAGAGTGGCTGCTGCCAGTTTATGATAACCGGGGTGGTGGGAAACCCGCTTACCCGGGGATGGGCGGTAATGAGGGTTCTGTCATGGTCACGGCGGATCAGGGGCTTCATTGGTCGCGGTACGGGCGTATGGTCGCCGATGCCGGCCTGGCACAGCCGTGTGTGGTGGAGCTGGAACCAGGGCATCTGCGGGCATGGCTGCGTACGCGGAACTATTGGAATGGATATCATGCCGATTGGGCTTGCCTTTACCGCTGCGATTCGCACGATAACGGCCGCAACTGGGAGCAGCCAGCGCGTACCGGTATCCCAAATAACAACAGTTCGTTCCAGGTTAGACGCCTAGCAGGGCAGCAGCTAGTCATGGTGTACAATCATCAGCCGGGTAACCTACGTTCCCCGTTGAATATCGCCGTATCATACGATGACGGTGAAACCTGGCCAGTTCAACGTGAGTTGGAGCCTTTTGACAGCTCGGGTAATGAGTTTTCATATCCTGCCGTTGCCCAAGCCGCTGACGGTAAGATCCACATCGCTTACACCTACTTACGCACCCACATCAAGCATGTCGTATGTGACCTCGAGTGGGTTACAGGACGCTAGGCTGGCATTGCGTGCCCGCAAGAACTGTGGTATCCTTTACCAGCTTAGCCAGGCCCAAACTGAAGACAGGCAAAATCACATGCAAGTCGCCCAGTTTACAAGGGACATGTTCCGTATCCTCTGCGAAAAACTCGAGCTGCCCTACGACATCGATGAGGATGGTGATTACAGGCTGGGGTTGGCCGCGGATGATCTAGTTACCTGGCCGATGCGCGTTTACCTCGTTGCCGCTGGTTCCGCCAATGACATTCTTGATATTCGCATCGATACAACAAGAGAGTTCCCCAGCTCTGAGTGGGGCAGGGCAATGCTCGCCTGCAATGAGTGGAACGATACCACCCGTTGGCCCAAGGCTTACCTGCATGTGAACGACCCGGGCGCAACCGAGCCTGGCAAGGTCGTTTGTGAAGGCAGCCTTGACCTCGAAAACGGCATCCATCAGGAGTTGCTGGAGAACTATATTCTGACCGTTATCGCCCGTTCACGAGCTTTTTGGCGCTGGCTCAAAGAGGAAAAAGGTTTTATCTAGATCTGATAGCTAGTCCGGGCGGTCGGAGAGTATGCAATGGCGACTGTAGAAGAGTTCACGCATGAGATGCTGCGCCAGTACCTTGATGGGCGCGGTTGGCGTTGGCTTGTTGATGTTGACGGCGACTATGTCGTCGAGTTCGCCTACGACGAGGATTTTGGCTGCGAATTGACGCTCTACCTGATAATGTCCGGGAAGGAAAAGGAGATCCTGGAAGTACGGGTGCTCTCCGATATGCGCATTCCCAAGGCACACTGGGGCGAGGCGCTACATGCGTGCAACACCTGGAATGATACCAAACGCTGGCCTAAAGTTTTCCTGCATGTGGCTAACGTTGAGACCGATTTATTTGCACGGATTACCTGCGAAGGGCATATTGACCTGGAGCAGGGGGTGCACCAGGAATTGCTGGACAGTTTTATCAACACGGTAACCCGTTCGGCGAACGGCTTTTGGGAATGGCTGCACTCAACCTTCGGTTATACGATGGCTTTTACTGTGGAAAAGCCCTCTCAGGAAATCCCAGATTGATTGGCTGCCCGCGAAAACCGAAAACTATCAGTAAATATATAGATTGGTATAACAAGGAACCTGATTGGCTGTTCTAGAAAATACTCAACCGGACCTTGACTCAGTCCAGGGTGTACTGGGCTTACAATTTAACGATGAGAAGTTGCTTTTACAGGCATTAACTCACCCATCATTCATTAATGAGCAGTCTGTTACCAGCGAAGACGATAACCAGCGGCTCGAGTTTCTCGGTGACGCAATCCTTGGGTTTCTGGTAGGAGAATGGCTGTTTACGCGTTTCGAGGCTGCTCGTGAAGGTGAGTTAACCAGCCTGCGCGCGCATCTGGTTCGCACACAAAGCCTCGCTGCGTTTGCGCGTGACCTGAGTCTCGGCAGTAATATGCGCTTTGGCCGGGGCGAACGGACATCAGGCGGCGGCCAGCGCGAGGCAAATCTCTGTGCCGCGTTCGAGGCGCTGGTCGGCGCAATCTTTCTCGATACCGACCTGGCTACTGTCCGCGGCTGGCTTTTCGGGCTTTTAGAAACGCGCATCGACGATATAGATTCCCACCACAAAGCCCGCGATCCCAAGAGTACGCTGCAGGAATATGTCCAGGGGCGTTGGAAGCTGACACCTGTCTACTCCATCGTTAATGCCGAGGGACCTGACCATGCCAAGTTGTTTACCGCCGAAGTCATTGTTAACGGTCAGGTTTGGGGGCGAGGCACCGGTAATTCAAAGCAATCTGCGGCACAATCGGCAGCAGCTGCCGCCTTGGTGCGCGTGAATGAAGAAGCTTCGTCGTGATGAAGCTCAAACGCCTGGAGCTGTACGGATACAAGAGTTTCGCCTCACGGGCAGTTTTCCTCTTTGACGAAGGGATAACAGCTGTTGTCGGACCGAACGGATCCGGCAAAAGCAACATCGCAGACGCAGTCCGATGGGTGATGGGCGAACAAAGCTATACCAGCATGCGTGCCAAGACTACCGAAGACATGATTTTTGCTGGCAGTAAAACTCGCTCGCGGCTGGGAATGGCCGAGGTTATGCTTGTATTTGACAACTCGTCAGGATGGCTTCCTCTCGAGTACGCTGAAGTGTCGGTTGGGCGTCGCGCGTTTCGTTCCGGTGAAAACGAATACCTGCTAAATGGCGCCAAGGTGCGTTACCGCGATATTCTCGACCTGTTTGGCGGGGCTGGATTAGCGCGCAGTAACTATACCGTGATTGGGCAGGGTATGGTAGATGCCGCCCTGGCGCTGCGCCCCGAAGCACGGCGAGCGTTGTTTGAGGAAGCTGCTGGGATAACACCTCAGTTACGCAAACGTGACGAAACGTTACAGCGCATCGTTGAGACAGAACGGAACCTGCAGCGCGTGGCGGATATCGCCCAGGAACTAGAGCCGCGGGTGCGTTCGCTGCGCCGTCAGGCTGAACGCGCGCAGGATCAGGCTATCCTGCGTCAAGACCTGCGCGAGCTTGAGCGTATCTGGTATGGGTACCAATGGCAGCGCATATCGGCGCAGTTAACACGCGCCCAACTTCTGGGTCAAGAGCACCAGCAACAGCAAGAGATGCTCAGGGCAGCCATGAGGGAGCTTGATGAGCAGCGCGAAACTGCAGAAGGTGCATCAGACAGTTTACGTCAGGAGCTCGAGGCGCTTTCAATTCAATATGCGGGTAATGAATCACGAATAACAGGCCTCAACCGTGAGACGGCAGTGTCAGCAGAACGCCTGAGGTTGTACGAAAGCCAGCAGCATACGATTCAGCAGGAGCTGGAATCGCTTATAACACAGCGTGATGTGGTGCAACATGAGGTGGAGCATACCAGCTCAGAATTCACCGAGCAAGAGTTATCACTGCGCGTTAATCAGGCAGAACTTGATGCCACCAAGGCTGCTCATGCGCAGGCTGAGGCTGAACGGCGCAGGCTTACTGGTGACGTTTCGCAGGAACAAAAAAAAGCAAACCAAATCGGGGCGGTGCTCGCAGAGGTCAGAGCCAGGCTGGACCAGGCTGCAGAGCGCCGGGTGGAGCTCGAGCAAGCTCTGAAACGTGGTGATGCTGCACTGCAGTCTGCTAGAGAAAAAATTGACCAGTCACGCGCCAACCAGGAAACCTTGGCTACACAGGAGCAGCTACTCGGCCGGGAGCTGGAGGAGACTCAGCAGGAACACGCCAGGCTTGAGCAGGCACTCCAAGAGGCTCTCGCTAACTCGAGGCAGGTGGAGCAGAGACGAACTCTCTGTGAAACCAAGCTTGAGGGATTGCTAGCGCGGCAGGAAATGCAGTCACGTCTGCGCCAGGAATTGCCTGGGTATCATCCCGGGGTACGTGAAGTACTGGCAGGAAAGGTGCAATTAAACGGGCTGTTGGGAACCGTGGCTAGTTTGATGACTGTTCCTAGCGAGTATGAGGAGGCGATTGAATCGGCGCTCGGAACACGCCTGCAGAATATCGTAGCCAGCAAATGGGAAGATGCTGAGGCTGCTATTAACCACCTGAGAACGTCCGGCGCTGGATGGGCAACGTTTCTGCCGCTTGATACCATTCGCGCCCGACCGCCTGCCAGGATTCGGCCTGAAGCAGGGGTTATCGGAATCGCCAGCGGCCTGGTGAGCTTCGAGGAGCACTTGCGCCTTGTATTTGAACTATTACTTGGTTCGGTTCTGGTAGTTCGCGACCTGACCGCTGCCAGACGCCTGCTCAAGTCTTCGATGGGAATCTCACTATTCGTAACAGTGGGTGGTGAGACTGTTCAACCGAGCGGGGCGTTGAGCGGTGGTGCCCGCCGTAATAACGCAAACCTGCTCGCTCAAGAGAGGTTGTGTCGCGAATTATCTGCGCAGATAAAAGCGGCCAGGGCTGAGCTCAACAACGTAGCGCACGAGGCGGAGCTAGCTGAGAGCGCCAGGCAGAACGCTCAAGCCGCGCTCTTGCGTGCCGACGAGGGAATTTCAGCTAAACGCACAGAGCTTGAGGCGCTGCGCAACCGCCTGGCTGGTTCCAAACGCGAACTGCGCGACACTGAAGCCGAATTAGCCTGGCTGCAGACAAGGCGCCAACGCGACGCAGACGAAGCAACAACTTTAGCGACCAGGGCTGCTGACCTGATCAGACAGCAGGCAGGTTACGAATCCGAGCAGCTCTCAACCATGGAACGGCTGCGCACGGCGACCGAGCGCCTGTCGGCACAGGACGATAACCTCCGACAGCAGTTGGCATCGCTCGAGACACGGGTCGCGGTAGGACAAAGGACAGTGCGCAGCCAACGGGTTTTGGTAGAGAGCCATCGCGCTAACCTGGCTCAGATTTGCGCCCAGATAGAACAAAAGCGCAAGCAGGTAACCGACCTCGATGAGCTGCTCGGCCGGCAGCACTCGAGTCATGCGCAGGCAGACCTCCAGCTAGCGCAGCTCCGGGCGCAGAATGATGTGCTTGAACAACGCATGGTTCCGCTGCGGACAAGCATTGCAGAGCACGACCATACCCGCCAGGAAGCGGAGCACAACCGCGCGAGCTTGCAGGAAAGGTTCTCGGTAGCCGCCATCGACGCTGACCGAACGCTGCGCGAGCTTGACCGCCTCAAGGAAGAACAGCAGTCAGTTCGCGATGAGTTGGCAAGTGATCTGGGGCAGATCCTGCCGCGCTCTGTTGAGGCGCAGCAGTTGAGCCTGGATCTGGGCGGGACTATTGTGCAGCTTCCGGTGGTGCCGGTGATGCCAGAAGGACTCGATGAGCAGTTGCGAGCCCTAAGGGCATCTATAAGACGAAGTGGCGACGTGAACCCTGATGCTCCTGCTGAGTTTGCCGAAGCACACAAGAGGCTCGAGTTTATGCGCACTCAGGACCATGACCTACGGACGGCAATAGTATCTCTGCAACAAGTCATCAAGGAGTTGGAGCAGCTTATAGATTATGACCTTCGCCGTACCTTTAGCCAGGTACAGAAGGCTTTTGGCAGTTATTTCTCTTTGCTTTTTAGTGGCGGTAGCGCTGAACTGGAGTTGACCAATCCTGATAACCTCAGTGAGACAGGTATCGAGATTACGGCCAGGCCGCCAGGAAAGCGCGCCCAAAGCTTATCGCTGCTTTCAGGTGGAGAGCGAGCACTTACCGCTGTAGCGCTATTGTTCGCTCTGCTGGAGGTGAATCCGGTACCCTTTTGCTTCCTCGATGAAGTGGATGCTGCCTTGGACGAGGCGAATATCTTCCGATTCCGTGAGCTGCTCCAACGTCATGCTGTAAACACACAGTTTGTGGTAATCACCCATAACCGCCGGACAATCGAGACTGCCACGTCAATCTATGGAATCGCGATGGGAGAGCAGGGTGTCTCACAGGTCATCTCGCTCAAAGTGTCGGACGAATCAGCGACCACCGAGTTGACCTAGAGAGTTTCTTGTTTAGAGCGCTGCGAACGCATCTGGTAACGGAGGCAGCTCAGCTAGGCTGTTAACACCAAGATACTGCAGCAGTTCAGGTGTAGTAGCATACAACACCGGCCGGCCGACTTGATCCAACCGGCCAACCGCGGCCACCAACGAGCGGCTTATCAAGCTATGAAGTGCTCCTTCGCAGTTTACGCCGCGCACAGCCTCGATTTGCGCACGCGTGATGGGCTGCCTGTATGCGACAATCGCCAGCGTTTCCAGGGCTGCCTGTGAAAGCTTTAATGAGGAATCCACACCGAGATAGCATTCAATGACTTTACTGCATTCAGGGGCTGTGGTAAGTTGGATGCCATTGATCGAGCGTTGCATTCGCAGGCCGTGCTCGGCAAGAGCCAGGTCGAGGCGTTCCAGTGCATCGCGAATGGCGGGTTCTTCCGTGTTGAGTAACCGCGTCAGCTCCGGTATAGTCATCGGTTCATCAGCCACATAAAGCAGGGCTTCTATGTTACGTTCCAGGTCAGATAGCGGCACTGGTGTCCCTCTGGTAGTTGTGTTGATCTGCACGTTCCTGCTCTGCGGGTCGCAAGGTTGTGAGCAAAAAAAACCAATTTCGTCAGTCGAGTGGCCACAGCGAGTCGTCACGACAGATACCAGCCAGGCAGTGCGCAGCGACTTGGAGCGGTTGGCTTACAGGCCCGGGCTATTCAACGTAACTTGGACCGAAGGCGGTCTGACAGATTACGTAAGGTCGTTGTTATCTTCTGCCGAGAGATTCACTCTTTGGTGCGAACCGGACGCCCTCTATATAGAGATCAACCTGGCAATACTGGGTAATCGGCAGATATCTCTGGCAGCGCTTCCAGAGATCTCCGACGGCACCCTACATATTTCCGTGATGCACTTGCGCATTGGCGAACGGCCGCTGCCTTTCTGGCTGCGTTTGCTGGTGCAGAATACGGTGAACGATGTCATCCATGATTCGCTGGGTAGTTATCACCTGAATCAGGTTACCCTCGGGCAAGGATGGCTGCAGATATCAGGTAACGTGAGCTGATTCACTCTGAGGACGGCTCATCTGCACCTTCGGCTTCAGCTTCATCATAGTCCACGGGTATGATGTCGATAACATCATCATCATCACCGGTACTCACATTTGCATCTACTGGTGCGAGGATATCCCCATCGCCGCTTTCCTCATCGGATGGTACCGGCTCAGCGGCTGCGTCAGAACCATCAGGTTCAACGGCTCCGCGGGGATAAGGTTGCTGTGTTACCTGCAACATCACCTTGCCATGCAGCTTGAGCCCGAGCTGTCGTTCCACGATATCGGTGCATACCTGGGTAACCTGCTCTGTCAGGTCGATGATACTGGCGCTCGGGCTGGCATCGAGTTCGATGTACACCTCAATATCATCACCCCTGCTGGTGACCTTGGGTTTGACAGTGCGCACGCCCTGCAATTCATCTACACGGAACTCGATCGTCTTGGCGATTGATTGAACTCCCAGCCAGACATCGCTCCTGCCCGTGGTCTGCACCCGTGCGATACTAAAGTGTGAGCGCCTGAGTTCCAGGAAAAGTAACAGCAGCATTACAAAAAGGATTACTGCGCAACCAGCTACCAGGTAACCAAAAATCAGGTTATCTGCCAATTGGTCTTGAAGCACTGTAACCCAACGAAGGGCAAGATTTAACACTTCCGCCGGCTGCACCAGGAAAGCGACAGTACTGACGATGACAGCGATAATCAGGATGATCATCACAACGCGGTTAAAAACATTCATGCCGGGCCTCCCTTCCAGGTTTCAACAACCCATGAGCACATTATACAGGCATTCTCTTCTGGCGTCTATGACAGCTTATCGATGGCGACCGGTGATAGGATAGCAAGCCCATAAGGGCCGAGTTCGATACTGCTGGAAGTGTTAGTCTGAGTGAGCAACTCGAACATGGCACCCGGTAGTGCTACGCTCTGGGGCTCGGTCGTATGGTTAAGCAGATAAGTTAGTTCAATGCCTTCTTTGGCACGCCTGGCTACTTCGACGCCTTCCGGCAGCCCTGACCAGGGTTCGAGTCCGGTCGATTCGACCAGGTACCTTACCAGGGGCAGCATTGTACCAGTATCCGTCATGAACCCGCAATAGAAGGCTGTACCAAGTCCATACCGAGTGCGCGTGAGTGCCGGTTTCCCAGTATAGTAATCGCTGGCATAGTACGCCAGGGTTTCGGTGTCGCCTCGCGGTTGTAAGATATCGCACCAGGTGTGTCCTGCAAGCCGCAGCTCGCCCAATCCGAGCAGAGCCTTATCCAGCTCCACCTCACACGTGCTGGCCCGCCCAATGGCGTCATATTCTTCCACCTCGACTCCGCACAGTTCGGCCAGCAATCCCGGTAAAGGCGAGTCTACAACCCGGTTGCTGGTATCTTTGACTCCGCTCCTGGCGCCAACCCACAGCGTTCCGCCTTGATTCACGTAATTGCTCAGGTTATCAGCCCATTCCTGGGTTACCAGGTGCAGAATAGGCGCCACCACCAGTTTGTAGAGAGATAGGTCAGCGTTTGGCGGGACAATATCGACCGGGATGCCCAACTGGTGCAGAGCTCGGAAGTAGCTGGAAATAATGTCATTATAGGCCAGGCCGCGCGCGCCCGGCTGCAGGCGCAGCGTGCGGATATCGTCATAGCTCATGATGATGGCAGCGGCCTTGGGGGGCATCGCTCCTTCCAGCTTTTCGCCGACGCGGGCGAGTTCCTGGCCCATTTGCTGCACCTCGTAATATCGCCGGCGGGGCTGCCCGTGGTGCTCGAGTATCCCGTGCCAGTATTCTTCTGTGTTAAACCGGCACGTTCGCCAGCGAAAATACACGATAGCGTCAGCACCATGGGCGATTGCCTGATACGCCCACAACCGGATCTGCCCCGGGCGCGGTTGTCGGCTCATCACCTGCCAGCCGCTTGGTCCTGACTGCTCTTCCATTACCCAGAAGGGCATATCCTTGAGCCCGCGCATGGCGGTGTGGTTGAGTGCGATGTAGGCCGGGTCTCCAGTCTGGAAAATCGGATAGTTGTCCCATGACACAAAATCGAGCTCGCGTGCCAGGTCGAAATAGTCTATTTCCTGAAAGTTGAATCCCATCAGGTTGTGGGTGATGCGCTGGTGTGCGGGAATTACCCGCCGTAGTGCCTCTATCTGTAACTGTTGATACGCAACCCACTGTTCGGATGCAAAGCGGTAAAAGTCGAGTTCCAGGCACGGATTGGACACACCGTTGGAGTCGACCGGCAGCGGTATTTGTGCCCAATTGGTATAGTCATGGCTCCAGAAGTGGGTACCCCATGCCTCACGTAACGCAGCAAGGGTGCCATAACGCTGGAGCAGCCAATCCTGAAAAGCGCACTGGCACTCCGGGCAGTAGCAGCGTGGGTGGTGCCCGCCGAATTCGTTATCCAGCTGCCATGCCACCACGTGGGGGTTGCCAGCGAACTGCTCAGCCATGGCCGTCACTATTCCCCGCGATAGCGCGCGGTATGATGCGTTGGTGGGGCAGTACTGGCGCCGTTCACCAAAAGTCACCCGTTGGCTGTTGCGTTCGACAGCCATGATCCCCGGGTATGCCTGGCACAACCAGGCTGGAGGAGTGGCCGTCGGGGTGCCAAGAACTGTGCTGATGCCGTGAGCAGCCAGGATATCGATAGCTCGCTTGAGCCAATCCCAGTCGTAGTGTTCTTGCTGGGGCTCAAATAATGACCAGGCGAATTCCCCCATGCGCACCAGATTAATGTGGGCCTCGCGCATCAAGCGCGCGTCGGTCTCCCAGCGTTCCTGTGGCCAGTGTTCCGGGTAATAATCTGCTCCGTAGTACATGCTGCTCCTTAATAGAATACCCTCTCCACCTGGAGAGGGTATCGTTACTGGTAGATCTCTAGAATGTGCGCAGGAAGGCGATCGCCTGCTTAATATCGCCAATTGGGTCTGGCCCTACTTCACGTTCGATGGTATAGAATCCGTCATACCCGAGTGAGCGCAGTTTGCCGATGTACCACGGAAAGTCGACATCACCCTGCCCGAGGGGTACTTCGAGCTGTCCCTTGGCGTCTTTGGCGTGCGTATGGACAATGTACGGTCTGAGGGCATCGACGGCTGCCCGGTGGTCGTAGCCATAGATGATAAAGTTGGCCGGGTCAAAGTTTACCCGGATAGCGCTGGTCTTGAGCGAACCGAGCAATGCTGCGAGGGTGGCGCCTTCTTCAGGCCCGGTTTCGGTTGCCAGCACCGCGCCGGCAGCTTCGGCATACGCGCCCACTTCGTCCAAGGCCTTGATCAGGATGCCCCAGATGGGGTCGTCTTTTTCTGCCGGGACATGGCCGATGTGCGTAGTGATGATGTTGGTGCCCAGGTCGACAGCCAGATCGATGTTAGCCTTGATTTTAGGGATCAAGTCCTTATTCCTGGCATCATCCACCAGTCCCTGGCCAAAGTCACTGCAGGTGGCGCTGAGCGTCAGCCCCAGGTCAGACAATAGCTTGCGCACATCGGCGCGCTTGTCTTTCGGCAGGTTCTCCGGTGAAAGCGGCCCACGGGTAGTGTAGAACTGGACGCCATCGGCGCCAATCTCGGCGGCCTTTTTCATGCCGTCCCACACCCCGAGTCCCAGATTATCGGCGAATACCCCAACGAGTAATGGCTGCATTTTCCTCTCCTTTATATGTATACAGAGATAACTCTATTATAAACGCTGCTCTCCGCCAGTAAAGCCACTGCGCTGTTGTCGCAGCAACACCGCGATCGCAATCGCGATAAAGAGCCCGCCGGAAATGACAAATACAGCGGTTTCTGAGGTGCTGTTAAGCAGCATGGCGCCGATAATTGGGCCGACAGCTGTGCCAACCGCGGCAGCGCTGGACGAGATCCCGATGGTGGCGCCGGCTCTATCCAGAGGTGCCGCACTGACCACCATGGCATTGATGCTAGGCGCAAGTCCGCCCTGGAAAAACCCTTGCAGAGAGCGTAGGAATCCCAATAGAAACGCGGTCTGCGCGAATCCCTGGGGAAAGTAGAGCAGCGCCATCCCCATCGCACAGATGACAACCATCGTCGCGTAACCGGTTTTATCGCTGAGCCTGCCGACAACCAGCGCTGCTGCTGCAGCCGTGAACGCAAAAACGCCCGAGATTGTGCCCGCGGTTGACGCCAGGCGGGCAGGATTGGCTACCAGGCGTTGAATGGTGAGCGGAAGCACAGGACCTAACAGGCTGAACGCGAGGTTGATGAACAACACCATCACGGTCAGGCTCAACAGCGGTCCCTCGGTTAGTAACGTCCTGAGCCCGACGAGTGCAGATTCACTTTTGCGAACACCCCCCTGCCGGGCAGCCGGCTCGCGCACAAAAAAATGATACTACCAGCAACGATGCCCCGGCTAGCACGGCTGACGCGAAAAAAGTAGCCCGATAACCCCAGGCATCGGCTACGTATCCGCCGATCATGGGACCGAGCGATGCGCCCACAAATACCGAGGTCTGCACGAGGCCGAGGCTGTAGGCCAGGCGTTTTTTGGGCGCGTCTACTGCCACGAGCGCGGACGCGGCTGCCGGTGTGCCGGTGAAAAAACCCTGGATGACCCTCATCACAAGTAGCTGACCAGGTGTGCGCGCCAGGCCCATCAACACCAGCACGATGGTTGTGGCAATCATTGCGCGAACGAGCATCAGCTTGCGCCCGTACCGGTCGCCAAGCATGCCCCAAATTGGTGTAGAGATGGCAAACGCCACCGCCCCGACCGCCTGGTAGGCGCCTGTCCATGAAGATACTGACCTGGTGTCGGTGATACCCATCTGCTGGATATAATACGGCACCAGGATGAGGGCGGCATGGAAAGCCAGGATGGTAAGCAACTCGGCAGCGACAATCGCCCAGAGGTTCACCTGCCACTGTGAACGTCGGGTAGGTGTGCTTGTCAATGCAAATCCTTTGCCAGGCAGACTGCATGGGGACGTGACCGCCCGATTCGTTAGCTAACGAATCGGGCGGATGTAATGCCTAGATTCTATTAAGGCCGGGGGCAAGCTCGCGCTCGATCCCCTGCCATACCAGAACTGCTGAGACCCCATCCGGCAGCGCGATGCTACCGCTGAGGCGGGCATCCGTAACCTGAAGGTCGAACCCGACCTCACCCCCGTTAGCGTGCGGGAAGGTACCCTGTAGCTGTGTCAGCGGTCCGGGCTGCGGGCAGATACGCAGTTTAGCGGCAGCCGGGGCTGCGGGCTTGGCGCCAAAGATGGAGGTAAAATAGTGATAGATGGGATGGGCTCCCCAGGCGTGGCAATCCGAACGCGAAGGCTCGGGCGATTCCAGCACCGTCTTGAATCCTTGTGCGCTCAGGTCGAACCAGAAAGCGAGCCGCTCAAAGAAAGCCGGCATCTCGCCCACCTGTGCCAAAGCCTCGAGCAGGTAATGCGAAAAGTAGACGGTGCAGCGAGCCATATCGGCGCTCAGCAGATTGCGTACCATGACAGCCTGGCGGGCGCTATCAAGCGTGCCGGTGAGAATCGCCAGTGCTTGAACATGCTCCGAATACAGGCTGTGCGCCGGGTCATCGGCCAGCAGGCCGCGCGTATCATCCCAAAAGGTGCTGACGATAGCCTGTTTTAGCGTGTCGGCGAGCTGCTGCCAGTGCGCCGCCAGGTGCTGGTCGTTAAAAGCCTGGTGCAGCCAGACCCCGCGCTGCAGCGCATACAGGTACTGCAGGTTCAACAAGGCCGAGAATCCCTCAACCCCCTCGGGCGGGATGCCGGCCTGCCAGGTAGGCACCCAATCACAGAAATTCCAGCCGCGAGGTGCAGAGAGCAGCCCGCTATATGCAAGGTAGAGCTCCAATCCGCTCAGCACTGCATCGACACCAGGCAGCATCTTGCGCACGGTTTCCTGTTCGCCGCGCCACATCAACAGGTCGTGCACCATCGCCACCCACCACATCGAAAAGCCCGGGATGACTTGCGGGATCTGCGACGGGTAGCGGCTCTTGGTTAGGCCGTCGGCGGCGCGCGACCAGTCGAACAGCTGCACCGACTTGGCGGGCAGGCGGCATTCGGCGTTGGTGAGGTAGGTTACCAACACTTCCAGCCGGCCGTCGCCCACGTACATGAGCTGCTCGTAAAATGGACAATCCATATACGTCTCGTGAGCGCACATTTGCAGTGTTCGGAACATCATCGGGACGGCAGCCGCCAGGCGCGGATCGCTGCTGTTGAATTGGGCCTGGTTTTCGAGAGGGTAGCGGGTTTCGCGCCAAGCCAGGCGGTCGATGGTTACCGGCTCATCAGTTACGGTGATGGACAGCTCTACATAACGGCCGCAGCGCCACCAGAGGGTGTCATAGCCGCGTGCCAGACCGCCATCCAGCACATACCGGTCGTGCGGTCCGATAAATAGCTTGTTCTCCACCTGAGCGCGGTTGCCCTTGGTCGGGCGTTGTTCACCACTATTCTCGAACAGGCTTTCAGCATAGCCCAGGGTGATTGTTGTGCCTTTACCGCTCGAGGTGACGAGTTCCGGAAAGACGCAGTAATAGTCTTCCAGATCGATAATTAGACGCTGTTCACTGCCAGGAGCCAGCGTGAGCGGTCCTTCACCGTCGAGTAAGTTCTGCCAGGCTTTGGCAAGGGCGGGGTCATTGCGCTCTGTTGATACCAGGGAGGTGAAAGGGCCCTGGCGTTCCGCCTGCCGCACTATACCCAGATTGCGCTGCTCTTCCATCATTGGTGGGAGCTGGGCTGGGACGAGGAATGGCGCCGGAAGGCGGTCGCTGGTTTCGAGGCCGTAATAGGGGTTGTGCTTTCCGCCGACGGGCACCCGCAGCGTCTTGACCGGCTGCCAATCTCCAGGGGCGTTAGGATCGCTCTGCCAGCCCCAGGGAATCCTGTCACCCTCGATGTTAAATGACCAGCCTACCACAAAGTAGGCGCGGATATGCACCGGTTCCTGAGTGTAGGTATCCATCCTGCACACCTGCCAAGCTGCGCTGCCGGTCGAAAGTAATTCCGCATGTTCACCGTCAGCCATCACCAAGAAGCCAGGCACAAGCGTCATCTGTGCCATTGGGGAGCCGTCGTTTGGCAGCCACCACGCGCGGGCTGCCAGCAAATGCTCGCCCGCACTCAGCGCTAGTTCATACGTCTCAAACGACCAGTGAGCGGGGTCGCCGCGCTCGGGGCCGCGCCCCTGGCGTTCTCCGTCGCAAAACAGCTCATAGCGTTGGTCTGCGGAAACATGTAAACGTACAGTTGCAGGCGCGTCCAGCTTGAATGGCAGCCTGAACGCGAGTACCGCGGCTTCGCCCGGCTTGACGTTGGGATGCCAGACCCATCTTACTTCGCTTTGGTAGCCTTGCCATGAGCCGGGAGCGCCTACCGCCGGAAACGGATTACTCGAGTACTTGATACGCATCATGCCCTCCTTGTGTGACCGTTACCTGTCTTCCAACGGGAAAATCCCAGTAATATCCACCTGCTGCTCGGTCAGCAGCTGTTCAACTTCATCACGTTGAGCCCAGATAAAGCGCACCGCGAGACCGCAGTCGCTCGAGTACTCGCGCGGCGTGGGGATAAGCTGTTCTTTAATACCGGCGCTGCGCAACAGTTTCTCTGCCTTGAGCGCGGCCGATGTAGTCGCCACGATTACGACCCCGAACTGGCTCATGGACGGCTAATCCTATCAAGGGCGTTAATTACAGCAGCGATGTCGTCGCTGCTGTTGCTCCAGCCCATAGCTAGCCGCACGGTACCTTCAGGATAGGTACCGATGGTGCGGTGCGCCGCTGGAGCGCAGTGCAGCCCAACGCGGCTCATAATCCCGAATTCCTGATCGAGGCGCCACCCGATATCAGATACGTGCATATCTGCGAGCGTAAATGATACTGTGGCCGTCTGCGCTTCTGCCGAACGGGGGCCATATACGCGTGCTCCAGGGATTGTCTCCAGCCCATACAGCAGTTCACGGGTCAGGCTTTGTTCGTGGGCCCGGATTGACTCGATACCTCGCTCTAGCAGCCAGCGCACACCCTCTCCCAGACCGGCGATTCCGACCCCGTTAGGCGTCCCACTCTCGTACTTGTCAGGTAAAAGCTCAGGCTGCACCTCGAATTCGGAACGACTGCCCGTCCCACCGCGCATCAATGGATGCAGCCAGGCGGGGTCAAAGGAGTCTGCCAGTACGAGACCGCCCGTGCCTGGCGGTCCGCAGAGCGCCTTGTGCCCGGTAAAGGCTAATAAATCCGCACCGGTCTCTGCCATGCTGAAGGGCAGGCAGCCGGCGCTTTGCGCCGCATCCAACAGCACGAGCGCGCCAGCCTGGTGTGCCAGTGCAGCGGCCTGAGCCGCTGGTGCAATGGTGCCTGTGACGTTGGAGGCGTGGTTCAACACTACAAGACGGGTTTTATTCTGCAGCGCGTCAGCAAACGCAGCCAAGTCAAGTGTCCCCGTCGTGTCACAAGGCGCAACCGTCACCCGCACACCCCGGGTTTCCAGGTCGCGCAGTGGGCGCATCACGGCGTTATGCTCGATCCCGCTGGTGAGTACGTGGTCGCCGGCTTGAAGCAGGCCGTACAAGGCGAGGTTGATAGCTGCCGTAGCATTCGCTTGCAGGACAATCCGCAATGGGTCAGGTACACCGAATAGGAGCGCCAGAGCTTCGCGCGCTTCGTAAATAATTCGTCCGGCATCGATCGAAAGCTGATGTCCCGAGCGGCCGGGGTTTCCGCCGGCATTGGCCAGGTAATCCTGCATTGCCTGTAAGACCTGGGGCGGTTTTGGCCAGGACGTGGCCGCATGGTCGAGGTAAATCATGCCAACAGCTCGAGCCGGATACGCTTGTTGATGCGGCCCTTGCTCTGATAACCGGGCACGCGTACTGGGCCTACTTCCCGCGTGTTCGCGACGTGTGTCCCGCCATCGGCCTGCAGATCCAGCCCGACTATCTCTACTGTACGCACATGGGTGATGCCGTCAGGCAGCAGGTTTATCCTGGTGCGGATCAAGTCCGGAATCTGAAAGGCTGTTTCGCGCGGCAATACCTGGGTGCGGATATCGCGGGCTGCCGATATCTCGACATTAACCTTTCGCTCGATTTCCGCCACCAGGTCCTGGTGAAGGCTCTCGAACTCGAAATCGAGCCTGCCCTGACCAGGCTCCATGTTTCCGCCAGTAACCTGGGCTTGATAATCGCGCCAGATGACTCCACACAGAACGTGAAGGGCGGTGTGAGTACGCATCAGCGCATAACGGCGCTGCCAATCAATTCGGGCGGTTAGCGGTGTTCCTGCGGGTGGTAGTTCACCGGGTACTCTATGCCAGATTACGCCGGATTCGCGCCATACCTTGTCTACAGGCAAGACATTTTCGGATATCGACAGCTGCCCCAGATCGCACGGCTGGCAACCGCCGCCGGGGAAAAATGGGGTACGGTCAAGCTCTACCGCCTGAAGCTCTTGCGAAACCGTCGTGATCATTGCTTCGCATGTGCCAGCGTAGGCATCAGTCATATATAATAAATCGGTCACTTGATCTGTTTCCCCATGTAGTAGCGCAAGGTTCGAAACCCGGTCTTTTCATAAAGCGCCAGAGCACGCTGGTTAAAGCTCCAGACTGACAACTCTATCTCCTTGATACCATGTGACCTGGCCCAGTCTTCGGATGTTGCTAGCAACGCATGCCCGATTCCCTGGCTACGCCAACCTTCTTTAACAGCCAGTATATCGACGTTCACCCAGCGGCGTGGCTTTAGGACTGAGATATCCGGGGTGGCGCGGATAAGCAGGAACAGAACGCCAATAATCCTACCGTAAACCTCAGCCACATAGATGGTCGACTCTTCGGATTCAAGCCACTGTTGGACATACTCGCGTGAACGGCGCGCCAGGCTAGCCGGTTGAAAATAGGTCGGTTCCGAGACATAGTGGATGGCGTCCGCCTCTTCAAGGATAGCGCTGATGCTATCATAATCTTCGACGGTGGCTCTGCGTATTGAAAAAGGTACTGCCATCTTGCTTATCCTGATAGACCAGCCAACGTGCGTATCAGCCGTTATTTGCAGCCAACATAGGCTGCCCTTGCAGCAAACCTGAATTCGGGTCGAGTCGGTTCTGCACCTCGACCAGGTGGCGGTATAGCCCGTCCGCTGCCATCAGCTGTTCGTGCGTGCCCATCTCGGCAATGTGCTTGCCTTCCAGCACTACAATCAGGTCTGCATCGCGGATGGTTGAAAGGCGATGAGCGATGATAAGGGTTGTCCGGTTGACGATTAGACGTTCAAGTGCTTGTTGAATCAGCAACTCGGTCTCGGTATCGACGGACGATGTCGCCTCGTCCAGGATGAGAATCGGCGCATCCTTTAGCACAGCCCGCGCAATCGCCAGGCGCTGCTTTTGTCCGCCAGAGAGCTTGACGCCTCGCTCGCCGATCAGGGTATCGTAGCCTTCAGGCAGCCGCAGGATAAATTCGTGGGCGTTTGCCACCTGAGCAGCGTTAATGACCATTTCATCCGTAGCGCCTTCGCGCCCGAACGCGATGTTGTCGCGCACAGTGCCATGGAACAGGAAGACATTTTGCAGCACAATAGATATCTGGGCTCGCAGGCTTTTCAGCGTCAGGTCGCGGATATCCTGCCCATCCAAGGTTATTGAGCCTTCGTTCACATCGTAAAAGCGCGGCAGCAAACTGGCCATAGTTGTCTTGCCCACACCGGTAGGACCAACCAGGGCAACTACGCGTCCCGCAGGGATGGAGAGGTTGATGTGCTCGAGAACACTCTCGCCTTTTGTATACCGAAAGGAAACATCCTTGAACTCGACTGCACCGCTCGCTCGTTCTGAGAGTGCCCTGGCGTTGGGCAGGTTGTCCACATCGGGTTGTTCCTTCAACAGCTCTGCCACACGGTCAGCCCCTGCCAAAGCCTGAAGCATCGACTCCCAGGCTCCGCTCAGCGAGCGCACCGGCCCGTAGAACATCTCCAGGTAAAGGAAATAGGCCACCAGGTCCTCGATGGGCAGCACTTGCTGGAAGGCTAACTTGCCGCCAAAGTAGATAACCACCAGGGTACCAAGCGATGAAGCGAACTCGATGAAAGGGCCAAAAGTTGCCATCATTTTAAGGGCGTTCAGGTTCGAATCGCGAAAGCGGTCGATATTGCGCCCGATGCGGACGGCTTCTGATTCTTCGCGCGTGAAGGCTTTGATCTCGCGGATACCTGACAGATTCTCATTTAACTGGGCGTTTAGATCAGCCAGCTCTTTTTGGCGCAACTTGAAGGCCGGATGCACCTTCTTGGCGAATAGGCGCATGGCGATAACGATTAAAGGCATCGGGATTAATGTGAGCAGCATTAGCTGCCAGTTCATACTGATAAGAACAAGGCTGACGCCGATCAGCGTCAACAGATTCACAAACGTATCAGGTACAGCGTGCGAAATAAGATGCTCAAAATAGTCGGAATCATTCACCATACGCGACATCAACTGACCCGTCTGCTGGTCCTCGTAAAATCGTAATGATAGTCGCTGTAAGTGGGTGTATATCTCGCGGCGGGCGTCAGCCACGACACCCCAGCCCGCTTTGTGTGCCATGAAACTGCGCAGGAACGCCAAACCAGCGCGCAGGATATAAACGCCGAGTAAACCGGCTGCCAGAGTGGAAATCAAGCGCTGCGAGTCACTATCCCACCCGCCTTGGCTGACTGCGCCAATCAGCGTCCGCACAATTTGTGGTGATATTAACTGTACTCCCACAAGTAAAATCATCGCTGCGATTGCGATTGCCAGGAAGCGAACATAGCGCTTTGCATATCCAAATACAAATCCAAGACGCTTTAACATCAAAAATCCCCTGTCTTTGCTGAATCTTCTGCCAATGCTGAGCCGATAACCTTGACAACACCGGACAGCATAAAACAAGCAGAGTCATTATAACCTATACCGCCCGTGATGCAATATAGCTAGCTAAGTAATTGTGTTGTCTTCACTGCGCATCCTTTGGTTTGGTATATGCTGAATTTACGGGCGCTCCTGGAAGACCGACCGCTCACTAGTTCTAATCGGGCAGTGCATGTGTCATCCTGGATAGCCTTTCCGCGCGCTGGCATTGCTGCATACTGCCGTATACAATGGCAATATCATGACATTGGCAGCATCAATTCGCGACAGCAGCGCTTCATCGTTGGTGGGAGTCGGCTGGATCACCGCCAGAACCACACATTATATACCATTTCTAAGGAGAACCGATGATGCAAACGAAATTCAACGGTTGCAATACCATTATGTGGTACGACCAGTACTGCGAAAACCACTACAAGCGCGGCTTCAAAGCATATAAGCCAGAGGCGGTACTGGCAGATCTTGACACCATCAACGCGGATATTGTCGCGCTATACGCAGCCAACCAGTGGGGTCTGGCATATTACCCAAGTGTTGTGGTGCCGCAGTCAATAGGTTTGGATGGGCGCGACTATTTTGGCGAGGTGCTGGCCGGGCTCAAAGCACGCGGGAAAAAGGTGATAGGCTACATCAACTGGCTCGATTCACGCCACCCTGAATGGCGCTACCGCAGGTTGACTCCCACCGGCCTTGAGGTGCACCAGGAAGACTTGACCCCGGTTCCCTTCTATGACAGGCACCAGATGGGAACTGTTTACGCCCGCAAGTATGGAGAATGGTTTAACCACTGCATCGGGTCTCCACGGTGTGACGAGGTGTTGCGCCTGACGCAGGAGCTTGTAACCCGGTATCCTGCCATGGACGGCTTTCACATGGATATGTACTTTAACTATGGCGTCTGCGGTTGTGATTATTGCCAACCTAGGCTGCGTGAGATTACCGGTAAGGATGAGGTCACTTATCAGGATATCATGGCGCATTGGGGAGAGTATCTGGCCTGGCGGCAGGAGGTATCAGCATACACCATCAAGGCGATGGCCGATATCGTGCATGATGCCGGCATGGATTTCGCGCCCAACGCCTGGTGCCCGATATACCTGACCCCTACCATGGCTGCTGGAACAGCCTGGTGGCAGTACCAGGATTTTTATATCACCGAAGCCTGGCTGCGCCTGGCGTCGGGTTTCGCAGACGCGCACAGTACTACAATCGTCAGTAAATGGCTGCGTGCTCTTGACAAGCCATCCGCCTTGCTGGTAACAGGGCAGCATCCGCAGTTTTCACACGCGCCACTATGCGCCGACGAGTACAGACTGCACGCGGCCAGCTGCCTGGCGAATGGCGCACCGGTGTTTGGCTCTTGTGGTCAGGGGGCTTATCCAAGCACTGCATCGAGCCCAGCAGCGCTGCAAACGATGGGTAAGGTGTTCAAAGA
>Ga0351916_1049_pt1 | contig 42314 bp, 48 predicted proteins | sample TotcelHT113001N3_FD_206868 | JGI IMG/M metagenome (GOLD analysis project Ga0351916, IMG submission 206868) | Enriched cells from coal bed in the Powder River Basin, Montana, United States - Total cells T11 rep1 HSBNCT.T11.300.1.N3 ... | reverse complement strand
TGTTGTCCAGGAGCGTTTCCATGATCAGGAATACTGCGTCAATAACGATCGGGATGAGCTGGGGTATGGTTTGCGTCAGGCCCTTGATCAGGCTGACCAGTAGCTGAATGCCGGCTCGGATGATGAGTGGCAGGTTAGCAATGATCGTATCCCCCAGCTGCTGGATCATGACCGGCAGCACAGCGATGAGCTGCGGAATGATCAGGTTCAAGCCGTCAAGTAGGCCCATGAACAGTTGGACCCCGGCATCCACCAGAACAGGCAGCAGGATGGGAATCAGCGGGATGATGCTTGATACCAGCCCAGTCAAGCCGCCGAGCAGCGCCGGCAGCAGTGCGTTGATCAGCCCGGGCAGCGCCTCGCCTACGCTGGTGATCAGGGCAATCAGCACCGTATTGAACCCGTCAAGCAGGGTTGGTAGGGACAAAGCCAAAACATGAATGATGCCTGGCAGAACGTCTCTCACCTTGCCGCTGATCAGGCTGATCAGGTCCTCAAGGTTCTCCGAGAACTTGGTCGAAGCACCTTCTGTACCGGTCATGACCTCAGCCAGCCCAGTGAAGGTACCGGTCAGGGCCGGCATCGCTTCGTTGATGAGGCCGTTTAGGCCCTGTATGGTTGAGGTTACTGATGGAAGTAGCGCCTGCCCGAACGATGAGGCGATGTTTTCCACCTGAAGCTTGGCAATACGCAGCTGATTGGCCAGCCCACCGGAGGTTGAAGCGAAGTCACCCTGCACGTCCTTGGTCGCCTTGAGGATATAGTTGTAACGAAGAGTGGCCAGTTCCGCCTGTGACATGGACGCGATGGGTTTCTTGATCCCCTGCGCCAGTGCGAATGCTGCGAGGTTAGCCTGGCTCATGTTGATGCCCAGTTGCTTCAGCGGTTCCGTCTCTCCGGAAATACCGCTCCTTAGCTTATTGAACGCCTCTTCACCGTCCAGATTATAGAAGCTGGCCATGTCGCCGGCAAGACCGGTGAGGGTTGTGGACATATCCAAAACCGCATGATCCGTGAGGCCCGTTGATTTTAGCATGGCGCCCATGGTGCCGTTCATCTTCTTGGCGCTCAGTTCCGATAGCCCGAACGACACGGCCGCCTGTTTGGCCCAGACGTCGACCTTGGCAGCGCCGTCCTCACCAAAGGTCTTATTAACAACATTTTCCACTTCGCTCAAATCACTGGCCGTCTTGACACCCTTGATGCCAAACGCAGCCAGTGCCGTGCCGGCCGCACCAGCTGCCAGAGTATATAGCCCTAAGGCTTTCCCGGCACCCTGGACCGCGGTACCGACTACTTTAACACCGCCGACAGCCAGCTTGGCTGATGCTTCGCCGACTTTCTTGATGCCATTGGTGACAGGAGCTAGCTTGTCCAGCACGGCCTGGACCTTTTCCTTGACAGCAGTAAATGCGGTACCGATCACGGACACGGACTTTTTTTCATCTTTCAGGCTGGACAGTTTGGTTTTGGTCGTTTCCAGCTCGCGCTGGAATGCGCGAAACTGCTCCGCGTCGATTGTGCCCGCGGCAAACTGTGCTTTCACCTGAGCCTGTGCTTTTTTCAAGGCGTCCAGTTTTTCCTTGGTCGCGGCGATTTCCTCTTTCAGGAGCTGGCTCTTCTGCGCAGTCAGCGTGATATTATTGGGATCCAGTTTCAGGCCCTTTTCCACCTGCTTTAGTTCGCTCTGCAGCCCCTTTGCAGTAGAATTAACGCTTTTTAAAGCCTTGTCGAGCGGCGCGGTATTTCCATTGATTTCGACCGTGATGCCCTTGATTCCTCTGGCCATACCGCTCACCTCCTTTTGCGTCGGCCGTGCTTTTCACGAAGTGCCCCTCTATCCGGGGAGGTCTGGTCCATAATCCAGCACTGATCCAAGTATTTTCGGCCCTCTTCTGACTGCTCAAGCATAAACAAATAAGCATCCCGGCGCAGGGCCAGATACGCATCGAGGGGCAGATCACCGATTTCATGGAAATTCAGGCCTGTATGGTCATGGACCAGACGCTCCCACTCGGTCAGGCATCGGTAGTGTGACTGGGTTCCTGTGTCTGGGATGGAGGGGATTTGGCGTTTGGGTCTGACACGACCCCGCTGATGAAGGCCATGTAGCCCTGAAAGAACGTCTGCACATCCTCGATATCGAAGAGCTCAGCCAGGTAGTCGCTGGTAACCGGCTTGTGCTCGAGGTTATTCGAGAGCACTACCGCTATCAGGTCGTAAATGTCACCCAGCTGCCCGCCATCTTCCGTGGTCAGGCTGGTCAGATGGTCCTTTAGGCCAAGCAGTGCGTCAAACACGCGCTTAGTAGGCATGCGCACCCGGATCAGCTGGTTATCGATCAGGTTCACAGCCAGATAGCGCTTGGCAGATTTTGTAAAGTCCAGCACCGGTTACCCCCTTACGCCTTAGCCACAACCGTGGTCTTGCCGACGGCCTGACAGAGCATGCTTTCATCCACTTCGGCGATGGCGATATCATGACCGGTGGTAGCTGTGATCTCCGACACACCATCCCAAGCGGTCCAACCGGTTGACAGGTCGTCATTGAAAGCGGGGAGCGTGAGCGTCGCGCCGGTTTTGTACACATAAGTGCAGAGAAAATCGAGCAGCGGAACCACCGTGATCAGGGTCTTGCCGGTTGTGGTTCCAGCAACGGATGTGACGGTTAGGGTGACAAGCCCGGCGATGTCCTCTTCAAACAGCACGAGTGTGCCTTCGGAATCGTGCGGGATGGCGATGAACTCGGCGTCGATGACGGTTTCCTTGTCCTTGGCAAACGATAGGGCCAGCTCACCCTGGTTACCGCCGACAATGGTGACGCGCACATCGCCGTCTGTCGCATCCTCGTGGACAAACCGGACAATATAGCGTTTGCCGTCCTGGTTGCCGACACCGCCGATCTTGACGAGACGCTTTTGGGTCACACCGTTTTCCGTGACACGGGCTGTGGAAATGAGCCGTTTCAGGGTGTCGCCGTTCCAGGTCATGATGCCGCTCTTTAGAGACACCTCTTCTTTCGTGAGGATCTGCTTTTTCACGAGCCCCAGATCGTCCTCAGCAATATAGAATGACGGTTTATAGCTGAGGGTTGCACCGCCCTGGATGTAGCCGAGGAGGTTCCCAGCAGTTTCAATAATGTTATCGGCGGGTATGGCACCGCTGTACTCAGTGACGTACAACTTCCCGCTGCCCAAGATGATTTTTTCTCCGTTTGTTGACATAGTCTCTACTTCCTTTCTGTAATGGTAAATTCATAATTGGTCGAGAAAAACTTCTCGCTCTCGATCCAGTCGCGACTTCTTGTGTAACTCATCGGCATGTTATCCAGAAGGCGTTCGATCTTCGCTTCGTTTTCCAGATCGATATTTTCCGCATAGAACTCAATGCCGATGTTATGGGTGATGAGGTTATTTTTAAGGTCCGCGCCGCCTACCTCCACATCGTCCGTGTAGACGATCGCTGGCAGCGGCATGACACCCAGAAACCGCTGTTCGCGGACGGGCAGCCCGGCCTTCTGCAGTAAGGTCTTAACGTCCAGCATCCTGCACCGCCTTTTCCGTCAGCTCTGGCATACGTCGCTCTGCCAGCTGTTCACCAAAGATGATGTGCGGGAACGCACGCGTGCGGCCGCCGCCCCTAAGCGCATGACCGTGCTCCAAAAGATGCGTCAGGCGATAATGCGGGCTCTTGACATGCCAGACGCGGCTATGATTGTACCTGCTGCCGGTATTGATCTTCTTAATGTGAAACGTCTTGACATACTTGCCCGAGCGCTGCCGGAACGTGACACGACGCTTGATCTCGTCATTGACCTCGGCCGCCACGGTCTCGACAGCCTCGCCTATCTTCTCTGAGATGGCATCTGAATAGGTCAGAAGTTCCTGCTCGATCGCAGCTGCCAGCCGGTTAACGTCCATGGTGCATCACCGCCCTTAGCTTCAAGGACCTGTTCTGGTACATGAAATTATCAATGCTTTTCACATCGTAGATCTGGCTGCGAAACAGGATGCGCGTGGTTTGTGGGGCCAAATTAGCCAAAACGGATGCATAGCGTACGATGAAATCTACGCTGTTCTGCGCTTGTTCGGCGGATGCCGCCCAGTACTCGCTGCCGGAGAGGCCATTGACCTGAGCTTGACACAGGACCAGGTCGGACCAGGCTTCGTTCGTGTCCATCACTTGGATGGTAATCTGGTGCCTCAGCTTTCCTGCTTCCATGTCAGAACACCTCCACACGGTACGGCGACAGCAGCGCGTGCACAGAAAACGCCGTCTGGTCCTTGGCCGTGCCGGTCGCTTCGCGGTTTTCGTACCAGTGCCCCACCAGTAGGAGCATCGCCTGGCGGATTGGCTCCGGCAGAACTGCATGCCCGGCGACGAACCGGATCCGGATGGGAGATGCGGGATATGGCGTGAACACCGGCCAGGACATGCCATACACAGGCAGAACCCGGCCGGGTTCACGATCTGTATCCACGAGGTAATTGGATGTTGGTAAAATCGTCTCCGTTCCAGTGCTATCCTTGTACCCGATCTCCATAACGCTCCGAATCGGCGGGCATGGCAGCAGAATTGGGCTGTTGACGGAGAACCGGTCCAGATACACTTCCAGTGTCTGTTCGGCCAAAGCGCGGCGGGTGAAATTCTCACAATACGCCCTGGCTGTCTTGACCAGGCTCAGGAGCAGATCGTCCTCGGTTTGTTCTTCCGGAAGGCGAAGGTGCTGCCTGACCTCGACCAGTGCAACCGGTTCTGTTTCGATCGGGGTGATTATTTTAACCATCAGGCGAGCACCTTCCTCTCAGAAATTTTTTGATTACGAATCAGCCATCAGGCCGGCCGCGATCAGTTTTGCCAGGAGTGCGTTAAAGTCGGCGACCAACCCGGCGATCGTGGTCGCTTCGCTGTTGGCCTGGAATGCCGCTGGTTTGAGCTGTGTTCCAGCAATGGTCAGCTTGCCGCCGGTAGCGATGTCCAGTGTTCCCCCAATGACGGTTGTTTCGCCGCCCTGTTCGGTGTAGTTTTTTACGTTACTCATGCGTTGTCACCTCACGCTTTCATCTGCAGGACCTGGATGGCCTCTACCAGGACCAGCTTGCCGTCGACGCGCTGAGTGGCTCTGAAACCCACCTGGCCAGTAGCGGCAAACAGCTCGTTCAGGCGCTGGAAAGATCGGCCCTGACGATCCGCGATCCAGTAATAGCTGAAGTCACCGAAGGCGATGGCCTTGGCGGCGGCAGTCATGGTGGGTACATATGACGAGGTCTTGAGCGGACGGTTGAGGATGGTGTCGGGTGTGCCTGCCTGCAGTGAAGGCTGCCACAGGTACTGGCCAGCACCGTCCTTGAGTTTACGGATGACCTTGACGGTTGCTTCGTTCATGGTGAACACAGCATTTCGCCGATACGGCGATTTCAGGGCATAGTACAGGTCAATAACCTCATCGGCTGTGACGGCTGTGCTGCTGACAGACGTGATACCGACCGTTGCGCCACCAGTTGCATTGAAAATGCCGGTGGGCTTGCCTGTGCCATTACCGATGAAGAAGGCCTCTTCTTCCTTGGTACCGATGCGTCGGGCAAACTCCCGGGCGATGTACCCTTCCAGATTGAAAAAGCTGTCGTTTAAAAGCTCTTCCGAGACCTTGATCATCGTTGCCAGCTTGTTCGCGCCGATAGAGACCTGGTCGAACACGTCGTCGGCATCGGGAATCTGGCCTTCCTCATCCACCCAGCTGGCGGTACCTTTCGAGGCGACGACAGGGATCTTGCGGTCGCCGGATGCTGTGTAGATCACCCGAGCCAGCTGGCGGAAGATGTTTTCTTCCTGCAGTGCCTCGACCAGCGTGCGCTCAAACTCGTCAGGGACCAGGTACCCGCCTTCTGAATCGGTGCCTATCTGCAGGGCGTTCTGGACATCGAAGGCGTTCTTACTACGCATGACACGCCAGAACGCGGATTTGTACTCATCTGAGGCGCGGCCGGTCTTAACGTCGGTGCTGGCAGCGTGTGGCTGGTTACGAATCGGGGTGTTTACCGGCTTACTGAGTTCAAGGTCCAGCGCCTGCTGGCGCTCAAGACGGTCGATCTCCTTACCAAGACTGACGACATCTGCTTCCATCTTTTCGTACACGGCTGTGTCCTCGGCGCTGATCAGGCCGTCGGTGCCGTGCTTGCTGTCGAGGAACGCTTTTGCTGCATCCCAGGCTTTGGCTCTTTTTTCACGTAGGTCTAAAATCTTGTTCATGTGTTTTGGCCCTCCTTAAGGCTGAATCAAATAGAGCCGCTTTTCCAGCGACTCAATCGTGTGGGTGGGTTGTTCTTGGTTTTCTTTGGGTTTAGGTCTGGGCGGCTGTCTGGGCAGCTTACTGAGGAGCGAGTTGGTAACCGCAGCACGGCTGAAGATCAGTCCCGGGCTTGTGTCTTGTGGCTCGCCTGTGAACATGATGCTATCGGCAAAGCCAAGCTCGACAGCCTTGTTGGCGTTCATCCAGGACTCTGCGTCCATGAGGTGTGAAAGCTTGGCGCGTGACAGCCCGGTTTTCAGCGCATACGCATTGATGATACTTTCTTTAACTTCATCCAGCAGCGCTTTGGCCCTGAGCATTTCCTCGCTGTCGCCGATCGCGATTGTGGCGGGATTATGGACCATGAGCATTGAGACCGGCGACATCTGCACCGTGCTCCCGGCCATGGCTATTACCGACGCGGCACTGGCAGCGATGCCGTCGATTTTCACGGTGACGTGGCCGGGGTAGTCCATGATCATGTTGTAGATTTGCGCTGCAGCAAAAACATCACCACCGGGTGAGTTGATCCAGACGGTGATATTGCCGCTGCCGGCCAGTAGTTCGTCCTTGAACAGTTTCGGTGTGACCTCATCACCCCACCAGGTCTCCTCAGCGATAGGGCCGTTCAGGTAGAGGGTGCGCTCTGCACCGTCACTGTCGCGTACCCAGTTCCAGAATTTATTTTTCATTCGTTTTGTTCCTCCTTCGTTTCGTAAAATTTCCCTGATTTTGAAAGCGGCAACATATTGCCATTGACCAGATACAGGTCACCTCCGAGTTCGGCCGGGATAAGGTTCATGTTTTCAAGCTCCCGTATGTCATTACTGGAAAGCCAACCATTCTGGCGGCCGGTAGCATAGCCTTGCATACGGCTGGCATAATCACCTCGCAGCAGTCCGTCCAGGTTGAATCGGACAAAGTACTGCTGCTTTTCTGATGTGGAGAACAACGCTTTCTGGATTGACATTTCCCAGCGGATCACCCACGGGTCGAGCGTGTACTTCACGAACTCCAGCGACTGCTGCTCAATGTTGGAAAAACTGGACTTCTCCAAGTCAGCCAGCATATGAGGGGGAATTCTAAAGACACGGGCGATCTCGTTGATCTGGAATTTTCGCGTCTCCAGAAACTGCGCCTGTTCGGGGGGGATGCCGATCGCCTGGAATTTCATGCCCTCCTCCAAGACTGCCACCCGGTGGGCATTGGAGCTGCCCTGATACACAGCGTTCCAGCTTTCGCGCACGCGTTTCGGGTCCTTCACGACGCCGGGGTGTTCCAGGACACCGCCGGGGTTGGCACCATTAGCGAAAAATGATGCGCCATATTCCTCGGTGGCGATGGCCATGCCGATCGCGTTCTTGGCCATCGCTATCGGGGAGTAGCCGATCAGGCCGTCAAACCCCAGGCCGGGGACGTGAAGCACATCCTCCCGGCGAAGCGAATACACACCGCGATCGGTCCTGTACTGGTAGATGATCTCGCCGCCAGCGGCACGGTCGACCGTCATCTTGTCCGGCAGCAGCGGGTAGAGGGATAGGATCTGACCGCGACCATCCCTGATGATCTGAGCATAAGCGTTGCCCCACAGGAGGAGATGACTCATAAGGGTTTCACGGAACACGAATGAAGTCATCTCGGAATTGGGCTCGTTATGCAAAAGATAATACAGCGGGTGATCCAGCGCTTTTTCCTTACCGCGGTCGGTGTAGCGGTAGGTGTGAAGTGGTAGGCTAGCGATAGTCTCCGCCAGGATCCGGACACAGGCATAAACGGCTGTTGTTTGCAAGGCAGTACGCTCATTGACAGCCTTGCCACTGGATGTGCTGCCGAAGTAAAAGCTGTAGGTGCTGCCTGGCAGTATGTTTTTCGGCTTGTCGCGGGCTTTGAAGATGCGATTGAAGATAGTCATTGAACGCCTCCTGCTTGAAATAGAGTTTGGATTATTTTTTGAAGGTGTTTTGTTGTCAATACATATCGAAAACGAGCAGCCCTCTTTCATCATAAATAGAACCGCTGACGCCTGCGCTGCCATTCCTCAGAGCCCTATCCAATGCCATGATCGTCGCCACCGCACCGTCGATCCGTTCGGTTGATTTCTCCTTGTCTGGCTTGATGTTACCGGCCGGGTCCGTGCGTACGTAAATGTTATCCATCATCCAGCGAAGAACCGGGTGACCACCATGGGCTAACTTACCCTCGAGCGTCAGCTTCATCAGTTCCTTTGTCGGCGGCGACATGTCCTTGAATCCCTGGCCAAACGGCACAACTGTGAACCCCAGACCCTCGAGGTTTTGCACCATCTGGACTGCACCCCAGCGATCGAACGCGATCTCGCGGATGTTATATCTTGTACCAAGCTCTTCAATGAATCGTTCAATAAAGCCGTAATGCACCACATTACCTTCAGTGATTAAAAGGTACCCTTGTTTCTTCCAAAGGTCATATTGAACGTGGTCTCGCCTTACCCGCAGATCGATATTATCCTCCGGCATCCAGAAAAACGGTAGGACACTATATTTCTCATCCTCATCGGTTGGCGGATACACGAGTACAAACGCCGTGATATCAGTTGTGGATGAAAGGTCCAGCCCACCATAACAGACTCTACCTTCCAGACTCGATGGGTCGACCGGGAATGCACAGGCGTCCCACTTGGCCATCGGCATCCAGCGCACGGACTGTTTGACCCATTGGTTCAGGCGTAACTGGCGAAAGCTGTTCTCTTCGGCTGGATTCTGCTTGGCAGACTCGCACGCAGCTTTAACCTTGTCGATCGCGACTGTTATGCCCAGGGATGGGTTTGCTTTCTTCCAGACCTTGGGATCGGTCCAGTCATCATTTTCCTTTGCACCATAGATCACTGGGTAGAACGTAGGGTCGTGCTTCCGACCTTCCAGAATATCCAGCGCTTTCTGATGTGTCTCATAGCAAATGCTGTTCGTATCCGAGCCGGCCGTGGTGATTAAAAAATAAAGCGGCTGCATCCTGGCATCACCGGAACCTTTGGTCATGACATCAAATAACTTCCGGTTGGGTTGGGTATGAAGTTCATCAAATACAACACCGTGGATATTAAATCCATGTTTTGAGTAAGCCTCTGCTGACAGCACCTGATAGAAGCTGTTGGTTGGTAGGTAGATCAGTCGTTTGGTTGAAGCAAGTAACTTGACACGTCTGTTCAAAGCAGGGCACATCCGCACCATATCAGCAGCCACCTCAAAAACGATTGATGCCTGCTGGCGGTCCGCAGCGCAGCCATAGACTTCCGCACGCTCCTCCTTGTCACCGCAAGTCAGGAGCAACGCAATCGCTGCCGCCAGTTCGCTTTTGCCCATTTTCTTGGGGATCTCGACATAGGCCGTATTGAACTGCCGATAGCCGTCGGGCTTCAAGATGCCAAACACATCGCGGATGATCTGCTCCTGCCAGTCGATTAGTTCAAAAGGCTTACCTGCCCAAGATCCTTTGGTGTGAGCCAGTGCCTCAATAAAGGAAACAGCGTAGTCGGCGGCAGCTTTGTTGTATACGGAACTCAATACCATGAATGGAGTCGGTTTGTAACGCTTGAGTTTTCGTATTGTCATCGCCGCCTTTCCTAGGTTCTGGGATTAAAAAAGAGCCTCTGTTGAAAGCTCTTTTTCATCCTATGAATGTACATTTGGCAAAGGTACTACCTCTTGTACACTTTTTACAAGTAATCGTTAAATGATAGGTATTAGTTCTGGTAATGCATATAACCTACGATTGTTAATTGTCTTTCTCCAACACATAGATGATATTCATTCCACAATCAAGCGTTCCTTGCATTTTAGTAAAAGCAATTTCTTTTTCTATAATCAATCTCCAAAATTCCTTATCCTGTCTGGCATTTTCCAATGCAGCATCACCAGCCTGCGTAAACAATCCTGCAGAACTCCGTTCTTTTATAAAGACAGGAAAACTGGCGAATAAGGCGTCCATTTCTGAGCTTCTCATTATATGGACATAGTGCTTACTAGGGACAGGATAATGTTCTTCGTCTTGTATTCCCGTATTAAATACCCACTTTGTAGCTTCAAGTCCAAATTGATCCTTTTCATATCTAATACCATCGAGATAATAAAGTGATGCACCGATAAAACTCATAGCACCCACAATTAATGTGCCGCCAGGCTTTAATACTCTTAACATTTCATTTATGCCGTCTTTTTCTTTGTCTAAAAGATAGTTTATTACACCACCTATGCAAACGATGCAATCAAAAGAGGAATCTTCAAAAACTCCCATATCCAGTACATCTAATACGTGAAATTCCCTAATTGCATCAAATAACGATAGTTCTTTCATTTTTGATTTATTAAATTCGATCTGATGTGTTGATATATCTGCTACAACTAGTTCTTTGCACATTTTAACAATATCTTTTGTATATCGTCCGGAACCAGCACCTATTTCTAAAACTCTGTCATTTTGGCTGATATACCGCTTTAACAAATCAAAATGCACATGGTAAAGAAGTTCTCCATGCCCGTCTTTTTCAAGACGAGTCCATTCACGTTCACCATAATTATCATATCTGTTTTTTGGAATTTCGGGGTTGTAACTCATTAAAGCATCTCCTTATCATTATTAGATTTATAATCGGCATAATGTCACTAATATCGCTTTCGCTCATACAACCACCTCCTAAAATAGAAATAATGCGTATATTCTATCTTACAATATTGTAAACCCACCATCAACCGTTTTATCAAGTGATGGTGGTTTCTTTGCCTTTGAATATCACATTGATCAAACATCTTCGCCTAGAGCAATGGTCTTCAAATAGTCATCAATTTCCGTTTGGGTTAGTTCGTTATTCAACTGAGTGAGTATTGTCTCACGGCTTTCGCGCATATGTGGTAAATTTTGTGCTACGGTTATTGCCTTTTTCTTATCACCGGTTTTTAAATATATGAAACATAATGCTGCACGAGTCGTGTGTCGTACCTTTTCCGATGGATTTCCAGACAGAACCCGTTCACATAACGTTACAGACCGCTTTAGTTTATCTGGATCTGAGTCGAACGATATTGCTAATGCTAATTCGGACATTAGGCTCTCATCATTAGGAAAAGTCTTTAATGATTCTTCAAGGAGCGCCGCAGCCCTCTTATGATCGCCTGATCGTAGGAAATCATGTTCAGTCTTATAAATAGCAGTTCTTGCTTCCGCGTCATTGATTTTATCCATACCGATCAATGTATCAATGCTTGTTTTAAAGAGGTTGGCAAGTGCTGGCAATAGTGTAATATCCGGATAGGTATCTCCTCTTTCCCATTTACTAACACTCTGTGGCGTCACACAGAGCATCAGCGCAACATCTTCTTGGGTTAATCCCATCCCTTTTCGATGTATTTTTAGATTTTCAGCAATAAATAGCATACTGTTCACTCCCTCGTTATTGATTGACCGGTCATGTATAGATTAGTTTATAATAGCGAGACAAACAATAACGCGCTACGTTAGATAAAAACAACCTGAAGGTGAATACGCGCTTTTTTAATATCAGCGCAATCGAATGGAATCCTTGTCGTGCGTATACTGTAGCTAAATCAGTTGTACTTTTTCAAAATCGCTTCCAGGATCGCGCGGTCCTCGTCCGTCTGTGGCTCCAGGTCCCAAGCGCGATCGTAGCTGATGATCTCGCGGCCGTCGCGCCGGACAGAAATTTTTGATACTTTACCTTCTTCGATTCCATAAATTGAAGGAGAATCGTATTGTTTAACCCAGTATTCGCAGCCGTCTATTTTTCCGTTTTTCCACATTTTCTTGTCCTCCTTGGCTTTCCTTAGTGTATATATCACTCTACGCAAGACTAATAGCAAGCCAATAACGCTTGAATTACTACACAAATAACAACACCAGAATGTGTTCATTAGACGATGTCAATTCAGTATGTGCTAATCAGGATAGTTCAGCTGATGCTGTCACCGCTTCGTTTAAGTAGCGAGTATCAAACCCAGCGTGTGTGTAGCCGTCCTTTATTGTCTTGAAATATGCAGGATTCGGTCTGCCCAGTCTTCTTCCCGGGTTCATGATGTATACCATCGCTTCAAGCGATTCGGAATCATGACGGATCTTCAGGTATTCCTTGCGATAAAGGTACGGAAATCCTTCATAGTGGTCCAGAGCATCCTCATCCGCAGGCTCCAGTTCCCAAAGCATAACCGGCACCGCTCCACGCGCATATTTTTCAATCGTAGCCACCGCGCCGTTATCCAGCCCACGAAACAGCAGCCGGAATCCTTTCAAAAATGAATTGCCAACGGGCCTAGCGGTCGAGCACCGTCGCTGCATCTGTTCGAGGTTGATGTTGCTGCCGTAAGCTATGTACAAAGTCTTCATGGTCTATCTCCTCCTTCACGCTGCTCGCGTTTGACGCCATGCGCTGTTACCTTCAAGATTAGCCAGTAGGTGGAGTCTCGCAGTCTTGAACTCGTCACCGATCAGGCCTAAGCGAAGCAGCCAAGTACGGAAGGTGTATTTGTCATTTGAGGTCTTAGTCTTTCTCTTGCTGGCCGAGGTCTGGGTCAGTGCCTGGTGGCTGATCGCCAGGCAAAACTGGATGTAAGCCTTAATCTTGCCCGCGTGTGCGAGTGTGGAGTTGAACATTCTGAACTCGATCGTTCCTTTCTGGAAAACGCTATGCAGGTTCAATGCGTGGTACCGGCTCTCGTGGTAGTGCTGCCAGCTGCCGTCATTACCGTTGTACCAGAGGTTCTTGACCGCTGCAAGGGTTTGTGGCTTTTTACGGTTGATATCTTCAATGAAAGCGTCGTCTACCTTTTTGCAGAATCGGCGTGCTCTGTCCTCGTCCACCTGCAAGGCCTTGAAGATCAAATCTTCTTTCGCCGTCATGATGTTGGCGATGTTGCGAATGCTCTTGGCGGAATGCGGTGCGGAATTGATGTGAATGTGGATCCCGCAGGAGTTGTTTGCCTTGCCGCCGGCGGTGCGGAGTTTTCTCACCAGTTCCTGGATTGTCTCGATGTCGGCGTATTGGCAGATCGGGCTTACCAGCTCGCACTGCTCGCCGCCTTCCACCCGGATGCTCGCGTCCCGAACGATCTTCCAGTTGCGGTCTTGGCCGTCGGGGATTTTGTAGGTGTCGTAGGCGTCGCGGATAGCATTGTAGGTCGTTCCGAAGTGAGCGCTGAGGGTCTCAGCGGCTGTCTTGCGAGTGATCCCGGTAAACTCGATCTCGATTCCGAAGTTCTGTTTTTTCATGTTGGTGTCCGCCTCTCTTGTGTGTTTTTCGTTATGCTATATATCACTCTAAAGCACAGTTATAGCAACGAAATACAACGAGAAAGACGGCCTGCAATGTGTAGAATACTAGGCCTATATTATGTCTATATTACGATCATTATTCCAAAGAACGATCGCCATAAAGGATGAATCGAACATACTCCCCACGGTTTTCTTCGATGAAAAGCACTAGCTCGAAAAAGCCCCGATTAAAAGCTTCGTGCTGCACATGACGGGTGTCAATCATATTGGCAACAGCTGAATCGCGAATAGCCAAAATTTGGTCCTTGATCTTGTCAGTCATCGTCAGCCTCCTTGACCTTCACCGCATAATCCTCACCGTACACCACGCCAAGGTTGGAACCGCAATCCCATCTCGTGTGCAGAGTGCCGGTATCATCACAAAAAATAACGGTCCCGCGGTCGCCGGGCTTTAGTTTGGAATACGGATCGTTCATCCTGACCAACTCCACTCGTGTGCCAGCCGGGAATTGCTGCCGTAACTGTTCAATAATTGCCTTGGATGGTAGTTTATTCATGGTCATCAGTCTCCTTAGTCGATGGTACAGTCTTGAAGGCGCTGTTGCCGGACAAGTTCCTCAAGAGGATCTTCCTAGCTGCCTTGTAGTCATCGCCGACAAATCCCAACCGGATAAGGAACACCCGAAAGGCGAACTTTTCATTTTCGACTAGTCTTTCCCTGGCAGTGACCCTCTGTTGTTTCTTGGCAGCGGCACAGAGGGCACCGATGAATCGGGTGAAAGCCGCGACATCATCACCGGGTGTGCCGAAGGCGAACCATGGAAAACGCAACATGGTTCCGGTCCGCTCGATCGTGAGTGCGTCTACCCCCAGTGCCTTCGTGATCAGGCCGGCCTTGCTGGCGATCAGCTTTTCAAGGTTGGCGATGCTTTCTTCCGTGAAGCCTTCCAAAGGCATTTCAATGGTCAGGGTGTCAGACTCATCAATGATACAATCATCAGCCTGCATGCCGTTTTCTCCTTGCCAGTCCTCGCTGGGCTTTTTGCCAAGCCCGAGTTCTTCGCTCTCGCTCAACTGCAGATCTTCGAATGTCTCAAGTGCGCCAAGCCCGCCCAACGATTCCTCATAGGTCATCGGTTCGTCGTACTCGACGGTGGCAGCAATGAAATTGTGCAGACCTTGCAGGTCAGCGACCAGACCAGACTTGTCCGGTCCTTCCAGCAACCCATTCTTGTCGATGTGATAGTCGCCCACCCGGTAGGAAAATGACGGGGCACCGAGGTATTTGGTCGGTGCGTTCAGTTCCTGGCTGACGGCAGCCACCAGTGATTTGCGTTCTGAACCTGTGAGATGGTAGAAAATTTTCATGTTTGTTGGCCTCCCTTGCTTCGTTTGTGAGTACATATATCACTCTGAAGCTGTGGATTATCAAGCCGTATTCGTGCGACAACTGCCACTAATTCCCGACAAATATAGTCGCGCAATTGTGTGTGAATAACACAATAGTGCTAGGCTTCTGGTTTCATCACAACATCGGAATAGTGTGCTTTCTGGCCGTTGCGGATCAAGTAAACAGCTTCAGCCATACCTAACTGTTCGATGATCCTTTTAACAACAACATCGCAATACTTTTCATCAAGTTCAACCATGTAGCAAACTCGCTCAGTCTGTTCACAGGCTATAAGTGTGCTGCCGGATCCGCCGAACGGATCGAGGACAATGCTGCCGGTCATGCTGGAGTTGAGCACCGGGTATGCGATCAGCTGGACCGGCTTCATCGTTGGATGATCGCCGTTTTTCTTGGGCTTTTCAAACTCCCAGATGGTCGTCTGCTTTCGATCAGAAAACCAAGAGTGCTTGCCGGCCTTCTTCCAGCCGAACAGGATGGGCTCGTGCTGCCATTGATATGGGGACCGGCCCAGAACCAGCGACTGTTTCTTCCAGATGCAGGTGCCAGACAGATAAAAACCGGCTTCGGAGAATGCCTTGCGAAAATTAAGGCCTTCGGTGTCAGCATGGAAAACATAGATGCTGGCGTCTCTGGCCATCGCCTTTTCCGTTAATGTGAATGCGTCCAGCAAAAATTGATAGAACTTGTCATTTGACATGTTATCATTCTTGATCTTGCCTGCGGTGCCTTCGTAGTTGACGTTATAAGGTGGGTCTGTCACGACCAGGTTAGCCTGCTTGCCGTCCATCAGCAGCGCGAAGGTTTCCGGCTTGGTGCTGTCACCGCAGACCAATCGGTGATTACCCAGGATCCACAGATCACCCATTTGTGTGATGGCGGGCTTTTTCAGTTCGGCATCGACATCAAATTCATCGTCCTTGACGTCCTCAATACCACTCATGAGTTTATTGAGCTCGGCATTATCAAAACCCAGAATCGAAACATCAAAGTCTGCACCCTGCAAGTCGGCAATTTCAACCGACAGCATTTCGGCATCCCAACCAGCATTCAGTGCCAATCGGTTGTCCGCAATGATGTACGCTCGCTTTTGCGCTTCGGTCAGGTGCTCGGCGAAAACACACGGAACCGCGGTGATGCCTTCTTCCTTCGCCGCCAGAATGCGGCCGTGGCCGGCGATGATGTTCAGGTCCTTGTCTACTATGATCGGATTGACAAAACCGAACTCCCGGAGGGAAGCACGAAGCTGCAGGATCTGCTCTTTGCTGTGGGTACGAGCGTTCCGGACATAAGGTACCAATCGATCGATATTGACTTGTTACAATCGTTCAGTTGTGTGCATGTTTTCTATCTTCCTTTCCGACCCGATAACAGGGCTTCCATGATATCGTCCTGAGGATTCCCCACGAATGCAGTGGTGCAGTTCTGCTTGACGATGTCAAAAATCTCATACCACAAGAGGTTAGCCTGCTTCTGAAATGACTGACTCATCTGGACAAACGGGCTGGCCATCGCGCCACCGGTAGTCGGGTGCTTTCCAAGCAGGCCATACAGGCTGATGGCTTCTTCGCACTGGATATAACGGGTGAACGCCTGAGCATATGCTTCGATCAGGCGTGGGTTGATGAAGCGCTCACAGCCGCGTTCCTTCAACCAGTGCCATGTTTCTTTATATAGCAAGTCCGCACCCAGGGGTTTTCCGTCTTTCTGTCGGGCTCTGAGGTACTCGCTTGGCGCAGGCATGTCAACACCGTTTAGATCCGGACCGCTATCGAGGTCCCCGGCATCAAGCATGCTGCCGGGTTTCAGGTCCGCGGGTTCCAGGATCTTCGCCGCTTTACCACGGGTGATTTTGTCATTGAGCGGGAGCGGTTTATCGCCGGCTCGGACGCGTCTGCCGCCTCTGTTTGTTCCGTCTTTAGCCATGCGGCAGCACCTCCTTGTAGATATGGGGTTAATCCCCCGTCTGAACCGGATTTTTTTCGCGCGTGACCATGCACCCGGTCACCAGTGAACAGGTCACAGAGATTTGACCGGCGCTATGGGGTCATTTTTCTAAAACCATTGCTATTAGGTCGTTAGCACTGATTTTTCACCATACTGCTCTCGGGGGTGTCACCAACGCAAACTGCGAAAACTTTATATCCCATAAAAAAACTTATGGTATAATTTAGTTCTGATGCTTACTCTCTTTCCGCCACGTCCCATGACGCATCCTCCTTCGATGCAAGCCTTAGGCTTGCTAAATTTTTGGTTAGGGCAACAATTTGGGCCGAACCTCATTTCCACCTTCCGCCTTCGCGAGCCGTGATCTCTGAGTGGCAGGGCGTACAAAGACTCATAAGATTATCTGATTCATTCGTTCCACCCCGCGATAGTGGTTTGATGTGATGAACCTCCCGAGCGGGTGAGATCTTGTCCTTTTTGTTGCACTGTTCGCATAAGGGGTGCGCCGCGAGCTGCTGGTCACGGATGCGCCGCCATGATCGACCATAGCGTTTCCACTTGGCCGGATCACGATCGTAGCGTTCATAACGTTGTGATTCTTTCTTGGTATGCTCTTCACAAAACCGGTTGGTCGTCAGTTGAGGACAGCCGGGGTATGAGCAAGGGTGTTTGGGTTTCATGGGCATGGAGCTTACCTCCGGCGGGCAAACAAAAAGCCCTCGCGGTTTTCCCCGTGAAGGCTTCTTGAATCCTATTTTGCTAAGCCTATCATATCAGATAGTATCATCTGACAAACAGTGACATTTACTGCCAAGATTCCCGATTGGTATTTGGCTCACAGCTTCATCGTGGATCCTATAAACGTGACGCACGTTGTAGCCCATGTCCACAGCGATCTGCTCCCATGTTTTGAAGCAGAGATATCGAAGCTCCAGGATTGTCTGGCACTCAGTGTTTGCCACAGCTTTGATGACTCTGACAATATCGCGCTTCAAGTCTACCAGCATATCAATATCACTATTGATTTCAACCTGCAGATCAATGATCTTTTCAACAGCGTCCGCCATCGTTGAAATGGCACGATTGGGGTTTCCTGGCATACCTGTCAGTGTCGTCGTGCATTTGGTAGCAAGGGTGTTCAGCGACTCCACCTGCTCCAGTTTGGAGTTGATGCGCTGATCAAGCCGATATGCCTGTCCAAGATATTCTTTTGCGGTCATACCACTACCTCCTTGGTCAGTTGCTCGATGAGCGCTTCGGGATTTAGATTGGACAAGGCGTCATAATAGTCAGAGCGGAAGAACTGTTCGATGCTTTTCCGCTGGCTACGGGCATAGCTGTCGTTCGGATATTGCGACAGAGTGCGCAGAGCTTTTCTATAGTCTTTGGCTGCCTGCAAGATAATGGCATTGGCCAAATCTTCATAATTATTCATCAAATGTATACTCCTCAAGATTCGCTTTTACCGCATCAATCAGGGCGACCTGGATTTTATCTTTCTTTTTCAGGGCATCCATGACCTGTTCATCAATCGTGCCCTTGGCGATGATGTGGTGGATGACGACGGTTTCTTTTTGACCTTGCCGCCAGAGTCGGGCATTGGTTTGCTGGTATAGCTCCAGACTCCAGGTCAGCCCAAACCAGACCAGGCAAGAACCCCCTGACTGAAGGTTCAGTCCGTGTCCAGCGGAAGCAGGGTGGATAACGGCAATTGGAATATCACCTGAGTTCCAACGCCTGATCGAGTCCGTGCTATCCAGACGTTCAGCAGGGGAGAATGCCATAATCCGTTCCAGATCGTGCTTAAACCAATAGGCGATCAGCACCGGTTTGCCGTTTGAAGCTTCGATAATATCCTCCAGCGCATCCAGTTTTCGATCATGAATTCGGATGTAACTGCCGCTTCCGTCATAAACTGCGCCGTTGGCCATCTGCAGAAGTTTTCCTGACAAGGCGGCTGCATTGGCAGCGTCGATTTCCTTGCCCTTTAAGGTAAGCACCATATCGTCTTTCATGGTCTGATAGTGCTGACGCTCATCATCCGATAGAAGGACAGGTATTTCGTTGAATACCAGTTCTGGCAGTTTCATATAGTCGGTATTTTTCATGCTGATGGTGATATCAGATATCTGGCGGTAGATCGCATCCTCAGCGCCGGGTTTGGGTTTGTAGCTGAAGATGATCTGCTGATTGCGTTTATCCGGCACAAAATAGGTGCTGCGGAAATGAGTGATGTACCGGCCCAGTCGTTTGCCCATATCGAGGATGCCAATTTCAGACCAAAGGTCCATCAAGCCATTACTGGATGGCGTTCCTGTTAAGCCAACCATCCTTTTCACACCAGGCCGCACTTTCCGAAGCGCTCGGAACCGCTTTGATGAAGGTGATTTGAAGGATGACAACTCATCAATGACCACCATGTCGTAGTCAAACGGCATGCCACTTTCGTTAATCAGCCAGTCCATGTTTTCACGGTTAATCAGGTAGACCTGCGCCCGCTGCATCAGCGCTACTTTCCGCTGTGTCTCGTTTCCAATGGCGACCGTATATATCAGCCCGGTCAGGTGATCCCACTTTTCAATCTCGGCAGGCCATGTATCTCGGGCAACTCGCAACGGGGCGATGACCAGTACCTTTCGAATCAGGAAACTATCCAGTGTCAGATCGAAGATGGCGGTCAGGGATATCAGTGTTTTTCCTAATCCACAATCAAGAAAAAGCGCCGTTGTTGGATGCTCAAGAATGTAACTGACTGAATATTTCTGGTAGTCGTGTAAATCATCAAACATTATCAGCCCCACCAATCTCTATCAACATCGATCCAATCTGCCCAATATCATCAATGACGTACACCTTGAATCCCAAACTCCGAAGAATATCATGCCTTCGTGCCTGCAACGGCCGAGGCTTGCACCCCGTCGATTTAACCTCAACAAAAGCGATCCTTCCTCCTGGCAAGAGCAAAAGTCGGTCGGGCATTCCATCAAAACCTGGGCTGATGAATTTTGTTGCAATACCGCCCATCGCTTTTATCGTTTGGATAAGTTTGCACTCTATATCTTTTTCCTGCATAAATTCCTCCATTTTTGAGATATTTGCAGATTGCCCATTGCCGATTATTTCCTATAAAGCTTACGCGGGCGTATAATGCAGGCGATCGTGTTGCTCATATTACCTATATCTATACAAATAAAAATTATTAGGTCATTTTCGGCAATATGGGCAATAAACAAGGATAAATGCCCGTTATATCGGGGCTTGCGCCGTTGCCGATGCCGGTTGCCGATGCCTCGTTGGGCAATGATGGGCAAGCCTACACCAGCTATTCCGACCGAATAAAAACACGCTGAACACCATACATGGGCAATGCTTTTTTGCCGGTCTTGTTGCAGTCATATTTTGCCCAACCACCAAGTCTGTTCAGGATGCCCTCAATCTCATATGAGTCGGACTTCTTTATGGACTCGCGTGGCTTCGTGAAGCACTCGCACCATATCTCCATGACACAGACCTGATTCCGGCGAACGGTACCGACACGACTCTCACCACCGAACTCGTTGCCTGACAGGAAGTTACGTCGCTGGTACAAGTCCATCGCGTCCCAATCCTCAGGAAGCAAGGAGTTGAGATATTCTGCAACAAGCCCTTCACGGTCGTCGTTCTCCATAGCTGTTCTCTGTTCAGCAACAGCTGCAGTCGCGATATCACCTTTAAGGAATAACTCCTCGCCCTCGACGTATTTTGCTAAAGTTTCAGCCCAAATCTGGTCTATTTCCGAAAGATCCCAGGCGTGGTGCAGACTATTGCCCGTCACGCGAACAGGCCAGAACCGCCGATTGCCAGTGATGTCACGAAGGAAGCCTCCGTCGCTATTGGTTGTGCCGACAATTACGCACTGGCGCGGATGGCTTTCGACCGCTCGGCCGTAAGAGGGTCGGTACTTGTCATCGACGCGCGTGATGAACGATTTTACCGTTTCTGCATCCATCTTTCTGATACCTGCCAACTCGCCCAGTTCAAGGATCCAGTAACCCTGCAGCTTTTCCGGTGCGGTTTTGTCCTTCATGTCTGAAATAGATAGGCTATCTGAGTACCATTGTCGTCCGAGTCGAGAAAAGAGTGTGGACTTGCCGATGCCCTGCTTGCCGTTTAGTACAAGAATGGAATCGTGCTTCGTACCCGGTTTAAGAATACGGGCTACCGCCGCCACAAGCGTCTTACGTGTAACGGCCCTTGTATACGGCGTGTCCTCCGATCCAAGATAGTCAATCAATAATGTATCAACTCGAGGAATTTTGTCCCACTCCGGCAGATTATTGAGATATTCCCGTATCGGGTGATAAGCTCGATCGTCGGCAGCTTTGGTCAGGGCAAGCTCAAAATTTCGGGCTGAAAATGTGCCATAATGGCTATCAATGTAAGCGACAAGCTGCGCTGTATCGGCGTCACGCCAAGGCGCGTGCGGTCGTTCCCAAGGTAGGTTTTCGCCATAAATCTGATTGGCGAGGCAGTTATACCGGATTCCAATGATATTTTCATCATTATTGAGAATAATAAGCAGATTGCCGAGTGTGTTTTTGAGTGTGCCGTTTTTTTCTCGTTCAAGTTCAACTTTCCAATCGCTCTCTGTGGAGAAATCCTTTTCTGCAGTAGCAATGCGTTCCTCCGTGATCAAAAGTTTGACTTTTTCGTCTTTTATAGCGAATTCGCACATCGCCTTGAAAGATTCCTTATCATCAAGATCGCCGAATTTATGGACTCTCACGAGGTCAAAAGAATTTAACAGTTTACCGCTTGCGGGGTCGGAGGCGTGATGTGAATATACCCACTTGCCATCGTAAACGACAACACCCGCAGTGCTGTCTGCAGGAATGAAGTCGTAGCGGCCGATCAAAGCGGACGGAGCGTAAATGTCAGACAGAAATGTTTCAATTGAGTCCTGTGCTGAATATGTCCGGCAGAAAGCACCGACAGTCCCATTTTTGGCCATGGGGTCCTGTTGGTGCTTCATTTCGTGGCTAATTACCATGCTTTCTCTTGAGGATGTAGGAAGCTGAGCACAATCGCGCCAGCTTGGGTGCACCGTCAGATATTCATCTGGGTCAAGCCACTCGCCGTCAAACCGTTTATAGACATATTCTCCGTTAGAGGGCGTAGTTGGCCAATACATAAGCTGATGCGGTCGATACGAACACTCGTCGAAACAGTCGATGTCCCATTCGGCTGCGAAGTACCGCGCAATCGCGGTGTATTCATCGGGCGTGATTATTCTGGTGAGTGGCACTACAATCCGAATTCTAGGTGATTCTGGTATATGACTGTGTGTTGTATAAAGGCAGCAAGTGTATTTGCACAGCATTTCAAATCTAGAAATAAAGTCTTTATCCGCCTTATCGCCATCAAGCGTCAGCATGGATCGGCATTCTACCGTCTCGCGTTTGCGCCGACCACTTTTGAGCCGTCCTCCCACGAACCCACCCTTGTCCTTTATTCTGTCGCGCTCTGTCTTTGGCAGGTTCGGGTATTCTTCCACGGTTTCAGGCGTCCTAACCGTTGTTTCAAGAATTTTACAGAGATCGTCAAATGTAATCGATTTGTTCGACCACTTAGTCGCAAAACAACTACTGCCATAGGCGATCGGTAATTCACGCATCTGGTAAGCCTCCTTTCATAATTTCGTATTCTTTTGTCGAGTATTGGATAGGTATATTTCGTTCCTTGCCCTTGTAATATGAGCGAACCCATATTGTCTTGCCCGATTTGCACGTACGCCAATGACCAATAACACCCCAACAGCTAAGGGCAAATTCATGTTTTACTGAGGAGGCGGGGGGAGTTGTTAGGGCATCAGGTTCGGGGTATAAAGTAATCACCCGCTGGTACTTTACAATGTGCTTTCTGCCATGCACCTGCTGCTTTGCATGATTGATATTTTCCTTGGCAAATCGCACATGTCTTTCTCGAACTAATTCCGGACGATTGGTTAATCGATTTTGAATACCGCGCCATGCATACCCTAGCCAGTGTGCCAGAGCGTCAAGCCCATCCAAATCGCATAACCAATCAGCTGATTCGCTGACATACCATGCATCCAATGTGAACCCGTGTTTGTCTAAATCATAAATGGAAAACAAAGCAACTTCGTTCGATCCGGCGGACGAGTCATTGCAATCATGTAAAGTGAGTAAACACGTTATGGCATTTGCACTACATCGGGGATCAACTGAAGGTGCGTCAGCTACAAACAGAGCACTAAAGCCATAAATCCACATATCATCCCGATAGGGGTGCTTAGGTTGAAGCATCTTTGCTATATTCGTATCAACAGCATCCGAACCAATATACATAGTCAACTCGAATATTGGTAAAGGCGCATCATAGGGCCGTATATTTACGACATTCTTACCAGTTTCGTACAATTCTTCTGCCAGCTGCGTAGATACTTCCATGCTATCTGGGTATGGCAGTACTTGCGGGCGTCGTGCCAATTTATATATCTCTTTAGTTGAAGATCGCCCGTCCAAACCTACTAACGCGGAACTCCACAACAGTGATGTTTTTGACACATTAATCATTATTCAACCACCTCCCTGCAGGCTTCTGTAAAGGTGCGGATTGGGATACCACGTTTATTTGCCTTGGCGATTTCCAGAGCCATCCCGCTCGAAATGTGGCGGCCGAACACCCAGAGCTCATCGCACTTGTTCAGCCAGACTAGTCCGAAAGAAATCCCGAGTTCTCGTTCGATCGAATCAAACTCATCAAATACCTGGGGATAGAGCAAGTGTGGTGCGAAGGGCACAGCACCCATTTCAGCGGCGAATCGCATATAGCGAAGCGCTTTCAGCATGTTACCGGCGGTGTCCCCGGCATATGGCGAACAGATGAACACACAGATTTTTGCTTTTGCCATAATCGGATCAGAGGGCTCATTCGCATTGCGCCTGTACATGTTATACCACCTCAAATCCAAGTCCCTGCTCAATCAGCGGACGGTAACTGTGTGATTTGAGCAGCTCGTAGATGAAAAGGCGACCTTTCTGGGTCCAGTAGGTATGCACCTTTGCATGGGTTTCACCATCGTTTCCGAGGTAATTATGGGTTTTGGTGCAGGTATAGCCGTTCGCGGCGTGCTTTTGGTACAGCAGCCAGATATCGCCCTGCTTGAACTGGACTCCGAGGGTGTGAAGGTAGTCGTTCATCCACTGACCGGACTTCCCATAATCCTTGGCGATGGTGGTGATCGCAACGGCATCCTTGCAGTTGAGGATGACATCATAGTAACTGGCTTTGGGCTTCATCTCGGCGATCTGCTGCTTCTGGACGCTGACAGCGATGAGGAGGGTGGCGTTTCTAGCCCGCTCTGCCTTGAGTTCCTGCAGCGCCTGAATCCAAAGGTCGGGATTGGCGAGCAGTTCATCGGCAGCGTACAGGCCATGTCTGCGGATAGAGGGGAGAACCTCATGTGTAACCCAGCGTTTGAATTTCTTTGCCTCTGGTTTGTCTGAGCGGAGGATGACATTATAAAGACCACTTTCGCTGATACAGATCATTTCCTGAGCTCCGCCAAGGGTGTCCACCCTGACCGGCTCCCTTTCGTCGGCGTCAAGTCTGTCGGCGGCATCCCGGTATTTTGAAATACCCAGCACCGCACATACATCCTTAAGAACCCACCATGGTTCACTGCCTATTTTGATGGTTCGGACATCGTTGCCTTCGTAGGTGAATACTGCTAACTCGTTCATATTGACCTCCCGTAAAATATGATTCGGAGCAAAACCGCTCCTAGCCATATGCGAAAACTGGAAGGGAATCGAACCCCCTGATTCAGTCTTTTTTATAAAACGAACACTCGAAGCCGTCAGCGCGGAGTAGAAGCCCCTTCGCCCAGGGCGGCGTTTCGCCCATATAGCGACAAGCGACCTCCCGCGATACATCAGGAGATGCTTCAATGACCACCTCATCATGGACTGTCATCACGATGGAAAGCCCCACGCTGTCCAACCGCCGCATCGCGTGGCAGAGGATGTCGCGGCTGATCGCCTGGACTACGTTCTCCACCAGTTTTGGGCCGTATGTCTCGATGCGCTCCCATTTTTTCGTCGCGCCAACACCCTCATAGGTAACCGAATCGCTGCCGAAGCTGTTTGTCCCGATCCGTGGTTTTACGTATGAAAGCCGTCTGCCGGAAGGGAGGGTGATGAAAAGGAAACCGCTGCGGTATTCAAAGATAATGCCATGTGTCTGTACCGACATTTTATTACGTACGGCCGTCATCGCTGCACGGTCGACGTCCCACCAAAGACGTGTGATATTAGGATTGGCGGTACGCCATGCAGTTACCAGCGGTTGTAGTTCATCTTCGGACAGGCCCATGTCAAGAGCGCCCATCGCCTTGAGCGCACCAACCGAACCGCCATATCCAAGAGCCAACTCGGCTATTTTGCCTTTCTGCCGGAGCGTGCTGCCTTTGGTGATTTCCTCAATCGGGACTCGGAACATCTGGCTGGCTGAAGCCTCGTAAATCTTGCCATGAGTGGCAAAAACCTCATTGCGCCAGCGTTCTCCGGCAAGCCAAGCGATGACGCGAGCTTCAATCGCACTAAAATCGGCCACAATGAACTTGCAGCCCGGATCAGGCACGAAAGCGGTACGGATCAGTTCTGAGAGAACTGCCGGAACAGAATCATAGAGGGCTTCCATTGTAGCGTAGTCGCCGGATTTCACGAGCTGACGTGCCTGAGCCAAGTCAGGCAAATGGTTTTGAGGAAGGTTTTGGACCTGGATTAAACGTCCCGAGTTGCCTGTTACCCAGACTCTGCCATTTCGCCTCACTAAAAAAAATCCCGTTGATGTTATAGCGCAATATACTTGGCCGTCGAATTCTGATATGGTCGGCTTCGTTCTTATTTCATGACAGTTTTTTGGTGTCAACCAAATGTCCACTGTATATACGACTCGCCATCCGGGGTTTTCTTTTGTCCGGTCCCTAATCCCTAAAAGTGCACTCCGGCCGCTTATGTGAGCAAATGCCTGAACCATGTCAGCATTCTGTTTGTTGCATGTACTATACTGAATACTATTTACCGCACTTCGATAGCCGTCCCAGTAAACCAGCTCGTCGAAAAACACATCTGGGCTTTCGTCAAAAAGCCATGAACCAAAGGTTTTATCCTTAAATAGCCTTAACCAAAGCGGTACATGTCGCGCGTAGATGCTGAACGTCTCAATGATCTTTCCATTTTGTTTGTGGCAGACTTGAGTATAGGTAATATCAGCTTTGCGCAGCAGTTCCTTGCAACGCTCAATTTTACGACTTTTGCTAAATGCCAACCTCATACTACCTTCGCTTGTATAGTGCCCATCAGCCTGAACCATAACGAGAACACGTAGATAAGCATGTTCAAGCCCCGAATTTGTCATCCTGAATCCAGTGAATGGGATACTTGGACGGTATTGCGTAATGTTTTTAACAGTATCAACTACCCATTCACCGCCATATCTGCGCTTTACATACATTTTGTGGTCAGGTGTACTGATTTGGGATATACGCTTATCTGAGTATTCATACATCGGACCCGTATAAGCGAAAGAAACAGCGTCTGCCATCTGAAATGATACGATTTCACCTTTAGGATTCCAGCAAGCGATTTCACTCCCTTGCCATTGATCCAAACATAGCCATCCGTCTTTGGTTAATATTTCATGATCACCGGTCAAGCAAAACCGGCCGGTTCTGTTGGCACCGTAAAATTGTAATAGGCCCCTGGCCCTGCCGTCTGAGCAAACTGCGTTTTCCATCGCTGTGTATTTCTTGATGCTGCTTTTGGCTAGGTCTTGCCTGAGCATAAGCACCTCTCCAAGGTTCTCCGGTGCGGTTTTGAGCAGCTGCTTGACCGCCGCCTTGTCCAGTGAATCCGTTTCCATCCCGTTTTCGGCGAGCCATGCTTTCATCTGGGCGACCGAATTGGGATTCTCCAGATCGGTAATCTCCTGCATAGTGTTTGTTAATTCAAACCTCGATCGCGTGTCAATACGAATGGCCTCACTAACCAGATCTACGTCCAACCGTATGCCCCGGTCATTAATCTTTTGATCGAGAACGTAATTCTTCCACTCATCCTCCGGCATAGGAAATTTTGAGAGCCGACCCGTGATCGACAACTCCGTTTCTACATCGCGGACGTTGTACAGCTTGAACTGCTTCCATTTTTCCGGTGTGTGAGTAGGCAGATTACGTGTGCGCCCATCGTTTACAATGGTTGGCTTGCAGGGTGAACAGAAATAACGGATGAGATCTTTACCTTCAGATAGCTTTTGCTTATCGGCACCTGTCACAACCGATGCGCCTGCCAGAGAAAGGGGTAGGCCCAGGTAGGCGCACCACACCATCGTGCAGCGCCATGACTGTGGGTCAAGATATTGACCTGTAGTCATACCCAAGTATCGCGATAAACAAATCCGCTCGAATTGAGCATTGTGAGCCCATTTCATAACGGTATCGTCATGTAGGGCTGTCCGAATTTCAGATGGCAGGGATTCGCCGGAGGTAAGGTCGATTACGTTTACCTTACCACCATCCGTGCTATAACCAAAAAGCAGTATTTCAAAATCAGGAGACTCAACGTAGCGATAGACCCCGCTTTTCGCGAGGTCTACGCTACTGTATGTTTCCAGATCGACGTCAATGGTTTTCATGACAGGAAGTCATCATCCACATCAGTGGTAAAATCATCCGCTGCATTGGTACGGCCACCCAGCGGTTCGCCGTCGCTGATCTTCTGGATGTTACCGAGGCCACAAGCGATGCCCCTGTTGCCATTGGAGTTGAAGGCGTAGAAGTTGATGCTGACTCTGGCGTAAACGCCGGAGTACACTTCTGATCTGTCGAGGATCGGTTCCACTTGGCGGTTGACGATCTGGGGTGCGGTGCTGCTGTTGGCATTGATGAAAAAACAGTTGGCGTAAGCCTCATCGTCCGGGCGGTCGATATCGCCGTCACGAATAGGCAGTTTCAGAGCCGCTTTGTTCGGCACCTTACCACCAAACTTGCCTTTGCCTTCCTCGATGGCAGCATCAACTGCAGCATTGATGGCCGCGATCGTTTTGGTGTCCGACTTCGGGATGATAAGGCTGACACTGTATTTCTCGGTGCCACCGTTGATGGATTTTGGTTCCCACACGTTGGCGTAGGACATGCGGACGATACCGGTAATAACCTTTGTGGGATTTTTGCCGGGATTCGGGTTGACTCGGTTAGCTGTGTTTGACATAGGTTTATTCCTCCATAAAATCTTTTTTTGCGTTTGATGCATTCATGACCGGGCGTTTATCTGAAAGTGGAACCAGCGTCGGCTTGCCCGGCGGCTTAATGACAAGCCCGGCCAGGACTTCGGTGAATTTGGGTTTACTCATCAGCTTCTCCATCTCGGTGATGGAGATGATGCTTTGCTTGTAGATATCGTGGTAGCCAGCCGCTTTTACAGCTTCTGCAACGGCTTTCTCATCCGAATACTTGCGGTTTGAGCGACCTTCAACCAGCTTGAAACCAGGCCACTGTTTTCCATGGTTAATCGCTGCGTCGGTGGCGTACGCCATAATTTCGTTAGCCCAGTTTGTTAGGTCACCGATGGCGGCCAGGACTTCCGCGATCTCATCATCGGAGAGCAGGGGAGGCAGGGTAAACTCGAAAACGGCCAGTTTCATCTTGGACTCAGCCCTTGCCCGGCACTTGACCGAAGCCCGACAGAACTGGCAGTGTTCACCGGGGAAATATTCACCGCCGCCGTCAAAGGCGAGAGCTGCCGTAGGCTTTAGGATTTCTTCCGCCCACTGGTAGAGCGATTCTTTGAAAACTGTGTAGGTACTGACATTCTCGCGTCGAGGCTGGAAGATGGTCATGGACACCACATCGATGTCATAGATACCGTCGAACAGTTCCAGGGCACCGAGTGCGTACAACTTCATTTGCGGGTTTTCCTCGGCGTTTACGAGGACACCCTGGCCGTACTTGAAGTCGATGATATGAAGCGTTCCATCTGCGATGATCACACAGTCTCCTGTACCGAAACCGCAAGGTACGTACTTTGAGAAGTTCAGGCGCTGTTCGATCAGCACCAGCGGGTCGGTGCAGGTTTGTTTTGCTTGAGCGATCTGCTCCAGAATGAAAGTTACATAATCATCTGTGTGAGCATCCATTTCATCACTGTCGTACTTGGACACTGGCTTTTTGGAGCGCATTTTGAGGGCTTTCCGCAGTTTATGTTCAGCGAGCGCATGAGCTGCGGTACCTTCCTCTGCAGCAACACCGGAAATGTCATCGAAATCCAATTCAAGTCGAGCTGACGGTGTGCAAGCCATCCAGCGGTGTGCACCTGAAGCGGAGAGAATGGCATGCTCGCTCATTTCAATGCCTCCGCTTCCTCAAGCAGGGTCGAAAACTCGCTCGGGTCGATTTCACTCAGTTTTTTCGCGCCGTGCTTTTCCAATAGTCCTCGGACCTCAGCGGTGAAACCGTCGTGAGATTTATCGGCCAATACCGCCCGTACTTGTTCCAGCGTGACTTGTTTTTCAGCAGGCTTTGCTGCCGGAGTCGGAGCAACCGCTGCCGTTTCAGGCTGACCGGTCTCGACAGGATTGCTGTGCGCCATCGCGTCCGCCATGGCCTGCACACTATTGGCTAATGACTGAAGATCAGATACCACGTCCAGTAACAGTTTGATTTTGCTCATGATCTATACCTCCTTCCTTGATTTCTTTTATCTCCACTGTTTCAACTGAGTCACCTGGTGTGATGACGATGACACCAAATTTCTCGCCGAACAGTAGATTCAGTAGTCTGCTGCGGATGTTCCGTGACCCGCTCTTCAGCACCGGATCGCGAATGCCACCGGGTTTAGCCACGCTGATGGTGACCTTGTGTTTCAGACTCATTTTTCTACCTCTTTCCGAGGAGCGATTTCCTGCCCCTTATCGATATGCGAAAAAACAAGCTTGTTCGAACCCCCTTTCAGAGCAAGTATTTCTTCAGCTTTTCGCGGATTTTTTTCAGCCTATTTCGGATTGCTGCCTCGGTCACGCCTTCTTCTGCTGCGATGTCAACGTTGGTGCGCCGCTGAACGTATACTTTTTCAAAAAGGGCGCGTTGCTGCGGTTGAAGGCTATTCATCGCCTTACCAAGCTGGAGAAGCCTGTCTGCGTAAGCTGCTTCATCTTCTTGGGAGATGAGGAGGCGTTCTGGGTTTGTGCTATTGTCAGCGAGGAGATTGTTGCGATCACCAGCTTCTTCGCCATCGCCGTCATGGTAGGCATCCAGATGTGCGGGAACGCGATATTCATAACGACGCTGATCATCCACCTCGGCGTCGTCCATAGAGTGGAGAAGTTCAATGTCTGTTTCGGTGACGCCGTTCTCACCGGGCTTTAGTTCAAACACTCTGTCACCATCAGTGTTGTAATAAATGTATGTAGCACGATTTTTTTGACCTGTTTTGAGATGCCTTGACATGTTTTGGCTCCTTTCAGATGCAGGAGCCAAGCCTCAAAATCAAAAAGCCGAACGTTACGAAACACAAATGGCCGGATGGTTACGATTTTGTATTTCGTAACTCATCCGGCCATTTGGTAACTCGCACTCGGCTCCGTTGCTCGGTATGAATGGGGTTTATTTTGTTATTTCTTATGGGACGGTTTCGTCTGGGATAGTGCGCTACCTGCGACTGATTTTGTTTTTGCGCTGGTACGGCCGTCTCTCAAAAGGGACGACGCTTTTTGCGCAACAGATGGGGAAGTCTGCTTGCGATTGATTTTGCTCATTCTGATCACCTCCTTTCACAGCAACCAAAGTTATGGTCGGGGTATGATATTCACGGAACGTTAATAATGCATTCTTCAGTGCACGGAACCGTGACGAGCTTTTTACATTGTGGACACTTGAGCATGACTTCGACTTGCTCTTTCGGCAGTTTCGAGATGTCGAAGGCTCGACGTCCACATTTGGGGCATTTCATCTTCTCCATTAGCATTTCTCCTCGTGATGTATTGCTATAACGCTAATCCGCTTTATAGCGAATCTAAATTGCAAAAAAAATGGCCTTACGTCAAATAGGGCATCTTCTATATGAGAAGATACCCTAACTCTTTGAGCCTAATTTCAGCTGACTGCTTAGAAACCTGAAAAAATGCCGCCAACTGTTCAATGATCCAACGTTCAGGTGGTATAAGATTTGCCGCGATAAATGGATTTTCACAGCATTCTAGTTTGAACCGTTCAAAAGCAGCACCAACCGTTTCTCTGGGCATTAGGATTCGGGGAGCTATACCATTGGCTTGCCACTCCATCCAGTCTTCATCTGTCCAAGTATCTTTGAATCTCTCGTCTTTTGTGTCACTAGGGCATCGAAAAGCCATAGAGGTCTTACCATCAATCTCACTCGACATGATATAGTAGTTCCTATGCTTGACCCAATGGACACACTCATGCGCTACGGTATTGCGCTGGCTTCCGAGGTTACGCCTGATGAGGGTGTCTGGATCGATTATCATCGTTCCTGGCCTAACTCTGATTTCACGATATTCATCATTGACGCGGTCGTATATTTCTACAAGCCCACCAGTAAAGCACATTTGTCCCAGCACGCTAAAATTTTCTGTCAACCGTCGTTCAATAACGGCTAAACCCAGCTTTTTATGGGCGATTTCTTCAATAGGCACAAGCATTGGTGATTTCATGGTTTCCGGACAGTATGCGGAAAGGAAGGCTGTTGCCTCATCGTCAAACGAAGCCTTGCTAATATGCGGCACATAATCGTTTAGAATTTTCGATACAGCCATGGGATCACTCCTTTTCGTCAATCGTATCCACAACTTTCTTCCAAAAGTCATCACCCAGGTTTTTATCGTTCGCTCTTCGGAGAGCTACCCGAACGTGAGGAAGATCCTCGTTCATAATGTAACTGGGCAAGTCGGGCGCTGCTTCGTTTCGTTCGCGACCGGCAAGGTCAAACATTTCCTCTTTCTCATCAGACGAGAGATTAATAACCGCAGCGATTTTTTCTAACAATTTCATATCGGGGGGATTGCGCCTTCCTTTAATAATGTCTGAAAGGTAGGTTGCGGTCATTTCCATCGCTTTTGCTATGTCTTTTAACATTATGTCGCCACCGTCGGCAGCGCGGCCTCTGCGTTTTTCATCAATATATTTTCCAAATTCACCAACCACTTTAAATCACCCTCCTTTCAATGTTAAGCGATCTTGCTATAACGCTACTTCGCTCATCTGCTTATTAGCTTACCACGTTCAAGTAATCATGTCAAGCACACAATAAAAAAGCCGTGCTGATTTCTTTCAGCACGGCTTTCGGAGCGGCTATAGGGTTTTGTTATTCCATTATCGGGTAGAGGAGGGCAAATAGACAAATGATTGTGGCGGAAATGCAATTCCATATTCGGATAGGCTTCGGGGTTTATCGTATTCTTCAACGTTTCTCAACCTGTAAGCAACAGCCTTTTTTTTGCCTTTGTAATAGGCGCGGAAAAAGTTATACGTAATACCCGAAAAGTCCCTAGTTTGCCTCCATACCTCATTAATTTCGTCTTCAATTATTTCTTCGATTTCGGCCTCGGCTACAACCATTTTTTGTGGGGCAGTAGCATAAATGATGATTCTGTCCACATCGGACTTGCACCGCACTTTTCTGAACTCGAAGAGTTTTTTCCCCCTGAGGATATTTTCAACATGTATAGGATTAATTGATAATAACATTTTGCACATCAACATTGCCCTCCAAGAGTATTTCTTTGAATTGTTCTGGTGTCAATCGAGCGGTTGTAGGGTAGCTGTTAGGCCAATACCCATTGCCACTCAACCACGACCAGTTGACATTGTTTCCAGCTCCGAAAAAGCCATAGTAGAGCATCTCAACAGCAACCAGAGTTCGCTCGTTGCTATACTTGGCCCTTATTTCGTTTTCGTCAAAAACAGATTTGTTATTTATCAGTTGAAGTAGATCATCTACAGTCATTTTACAACTATTATTCTCTTTCACCACAAGGACTTTCGTAACCACGCAATACGATGTGATGCATGACTTATGTCCTTTTGAACCTGTGGTACCGTTGTATTTTCGATATACAAGGATTGGCTCACCTATACGGTAAGGAAGTTGGCTAGTTGGCGAACCAATATAGACCTTGGTCATTCCGTTTGCAACAGAAAGTGCTACTTGCTCCTGAAGAGTGTTTTTTAACTCTGAATATGGGAAAAGGGTGTCATGATAGACATCATCCACGATGAGATATCCAGCGTTTTGAAAGTTAGGATTGATAAAAGGGAAAGACTTATATGGATCGCGATAATCTAGCTCGGTCCGGCTTTTTACGTATACTCGCTCACCGTTCGGATTATACCCAGCAAGATAAAATCCGAACCGTTCCAACTGCGCTATTAAAAGATCGTGTTTTTCAAATACAGTCAGATAGATTTCTTTCGTTTTAGACTTCTGCCACTTCCACAGAACAAGGCCGATGGCGCCTTCGCCGAGTCGTTTGCCACGGTAACGTTCGGCAAGGCGAAGTGTACTGATTTTTATGCGCGGTAAGGCAGGAAGCATTTCACCCACCAGTTCGATCGGTTCATTTTCATCTTTAAGGCAAACAAAAGCCCCTAAGCCCTCATCATCATCAAAAACAAGGGCAGTAGTTCCGGTCGCCGCTTTCCTGGCAAACCACCTCTCAAAGCCAATGTTATTCGCGTCAGCGGGATAGTCTGCTTTAAGAGGGTCAAAAAATGGATCGCTTATATCAATATCAGAAAACTTTTTCAATAAGAACTTGTCAGCCATTCTCGATCCTCCTAATAATCGCTTGTAAAAAGCAAAGCGTTTTTTCGAAATCATTTGATCCGGAAGAGATCGTAATAGGGACACCTAGCACTTCTGCTATTTCATTTGCATAATACATTTCTTCATCTTGAAAGTGCTGTATAGCACTGACATCAGGAATAATGCCATCTCGTTGACCTCTTCTTTCAGCAATGATCTCTGGCGTTTCAGTTAGCAATATTATAGCTTCAGGATGGAGAGCTATAAACGTCTCAGTAGGAATACGAGAAACATTTCCATCAGAATTGAGCAAACAAAAATGTCCGTCAAGAATGTATTTTGTGCTGGAGAAGTTAAGATCGTTGACAGCTGCAAGCAGATATTGCTGATTGTTGTCAATATCAGGTATCAGTTTATCATTTGCGAAGTTAACGTTTTTTCGATTAGCAATCAATTTGCTTGCTGAATGTGTGACAATGCCCAACTCTACATTGACTCTTTGACAAAAATAGGATTTACCGACTCCGTGCACACCGCTAAGAAAGATCATCACGATTCTCCTCCACCTGAATTATTATATCATTTCAAAATTATGGAATCAAGGGAAAACTTCAATATTCATGTCTTCGCACGAATAATTCTTGCGTTGTAATTATTAGTTTGTTATATTATACCCATATAGAAAATTCATATAAACCAAGCGAGGTGTGTACCATGGCCATCAGTTATAAGAAATTGTGGAAACTTCTTATTGATAGAGACCTTAAGAAAAAAGACCTACAGAGAATTGCAGGTATCAGTTCAGCGTCTGTAACCAAACTTGGCAAAAACGAAAATGTTAATACCGAAATTCTAGGGAAAATATGTAAAGCGTTGGGCTGTGATATTGCAGATATTATGGAGATAATTGATGAGCCGAGGATGTAAAGATGGAAGGGGGGGCTATATGGAAATATACACACCACACCAGACAAGATATTTTGCCGAACAGATAATGTTGAAACGCCCACAATCAAGCATTGACGGTCTTGCTTCATCGATGTCAGGTGTGAAAGTCGACCTCAACCCCCATCAGGTCGATGCAGCCTTATTTACTTTGAAATCACCACTTTCTAATGGCGCTTTGCTTGCAGACGAAGTAGGACTAGGAAAAACAATTGAAGCGGGTCTTGTCCTCTCTCAACATTGGTCGGAACGCAAACGCCGTATATTACTTATTGTGCCAGCATCACTACGTACCCAATGGCGTGCAGAACTTATCGATAAATTTTATATTAAATCGAATATCCTCGAATCTACAAACTACAACAAGGCAAAAAAGTCAGGTATTTTGAATCCCTTTGACGTAAAGGATGAGGTGGTAATCTGTTCATTCAATTTTGCCTCACTAAAAGAGAATGAAGTACATGCCACTCCATGGGACTTGGTTATCATTGATGAGGCGCATCGTCTCCGAAATGTTTATAAACCAGGAAATGTTATTGGGGTGCGGCTAAGACGAGCACTCTCAGGCAAACGCAAACTACTTCTCACTGCGACCCCTCTTCAGAATAACCTCATGGAATTATACGGACTTGTGAGCATCATTGATGAGCACGTGTTTGGTGATTCTCGGACGTTTAGGGATATGTACGTTTCCGTAGCAAACGAAGAAATAAGAGACCGTGCATTAAAAAAACGACTGCAGCAATTCTGTAAGCGAACCCTTAGAAAGCAAGTCACTGAGTACATTAACTACACAAGTCGAATTGCAATCTTGCAGGAATACATACCAACAGCAGATGAAGAAAAATTATACAACTTTATATCAACTTATTTACAATCTGAGAGGCTTTACGCCCTCCCACAGGGGCAGCGAACTTTAATAACGCTTGTATTAAGAAAATTGTTAGCTTCCTCATCATTTGCCATTTCTGGTACTTTAAACTCATTAATTGAAACCTAAGCTCCCGCTTATTTTTATACCTACAACACTGATATTACATTATTAATAGCTTGAATGCAATATGCCCTATCGACTGAAATACGTGATTGATTCTATAGTTCCAGCGTAGTTTTGCTTCGATGGCATTGATAAAATTGTCATCGAAATGTAATCTTATTCTCTTTACATTTGATTCAATAGTAGGTATGATTAGATATACCTACTTGAGGAGATGATTTTGTGAGTTCAATTGTCCGCTATAAGAATGGCAAGCATGTCTACCTCTATGATTCAGTCTCGTATCGCGATAAGAAAGGTAAACCACAGAACAAAAGAACACTTGTGGGTAAAATTGACAACGAATCCGGCCAGCCAGTGTATAAGCAGGAATATATCGAACGCATGGCGCAGCAAGGAATTCTACTTGTTTCTTACCAGCCACCGCCCGCTTACACGGTAGACCAGATCCGCCAGTCTGACGTGAGGGCATATGGTGCTTTTTACCTGTATCAGGCTTTAGCCAAAAGAATAGGACTGATTGATACGCTGGAAGCCGTTTTCCCCAGCTGCTGGCAGCAGATCTTTATGCTGGCCTGCTATCTGGTTTCCACAGGTGATCCTGCTTTGTACCTTGAGGATTGGCTGTCCAGCACAGTAGGTCTGCCGGTTGGATCAATGGCTTCACAGAGAGTCAGCGAGTTGCTTGCCGGGCTACAGGAGCATGAACGCAGATCATTCTACCAGAAGTGGGCAGCCTTTCGCAGTGAACAGGAGTATCTTGCACTGGATATTACTTCCATCTCATCCTATTCCAGCCTGATAGACGCTGTCGAATGGGGTTATAATCGCGATGGCGAAGATCTGCCACAGGTCAATCTTTGTCTGTTGATGGGAGAAAAGTCCCGTTTGCCGGTTTACCAGACGCTGTACAGCGGCAGTCTTAAAGATGTCAGCACACTTAAGGCAACACTGGGCCAAGCCTGCGGCATAAACCTTGACCATCTGCTGCTGGTAATGGATAAAGGTTTTTGCAGTACAGGTAATATTGATGCCATGCTGGAAGATCCGAATGGTATCCGATTTGTCATCGCTCTGCCGTTTACATTGAGCTTTGCCAAAAAGCAGGTTCAGAGCGAAAGGAAAGATATTGATCAGATTGTGAATGCTATCTTGGTCGGGCCGGATCTTTTGCGGGGTGTAACCAAAGAAAGAGTCTGGAATAAGGGTCACTCGCTTTATGTCCATGTCTATTTCAATGTCTCTGCGGCAACAAAGATGAAAGAGGATTTGATTGCTCATGTGACAGCCTTGCGGCTAAAAGCCATGCAAGATCCCGAAAATACACAATACAGGTCTGAATTTGACCGTTACCTGATCATCCGCAAGTCAGAGAAGCACGCGCTGGGCTATACGGTCAATATTCGGGAAGATGTGATCCAGAATGAACTGGCCTATGCCAGCTGGCTTGTTCTGACCAGTAACCATGTTAAGGATAAGCAGGAAGCGATCGATATTTATCGGGATAAGGATGTTGTGGAGAAAGGGTTTGACAGCTACAAGAACCGTCTGGATTTAAATCGGTTCAGAATACACAGCGATAACAGCATGCACAACAAGTCCTTTGTTGGCTTTATCGCGCTCATTCTGATGTCTTCTATTCATATGGTTATGAAAGATCAGGACATGTATCGCGATAGAACCATGAAGCAGTTGATCAGGACATTGGATAAGCAGAAGCTGCAAACCATTGATGGTAACCGGATCCTTTATCCAATTACCAAGGAGCAAAAGGGCATTTACGAAAAGTTCGGACTTGATCTGCCTGTGTAGGTATACTTTTGCGCGGGATTTCAGGTTGAAAGATTGGAAGCTCTCTTACAGGGCTTGGATAAACAGCTTGATTTTGAGGACGACTATGACACATTTGACGAATTGTTGGAGGAACAGGAAGAAGCAGAGAGCCCGCTAAATTCAGATCTTGAACAAGATCGAACGGGTGTTGTTGAGGAGCTAAACAAGCTCAGGGAGTATGCGAGACTTGCCAAAAGCATCACCAGCAATGCGAAGGGGACTAATCTGCTTACCGCACTTCAGAAAGGTTTTGAAGAAACAGAAAAGCGTGGTGGTCAGCGAAAGGCCGTTATTTTTACTGAATCAAGACGTACCCAGGATTACCTACTTAATTTGTTATCAAATAACGGTTATGCAGATGAAATCGTTTTTATGAATGGTTCTAATAATGATAATATCTCTAAACGTATATACGCGGAGTGGAGAAAACGGCACGAGAGTGACGGTATCATCTCTGGCTCGCGCCAGGCTGACATGAAAGCGGCTGTGGTGGAGGAATTTCGTGACAGGGCAAGCATCCTCATTGGGACTGAAGCTGCCGCTGAGGGCATAAATCTTCAATTCTGCAGTTTAATTGTGAATTACGACCTGCCGTGGAACCCCCAGAGAATAGAGCAACGTATCGGACGCTGCCACCGGTATGGGCAAAAAAATGATGTGGTTGTTATAAATTTCCTTAATAAGAAGAATGCTGCCGATGTGCGAGTCTACGAATTGCTTGACCAGAAGTTTCGCCTGTTTAGTGGTCTTTTTGGCTCATCAGATGAGGTTCTCGGTTCGATCGAGTCAGGTATTGATTTCGAAAAACGCATAGCAGAAATATATCAAACCTGCAAATCAACAGAAGAAATACAAAGTGAATTTGACCAATTGCAGGAGGAACTGTCCGAGCACATTAACGAGAAGATGACAGAAGCACGACAGTCCATCCTTGAAAATTTCGACGAAGATGTTGCCGCGAGACTTAAAGGCTGCCAGGAGGATACCCTTGCTGGACTTGATAAATTCAGTCGGTGGCTATGTAACTTCTTTATCATGAAAGGCGCAGAAAGAGTAAAACCTCTTGATCAGTGGCGTTTTTCCTATCGGGTAAACGGCTTAACAGATACATATAATGTGCACTGGAAAGATGCGGAACGGCAGGGCGATATTTTTCTGCGGCGTGACGACACCATGTGCCAGACTTGGTTAACGCAAACCTTAGCAGTTCCATTACAATCCGTGACAATACGATTCAAACATGCAAATTCACAGGACCGTAGAATCAGTTTTTTGGAAAATCATCCGAATCTTAGTGGAGTTTTATCGGTTGATAAGCTAATTTACAGCGGTTACGGTACCGAAGAACACCTCGTCTTATCCATTGTCACTGAGGATGGAACCGTGATTGACGACGATATGATAAACCGTATCATGGAACTTCCTGCCGAGGTTGTTGGGGAAGCAGGAGCTCATGCACCCGAAATGGACTCGTTGCGGCAAGCCAACACCAACAAACAGAAGGCTGAAATCGAACGTATTAACAAGGAATATTTTCTTGCGGAATGCACTAAACTGGATGCATTCAGTGAAGATTTAAAGGAAGGACTACAACAGGAGCTTAAGGACCTAAATAAGGAGATCACCGAAAAAAAGCGACTTTTCAAGGCCAGTACCGACAAACCTCTAGCTGAAATGTTGGAAATGAAAGAAGAAGTTAACCGTCTGGAACAAAAGCGCAAAAAGCTAAGGCGTGAGATTTACGATCGTGAAGATGAAATAGACTCTCAAAACGAACGCCTGCAGGACGAAATTCGCTCTAAGCTTGAAGGTGCATCTTCATTAGTACATATAATGACTATTTCATTTGATATTGTTTAAGATGCGGAGGAATAAACATGCAAAAACTGGAGCTCACATGGATTGGCAAAGAAAATGAACCCCGCGTGGAACCGCGCATACTGCTACACGACGTTTCTATGGATTATGGCAATCCTGATGCTGAAAATATGCTTATTCACGGCGATAACTTGCTTGCGCTTAAAGCTTTGGAGCAAGAGTTTGCCGGCCAAGTTAAGTGTATATATATTGATCCTCCATACAATACCGGATCAGCGTTTGAACAATATGACGATAATCTAGAGCACTCGACATGGCTGTCACTAATGGCACCTCGTCTTCAAATCCTGCGCAACCTATTGAACGAGCGTGGAAGTGTATGGATCAGCATTGACGACGACGAGGGTCATTATCTGAAAGTGCTTTGTGACGAAGTATTTGGACGTCAGAACTTCATCAACACAGTGATTTGGGAAAAGAAGTTCTCCCCGCAAAATGATGCTAAGTGGCTATCCGACAGTCATGATTTTATTTTAGTGTACGCAAAGAATAAAGAAATATGGAGACCCAATCTACTAACACGAACACCAGAAATGGACAACAGGTATAGTAATCCTGATAATGACTCACGTGGCGTGTGGACATCAAGCGATTTAACAGTGCGGACATATAACGAAAGCTGTGATTACCCTATAACGACACCAAATGGCAGAGTTGTAACCCCTTCTGAAAGTCGCTGTTGGGGTGTAAGCAAAGAAAGGTTTGATGAACTTGTAACCGATAACCGCATTTGGTTTGGAGAACGTGGAAATAACGTGCCTCGCATAAAAACATTTTTGAGTGAAGTGCAAGGCGGCTTAGTTGCAATGACATTGTGGAAGCATACTGAAGTCGGTAACAATCAAGATGCAAAGAAGGAAGTAAAGAAATTTAATATTAGAAACCCTTTTGCCACACCAAAACCGGAACATTTAATTGAACGAATCCTTATACTCGGAAGCAAACCTGGCGATCTCGTTCTTGATAGCTTTCTAGGTTCGGGCACCACAGCAGCTGTTGCCCACAAAATGGGAAGGCGATATATTGGGATTGAGTTAGGTGACCATTGCTATACTCACTGTTTACCCCGCCTAAAAGCGGTTGTAGACGGTGAACAAGGGGGCATATCCAAAGATGTGGTATGGAGAGGCGGCGGAGGATTTAAGTTCTACGAACTTGCTCCGACCTTAATATTGAAAGACCTACACGGGCAGTTTGTTATTAATAGCAAATATAACGCAGAAATGCCCATGTCACGGCCATTGCTAAATTAAATGGATTCATGTATGCCCCAAACCCCGATGTTTACTGGAAACAGGGTTGCAGCCAGGACAATAGTTTCATCTTTGTTACCACACAATACCTAACGCCTTCACAACTCGACGAGTTTGCTCGCGACCTACCGGAATATGAAAAGTTGTTAATTTGCGCGCCTGCCTTTGACATTGGACTAGGAAAACGATACGAGAATATCGACGTACGAAAAATCCCGTATTCAGTTCTTTCAAAATGCGAATACGGTGTAGAAAACTATGATCTGAATATCGTAAATCCACCAGAACTTGATGAGGAGGAATGGGACGATGTTGAATAGTAACGCAAAATTCATCAATAACCGCCTCGCCCTACGCCCACCTCAAAAAGAAAGCTTGGAGCGGTTCCAACAGATTACGGATATTCTTTCACTTTCCAAAACACCGGACTTGGCTGCGGAATTAGCAAAAATTCGTGAAGCTTTTACAACTCTCACTAGCTTCGAACGAGAGTTCCCATCAGTATGTTTTGCCCTTGCTACTGGTATTGGCAAGACACGATTGATGGGTGCGTTTATTGCATACCTTCACTACGAGAAGGGTATCAAGAATTTTTTCGTGATGGCACCAAACCTCACGATTTATAAAAAATTGAAGACTGATCTCGGAGATCCTTCTAACCCAAAGTATGTGTTCCGGGGTCTAGATAGATTTGTGAATCCGCCACGTATCATCGATGGAGATAACTATGAGGAATTCCGTTATAGCCAGATGCTTGGCTTTAGCGACATCATCATCAATATATTTAACATATCAAAATTGAATTCAGAATCGGGGAGGATGCGGCGGCTTAATGAAGTGCTTGGCCAGTCATACTTTGCTTATCTGCAAGATCTCCCAGACTTGTGTGTCTTCATGGATGAAAGCCACCATTACCATGCCGACCGGGGTTTTGATACCATTAATGAATTACATCCGATCCTGGGCGTTGAACTGACCGCTACGCCGCAGATTCAAAAGGGTACACGAAAAATTGACTTTAGTAATGTAGTTTACGAATATTCTCTTGCGCATGCCTTGAACGACGGATTATATGTGAAAGTACCCGTTGTGGTTACTCGTAAGGACTTTAGGCCGGAGGAATTTACTCCTGTTCAACTTGACCGAGAAAAACTTAACGATGGTATCCGACTCCATGAAGAAACAAAGAGTAAGCTAGATGTTTATGCACGTACTTTCGGCAAATCGGTCGTTAAGCCTTTTGTGTTGGTTGTAGCTAAAGACACTGCTCATTCTCAACAGATAAAAGAATACCTATCCTCGGACAATTTCTTCCACGGCTATTATCGTAATAAGGTGCTGGAAATCAACTCCACCCAGCGCGGCTCTGAGAAGGATGATAATATCGAACAATTATTATCTTTGGAACACCCTGAGAATCGTTTAGAAATCGTAATTCATGTAAATATGCTCAAAGAGGGATGGGATGTTACCAACCTCTACACAATAATTCCTCTCCGTACTTCAGCGTCAGAAACACTTACAGAGCAGACAATCGGGCGCGGGCTTCGCTTACCTTACGGACAAAGGACCGGTGAGGACGATGTTGACCGCCTTTCAATTGTCAGCCATGATCGTTATGAAGCCATAATTGGTCTTGCGAACGATCCAAAATCACTGGTGCGGCGTGTTTACTTCATCGATCCTACTGA